>Ga0302127_10000052_pt1 | contig 49530 bp, 45 predicted proteins | sample CB4_SCM_MG_FD_204452 | JGI IMG/M metagenome (GOLD analysis project Ga0302127, IMG submission 204452) | Marine microbial communities from Western Arctic Ocean, Canada - CB4_SCM | ecosystem: Environmental > Aquatic > Marine > Oceanic | place: Canada: Western Arctic Ocean | collected 2017-09-24
ACCATCCAGAGTCCACCTGTCATCAATATGCCTAAAAAAGCAAAGAAAAACAGAAATTTCTTTTTGGCAGATCCACGATCTGCAACAGCACCGAGAAAAGGAGAAATCGCTGCAATGAAGATAGACGCAATGGAATTTGCCCACCCCAATTGGTAGGTACTTTGAATAACATCATTGGGATTCGACCAGTATTTCTCAAAAAAGATCGGGAAAAACCCCGCCATAATTGTTGTGGAAAATGCGGAATTCGCCCAATCATAAAAGGCCCAACTCCACACTTTTTTTCGGTTATACATTATTAAATCTACCAGCCCTGGTAATAACTTGTTATGCCCGTGTAGACATTCCATCCATCAAAGGTATTATCTGCAATAATACTGTTCTTGAAACCGGCATAAAGGTCAAAAGAAATGGGACCAATCCTGTTTTTAGAAATGGAATTCAAGAGCCATATTTCTGCCCCAAGGTCCATTCGTTTAAAGGATGAATTATACCCCACATGTTCCTGCATCCATGTATCCCAAGCTGGATCCTTAGACACAAAACGATCTTGACCTTTAAAGGTATAATTTAATTCTGTACGGATCCGGAGTTGGTTTGGAATCACATCCAATTCTCCCCCAGCCCGGAATAATAATCCCAGCCCTTGATCAAATTTATAGGTATTGCCAATCTGACTTGTAATGGAATCTGGATTCGTGTGCCCCCCGGAAAAAAGTCCCACTGGTGTATTTAGGATTTCTGGTGTACTTATCTTAAGTAGGGTTTGGAAATACATCCGTCCCTTGGTGTTGCCTTTTAACCCCGAGTTCCCATAGACCCCGATAGACCATCTGCTAACGCCATTACCGATTTTTGCTTCCGTGAATTGCTTTGATCCAACTGCTTTAAAGGAAGACAATGTTTTTCCATAGGGTATAGCTAAAAAAATCTGTGCATAAAGCGCATTAGTATTGCCGTCCGTTGCCCAAGTCGGCTTTCCTTTCAATAATATTGTTGCACCCACCGTTACATCATTCACGCCGGACCCCGATTGTTCACTGGGATAATAATATGAGACTAGATCAAATAAAGAGACTGTATCTTTCCCGATATCCTGTGGAATAAACCGTGCATCAACAAGAAGATTATTCAGTGGGTCATTACCAGCATGGGTGGCCCACAAAACAGAAAATTCACTGCTCTTTTTATAAAAAGTTTCATAAATAGCACTGAGCGTATCTTTTAATCCTCTTCTTAATCCAGAATAATTGCTCGAATTGATAAAATCATAAAAATCACTTTTTGCATTTGTATGATAATTCAAAAGAACATCTACATCATCCATCCCTTTAATAGAATAATCTGTAATCGATCGGTCAATGGTGTAAGAATCCAGGATAGGCACGGACACACTTAATGTAACTTCATTGGATAGCCCATATTCAACCATAAATGTTTTACCAGTTGTTTTTTTGTCTTTGGATTCCAAATACAAGCCCGAAGAAGAAACGCCTTTTGATGTATCTATGAGCTGAGCGCCAAAAACGGGTAAAGAGAATCCATAATCTGAATTGAATCGAATGAGCCATTCTTCAATCGTATTCACAGAATCCACCATTAAAGAGCCGTTGTGGTAAAGGTCATAATTGGAAGAAAAACGTACAGAATCTTTATGAGTTAAATTGTCAAAATAATGTCGTCCGATTCCCCTAAGATCAAAAGATTGTTCCTTCAAATCCCATTTTGATTCGGAAATACTGCTTCCATAAGAGAAACGGAATACATTGCTTGGAACTGTTGGAAGAATCTGCCCAAATAGAATATCTGCTATGAAAAGAAGAACGAAACCTCGTTGCATCAATAGATCAAAAATGGTTGTCTAAATTCGTTGAATTTGTAGACATCATGAACCCATTGGGACGGCAAATAATCCGGCGACTTCTTTTGTGCAGCCAACAATCTTAACAAGTCCGAACCAAATAACTTATCAATATATCCATCTGCTTTCCACTGAAATTCCAGGGGATGAAGTTGGTTCATCAAAAGTATCAATGTGGTTGCAGTCGTTATTGGATTAAACTCATCCCGGTCTGTGATGGTTAATTGAATTCCACTGCAAGACTGGCCATCGTATTGGGGAATGCGTGTATGATAGATGGATCCAGTGGGACGATAGTTCACTGCTTTGAATTCAACACCCTTCAAATTCTGATCATTGAGTTTCTCTAACAGAAATGACGCGCCCAGCCAAGGCGAACCAACAATCATATAAGGTGTTTCCGTTCCAAAGCCAATATTCATATTGGTTCCCCGGAAAAGGTCCATCCCAACATAGGCCAGCAAACTCTCTTCGTTTCGAAGAAAGGGTGTTGGATGGCGCCAAGGAATTTTCGTCTCATTATACCACATTTCACGATCCCAATTTGACATAGGCACCACAGTAAGATCAACCCGTTTCAGATCTTTGATCCATCCCATTTCATTAATCAGAATGGATGCTTCACCCAAGGTGAGACCATGACGGATTGGAAAAAGGTGGTAAGATTCATAAGATTGAAATTCTGTTCGCGGTATTGGTCCATCCACTATATCACCCCGTAAAGGATTTGGACGATCCAGGACCATCACCGGTATTCGCCTCTCTGATGCAGATTCAAATAATTTTGACATGGTGGCAATCATTGTATTATACCGTGAACCCGTATCTTGAAAATCAATCAAAACTAGATCCACCTTATCCATGATCCAATGCGGTGGATGAACATATTTATTGAACATATCAATAATAGGTGCGCCGTGGACAGGATCAATTTGCTCTCGTCCAACCAGGGTTGCCCGACTATCGTCAATACCCCAGACCCCATGCTCAGGCGCTAATAAGGCAGACACCTTTATATCTGGTGCATTCTTCAAAAGATCTAAAATATGGTCACCATTTCTATTTACTGCAGTTTGATTGGTAAAAATGGCGATGGATTTCCCTGCTAATGGTTTGAAATCCATTTGTTCAAGTATATCTAATCCCGTATAAACCTGATTGAAGAACGATAGGTCCGGAATCTCCAATAAAGTGGAATATTCATATGAATGACGGGATGAGTCCTGTCCCAAAGAAATTGTACAGACAAGAAATAATAAAAGTTTGTGCCGGAATCGCTTCATATTCTTATTTAAAATTAGTCGGAAAGGATGGGAATCTAAATAAGAAACTAAAATTTTAATTCAAAGGGTTGATTTTAATATTTAATATCACCACATTCATTATATCTATGAGCGACACAAATAATAATAACACCGGCGGGTTCGCCAAAACGACCGATTTCAAATGGCTTGGGATTGGCCTTTTAGTTTTTATCCTGATTGCTTTTATAATGCCAACCCCAGAATCCATGACTCTGAAAGCACAGGATCTGTTTGGGGATGACGCATCTTTGGATGTCCACATGAAAGCAAATCATATTCAGGTCACGATGGCATTACTTGCTACCTGCGTGGTTTTCTTTGCAACGGAAGCGGTCCCAATGCCTGCAGTGGCTCTTCTGATTGGATTGGTGCAACTCTTTTTTGGGATTACAGCCCCAAAAATGATTGCAGTGACTTATGCTCACGATGCAGTTTGGTTTATTGCCGGTTCTTTGGCTTTAGGTGCTACATTAGTGAAATATGGTCTCGATAAGCGGGTCGGTATGTTGGTTGTAAACCTGGCCGGCACCAAAACTCGAAAGATTGTAATCGGCATTCTTCTTGGAACAGCAATTCCCACAGCATTTGTGGGCGAACATGCGGTTGCAGCTATGTATGTTCCCATCGCTATGGCACTGTATACATTAACAAATAAATCTACACCCGCCCCTCGGCTTGGAACTTTACTCATGATCACCATTGCTGTAGGCTGCATGATTGGTGGACCCATGAGTCCAACTGGCGGTGCAAGAAATGCACTCATGATTGGTTTCCTCAGCAATATGGAAATTGATGTTTCTTTCATGCAATGGGTTATGATGGGTGTTGCTTATACAATTGTTATGTCTGCAGTAATGGCATTTGTGCTTCCACTCCTTTTTAAGCCAGAAGTAGATGATTTAAGTGAAGCTGTCGATTTTTTAAAGAAAGACCTAGAAAAACATGGTGCAATGACCGGCAAACAAAAATTAGTTGCTGCCATTATGGGATTGGTAGTTTTTCTATGGATCACAGATAAATCTTTGGTGGCAAGTGTATTGGGATTCCCCCTGGGATTAGGAGGAATTGCCATATCTGGTGCAGTTCTTTATATGCTTTGTGGGCTCACATCCTGGAAAGATTATGAAGATAAGGTTAGTTGGGGCGTAATTGTTCTTTATGCCGGTTGTATCAGTTTGGGAACAGTTTTTAAAGTCACAGGTGCATCCAGTTGGTTTGCTGATCAAATTATGAATATAGTGGCACCATTAGGCCTTAATTCAGGTGTTGGACTTGTGATACTCATGTGCTGTATTGGAGCGGTTCTTACAAACCTTATGAGTGCCGGTGCAACGGTAGCTGTTATTGGTCCTGTTGTATTGGATATGGCAGTCGCTTCTAACACAAATCCCGTTCTCGTTGGTGTTGGCCTTGCCATTGCAACATCAATGGCCTATTGGTTAGTTATTGGAACACCTGCCAGTTCCATTGTCTATGCCAGCGGACAATTAGAATCCAAAGACTTTATTCGAATGGCAACCATCGGCTGGCCTATAGCACTCGTAACATTATCCGTGATTATTGTGGTATATTGGGTTGGTGTATTGGGAATAGACCCTGCAGGGACGGGATTTTAAAGGAGCTATAATATGTATATTGCAATCATTGTTGTGCTTATTGGATTATTGATCTACGGATTAACTGATAAACAAGAAAAGAAACATGTTAAACTTGACTCAGATCTTGCAGAAGATATGGTGCAAAGAGAAGAAGACGCCAATGCCGATATTGTTTCATATGGACAAGTTCAGGAAAGGAAAGGTCAACTCAATGAGTTAATTGATACCAATCTTGGAGAACATCCTGAACAATCTGCACAACTGAAACATATTATCGAAGATTGGGCAAATCTCAAGATCGAATCATTTGAGAATCGCCGTTCCTGGGTTCGGAGTCCGGGACAAAAGAAAACAGATGATTAAGTAATGCATGGATGATGTTTTTGTGGAAAGATCCGCTTTTCCACGTAATTGCATGTTAGGTGATCAATTTTGAAATCAACCCTAATTTTGTATAACAGTTATTAGATTACAATCCTTTCTGTTCGTCCATGAATTGCAGTGAGTAACACATAGGTAGTTGTGTTAATTTCTTTTGCAATAGTTTCCACCGCTATATCATTACCATCCTTCTTCCCAAAAAATAAAACTTCTTCACCTGGGTTTGGCTCCACATCACCAAAATCTACCATGAATTGATCCATACACACCCTGCCAGCTATTTTATAAGTCTGACCTTTATATCCCACAAACCCTTTTTCATACCAAGGCCTTGGAAAACCATCAGCAAATCCGGCTTGAACCACAGCGATATTTGTTTCTTTTTCTGTAGTGAATACACCGCCATAACTCACTTGTGTTCCAGCCGGAACCTTTCGAACATTCACAATAGGACCACAAAAACTCATAACGGGCTCTACACTAATATCCATGGAAACTTCATCCGAAGGCAACACGCCGTACATGAGTATTCCAACTCGAACCATATTGAAATATGAATTTGGCAGATTCAGGATTGCACCACTATTGGAACAATGAATATATTTGAAATTAATCCCTGCATTTTTACCTTTTTCAACAATTGCATTAAATTGTCCCAGTTGGAATTCCGCATATGAAAGATCACCTTCATCTGCCGTTGCAAAATGAGAATATATTCCTTCCGGATTCAAATGATTATTAACGATAAAAGTAAAAACTGTATGGGCTTCAGACACATCAAATCCTAATCGTGTCATTCCTGTATCAAACTTAAGATGAAATGTTGGGCAAGCTCCTGTTTTAACATGGAAGTCTGATAATGCTTTCAAATCGGCCATTGCACATGCGTTCAAGGTAAAGTTTAATTCACTTGCCTTTGAAATTAATTCGGGCTGGATCCGAGAAAAAATCAGTATCTCATTATCAATTCCATTATCCCGGAGTTCAATGGCTTCTTCAAATGCAAAAACTGCAAAGATAATCCCCGGTTCTTTTGAGAGAACTTTAGATATTTCTAAGGCGCCATGACCATAGCCATTAGCCTTTACCACGCACACTAGTTTCCTGTCTCCTATGTAACGACGAATATTCCATAGGTTTTGTTTGAGCCTGTCCGTGTGAATGTATGCTTTTGGACCGATGGAGGTCATGACTTGAATTCTGTAAGGAGTGCTTTCTTTAATTCATCAAATGATTCAAAAGTTTCAGTTGAGCAGGATGAAATCCATCCGCTTAATTTTTCTTTGGGAAGTTTATTTACCAAATATATTGGTTTATCCACCCAATAGGCCATAGTCACCTCACCATGGGTCCCGCCGCCGTATAATGTACTTTCATCCCAGAGCACAATTAAATAGTCCACTCTCCCGGTGACTGCACGAAGATCTTGATTAATAAATAATCGAATGAATGCCTTATATTTTCTATGATTAGTTATTTTCCATCCTTGATATTCTTCCGCACCATGAGCTAGGACTAATTTTTTCGATTCAAGTACTGGATCAATCGTGTCATGCCCAAGGTTTCCCTTTAACCAATTTGTTATGTCACTACGCCAATCCGCACCTTTATTTTGAGCATTTTCCATACCGCCAGATAAATAAGCAATCAATGGCGTAACTTCCATTTTAAAATTTTAGTATTAGCAATCACCCAAAATAAAACTAAAACCAAAGGATAAGCTAGCATTTGCCAATCAATGAATTTGGTATTTATAAACAATTGCAATGCCTGGAACGGGATAGAAATGGGTTGCCATTTTAAAAATGAATCGACCCCAGTTGGAAAAAAACCGAATTCAATGATAAAACCATTTCCGAATAAAATAAAAATGAATGTGATGAAAATCATCATAGAAAATGTTGTCACCGTATCAATTAATAACCCCATACTGATTAATAAATTTCCAAGGAGCAATAAGTACAACCCAAGACAAACCATCATGAAAAGTGTTTCAATCACAGATAATGGAAAAGAAGATATTGCTGAAAAAATACCTATTGAGATTACGCCAAGAATTATGGCTTCAATTGCTGAAACGATGAGATATCCAAAGATCATCATGCGTTTCCGGTAAGGAGCAAGTACCACATGGGCGAGGACTTTACGATGAACCCTAAGGTCAAAGAAATCCCGATAGATTAGAGGAATCAATCCCATAGATGAAATGATAAAAATGAAACCAGGAATGACCCAAAGTTCGAAAGGTATGCCCGATAAACTATTCCTCATGATATTATTCAATGAAAGGCCTACCAATACATAAAGTATAACAGGCAGAGTAAGCAATAATAGCAAGCTCGGAACTAAGCGGTTTTTCCACGACCAAATTCGTCGCATGAACAGTGCGTAAATCAATCCAATCCTCGTCCGGCAAATTCGGAATCCAGTAAGTCCCGCAGACCTAACTTCTTTACATTCAAGTCAATCATTAGTTCGTCAGACACTGTACGTATCACATCAAAGAATACATTCCGAGTTCGTCCATAAAAGTGAAAAATATTATCTAATCGATTTGGGGAGACAACCGTCGCCACATTAGCCAATTTTTTATACAATTCTTCGGATAAATTTTCAAATTCTATCTGAAATTGATGATAGTCTAAGGTGCTTTCTAACAATTTATCCAAATGTCCATCCATGAGAATTTGCCCTTCATGAAAAACCAGAATTCGATCATGTGCTTGTTCGATCTCAACCAACGCGTTGCTCACATAAACAATTGTTTTATTTCCTTTCAATTCCTTCAGTAAATCCCATGTCAGGCGAATTGATTCTGCATCCATATAACCCGTTGGCTCATCCATGATTAAGACATCTGGATCATGAACCAATTCTCGAACTAACATCGTTTTTTTCTGAGTGCCGTGAGATACATTCATAGCCAATTGATTTAAATATTGCGTGAGGTTCAGGGCATCAGCATAACGTAAAATACGAGCAGATGCGGTGGATTTACTTACTTTATACAAATTGGCTGTAAATCGTATATTTTGTTCAAGAGTTAACCATGGATCCAAGTCATTTTCATGAGGCATATATCCAATGAGTTTACGAGTTTCCTCACGACGCTTATCCATATCTAATCCGTGAATAAAAACTTGACCAAAATTGGGATTCTCAAAGCCAGATAAAAGTTTTAGCAATGTTGTTTTCCCCGAATCATTTACGCCAACAATGGCAACAAGACTCCCTCGCTCTATACCGAATGTGAGTCCAGCGAGGACTGTTTTATCCCCTACCAGTTTCCCAACTTTTTTTAGTGTTATACTTGCTTCCATTTTATTTATTTACTACTCTATCTAATCTTAATTCACAATCCATCTTATTAGTGTGCTTCAAACCAATTTTCGCCAATTCCATAATCCACAACCAGTGGAACAGATAACTTCATAGCATTTTCCATTTTATTCACAACCAATTTTATTAATAATTCTTCTTCAGATTCCGGAAATTCGAATAATAATTCATCATGAATTTGAAGGACCATTTTTGACTTCATTTTTTGTGCTACTATTTCATTATGAATGGAACACATGGCCAATTTGATCATTTCCGCTGCCGAACCTTGAATTGGCATATTTATAGCCATCCTTTCTGCGGCTTGTCGTTTAAGACCATTCTCAGAATTCGCATCCCAAACAGGACGACGACGGCCCAACATTGTTTCCACATATTTATCATTTCGGGCTTTTTGCAAAGTGGAATCTATATAATTCCTGATACCTGAATATTGGTCAAAATAAGAATCTATTATAGCAACCGCTTCAATTCTTGGAATCCCCAATTCCTGGCTCATTCGAAAAGGACCTGCTCCATACATGATCCCAAAATTCACAACTTTTGCTGTTCGGCGCATTTCTGGTAGAACTGAATCTAATGGGACATTAAAAACATGGCTTGCTGTCCGTGAATGTATATCTTCTCCATTCTGAAAAGCTTGAATCAAACCTTTATCTTGACTTAAATGTGCCATAACTCGAAGCTCTACTTGGGAATAATCTGCTGAAAATATTTTCCAACCAGATGTTTTTGCTCTAAATGCTTTCCGAATTTCCCGACCCTCTTCTTTTTTGATTGGAATATTTTGGAAATTTGGGTTTGTACTAGACAACCGTCCCGTTGCAGCTATGGTTTGGTTAAATGTTGAATGAATCCTTCCTGTTTCCTCATTCACTAATTCTGGTAGTGCATCCACATAAGTATTTTTTAGTTTATTGTATTTCCGGTATTCTAAAATATGTCTTGGCAATTCATGTTGATTTTTTAATTGTTGTAAAACTATTTCTGCTGTACTTCGTTTCTTGATCTGGGGTAATTCCAAAATATCAAAAAGAATATTCGCCAACTGCTGGGTAGAATTAATATTGAATTCTGTTCCTGCTAACCGATGAATATCGGATATGAGTGCATCCAATTTTTTCCCTAAATCATCAGACATCTCCTTTAAAAAGTCCAGATCCACAAATGTACCTTCGTATTCCATTTCAAGAAGAATAGGGATCAAGGGTACTTCAATAGTGGAAAAGAACTCATAGAGTTCTGCTTCTTTCAATCTGGTTGTAAACAATTCAGTGAGCTTAAATGTAATATCTGCATTCTCTACTGAATAAAATGCTGCTTTTTCTAGGGACACCTGGTCCATTGTGATCTGGTTTCGCCCCTTACCAATCAACTCTTCAATTGGCACCATTTCATAATTAAGATGTTCGAGACTCAAAGTGTCTAACTTTGCTGACCGGGCAGCCGGATTCAGTAAATGAGCGGCAATCATAGTGTCAAATTCAATCCCTTTTACCGTTACACCACATCGCTTGAGAATCAATGAATCATATTTGATATTTTGTCCAGTTTTATAGATTGAGTCATCTTCAAGGATAGGTTTCAATTTTCCCAGAACAATTTCCAGGTCATTCTCTCCGAAATTATTTTTTTCTTTCTCCAAATATTCGATTGGTATATACCAGCCAGAATCTGCTTTATTTGAAAAACTCAATCCAACAATATCTGCCTTCATAGCGTGTATAGACGTTGTTTCAACAGCAAAGGAAAACAATTTAGATATTTTCAAAGATTTCACAAGATCGTTTAAACTCTTTTCAGTAATGATTGTACTATAATTCTTCTCTACATTCTCCTTTTTTATCTTCACTTCAACATTGGATTCAGCGACCAATTGTTTTAAGAGGGCATAAAATTCCAATTCAGTGAATTTGTCAGTACATGCATCGATATTTATATCCCGTTTCTCTAATTCACCCACACTACAAGATAGTTCCACATCAGTGAGAATTGTGACCAATTCTTTACTTAATATGGCAATTTCAACGCCATCTTTTAAACCATTGTGAGCTCGTTTATTGGTGACTTTATCTGCATTCTCTAACGCGCCTTCTAATGATCCATAGGTTTTTATTAGCTTTACTGCTGTTTTTTCCCCCACGCCTGCCACACCGGGCACATTATCAGAACTGTCGCCCATAAGTCCCAAAAGATCGATGATCTTACTGGGTGGTACGCCCCATTTCTCTTCTACCTTTGCAGAATTATATATAATGGGATGAGGTGTTTTCCGAGTTCCCGGTGCAAACATAAAAATATGGTCATTCATGAGTTGCATAAAGTCTTTATCACCGCTGACAATATAAGTATCTAACCCTTCTTTTTCTGCCTGGACCGCCAATGTACCTATAATATCATCTGCTTCCACACCTGGTTTTTTTAAAACGGGTAGATTCATGGCTTCCAACATTTCCCAAAGATGGGGCAATTGAAGTTGCATTTCGTCAGGCATGGGTGAACGGTTTGCTTTGTACTCCTTGTACATATCATGTCGAAAGGTTTTTTCTTTGGAATCGAAGGCACAGGCAATATAATCAGGATTTTCAGATTTAATTATTCTCAGCACTTGATTTACAAAACCAAACAGTGCGCTGGTATGAAGTCCATAACTGGTAATGAGTGGATTTCTAATTAACCCAAAATGGGCGCGATAAAGGAGTGCATACCCATCCAGTATAAAAAAGCGTTTACGGTTAGTTTTAATTGAAGACATAAGCGAAAAAATTACGATACTCTTCCCTACTGTACCACTCACATTTTATAAAAAAAAAAGCCCCTTCCTTCAACAAACTCAGGATTAGGGGCTTTTTAATAATCAGATAGAATCTGATGTGGGTTACATCATGCCACCCATGCCACCCATACCACCCATACCAGGATCTGGCATTGGAGGCATTTTATCATCTTCTGGTATATCTGTTATTGCAGCTTCGGTTGTCAGAATCATCCCAGCAATAGATGAAGCATTTTCAACAGCAACACGTGCTACTTTTGCAGGATCGATAATGCCAGCTTCAAACATGTTCACATACTTATCATTTCTTGCATCATATCCAAAATCGCCTTTCCCATTACGGACTTCTTGAACGATAATAGATGCTTCTACACCTGCATTTGAACAGATCTGGCGAATGGGTGCTTCCAAAGCACGACGCATGATATCTACACCAACTTGTTGTTCACTGTCAACTTTCACATCATCCAGAGCAGAAACTGAGCGAAGGAGAACCACACCACCACCAGGAACAATTCCTTCTTCAACGGCGGCACGAGTTGCGTGGAGTGCATCTTCCACACGTGCTTTCTTTTCTTTCATTTCTACTTCCGTTGCAGCACCAACATTGATTACTGCAACACCACCAGATAACTTTGCGAGGCGTTCTTGCAGTTTTTCACTATCATAGTCTGATGTTGTTTTATCAATCTGGACTTTGATCTCTTTGATCCGTGCTTTTATGGCATCTGCAGATCCACCACCATCAACAATGGTTGAATTATCTTTATCAGAGACAACACGTTTTGCTGTCCCAAGATAATCTAGGTTTGCACTTTCTAGTTTGTAACCAGCATCTTCAGAGATGACAGTTCCACCAGTCAGTACAGCAATGTCTTCCAACATCGCTTTGCGTCGATCGCCAAACCCTGGAGCTTTTACAGCTAATACTTTAAAAGTACCTCGAAGTTTATTGACCACAAGAGTCGCCAATGCTTCGCCTTCAATATCTTCAGCGATAATGACTATAGGCTTACCGGTTTGAACCACTTTTTCCAATAATGGTAGAAGATCTTTCATGTTACTGATCTTCTTATCATGAATCAAGATATATGGATCTTCCATTTCTGCATCCATGGATTCAGAATTTGTCACGAAATAAGGTGACAAATATCCACGATCAAATTGCATCCCCTCAACAAATTCAAGGAATGTTTCAGCAGTTTTGGATTCTTCAACTGTGATAACGCCATCTTTACCAACTTTTTCCATAGATTCAGCGATCTTATCGCCTATTTCTTTATCATCGTTTGCGGAAATGGTAGCAACCTGAGCAATTTGTTGTGCATCCGGTAAATCTTTAGATTGACCTTTGATAGCTTCTATAATCGCATCGCGGGCAGCATCAATTCCACGTTTAATGGACATGGGGTTTGCTCCTGCAGTTACATTTTTAATCCCTTCAGTAATGATTGATTGTGCTAAAACAGTTGCTGTGGTAGTTCCATCACCCGCAACATCGGATGTTTTGGAAGCAACTTCGCGGACCATTTGTGCACCTATGTTCTCAAGTTTATTCTCGAGTTCGATTTCTTTTGCGACGGTAACGCCATCTTTAGTAACAGTTGGTGTACCGAATTTTTTCTCAATGACGACATTTCGTCCTTTAGGTCCCAGCGTAATTTTGACCGCATTGGCCAATTTATCAACACCAGCTTTTAAAGAATTACGAGCGTCAAGAGAATATGCAATGTCTTTTGCCATTTTTATTGTCTCCTTATAATACGGCTAAAATGTCGCTTTCGCGCATGATTACAAAATCCGTGCCTTCAAGAGAAATCTCAGTTCCGGAATATTTTCCGTAGAGAACTCTATCTCCTGCTTTCACGGTCATATCTACAATTGTGCCAGCATCACTGGCTTTGCCTGGTCCAACAACAACAACAGTTCCCCGTTGTGGCTTTTCCTGGGCAGTATCAGGAAGAATAATTCCTCCGGATGATTTTTCTTCAGCTGCATCAGGTTCCACGACAACGCGGTCTGATAATGGCTTTAGTTTTAGACCCATTTCATAAACTCCTTTATGTGTTGATCTTTATTTAATTAAAATATTTCTCAAAAGCGGCGGTGAAAATACAGCACAATATGTTTTATTTTCAACGATTAAGAGAATGTCTCAAACTGCACATCATTTATACAAAGAGTGTGCCAGAGCAACTTCTAATTCATTTTGTGATAGTTCCATAAATAATAATGTCAATATGGCAAAGTCTATTATTATCTCCCTGTTGATCCAAATCCGCCCGATCCTCGTGGTGTTTCTGTCAATTCGTCTACTAACTGAAATTGGATGGGACTCCCATCCATAGCAACCAATTGAAAAAGACGTTGCCTTTCTTCCACTGTATAGGGCTCCAATTTAATATTATCCACAGCAGCCATGATTTCACCCCTATAACCCGCATCGATGAGCCCAATAGAATTGCAAAGCCGTAGTGGCGTTTTGGCAATACTTGATCGCGGCATTAATAGATACGATTTATTTTCCATATTCTCGCAGGCAATGCCCAAATGGATTAGGGCGGTCTCCCCTGCTTCAATAGTTTGTTCATCGATTACGAAGAGATCGATCCCCGCATCTCCATCGTGAAAATGGCCGTGATTTTCGTAAAGAGATCTAACGGAACTATTAAATGGTTTAATTTTTAAATGCATATTTTTTGTTAATTGGTTAAATGGTTGATTTGATCATTAGTAAAATAAAACATGATGGTATAATCACTATATCATTCAATCTTTTTCGATTAAAGATTTTAATTTTTTAATATGCTGTGGTGTTGAGCCGCAGCAAACCCCGATTACACCAGGATCTTTTATCAAAATAGACTTCATTCCAGCGCTGAAATTAGATTCGTCAATAATATCAAAATAATGATTTCTGAAATCAGTTTTCCCAAGGTTTGGATAGGTGCCCCAGGTCCCTTTCCAATCATTTTGAAAATGATCGATGCACCTTAATGTCGTATCCAATTGGTTGCAATTATTCAGCAAAAAATCCACTTCATAACCATTAATTAGTGAGATAACATCTTCAATTGGCGTTCCATCTAGGATATGATCGCCGTTTTTCATAATGAGACTTAACCCCACATCATAGTCAAAACATCTGGCAGTTTCCAGGGCGATGGTGATCTCATGGATATTCCCCATGGTTTCAAATATAATGAAATTCAAACCTGCGTCAACCATCCATTCCGTGGTTTCGCCATAACTATCTTCAGCAGCGGTTTTCCCTGGAAATTTCTCCGGTGAATAACAATCTTCAAGAGTCGTAATAGAGCCAGCAACTTTTACAGATTCGCCCGATGTACTTTGTGCAAATTCAACCGCTTTATATAAACTATCCTTTGACCGTTCTCTTGCTCTTGTTGATGTATATCCGGCTTTTCGATACGTCCAGGTTGTAGTCCGAAACGTATTCGTTGTAATAATATCAGCACCCGCTTTTATATAATCTAAATGAATGTTCCTTACAATGTCCGGATGAGTCAAATTAGCATCGGCAGACCATAACGGAAGGGGAATATTGACACCACGTTTTTCTAATTCTGTTCCCATAGCACCGTCTAGAATTAATGGTTTTTTCATCAAGTCTTTTTCAATACTGGAATAAAATAATACATGGCGATGCCTGTGGTGATAATACCAACCCCTATTATAGACTCAAATGTGGATTCTCTGAATGAATAAAATAATATCCAGCAATTGATAATAAGGTAAATCATCGGTGTAAGTGGGTAGGCCCAGACTTTATAAGGGCGATCAAGGTCAGGTTCCTTGATTCGCAGGATAAATAGAGAGATAACAATTAATGTTGTTGTAATAATAAAAGAAATACCAGCATACATTAACACCTGTTCAAAGGATGATGTAAGAATAAAAAATAATGATATTCCCAACTGAACCCAAAAAGCATTCAATGGAATTTCATTCGAATTCTTTTCTTTTAAAAATCCAATAAACGCATGATCTTCTCCCATGATCTGCATAATTCTTGGACCAATGTATATATAACTACTCACGGTAGATAAAAGTAGAATAGAAATGCCGAGTCCAATGATCTTTGCTCCCATTTCACCAAATATTCGAACACCTGCAATGTAGCCCACTTCTACTTGCCCAACTATAGCACCCGTAGGAGTAGAATACAAAAACACATAATTCAATAAAACATATAGCACCATAACAAAAGCGGTTCCGATTAGCATGGATCGCGAAATGTTTTGTTTTGGATTATGGATCTCTCCCGCAACATAAACCGCTGAATTCCATCCCGTATAGGCATAGGATACCCAAACCAAACTCACAGCAAAGCCGGAACTCAACAACACTGCTCCATCTCCAAGTTTGGGCCAGATCGAAATGGATTGGGGCGCATTCATATTTAATCCAAATGCTATAAAAATCAGGATCAACCCTATTTTTATTATGGTAGAGCTATCTTGAAATTTTATTCCCCATGTTACGCTCATCATATGTAGTCCATGAAACCCTAAAATAACAATTGCAGCGATAAATGTTTGATCCAATCCCGGGATGACGGCAGACAAATAACTTCCCAAAGCCATGGCTGCCAAAACTGCAGGTGCACTAAATCCTACTGTGGCCGAGACTATTCCTGCGGCAAAGCCAATGGACGGATGGATGATGCGGCTTAACAAATGGTATTCGCCACCGGAGCGTGGCAATGCTGTTCCCAATTCGCTATATACCAATGAGCCGCACAATGCCACAATGCCACCAACAATCCAGAGCATCATCAGGGGAAATACGGATTGAATGTCTACCAGCTGATAGCCGAGACTAGTGAATACTCCCGTACCAATCATGGAAGCAACAACAAAAGAAGATGCCGTCCAGACAGAGAGATGTCTTTCGGTTTCAGGCTGGGGCAAGAATCAGTAGCGCGAAAGATTGAATGCGAGCAGTAACCAGCCGATGATGAAACACAATCCGCCGATAGGCGTGATTGCGCCAAGCCATCTTGCGTTGGTTAAAACCAACAAATAAAGACTACCGGAAAAAATAACGATACCAAAGGTGATGAAAGTAGCAGGCATTTGAATGATATCTTGGGAAACCTGGAAACCAATCGCACCAATTATCAATAGTCCAAGTGCATGGTACAAATGATATCGAACACCGGTCTCAAAAATGACAAGATCTTCTGGCAAGACTTTAGATTTTAAAGCATGGGCACCGAATGCGCCTAGTAAAACGGCTAATCCAGCCAGAGATGCCCCAACAATCAGCCAGGTTTTCATCTATGATTCGGAACGCTGTATCACAGTCCGCATGGGAAATGGGATGTCGATACCTTCCTCGTTGAAGCGTTTATGTAGTTTTTTCACAAACTCATGTATGATGGGGTTCTGATCACCGTATTTATTCCCACGGAAATAAACCATGAAATCAATGCTAGATTCTCCAAATCCTTTGAACTTAAATGATGGTGTCGATTGTTTATTCATTTGATCCATATATTGATGGAGATCGTTGGCTACTTCCATCACCACGCGTTCCACCACATCCAAATCAGAATCATATCCAACTCCCACAGGAATCTTCACTGAAAAGCTGGGATCACCACTATCATAATTCTTGATGATGGCATTGGACAATTTCGTATTCGGAATATGAATTATATTGTTTGTCCGCTCAAGCATTTTCGTATTCCGCCAGGTAATATTTTGTACATAACCCATTTCACCAGAATCCAAACTAATAAAATCGCCCGGTTGAACTTTTTTACTCAATAAAATATGGAGACCAGCAAATACATCAGTAAGTGTATCCTTGAGTGCAAGAGAAACAGCTAGACCACCAATCCCCAAAGCCGTGAGCATCGGCGCGATAGAAATATCTAAAGCATCCAAAATAACGAGAAGGCCAATACTATAGACCGTGATCCACACAAAATTGGTAAACATAGTTGTTGACGGGAATCCACCTCCTTGTTTCTTTGACCAGAGATTAAGTAAACCAACAATCAATTTTGCAGCTGCATGTGTGATAGATGCCATCAAGATAATGATCAGAAAGTTGGAAACATACAGTCCAAAAGGTTCAGCAATTTCAACATCACGGAGTGCCAGAGATAATGCAGCCCAGAAAAACCAGATAACAATCTGTGATTCAACTGCATTCAAGATTATGTCATCCCCCTCCCATTCAGATGTTAATGCTGCTTTTTTAAGGCGAGTATGAACAACCTGTTTAAATATCATTCCCAACACTATACCTATAAAAACGATGGCAGCAGGTATAAACCAGGTATTCATTAGCTGATTAGACTGGATTAATTGAAAAATATCATTCATTTTAATCAAACTTCACAGACACTAGCTGTGAAATTCCCTTTTTCTCCTGAGTTACACCATACATATAGTCGGCAATTTCCATCGTTAGTTTATTATGAGTTACAATGATGAATTGGGTTTCATCGGAAAATTTGGTAAGTACGCGAGTAAGTTTATGAATATTCATATCATCTAACGGTGCATCAACTTCATCTAGAATACAATAAGGACTTGGCTTTACCTGATAAATTGAAAATAATAGAGCAATTGCAGTCAGTGCTTTTTCTCCACTAGATAACAATCGTAAGGATGTATTTCGTTTGCCAGGTGGTTGGGCTTCGATTCCAATATCTGCTTCAAGCGGATCAGGATCTCCAACTAATTTTAACGAAGCAGTGCCTCCTTCGAAAAATAATTGAAATAATTTTCCAAAATTTGTCTTAATCATATCAAAAGTTTCTTGGAATCTTTTTCGAGCCACTTTATCAATTTTACGAATAGTTTCTCGAAGATTTTCTTCAGATTCAATTAGATCATCTCTTTGGGTCAACAATATTTCAAGTCGTTCATTTTCTTCATCATGTTCATCCTGAACTGCCATATTCACTGGACCGATATTTTCTAAAGTCCTTTGAACTTTATGGATCTCTATTTCCAATTGTTCTTCAGAATCATCAACGATTAATTCTTTTGGAATATTTTTATTATATCTATCACGAATTCTTTCTTCAACCAATCGAATCATTTGATTTGTTTCAGTTGCATCTAATTGGGCATTTTTCAAATCTTCAAGAATCTGTTCACGATTTTTTTGTTCCGCAGCAATACGAGCCTGAAATTCTTCAATATTTTGGTATGTTTCGCGATAAACAGATTGTTTTAAATCTAAGATGGATCGCTGTTTTTGAATCTCAGCATTCAATATTTGTAATTCTTTTTCACCCTCTCTTATTTCTCTATCCAAATCTATTTTTCTTGCTTGAAGATCTTCAACTTCAGTTTTTATTCGTTCTTGTCGGATTTTTAACTCATCTCGAGATTCATCTCCAGAGGATTTCTTAAACTTGAGTTGATCCCTTCGGGTTTGCAATTCGATTAAATTGATCCGTTTATCTTGTATTTTTTGCTGGTAATCATCCCGTTCTTTTCTGGATACTAACATTTCCTCATTGGATTTTTCCACTTTCGATTGAAATGAATCAAGAGATTTCTGTGCTTTATACATGTTAGGTTGAAGCAATTTCAACGCTTGACTAGATTGTTTCAATAATGATTTAGTTTCTTCTAATTCCTGCTTCGCAGACTGAATCGCTTCAAAGGCCTGTGTTTGTTGGAATTCACTTCGAATTGATTCCGTCTCTAGTAGAGACAAAACTTGAGCACAACTTTCTACCGCGCGAAGGTTTTCTTTTACTACGGAATGGTTTGATTGAATCTCATCCAAAAGTGTTTTCGTTTTATTATTTAATTCTTTTTCTTTATTCAAAAGACTCTGCAGGTCAGTTGAAATGGAGTCTAGTTTTTTCTGACGACCCATCAAATTGCCATGTTCAGAAATTTGCCGGCTCTTAAGAATCAAATCACTTCCAGAATAGGCGCCGGAAAGATCGACTAACCCCCACCCTTCAAAGTCCTTGGATTGAAGTGACTCTTGTAAATCAGTCACGATTAACAAATTACCTAATAAATAGTGTGCTAAAGGTTCCAATTCTTTACTCGTTTTTACCAAATCAGATGCACGCTTTATTACCAATTTATTTTTTGGAATGCTTTTCAAATCTGTCTTCAGTTTTGTCGCTTCTTTTAATGGGATTACTGTAAAATCACCCGCTTGGTTTTTCCTGGCTTTTTCAAGTGTTGAAATGGCTTCTTTTTTATTTGTAGCTATTAAACAATGAGATAATTCACCCAACCCAGATTCTAAAGCATCGCGAAATTCTTCTTCTACTTGGAACATATCTGCCACAGTGCCTAAAACACTTGGAAACAATCTCGGATTCTCTAAAACATATCTCGCCCCTTCAGGAAACCCTTCCCTTGACTCTAACAATTGACTGTAAAATTCACGTTGCCCTGTTAAGGATTGAATCTGTGCAGAAACAGCATGCTTTTCTTCTGAAATGGAATCTTGATCACTTTTTAATAATGTAAGTTCAGAATCTGCCTTTTTTAAATTTGTTTTTGCAATTGACAGATTTTTCTCAGCTTCTTTTTTATCTCTTTTTAACTCGGCTTGGCTATTCGAATGTGATTTTTCTTCATTTTGTAAATCTGCGATTACCTTCAATAACTTACCAACGGCAATCTCTTTATCATCGACCAAAGCTTCTGTTCTATCAAATAAGGACCTGTCATTTGCAAATTTGCGTTGCAATTCCCATCGTTCATTCTGAGTTTCATCTAATTTCTGAACAGTTTTTTGGTATGAAATTTCTACTTTATCAAATGCATTTTTTCCCATTTTATAGGATTCCAATTGTGCATCGATTGATGGGACTAAATCTCTCATTTCTTTGCCAAAATCAAGGCTTAATTGTTTCAAACTTTCAATCTTTGAACCGTTTGCCCCTCGTTCCCTTTCCAAGCGATCCACAGTTAATAACGAGCCACGCCCTTGTTCAGTCCAAACAAGGATCTTATTTCTCAATGATTCACGTTTACCATTCATATCAGACATGACTGACTGCATGCTGTTTAATTCAGTTCCCTGTGATTTGTATGCAGTTTGAAATTGTTCAAGTCCTTTTTCGTGTAAGGATGATTCGGATGATTTAGATTCTCTCAAATGTTGGAATTCTTCAATTCTTGCTTGAAGTGGTGCTACAATAGATCGATACCTGTGAACCTGAAGAAATGCCAATTCAAGGTCCTTTATTTCAAGCGTTTCGGTTAAGGTTGCATGGCGTTTGAATCGTTTGAGTTGTAGCATCAGACTATTCACCTTTTGTTCCACTTCTGCAATGATATCCTTTATCCGTTCTAGATCAGTCCGTGTGGCTTCAAATTTTCTTAATGTGGTTTTACGTTGGCTTCTATATTTATGAATTCCAGCAGCTTCTTCAAACATTTTCCTGCGATCATCACCCGTATCTGAGAGAATCTGTTCAATCATTTTTAATTCGATTACAGAATAGGCATCAGCGCCCATGCCCGTGTCTACGAAAAGATCCATAATATCTTTCAATCTACATTGGGTTTTATTTAGATAATATTCAGATTCACCACTACGATATACTCGTCGGGCAATTTCAATATCATTATATTCTAAAGGAAGTTTACCGGCGTTGTTATGTACAGTCATGGAAACTTCACAAACTCCCAGTGGTTTTGTTCCATCGGCACCATTAAAAATTACATCTTCCATTTTTCCACTGCGAAGTACACTGTGTTTTTGCTCACCCAAAACCCACCGGATGGCGTCAACAATATTAGTTTTACCACAACCATTTGGACCCACTACAGTGGTAATCCCCTGGCCGAGTTTCATGACTTCCTTATTGGCGAAAGATTTAAAGCCATGCATTTTTAATTCAGATATATACATGATTGCTGGTAAGAATGTGGATGATAAATTTACAGGAATTCTATCAAGAATTCCACAGGGAGATTACAACTTTTCCTATGCTGAGAATACGGAAAAATAAGACCACTTGTATTTTTTAAAGTGAATATTTTGGAAAAAGATGAAAGTTGATTTTAACCTGGCGGCCACCCAAATGTTCGCCCACCCATTAAATGTAAATGGATATGAAAAACGGTTTGTCCACCAGCTTCATTACAATTAAATCCCGTTCGGTAGCCTGCTTCGGCGATTCCTTCTTGTTTTGCCAATTCTGAAGCAGTTCCAACCAGTTCTCCCACTAATGCATTATGCTTCTGTTCCAACTCGTTCAAAGTGGGAATATGAATTTTTGGGATGATCAAAATATGGGTTGGAGCGACAGGGTTTATATCCCTAAATGCGAGAATTCTTTTATTCTCAAATACTTTGTCTGCGGGAATATCCCCGGAAATTATTTTGCAAAATAAACAATCATCCATGATGCCACCCTAATCAAATAGTTCATTTAAAACAGCCAAAGAATTTAAGGCTGCTGTTTCTGCTCGCAGGCGTCTTTCTCCCAGATTAAAAAATAAAACGCCGGCATTTTTCATTTGCCCAATTTCATTTTCTGTAAAATCTCCTTCAGGCCCAATGATCACGGTGACATTTTTATCTAATTCCAATTCAGATAATGATTTGTCTGCACCCATGAGCCCGGAAATAAGCTGTCCGTCCGTATTTTTCAATAATCTTTTTATATCTATTGGCTCATGCAGCACCGGGAACCGACTTCTGCGACACTGCTTTGCAGATGAAATAACGATCTTTTGGCTTCGTTCAAAATTCATAGTTTTTTTTACACACCGCTCGAACGTCAACGGCTGAATTTCATTAACACCTAATTCAGTAGCTTTTTCCAGCATTAATTCAAATCGGTCTCTTTTGATTAGCGCAGGCGCCAAAATAACTGAATATTTATTTTCACCTAAATCATGTAATGATTCTTTGATTGTTCCAGAAACATTTTTTCCGATGGATTTTATTTTAGCATGGTATCCTATACCTGCTCCATCCAAAAGGCAGATTTCATCTCCTTGTTTTAACCGAAGGACTCTGGTAGCGTGATTTGATTCGACTTTGTCTAATTGAAATGTGTTCCCATTAACATTAAGAGGATTCACATAAAAGGCTTTATCAGGGATCACTCTGCACGGCGATTGAAAGACAGATGGATCAGAAAACCGGAATAATCTTTTTTACCATCTGCCTCTTTTTTTAAGGGTAAATATTCAAGACCAACCATGACCATAACAAATGATTGTCCAACTATTTTGAAATCGATGCCCACTCCTAGAAATCCACCAGGAGAAGATTGAATATCAGGTTTTTTCCATCGTTCACTGAAAGTTCCAGATTCATCCCCATCAACTGTTGTAACCACTCCGCCTTTTATTGCAATAAAAGGCGAAAAATTATTCTCAATTTTCCCTACAAAAGGATAATAGTTCCCACCAAAAAACACCGGAAGCATAACTAAACTTTTACCACCCACTGATTTGTATTGCCCCGTATAATAATCATAAACGATTGTTTCATCTTCTGCTTTAATATCATAGAACCTTAGTTCACCATTTAATGCTATTCTTTCTGAAGCATGAACATAATTGCGAATAATAAACATGCCGGATCCACTGGAACCGATATCTAAGCCAAAACCATTGGTGACTTGGTCAAACTGTCCAAATAAAAAGACAGGAAATACAAATATTAATAATTTATTCATAGGATAAAACCACTTTCCCAAACTGCTTACCAGATTCTAAATATTTATGAGCAGATTGGATTTCTGTTATCGGAAATATACGATCAATAACCGGGCTTATTTTACCTTGATTCAATAATGCAAGCGCACCATCAAAAGATGATTTTGAACCCATGGTCGATCCCAAAACAGACTGTTGCTTAAAAAATAAATGGGTCAAATTTAAATTGGCTTTATATCCTGTGGTTGCTCCACAGCTCACAACACGCCCACCTCGAGCAAGACTTTTCATGGAAACATCCCAAGTTTCTTGTCCTACATGTTCAAAAACCACATCGATACCCTTTCCATTCGTGATCGATTTTATTTCACCTAAAATATCATCTATTTTATAATTCAAAGTATGACCCGCACCCAATGAACCAGCTTTTACACATTTTTCATTGGTTCCTGCAATTGCAATAACAGTGGCACCCATAGCTTTTGCGATTTGGATTCCCATGCTTCCAACGCCTGAACTTGCTCCCCAGATCAAAACAAATTCATCAGCTTGAAGATTCGCCCGGCTCACCAACATTTGAAAAGACGTTTGGGCCACCAATGCGAATGATGCCGCTGCTTCGAAACTTAATTGATCTGGAAATGGAATGGCCTGAGATCCCTTAACAGCAATTCTTTCAGCATTCACACCTTGACAATTCTCTCCCATGATACCCATTGATTTACAAAAATTTTCTTTCCCTTTTTTACAAGATTCACATTTCCCACAAAATTTCATTGGTTGAATCATTACTTTTTCACCAATCCTACTTTTTTTCACACCATCACCAACACCCGATATTATTCCGGCAGCATCGCTGCCCGTTATTAATGGAAGAGGAACCCCGGGGATTCCTTTACGGACCCAAATATCTAAATGATTCAATGAAGTTGTTTTTACATCAACTATAACCTGTCCTGCGGATAATTCTGGCTTTGGAATATCATCCCATTTTAGAGCATCTACACCACCATGTTCGTGAATCCGAATTGCTTTCATTTGTCAATTTTCGCATCAATGCTATATTGTCCTGGCCCCAGTAAAAACAATGTAAAATAAACTGTAAAATAAATAAAGGCAGATTCGGGATTGTCTCCTTCTGATAAATGATAAATGCCTGCGAGAAACATGGTTATCATAACAAATAAAGAAGCAAGTCGTGTTTTGAATCCAACCAGAACGAACAAAGTCAGGACCCCTTCACTTACCGCTGCCAAAAATCCAAACAATACATGTCCAAAAGAAATTCCAAATATGGACAAAACTGCACCACCCAACCAATCCCACGTTTCTGTACCGGCGGTGATCTTATCCATACCGTGAAAATAGAAAAGATAAAATGACGGAATCACCCGTAAAATAAGTAAGGCCCAATCCTTGCCACTAGCAAATAATTCTTCATTATTAAAAAGTATTTTCAAATTATTCATCTGGACTTTCCTCGAATTCTGCATCTTGGATATCCATTTTTTGTATTTTAGAACGAATATCTATTTTATGCTTTTTCGCTTTTATGGTTTGGTTAAACTGAAAAAGAGAAAGTAATGGACCAGCAGATTTATAAAGCATATAAACAACGAATCCTAAAAGGAGCCATTTTAACATTAGAATTCCGTAACAGGATTGAAAAATTTTGTCCCTGAAACAGGCTGGCGAATGTATTTAATTACCTCTTTCAGATCATCTTCGTTATGAACAAAATCAATATTATTCGTGTTTATGATCACTAAAGGTGTATCCTGGTAGCGAAAAAAATATTCTGTATAAACCTGGCTCAATGCATCAATGTATTCATAAGTGATACCTGTTTCCATTTCTCGGCCACGCTTAGAAATATTTTTCATTAGGGTATCCGTATCTGCCTGGAGGTAGATCACAAGATCTGGTTTAATGATATTACGTTCCAAAAGATTTGCTACCGTATCATACAGTTGCATTTCCTTTTCACTTAAGTTCAGAGATGCAAACAAGCGATCCTTCACAAACATGTAATCCGTGATGAGTAATTTTTGGAACATATCCACCTGCCGGAGTTCCTGCTGTTGGCGATATCGCTGTAATAAAAAAAATAGTTGAGTTTGAAAAGCAAAACGTTCCGGATCTTTATAAAAATCAGGTAAAAACGGATTTTCGTCGAATTCTTCCCGAACTAATCGAGCACTCAGTTCTTTGGACATCAAATTTGCTAGACTGGTTTTCCCGACACCGATCGGTCCTTCTATTGCAATATAATATAAGTTTCTCAAGCCTGTGTCTCCATGCGGTGGGATGTCACTATTGATGTATCGATACAATGATCAAGCAGATCATTTATGGTGATTTTTGAATGGGGAATTTTAAAGTCTGGTTCCAATTCAGCAAAAGGTATTAAAACAAATTTTCTCATACCCAACATGGGATGGGGAATCGTCAATTCATTTGTTTCCAATACTGAATCACCATGGAATAAAATATCAACATCAATGATACGTGGTGCATTTTTTTCTCTTATCTCTGAACGTCCCAACATTTTTTCGATTCGTTTGATCACATCTAAAAATTCAAATGGTTTTAATGTGGTGGTACATTTTACCACAGAATTAAGAAAATAGGGTTGATCCATATTGTACAAGGGTTCCGTTTCAAAATAGGAAGACGATTCGATATCCGAAATATCAAAATTAATGGATAATCCCATGGTGGCCTGGGCGATATTGGATTCCCGGTCTCCCAGATTTGAGCCCAATGATAAATAAGCAGCAACCGGTTTCACTTATTTCTCTCGCACCAATTCCACTTCCACTGTATCCAGATTTGCCATAATCGGCGCATGAGGTTTTCGAATTTTAATAACAACCTTTTGGATCTTAAAATCTGTTAATAATTTTTTACAAATAGTTTGTCCTACCGCCTCGATCAAATGATAATCTTTTTCCGTGAATATGTCCGTGATGACAGATACGGCTTCATTATAATTGATGGTGTCTTTCAAATCATCAGTCTGCCCGGCAATAGAAAGGTCCGTATGCATTTCCACATCCAGTTCGAATATGCTATCCTTGTCCTTTTCAAATTCATACACGCCGTGGCGTGCAGGAATCTTGAGATTTAATATGCGGACTTTATCCAATTATTTCACCAATTTATTTTTCGTTGAGAAAGGTGCCAGATTTGCCTTGAAGAAAAAACATATTGAGAAAGATGTGAAAATTATTGACCATATCATATCTGTAAAATACAAAGATTCAATAAAGGTCACTTGCCAAATTATTTCCTTTTAGATCATTGGAGTCATTTCAATATTTCCACCTTATTAAAATACTGTAAAGGCACTAAGGAAAATCTCTCTGGATGAATCAAGAGACGGGTTCATACTCATGATTGAAGTGTATTACCCCAGCCATAATTGCCGATCCAGACTCCGATATTGTATCGCTTCGCTAATATGACCAGAATCAATCTTTATTTTTCTATCCAAGTCAGCAATGGTACGAGATACTTTCAAGATCCTATCATAGGCACGGGCAGATAAACCCAATTTATCCATAGCTGTTCGTAGAAGTTCACTAGACTCATTGTCTAACCCACAATGAGTTTTTATATCTTGGCTTTCCATTTGGGCATTTGCGAAAAGATTTTCGGATTTGTTGAATCTTGACAACTGTACTTCCCTGGCCTTTTGGACCCTTGCCTGAATATCCTTTGAGGGTTCTCCTTCCTTCATATCAGCTAATTTCTGAAACGGAACAGCAGGTACTTCGATATGAATGTCGATCCTGTCCAAAAGCGGACCCGAAATTCGGCTCATATATCTTTGGATTATTTGTGCTGAGCATGCGCATTTATTCGTTGAATCTGTGGCGTACCCGCATGGACATGGATTCATGGCAGCAACGAGCATGAATTGTGCTGGATAAGTCAAGGTCAATGCTGCTCGAGCAATTGTCACCACACTATCTTCTAAGGGCTGTCGCATCACTTCCAAAACATGCTTTTTAAATTCCGGTAATTCGTCTAAAAACAAAACACCATGATGCGCTAAACTGACCTCACCCGGTTTTGGAATAGTACCGCCACCAATAAGGCCGGCGTCCGAAATCGTGTGGTGTGGAGATCGAAAGGGGCGGATGCTGACCAACCCTAGCTTATTCAATAAAATACCGGCCACTGAGTGAATTTTCGTTGTTTCAAGTGCTTCATCAAGGGTAAGGTCTGGTAGGATGGTTGGAATTCGTTTGGATAGCATAGTTTTTCCGCTTCCGGGAGGTCCCACCATGATCACATTATGCCCGCCAGCTGCTGCCACTTCCAAGGCTCGTTTTACCTGCTCCTGCCCTTTCACATCTGAAAAATCCCTTGAATAACTACTATGTTGTTTGAAATGTGACTTCACGTCCGTTTTTATGACTTCTTTCTCAATCACCCCATTCAAGATATGGACCACTTCATTTAGGGATGAAGCACCTACAACCTTTACGCCTTCGACCACGGATGCTTCCTTTGCATTCTGTTCAGGAACGATGATTCCGGGAATTCCATTTTTCTTGGCACAAATAGCTATGGGCAGGACACCCTGGATTGGACGAATGGAACCATCTAATGCCAATTCACCCATCAAAAGGATCTTATTTATATAATCTTCACTCACCTCACCAATCGCTGATAAAAGACCAATTGCAATGGGCAAATCAAAGGCAGATCCTTCTTTTCGGATATCTGCTGGAGCAAGATTGACCGTAATATGTTTTCCAGGAAGTTTATACCCGCTATTTTGGATCGCAGCTGAGACACGCTCTTTGCTTTCCTTTACCGCTCCTTCTGGTAAACCTACTGTAACAAACTTTGGGAGTCGAGACCCTGTTATATGACATTCTACCTCAACAATATAGGCATCGATTCCAAGAATAGAACTGCTGAGAACTTTTGAGTTCAAATCAGAAACAGGTGCTAAAATTGGAATAAACTAGGAAAGGGATAAAGATATAAAGAATTGAATCACGAATTAAATAGAATAGAAAGAATGTAATGAGTACAGACCAGCCTTTTTCTCTAATGAGTTTTCTGAATCCTCCTGCTCTATATATATCCAGCCAACCATTAATAAATTTTGGCCGATAAAACCGCATTAATCTTTTCCTGGTTTGATTTTTTCGAATTTAAGGTTCTCGTATTTTTGCCACATAGTACCGCCTGAGGCATCGGCAAAGCGATAAGCAAATTCCAATGCTTCATAGAATGGCCGGTTAGCGTATTCTCCATGGGAATAAAATTCATCGATCCATTCTGCCATTTCTGCTATAGTTACTTCCTTCAATTTATCAAAAACGCCATAAACCAATTCTGCGCGATTTTCATAATACCATTCTGTAAAACCATCATAACCAACTGAGTTTTGAAGTTCAGTATGTGTTTCATACACCTGGGTCAAATAAGAGAATAGAAATGTTTCTTTTTCATCAACAGACAAGGTTTTCCAATATGTAACCACCGGCGAAAGTTTACCTTCACCAGTTTGTGCGAACAAAATTGTTATGAGGAGAAATGGAATGAGTTTTTTCATAGTTGACTCTTTTTAGGCATCTTGGACGATTTAACTAGGCCAAAAATACAATTTTCGGTGATATATGGCTAATGCTAAACATCTGCAGGATCAATCCAATCTCCATGAAAATGAATCAATTGGATTAAGGCATCGACAGCAGATTCTGCCGGGATATTTTTTTTGATCACATCCTGTCCTTTATAAAGAGATATCTTACCGACTCCCGTCCCCACATATCCATAATCAGCATCCGCCATTTCTCCGGGACCATTAACAATGCAGCCCATAATACCAATCTTCAGCCCTTTCAAATGATCGGTCCGAGCTCGAATCTTTGCCGTCGTTTCTTGAAGGTCAAACAAGGTCCTTCCACAAGATGGACAAGAAATATATTCTGTTTTTGAGATTCTGGAACGGCTTGCCTGGAGAATTCCAAATGCGGTTTCATTTACATAACCAGCGTCATGGTTGGAGTCAATCCATATACCATCTCCGAATCCATCCAACTGAAGTCCACCCAAGTCTGTTGCTGAATAAAGAAGCAATTCATCCTGAGAAAAATGGAGATAGGATCTTTTAACGATAATGGGATTTTTGATTGCTTTTTTTATGCATTCAACAAAAAATCGTCTTTGAGCAGCATATCCGTGTTCGTTATTAGTATCTAAAATAAATATTGTTTTTTTAAGCTGACTTAATTCAGTCATTAAACTTGAGGAAATGTCTGAATAAATATTTAAAAAAGAAATTTTATTTTGATCAATCAGCGATTTTTCATTAAGTGAATAAATTGAAAAATGTCTTTCTTTATCTTCCAATGCAATATGGTTTTGTATTATTCCTAATGTGCCAGGAATTTCAAAATCAATGGAATTGTCTCCAATAAATAGAAAATCTACAGCTTGATCTGAAATTTGCCATTTATCTCTGTTTTTAGAATAAATATATCCAAATGGTATCAGATCGTGATACGTAATCAAATCTTTTCTTGACATATTACCAATGATGCGCGGCACCTCATCACCACCTAGATTCATTATAGTATTTGTCTCACGTTTATTTCGGAAAAATGGGTCATATGGAATGGAATTTATTTCTGGAATCGGTTCATGATTTTTTCTGGCCTCATAGCGATTAACCAATAATTGAGCCACCGGAATTTCAGCTTCTGGCTCTTCCGTTAAAGAAACGCGAATTGTATCACCCAAGCCATCTTCCATGAGTGTACCAATTCCAACAGAAGATTTGATTCTACCATCTTCACCTTCTCCAGCTTCCGTCACACCAAGGTGAAGCGGGTAATTCATTCCTTCAACCACCATCGTTTTCACAAGTAATCGATATGCTTGAACCATAACCTGTGTATTGCTGGCTTTCATAGATAAAATGATATCGTGATATTTTTCTTCTTCTGCAATGCGAAGGAATTCCATAGCAGATTCTACCATCCCAGTGGGCGTATCTCCATAGCGGCTCATAATCCTGTCAGACAATGATCCATGATTTGTCCCAATTCGCATAGCGGTTCCATACTCTTTACAGATTTGAATCAGTGGGATAAATCTTTCTCGAATACGATCCAATTTCTCTGCATAAGTCTCATCATTATAATCATGAATTTCAAATTTCTTTCGATCGGCATAATTCCCGGGATTCACACGAACTTTTTCAACAATTCTTGCTGCTACTTCCGCTGCATTCGGTGTAAAATGAATATCTGCAACCAAGGGAGTATGATAGCCTTTCTCTCTCAATCCATCCCGGATCGCCTGAAGATTTTCTGCTTCTTTAACGCTGGGCGCAGTCACACGTACAATCTCACATCCTGCATTGATCATCCGGATTGATTGATCAATAGTGCCAATCGTATCTAGGGTATTCGTGGTGGTCATGGATTGGATTCGGATCGGATTTTCCCCACCTACACCCACATTCCCAACCATAACTTCCCGTGTTTGCCACCGCTGGTACTTTGTTAAACTGGGACAGTAGGTTTGCATTATTGCCCTTGGTATGGTTGGTTTAAATATTGTTTTGCTTTATTCATTGCAGACGAGAAATTATCAAGTTTCAAACATTTTTTGTAGCTTGATTTTGCTTCGATTCTATCATTCATCATATCGTAAGTCATGCCTTGTAATAAATACGCATTTCCTAAAATAATATCCAACTCTGCTGTATATGAATTGATAGCTGAATTCAGAAATTCCAATGCATCTGAGTATTTGTTTTGATGAAAAGAGAATAATGCTCTTTCATAATCAAAATAAGACCCATACCATACTTTCTGGCGATGTGTGAGACTAGGTGATAGTAATTCTATATCTTCTATTATTGCCTTAATATTTTGTGAATTTCCTATTCGAATCATGGATTCTAAAAGGAGAAGATTAAAATAATAATTTTTTGGAAAATGTGTCACCAGATCCTTGGAATGTTTAAAAGCCAATATCGGTTCATCTTCCACCCACAAATAGAGAAAACTGAGAATCCCTTTTGCCTCAATCCATGCCCAATCTCCTTCATTTGCAGCCATGGACATTTCATTCAAGCCCGCCTCTCTGGATGCGTCTAATCCATAAAGCTCAACAGCCCATTTTATTAAGATATTACTCATAGCGCTGTAATACTGTACAATTCCAATTGGAAGCCTAGCATCCATTATTTCGGGTGATTTTTTTGCTACATCATCTATAATCGAAAATCCTTTATACGCACGAAAGAATGTCTTAAACCACTTTTTCTTCCCCAAAGTAACACGAGCACTTAAGCTCAATGCAGATCCCCGGTAAAGCTGATAGGTTTGGTCGTAATCGAATCTGTCCACCAACTCTTCATATACAGGTTGAATTAATACAAGATCGGTTTCAAGCAAGAGATTGGCTTCTTCAAAAGAATCATTTGCCTGACTTCGCACCCATCGGGCGGCAACCCATATAAGATGAACACCCGGATGATCGGGATATTGGTCCCTGGCATTTGTCAGTATAGTAACAGCACTGTCAAACTCATAATTGTAGAGAGCATATACACCATCCTTAACGAGATGGTCTCCTTCATAGTAATCTTTTGAAAATAGAGTCGAAAAGAAGATAAATGTAATTATACTACGACGCACCAATGGATATAATACAAATTAAATAGTTAAGAATAATTGAAGACTCATCCGCATTTGGCGGATCAGAACACGAATCAAAACTTGAAAAGGATTATTAACCTGGAGAAGACAAAATGAGCCATCCACGTGATTCATTATTATCCGGCTTGATATCAATACTTTTCTCCCAGGAAGCACGAGCTAATTGTTTTTCATTCATTTTCCAATATGTGATACCCATGCCCATATAAGCATTGGCATTGTTAGGGCTCAATTCAAGAACTTCCTGATAGGCAACCAGTGATTCGCTGTACATGGTTTTTTCCCGATAAAACTTTCCTAAAACACCCATAGCACCTGAAAGCCAAGACGATGTGTTGTTATTGACAGAGAGAGCATTCTTAAACGCCCGGCGACCCATAGTCGGATTTCCTATCCTGTTGTATTCTACGGCCAGGACATAATATGCCTGTGGTAGGAGATTCCGAACCACGGCATCATTCGGGCGATAGTGTAGGAGATCTTCCCATGAAGCAGCGGTTCTACCCCATTCCTGTGCATTAAAATAACTAAGCCCTTGCATATATCGATAATCAGGGTTGTCTGGTTCAAGGTAAACGGCATCACTAAAAGAAAGTGCAGCATAGACATATTTACCCTGTTCAAAATATAAATCTGCCAATGAAAGATGAGGCTGAACATCTTTTGAATTGAGCTTAACAGCGCGCTGAAATGTTTTTTTAGCTTCTTCTACCCGACCAAGCCGTAAATAATTTTCACCAATCAGTTGAACAAAACCCGTTTGCGTTGGATATTTTTCAGAGGCTTCTTCAGATAAATTCAATGCCTCTGTATAATCACCAGAAGCCATTTTCTCCCGAATGATAGTGATTCGTTGGGCTGGTCCATCAGGTGCTCTCTCTGAAGAAAGAGTAAGTATATCCCGACTCAGTTTTTTTTGTTGATCTGTTTGGACAAACATAGACATAGCTTCAATGGTTGCTCCATGATTTGGATCTATGTATAGTGCTTCCTCAAATGCATTTTTTGACTTTTGATATTCACCCAGGGTTGCATATAATGATCCCAAGAAAAAATGTGCATCAGGATTTCCAGGATTTTTTCCAACTTCATGTAAATAAACTTCTTTGGCTGCATCATAATCACCATTGGCTTCGTAATGCATCCCTAACTGTCTTTGTACATATAAATTGTCAGGGTTAAGACGAGACTCTTTTTCAAAATCTTGCCTGGAAAAAAATGGTTTTGAATCCAAAGATACCATTTTCTTTTGAGGGTCTTCATTGTAATAATAACGTGTAGCTCGAGCTAATTCTCGATTGGACGCCTTGAGTTCACCCGTTAAATTGAATAATTCATCCGCATAAGCAGCCGAGTTTATACGAGAATTTTTATTAATCGTTGATGCGGATTCGATTGGCTCTGCAGTTGAAGACGATTCCTCTGGTTTTTTCTTTTTGGATTTCTTTTTCTTTCCAGATGATTTTTTCTTTTTGGATCCTTTCGTGGACTTCTTTTTTTTCTTTCCGGATGATTTCTTTTTCTTTTTCTTTTTCTTTTTCTTTTTCTTCTGTTGCTCAGCCGATTCTGCGCGCACGAATCCACTTTCTGAAATGGGCAGATTTCCCATCAGAATTAAACATATTAAAAGCCGGGTTAGGAATTTCATGAAGTCATATTCTCGAATTGTAGAGTGAAATTACACATTCTTACTTAATTAGAAAGCATTTTTTATAGGTCAATCCATCTTGATTTTATTTGCTTTTTTCCCAATGGATCTGTCCATACAAACAAAATCTGATCTTCCATCAATTCAAATTGTGGATAACCAATACCACGTCCACCGCCTAATGATTCAACATAAGAAATTTCTGATAAGGTGCCATTTATATCTATCTTTCTATAAACAATAGATGAATATTCTTCCTTGGCATCTAACCAGCTTGCCACAACAGTTTTTTCATCTAGCCATTCCAAGTCAACTCTTCCTTGGGAATGCCCTCCATCCACTCGAATTGGGTCAGAAAAGGTCTTACCTTGATTATTAGAGAAAGCAACGTTTATTTGGGATTCACCATCAGGAGCCGTAAACCATGCAATAGCGACTTTTCCATTTTTTGCTGCCAGTTTTGGTCCATTTACAGGACAACCTGGAATTATCCAGCCATCTTCATTTACTGGATAAGGGTTTTCCCATTTCCCATTTACTTTACGAAGAATATTAATATTTCGCACTTCAGATGGGGTGCGATCGCGATAGGCGACTATGGTTACTTTCTCTAATTGGACAGCCGTAGTCGGGCAACATTCACACACCATAGCATCTAGGGGAATATCATGTCTTTGTTTGAAGTCACGATCAAATGATGTCGTGTAAAGATTCATATCTCCAGCACTTTCATGTCCATGTCCACCAGCCATTTCTCTTCCGTCTAACCACACCATTTCTAATTCATGAGTTTCATTTTTATAAAAGGATACAAACCCATGTTCTGCGTGTTTCCCATCACGGTGAGGTAAGATCGGTTCACTCCAAGTTTTACCACGATCAATTGAATGAATGACTTTTACATCGTAATCATAGGTATTCTTACCACTCATTTCTAGCCAATGCGATACGAGAGTACTATCATTTAGTTCAAAAATGGATGGAAAGTCTGCCCAATTAATAAAGAAATCATCTGAAGAATAAATGAGACTTTTTACCGACCATTCGTTATTTGAGAATTCAGACCAAAACAAGCCAAAAATTGTAGAATCGATTGGCTCAAACCAAGAGACGAGCAATCCATCTGATTCAGTTTTTGTTAGATGGGGATATCTACTCCCATTCCCAAAAGGTAGTTCGCCTGAATCTTGTTTTGAGCACCCAGCGATGGTCAAAAATAATATTATCATGAAATATTTTTTCATTTTTGAATTAAATATGTTTTGCCAGCCCACCCGAGCGCTGCAAAATTGATCAGAATTTCACTATAGACTAATATTTTATTTTCAAAATAAAAATTGATATAGGGTGGAATTACCATACCCCAAATAGGAATATCCCCTTTTTCTGGTTCTATTGGATAAATCCAATAATTAGTTTCAGAAAAAGGATAAAACCATTGAACCCCAACGGTTCTTGCAGTGAGCCAATCTGTTATTAAATGAAGCATCACTCCTGCAAAAATAATCAGTGAAGCTTTTTTAATGTCATTGCGTTTTTGAATTTTCCCAATTATTACACTAATCGAGCAAATAACTATCCAAAAAATAGGTGTATGCAAAATACTGTGGTGACCCGCAACGGTACTGGACCAAATCCCATCAATATCCGGGAGGATTGTTGAGAAGATTAAGAGCCAGACCCATTTCGACTCTTGTTTTGAAAATGTCCCCGCTAAATAGCCGGAAGCAATATGGGAATTAATAAACATAAAAAAGGAGTGGACTCCGGGCCCTAATTATTGAAACGATTAATGCATCCCACCAATTTTACAGCATCCTGGAAGCCCCTCGTAAGCCATAGGGTCAGCCAATGTTTCATTGGCTTGATATCCCAAACCTGATATGGCTTTTTCAATTTTAGACAAGTCTGTTTTTCCCTTATCAAAAACGACCTTAGTTGTTTTGGTCTCCAAATCAACGGCAGAATGAGTCACACCTGAAACCTTTTTTAATCCCATTTCAATGGTTTTTTGACACATCCCACATTGGATTGTTGGAGTATTAACAGCTGCATTCACATTTTCACCCCCACACCCAATCACCATAGTAAGTATAGTTGGTACTAATATTTGGATCAATTTCATTTTAATTTCCTTTTTTTCTGATAGTTTAGAATACGAAACCAATACCCGAATTTAAAATGGGCAGTGTGGATTTATTCCCTTTTATTGGCAATTTAAACTCTATTCTTGCCATCATATTTTTTCTGTAACCCACCAAAACCGGTCCGGAATGGATTGATGTCATCCCATCGGATTTCCGCAGTGAAATATCCCACATGGTGAAAATGCCGGAATTCGTTTCATTGCTATGAATTGGATGTAAGCCTATATTTCCATCGAAACCATAGCTTGATTCACCTATTGAACTTATCCATCCAAAAATATCATACATTTGATAAAACCTAGGATCTTCAGAACTATACGAGATACTCAATCCTGTGCCGCCCTTCCCTTTAATGGGTATCTTAATCTGCGGTGTGAATCCCCAATTCTCAGTATAACCGGAATGATTTTGGTACTTTTTTAAAGGAAACGCAATAATCGGGGATTCTAAAATTTTCCCATCTTCCAACGGTATTTTAAATGTAACCCTTTTTTCCCTCGACCAAGTATAAACACCTTCGAGCCAATTAATAGAACTTACATCAGGACTAAATTCATTTCGTATTTGGAATCCATATCCCCCACTCCACCTAGGCGCCATATCCATCACCGGCTGATGTGCCAATAACGTGGTCATCAAAAGTATTGTTCTCAAGATATATTCCAATTATCAATTAACCTGAGAATTGGAACTAAAGCGAAGGCAAAGAATGCTCCTACAGAATAGATTATACTCGACATGTAAAACATTCGACGATTAAATTGATCTGCAATTTCACAAGCCGATTCGTCATCTAAATCGCAAGCAACTTCTTTATTATTTTTGAATACATAAAAGCCATTCACCAGTAAAAGAATCCCACCAACAAGGAATATCCATCCTTTATTCTGGGAAATAGGAATCAATATGGGGAATGCAGAGACCATTCCTGAAACAGCAATTCCTCCTGCTAAAGTTGCTACCAATGCCGGCAATGCACAACAAATGAGGGTACTAGATGATGTAAAAAGTGATAGAATGGCAAAGGTTTTATTTTTCATGGGTATTCTCCCCCACTTTAAACTGTTGGGTCAACTTGCCATCAGGATTTATATAATAGTCAAAAACTTCGTATCCTGAGCTTTTGATAATGTCGATTGCATCTTGGACTTTCTTTTCCTTTCCAGAGATCATAGCAACCTTAACATATTGATTATTTATATCAGCAAAAACTCCTTTCTCATGTCTTGATTTATCTATCCAGTCTAGCTTAGACAGACCTTTTTGCAGACCAAATGCGCAGAATGAACACACCAACCCATTGACTGAAAATACAAGATCATTTTGATTAACAACAACGGTGGCGTCTTTTATTTTTATTGAATTATCTGTTTGTGCATTTAATGCAATACCTGCAGTTATAGTAATTACATAAATTGTTTTATGAAATATATTCATACCAAATCCTCTTCATATTTTTTGTTATAATAGCTTTTTGACCTATTCAAAAAGCAAGAATGAAACTAGATTTGGTTTAACAGATTAGTGGTATAATTATTTCCGGAGGATGTTGGTAAACAAACTTAAGAGATGAAGGAAAAGAGTCATGCCAATGTTTAATAATTTGGTTGTTCTGGCACAAATTGATTTCTTCAAAGTCACAGGAGCCATCAGTCTGATTCAGTGGGGCACCCATAAGAGGCAAAAAACCACTTACCCTACACTCAGACATCTCCATTGGGCACTCTATTGATTTCTCCACATCACAGCAAGAACCTCCAACAATCTTACAACAAGGCATGTCGCACCGCTCTATGGATAAAAACGGCGTTATACATATAAGGCCTACAAGAGCTATTGAAATGATGGAGATGTACTGTTTACTCATCTTTCATTTTACATAATTAATATTATATTGTTCCAAATTAAATGTTTATTTCACCAATTTAATCAATTCCCGAAAGGTCTCTCCTTCAGCTTTCTCTTGAAGGCTAAAAAGGAGCATTTCGACTGTGGTTAAGAATCCACCATTGTTCCGAATACGATCTAAGGCAATCTGATGACTATTAAGATTCCTAGATGCTACGGCATTAGTCACAATTTCAACATGTTCCCCTCGGTGTATTAAATCCCGTTCCGTCTGGTAAACACATACATGAGTTTCGATCCCCGCAAGAACAACACCATCACAACTGGAATGACTCCCGGCCTGCCATGAGTACCCTGGATCACCGGCGCAAGAGAAGGAAGATTTAGTGATAGGTTCTGTTTCACCTAAAAGTGATTTTATTGGTTCGATGGTGGGTCCGAGTTTATCTGGTACCTGTTCGGTTAAAAGGATGGGCAGTTTGAATAATTGAAATCCTTTGATCAGGATCAGAATATTTTTTAAAAATATTTCTTTTTCATGGATGACAGGAAACAATTTCTCCTGAACATCGATCACGACTAAATACGGGTTTTTCATAGGACTATTCCTTCTATCAGGTCAGCCTGAAATATTAATTTCCACTCGTTTATATCATCAGGGGTTTCCATCAAAACTACGGAAGAAAAGGTAATCGTTTCAGGAAAAGTAATTTTTTCTAATTTAGATTCATTAATTTCAAGATTTCCATAAGCTAAGCTCAAATGGGGATCAAATTCATAGTGTCTATAGGCGTTTAAATATTGGTCAATTTCTTTTTGGAGTCTGACCAATGGTTCAGTTTTATCCACTTGTATATAGAGAGTTTTCCACGGCAGTGTCCCAGTTTTGACACCAAGCATATTTAAAGAAATTGAACCTAGTCCACCAACATAATCTGCTAAGAAAGAAAAAGCGGTTTCAGGATCTGCATCCACCCTCCCAAATAAAGTGATGTGGGAAGCAAAGGGAGATGATTTAAACCGGTAACAGCATTCATTAACTAGTTGTTGAATGCTGGATTGCTCAGATGGATCTGGACAGAGCCAAATAGACCACCGATTATCCATTACTTAATTAATTTTCGAATATCATCCAGTTTTTTGTTTGCGTCTTTCAATTCCTTTTCTGCCCCTTTTTTAGCAGGCTTTTTTAGCGGATAAAGAATATTTTTCTTTGCAGACCGTATATCCCGACTCATGATTGGGTCTCGTACCAACAATTCATCCAAAGCACCAATGTGGGTTCTTTTCCCATGTTTATTCAATGCACGAACCGCATTTCGCCGAACGTCACGCGTTTTATCCTGCAGCATATCCACAAACAGGTCCACGGTTTTCGGTTTTGTTTTTACATATTTTCCCAATTGTTTCACTGCTTCCGATCGAGCATCCCATGTAGTGCCGCCATAAGCGACCAATTCTTTTAAGCGGTCATAATTCTTATCTGTCACAACACTTCCAAAATAGGTGATGGCCGATTCTCTGATAACATCTGTATGGGAATCTGTCTCTAATAAAGCATCCACTTTTTGGCGTGCCGCTGCCGTATCCACGATGACCAGAGTCTTAAACGCATCAGCCACGCTGTAATATTTTTCATCGGTGGATATTATATCCTGCAAAAACGCGCTAACTGATTCATTATTCTTGTAATTTTTCATTGCATTCCAAATGGCACGACGCACTCGGTTATCCTGCCCTTGCGATAGTGCCATGAGATCATCAGCATATTTCTTGGATTTTAATTTCGCGAAAGCATTCACCGCTTCTTTCCTTACACCCCAGAAGGGATCATTTTTTGCCGCATTCAATAATGCCCTTTCTACAATATGTCTGCCCTTTTTGGTACTTAATTCCTTTGCAGCAGCGATCCTATCTAAAATATGCGGACCTTTCTCCAATTGGATGATCCATTCAGAAATGGATTTATTAAAAGTCAATTTACAAGGGATGCGCATCCCTGCATTAAAAATAACCATTTTAGGCCGTTTAACGGCCGGAACTTCATACACCATTTCCTTGTCATCAATCCAGATCGTATGAAGATTATCATCAACCCTAATTTGAACTGGCATTTTAAAAATATTAGTGTTCTTTTGAGTTTGTTTTACAGTGAATTTTACCGATTTATTTCGTTGATTATATTTCCAGGTTACGTTGTATTCAGGGAAACCTGGTTCATAAATCCATTGTTTAAAAAACCAATCCATGTTTTGTCCAGTAGTCTCTTCAATAGCTTTTTTAAGATCTGGGGTTTCCACATTTTTATATTGATTTTCTTTAGTATAATGTTGGATAAATCTCCAAAAAGCGTCATCCCCAAAATAATCCTGTAACATATTCAGAATCAAACTACCTTTCGCATAAATATGGCCATCAAACACATCCATTGACTCATAAAATTTGTGCTGAACCGTTGACCGTCTCCATTTCTTATTCGAACCAAAATATCCATTTATTTCACCGAATCGAATATATTCACCCTCATCAACTCCAAATTTATTTTCACGGTATTTTCTTGAGAAAAATGTGGCAAAACCTTCATTTAACCAAGCATGAGCCCAATTCCGGGTTGTAAGCATGTCACCAAACCATTGATGTGCCAATTCATGAGCTACCAATCCATCACTACTCACATCTGGAGCGGCAAATTCATCAAACATGGTTCGATCAGTGTTGTGTGTTAACGTGATATTTTCCATACCACCAAACATGAAATCATCAACAATGATTTGGTCATATTTTTCATAGGGGTATTCAACGCCAGTCACTTCACCGAAATACTTCATCATATCCGGGGTCAATCCAAAAGATCGCAAAGCTTCTTTTTTATTTTCATCATACACCCAATAATTCACGGGAATTCCATTGTAAGAATCTTCAACTTTCTCAAATTCACCGATGACATAAGAAATGAGGTAACTCACCATGGGGAAATGCTCGTGCCAGTGCCATGTATGTGTGCCATTTTTGTTGTCTTTTAAAGATATTAATTCACCATTGGAAATTGCCTTGAATTTTTTATCAACAGTCAAAATGGTTTCAAATGTTGCTTTATCATTGGGATAATCATAAATAGGTACCCAGTGATGGTTATCTGTGTCTTCGCCTTGGGTCCAAGCTTGCCATGGTTTTCCTGGATAGACCGAATCAGGCTCTATAAAAAATGTTCCTATTCGGGGATGTGCTGTATAATCTAATCGAACTTTAACTGTATCATCCCAGCCTATGGGCTTATACAAAGAGAGAAAAACTTTATCCCCATGATGATTATATGAAATATCCTTTCCATTCAATCTCGCACGATGAATCTCCATATCTTCCGCATCCAATGCGAATTCGGATAAAGAAGAATTAAGTGCACTTAATGTGTGGGTTACATTTCCGGAAACAGACTTCTTCTCAAGGTCTACTGTTATATCTATCTTGATATGGTGAATATCCACATCCCGGTCTCGGGTACGCTGACTAGGCGCCTTATCATCCGCGCTGAACAAAAATGTGCAAACTAAAAATAGAATAAGATTTTTCATGTTGGGCTCAATTAAACAGGCCTAGAACTTAGGCTGAGACTAAATAAATATTCACCGTCCATTTTCCAAATACTGAAAAGAAACATTAATGGAATATTGAGGGAAAATAATTTATGATTATCAGGTTATCTTTTTTATCTAAGTATCTTTAATGTAGTACTAATTTTTTGATAAATTCTGTTAAGGATATTTGAATAATAGCCAAGGTTTGGACCAAAATCAGGTAAAATAAAGATGCGTAAGAAAAAAACTTTAATTGTAATAATTACTATATCGTTTTTAGCGTTTTCGTGGATCGGCTACGTAACAATGAACCCAAATAAAACAAATCCAGGTATGGTTCGGTTTCTTTCATTAACTGACATTAATTCAATTGACCAATCTGAGCGTATTCGTTTAGGAGGATTAGTTTCTCCCGGTACAATTCAAATTTCAGAGAACAACTTGCTAGATTGTAACTTCAGATTAGAACAGGGTGAACTTACTGTTCTTGTACAATTTACGGGGACTCGCCCAGACCTTTTTAAGGATGAAGCAGAAGTCATCGTTGAAGGGAATTATCTAAATGGGATATTTAAAGCTGATCAACTTCAAACCAAATGTGCATCTCGATATGAGGGTGATTTGAAGGATGAATCAATTTATACTACTGAATCTATATGATATCTATTTTTGGTAGTCTTTCCTTAAGCCTTGGGCTTGGGATGGCTGCCATCTGCATTTCCCTTTTATCTTTATTTCTGAAAAATAATGAATATAGATTTTTTATCGCAGGGAGCCGTGCAGCAATTGTTATATCTGTCTTATCAATTCTAGCGACTTTTTTATTATTAAATGAATTGCTGGTCAGCAACTTTGATGTTAGTTATGTAGCGCATTATACTAGTTTAGAAACACCATTACTTTTTAAAGTTACAGCCCTTTGGGCGGGGCAATCAGGTTCTCTCCTGTTTTGGCTTTTTATCCTTTCTGTATATACCTTGATTGTCATATTCCAATATAGGAATTCATTTACAAATTTGTTGCCCTGGGTAATATTCGTTATGGTGATTGTTCAGGCATTTTTTCTAATCTTGGTGATTTTTGTTGAAAATCCATTTGCACCAACAATCGCAGACTTTCAGGTTACCAATGGAAATGGTTTAAATCCACTTTTACAAAATCTGACTATGGCGATTCATCCACCAATGTTGTATTTAGGATATGTAGGATTTACAGTTCCATTCGCTTTTGCAATTGCTGCATTAATTACGAAAAATACAGGCTCAGTATGGATTCGGTCAATTCGTCGGTGGACCTTAATAGCCTGGTTATTCCAAAGTGCTGGGGTTATCCTAGGCGGCTGGTGGGCATATCATGAATTGGGGTGGGGTGGTTACTGGGCTTGGGACCCAGTTGAAAATGCATCATTTATGCCCTGGCTTACTGGGACAGCTTTTCTACATTCCATTATAATTCAGGAAAAAAAGGGAATGCTGAGAACTTGGAATATGATTTTAATATTAACTACATTTATTCTTTGTATTTTTGGGACATTTTTGACGCGGAGCGGTATTATGTCATCCGTCCATTCTTTTGCAGTTTCGGATTTGGGACCTGTATTTCTTGGCTTTATTATTCTAATTCTCGTTTTTTGTGTTAGTCTTATTCTTATTCGTCTTCCAGTGCTAAAAGCTAATAAAAAAATAGAATCTTTCACATCACGGGAAAGTGGGTTTCTGTTTAATAATATGGTTTTTGGATTAATTTGCTTTTCAGTCTTTTGGGGAACAATATTCCCTGTTTTGTCTGAAGCTGTAAAAGGTGAAAAGATTACAGTGGGAGCTCCTTTTTTCAATCAGGTAAACATCCCTCTTGGCTTGATATTGCTGTTTCTAACAGGTGTTGGACCTTTATTGGTTTGGCGCCGAACCTCAAAGAAAGCATTAATTCGAAATTTTTCTGCCCCTATACTTACAGGAATTATAGTTTTCATCATTTGTTTTTCTCTTGGGATTCGGAATACTACTATAATATCATTCCCCTTGATAGGGTTCGTAACGGCAGCCATAATAATTGAATTTCAACGTGGAGTAAAATCAAGGGTAACAAGATTTAATGAATCATTTATTAATGCACTAATAACTTTAATTTCAAAAAATAGATCGAGATATGGTGGATATATAGTCCATCTAGGAATTGTTTTTATGTTTATTGGGTTTTCTGGAAAGGCATTCGACTCTGAAACCGAATTCGCCATTAAGCGAGGGGAGAGCAAAGAATTTGATGGCTATAATTTTGAATTGGTTTCAATTACTCCTGAAGAACGTCCAAATCATATAGCTTGGATAGCAAATCTAAATGTATGGAATCTTAATCGAGAATTGATAACAACTGTTTTTCCCGAAAAACGTATATATTTTCACCGTCATCCTAACCCGGATAAACGGCAACCACATAGTGAACTAGATATTTATTCCACATTTAATAAAGATATTTATACCATCTTTTCTGGAGTAGATATGGAAAAAGAAATCGCCTATTTGAAAGTTATGATAAATCCTCTTGTCTGGTGGGTGTGGTTTGGAGGGTATGTACTAATTTTTGGTACCTTAATTGCCCTTTGGAACCCAAAGGAGAAAGACTGACCCTTTTCTGTTACTAAAAATAAAGTATATGATATGACCTATCAGGAAAAAACATTATTCCCCAATTGCTTATTGATTTCATATTCATGCTAAAAATTATTGAAAGTTTTGACTTACCAGAGTTTTGTTCTTTCAACCAACAATAGGTTTGTTTTGTCTAGTAAACTTATATAGCCTTCAGCATTTTCTAACCTATATCCATTCACTTATTTATTATAATCATCAAAACTCCAGATGACAAAAATTCAAAATAACTTCAATGACTTAGGGCCAAAGGAATGGCTCCCATTCCAAAAATCATTTACTGTTTTTGAGAATTTGGATTCTCTTATTATTAAAAGTCTTCGGTTCTTTACAAAAAGCAGTCATGTTCCTGCACCGAATGTTGAGTCATTTGGATCTCCTGATTTTCAACATAAGGTTAAATCTAACGCAAAAAAGATGGGTATCAACTATGGGATTAAACAATATACCTTTGACTTCTTAGCTGTGGACCTTGTTGGGGAAAATATTGATTTAGAACCTGCCTTAAATTGGATTTTTCAATTTGCGCCCAAACTCAACTCTCGAAAATTCCTATGGATATTGTTACCCACAAATCATGTAAATGATAACGGGATTCCAGTCGCGTGGAGTTTGTCAGATCAATTAGCCGGTTATTTAACTAGAAAAGATGAAAAAATCATTTGTCTGCCCGATGGGAATACTTGGACATCTCTCTATTTCCGGAAAGATGAAAATTCCAAACTCATCGCACCAAAATCTATCCAAACAACCCAGAGAAATGCATCTCTTAAACTATATTCTTTATCTTTTAAGAGCTGGTTCATATTGAAACCGAAACCCCGATCTAGAGACGAAATTCTGCATCCTGCTAAATATCCAGAGAACCTTGTTAACATGTATGTTCAAGAATTCACTAAAAAAGGAGATACCGTTTTTGATCCCATGTCCGGAACAGGCACCACGCAAGTTGAATCATTGAATTTGGGCCGACATGCCTTTGGCATTGAGTTAAGTAAGATTTTTCATGGGATCGCTAGTAATAGATGTGATGAAATTTCTACAAAATGTGATTATTCAATATTCCTAGGTGATGCACGAAACATATCCTCATTTAATTTGCCTGAATTGGATTATGTGATCACATCTCCCCCTTACTGGAACATGTTAAATATGAGAGGTGCAGAAATACAAGCTGCCCGAAAAGCAAAAGGACTTCAAACCAATTATTCAGATGATGATAATGATTTGGGAAACTTGGATGATTACCAGGGGTTTTTAGATATTCTAGTAGATATTTATGATAAAACTATAGCCAAATTAAAAAATGGCGGTCATTTTACTATTGTAGTAAAAAACATCAAAAAGAAAGGGAATCATTATCCCCTAGCCTTTGATTTAACAAAACGTTTAGTCAATTTCATACAGCTAAAACATATTGGATTCTGGTGTCAAGATGATCTACAAATCGCACCTTACGGTTACAAACACACGTGGGTCAGCAATACATTCCACCATTATTGTCTAACATTTCAAAAACCCTAATCTAATAATGTTCCACACTTCATATTTTCTCCCAGCCGGGGATATAAAGATAAAAATGATGAAAGTTCTTTTATGTCAATGCCTTTATTATTGATCCGTGTTTTAAATAAACCTTTTTGAAAGAGTTGTGGTTTCAAATCAATAAACCGAGAAAAATCTTTTTCCTGTGCTAATCCACATAAAATCAATTCCGGGTGAAAATTCAATAGATACGTAAATGGAATTCCATTTCCCAATTTTGTCATTTCTGACCAAAACCATTTTTCTTGATAGGGCTGTTCTTTTATTCTTGATGATTGAATTAATTTGATTAAAAATGCAATTTGATCATCTGATATTTCAATGGATACAAATGGTACCTTTCCTTTCCATCCTTTCATAAATGAGAACAAATAGCAGACAGATTCAGTCTCTGGAGCATGAAGACATTTATCTTTTTTGGACCATTGGTCCCAGCCTCCACGATTGGGAATCAATCCAGGCAAATTTAAATATTGTTCAGTTGAAAGAATGTCTTCATCGTGTCGCAAAAAGTTATTTTTTATATCCCATTCTTCACGCCCGATAATAAAATCCCGTTTATCCGGTAGATAAAAAGGTGTTTGACAATTTTTAGTTTTAACCGGAATCTCATTCAGATCACAGAAATGAAGAAAAATATCTTCTGATATTTTCCCTTTGGCAATATTTGTAATGCGGGATTGGATATCTAGTAAGTTCATTCGATTGATAGTATAGGGAAGACTAATTATTGCATATCTGACAGATTCTGCCATGAGCCGGTCATAAATACTATTCTCAATCTGAATTCGAATTATTTGCTTCAACATGTTCATCAAAATTACACGACAAATGGTGAAAATAAAAAAGGGGCTGAATAAGCCCCTTTTAAAAAAGATAATTGAGAAATTATCCTAAATATCTGCGAAGATTCTTACTCCGTGACCTATGACGCAATCGCTGAATAGCTTTTTCTTTAATCTGACGAACACGTTCCCGAGTGAGGTCAAATTCTTCACCAATTTCATTCAATGTCATAGCACTATCGCGGTTAATTCCAAAATACATTTCAAGAACCATTCGTTCACGCTCAGATAGTGTTTCCAGTGCACCGTTTACTTCTTCGGTCATAGATTCCAACATGATCTTTGCTTCTGGCTCTTCAGCTTCAGAATCTTCAATGATGTCAAGCAAACTACTGTTTTCACCTTCCTGGAAAGGTGAATTCAATGAACTATGGCGTCTTGAATATTGCATCGCCATGAGGACTTCATCACCGCTCATTTCCAATTGGGCACCGATTTCATCCCCTTTTGGTTGACGTTCAACTTCCGCTTCCAATTTTTCTGCAGCGCGAGTGATCTTGGTGATGGTTCCCACACGATTCAGTGGTAACCGTATCAGACGGGATTGTTCTGCTAACGCCTGAAGGATTGATTGGCGAATCCACCAAACAGCATAAGAGATAAATTTAAATCCACGAGTGTGGTCAAATCGTTTGGCTGCTTTGATAAGCCCCATGTTTCCTTCATTGATAATATCGGCAAGTGAAAGGCCATTACCCTGATATTTTTTTGCGACAGAAACCACAAAACGAAGATTAGCTTCTACCAATTCTTTCATGGCTCTTTCATCATTCGCCTGGATTCGAATTGCCAATTCAACTTCACGTTCCGGAGGTAACGGATTGAATTTCCCAATTTCAGCCAAATACATGCTGATACTCCCGCTGGAGACTTTACTGGGTTTTACTTTTTTCTTTTCGGGTGTTTTAGCGGCTGTTTTGGATGGTTCTTTCTTTTCTTTTACAGCAACGGTTTGATCTTTTTCAGTTTTAGCCAAGTCAATGACCCCTAGTTGAGATGTTAATAGTTTGTTTCGCTTTGAGTAAAGCCGACAAATTTAGGAATAATTATTAATTATTTAAAGATAATCTTCTAAATATTCTAACTTTTAAATAATACTAATATCTTTGAAACCTGATTAAAAAAAGATTATACACTACTGAATCTGTAATATGTATTCATTTACATGTTTTTCTAAGATGTCTAATGGGACAGCACCATGCCCTAGAACGACGTCATGAAAATCACGAATATTGAAATTCTCACCCATTTCTTTTTCTGCTTTGGAGCGGAGTTCACGGATCTTCAATTCACCTATTTTGTAAGCTAACGCTTGCCCCGGCCACGCAATGTATCGATCAATCTCCACGTTGACATCATTCTCAGTTTTGGCAGTATTAGATAACATAAAATCAATTGCTTCCTGACGGGTCCAACCCAACGTATGCATTCCCGTATCTACAACCAATCTACATGCGCGCCACATTTCATAAGTGAGTTGACCAAACTTGCTATAAGGATCCTCGTAAAACCCCATCTCTTCTGCTAATTTTTCAGAATAGAGTCCCCACCCTTCCACAAATGCGGTATACCCGCCATATCGACGGAATTTTGGTATATTTTCCAACTCTTGTGCTAAGGTAATCTGTAAATGATGCCCGGGAACCGCTTCATGGATGGAAAGTGCTTCCATCTCATATTTTGGACGCGTCTCCAGTTTATAAGTATTGGCCATGAAAAAACCGGCTCTGCCCGCTTCCTGAGACCCAGAATAATAATATGCTGTGGGTGATGCAGGTGCTTGATAATCTGGGATTGGCTTTACACCGTAAGGTAATCTCGGAAGTAAACCAAAAAACTTGGGTAATTCTGCGTCGGCTTTTTTACAAATCATTCTATATTCATTTAACAACTCATCCTCCGATGTAAAATAAAACTGGGAATCAGTACGGAGAAAGGTAAGGAATTCGTCAAATGATCCTTTGAATTCTGTCATATTGATGACCTTTTTCATTTCAGCCCGAATTCTATCTACTTCGCCCAATCCGATTTGGTGAATCTCTTCAGCTGTCAGATTTGTGGTTGTGTAGCTCTTGATCTGATAATTGTAATAAACATCTCCATTGGGAAAATCCTTACAAGCAATGGACTCCCCACATGAAGGAAGGTAGGATTCAATAAAATAGGAATAAAGTGTTTCATAAGCTGGATAGACATATTCCGTCAAAACAGATAGCATTTCATCAATTAGTCGGGTCTGTTCTTCACTTGGTATGGATTCGGGGAAATCTTTGAATGGTTTAAATAGTGGGGATTCCTCAACCAATTTTCCGAACTGGGCTTTAATCTGATCTGGCACAGACACCAATATAATCTTAGGCGGTACCCACCCTTCTTTCACACCCCGCTTCATGAGATCAATCGTTTGGTCCAGTTTGGTTGGGAATGCCCTCATTCGAGCGAGATAATTCTCATAATCCTTCACGTTATTAAAGGGCATATAATTTGAAATCCCAGCAAAACCAATCTGGATACCACCCATTTGATCTATGGGAATTAAATAAGATAAAAACTGGAATCCCTCGATCTGTTTTTCTATGCCTTGGAGGTAAAGATCATAATTCAGTTGATCATCTTCCGATAGTTTAGATCGATCTATTTTTTTGACAGTCTCTTGGAGTTCTCTGGTTTCACCTTGCCTTTTCAAAATGGTTTCGTAGGACGTATCATTTAGTTTATCATTGAATCGATTATCCCCTAAACTAGATGCCCATTCAGGATTTCTTATAATCCCCTTTTCCCACTGTTCAGAAAGAAGTTCATGAAATTTTTCAGACTCAGATTTCTCTCCATTTTCAATTTTGTAATCAGAATTAAAAATAACACAGTCTACATTTAGAAAAAGAATTAGTAATAGAAAGAATATATTTTTCATTGATTTAATTGTTATTGATTAATTCTGCTAAGAGATAAATGTCAAAAATATTAATTATATCGTCAAAATTTAAATCTGCGAGTGTATGTTGTGATTCAGTCAAATCCAAGTTATATAGAATCATATTGAAAATTAATATAATATCCATATTATCGATAATTTCATCTTCATTCACATCACCATAAAACGCACCATTATCTAATCCTTTATAATATTTCATTACAGTAAATAACCCGTTAATGTCACTGCCAAATACAAAATCATTTTCAGTGTATTGATAAATCCCCCAATTACCGGCCCAAGGTGGTGATAGGTCATCATTGTCCGTATAAGTATCAAAGTGTGCAGATTCAATGGGGTCAACTGGATCACTAAAATCGACAATAGACATTCCATAAGTATAATTTGATATAAATAATCGAGACCCCATAACTTGTGCATTATGCGCTACAAGGTTCGGCCCAAGGTATTCGCCTACAACATGAATATTTTCCAAATCTTCAACATTCCAAAATTTTACGGTTTTCGTTGCAGTTTCCTCGGTAGTCATAACATATTTCCCATCGTCTGAAGGCCAAATAGTGTGAACATATCCATTATCAGGAATGTCCACTCTGACTATTAATGCTGGTGATGTTTTCTGACTTACATCGTACATTGAAAATGTTCCACGCCAGCCCTCAGCAATATACACCGTATCATTTCGTGCAAAAACATCATGAATTTGTTCAGTAAAAATATAATGAATTTCCTGGGG
>Ga0302127_10000053_pt1 | contig 48917 bp, 40 predicted proteins | sample CB4_SCM_MG_FD_204452 | JGI IMG/M metagenome (GOLD analysis project Ga0302127, IMG submission 204452) | Marine microbial communities from Western Arctic Ocean, Canada - CB4_SCM | ecosystem: Environmental > Aquatic > Marine > Oceanic | place: Canada: Western Arctic Ocean | collected 2017-09-24
CGAGCGTCCGAGCCGTTGACTCGCTAGTTGCTTTAAATGGGTCAGTACAAATTGTAAGAGTAGGGACATTCAGTTTTTCAAATGTGATGCCGTCGTGCACACTGCACGTACTACACGATCCTCAGTCGCCAACCGCAGTGATCATAAAATCAACATCAGCCTTGACGACAGTATCAACCAAATCATCCGAGCATGGCCGCGACGCATTACCTTTATTCAGTTCCAATACAACTTCACCACCGTGATTGTTTATGAATTCGTCTGCAGTCATTTGTATCAGTACGTCCGCATTATGTTTGCCGTTCGATAATAGACCGATACGAGAATTTTTAAGTGTGGAAAGACGAGACGCCATGGATGCGGCTTCTACTCGTTGGTCGTCAATGATTGGTGTATACATTTCAATTGCCATCAGTTCAGCTAACCCTTCTTCGCTCGCAGAATAACTTCGCTCTGCATAATTGAATTACGTCCACGGCTCCAAGACGGGAGGAACGCGGAATGGGCTCCAGCGTCTCCCCCACCTACAAATAATAAAATATCCTCTGCATTCAGCCCGCGATGATATCTCTCTGTCAGTCCTTCTTTCAAAGCATCATCACTGAATTTGTAGTGTGAACGATCCTCTTCTGTATCCGTCGGTCTGCCAATTCGTTCCAGTGCAGCGTTCTCTCGGTACGCATTCGCAAATAAAAAATTCTGAACTTTAGACTTTGTCCAAGATGCATCAGCTGCCACAATTTCGGCGGTTTCTGGAGACAAAACCACTACAGATTGACCGTGAGTTAATGAATCCAAGCACGACATTGAATCCGACATAGTCAAGAGAGCTTGTTCAGGCGTAGCTGCAAAGTGATTCTCAACATTATGAAATCCACCGGCGGCAAATACCACCACAATCGAATCGTCTGGGTATCCAAATTCCTCATGGAGAAGAGGCCATGGGTTTCGATCGGATCGCTCCGCAACGCACAATGAGTATTTACCTGGGTTTCCTTGAGTGGACTTGTCTGTCACGTTAGGTTGCATATGAAAAACATTGAGGTGAATCAGTCGAATAGTCCTGCCAATTGCAGCATTCGCTCGATTGCCGGATCCAAATAAATTACCTGTAGCGTTCATGCCAATCTCGTCAGCGATGGGGCCACTCACAACTATCAAATGACTCGAGCCACCAGTACTCGCGGTTGAACCGTGGTAGTTGAAATCAGTCTTTGACATTGCTTTCAACGCAGCGATCACTATTGGGAAATGAGCTGGAAGGCATCCAGCCATAACAGCATTTACCGCGGCTGCGTGGGCGGTGCACGATCTTCGTGTAGTTACGTGCTCACCGATCACAGCGAGTGGATCGATGCCGACTGTGTCAAGCATCGCATCCACGAGTTTCATAGTAGGAGGAATAACTGGTAATCCGTCAGTCCAGCCGGCCTCATAGCAATATTCGATGGCTGATAAGCCATCATCAACGTGGATAGTTGTTTCCCGTGATTCCTTGCTAGTAACCATGTCGCAATGTTAGCAGACATACAATTTTTAACAATCTGCTGTGCGTTTACGAGAAGTACAGGCCTATGTGAGGTTACACTGGCGTCATGAGCTGGTCAGATAAAACTATTGCAGCATTTGATTTAGAGACCACTGGCTTAAGTCCCTATGCGGATGAAATTGTTCAGATTGCCTTCATCTACCAGGACGGCACAGGAGCCATTTTGCCAGACAGCTGGACGACCATTGTGAACCCGGAGAGAGCCATCCCATCCAATGCGAGTGCCATTCATGGAATTACTACCGAACGAGCCAGCAAAGATGGCGTCAATTTAGCAGGCGCGATTGACGAACTGTTTGAACGATTCAAGGATGTTGTCGCTAGAGACATCCCTCTCATAATTTATAACGCACCGTTCGATCTTGGCTTCATGCAAGCTCGTGCTAAAAGACGGAATACTACTCTTCCTGACTTAAACATAGTCGATCCTTTAGTCTGCGATCGTCAGTTGGATAAATACCGTCGGGGAGCCCGTAACCTTGAAACCGTCTCTCGACACTATGGGTTCTTTCCTGAGAATTTACATGACGCCGGCGTAGATGCCCAGCTAACCGCCTCACTGGCGCGGGCAATGTCTGAAAAATATGCCGAAATGCAAGATTTGTCCTTCACGCAACTTCACCAAAAGCAGATCGTGTGGCATAAAGAGTGGGCCGAAAGTTACTCGAAATTCATGCGGAGTAAAGGTCGAAAATCTGACGTCGCTGAACGAACTTGGCCGGTATGAAAACTTCAAAGGAATACTAGAGTTCAATAGCACGAAGGGTATTGGCGAGTGCGCCGCAATAGCTCCTGCCAAATTCACCAGTTATAAAATGACGCCCTTTATCTTCAACTCTGAGATAGTTTCCCAACTCACCGCCAAGTCATCCGCAAGAATCAGTTCTGTATGGGCTCCAAGTTGCGGCGCTGGTGCCTCGGGCGTCCAGCTACTTGTGCTGAAATCAATTGGGGATGCAACCATATCCACAGTTCCTCCAGATCCGTCAGGAACTGGCACTACACATCCCGCATCAAAAAATGCACTGTCCTTCAATACGTCATCGAGTTCCTGAACTGGTGCCCACCAAATATCATTAGCATCAAATTTACCTGTCCAATGAGCAAATGCGTGACGAGCTAAGATACCGTCCAATAACATTGTGAGTGCTGAGCAGTTAGCAGCACGCTGCATAGAAGATTGAAATCGTTCATCTTCTGCCAATTCAGGGGCACCAATAATATGCACGAATCTATCCCAGAAGCGATCACTTTCGAGCATTAAAAGCCAAATCCAACGTGCGTCCTCAGTTTTATAAGCGTTCATCAAGGGATTTCGTTGATTCTCTCTCGGAACCATCCTGGGAGTAACACCTGTACGGATCGCTTGATTCATATCCTGTCCCAATTGATAAGCTGCCGTCCTCGTCAACGAAGTTGAAACGAATTGACCGCGAGCCACACCTCGCTCTCGAGCAAAAAGTGCCGCGGCAATTCCACCGGCCATATTCGAGCCAGTGGCATGATCGCCCATGGCACCGCGGGGAGTCGTCGGACTTCCATCACGCTGTTTCAAGAGTGCTGCAAAACCGGACCGTGCCCAAAACGCGCCCACGTCGAATGTTGGTCTATCAGAATCAACGGATTCGAGGCCAAATCCACTGACATGCCCATAAATTAGATCTTGATTAATGCGGTGAAGTGACTCGTAATCAAACCCTAAGCGCTCTAAACCGGAATACCTAACATTGCTAAAAAAAACGTCTGCTGTTTTTATCAACTCGTATCCGAGCTCTTTTCCTTCGGGCTTAGACAAATCAATAGCCACTGAACGTTTGCCACGATTATCTAGTTCAAAACCAGATGAAAGTTCCCTAACTTCGCCCGCGTAGCTTAGTCCGCGCAGAGGATCTCCAATTAACGGCTCTATTTTTACTACATCTGCTCCCCAGTCACTCAGTATTCCTCCAATAGCGGGGCCCGCGAACCACACCGCTAATTCGATAACCTTGATATTGATAAGCGGTCCTGACATGTTTGATTCCTTATGTCCTGGTGAGCACTTCGACTCGTTTCTCGGTACCGTAACTTACGGCATTTCTTCAAATTGTAAATTGCAGAATACTACCTATTAAAACTCACTGTTAATCCTTTTCGCCGCGATAATATCGATTCCTCATCAACGCGTCAGGCCTATTGTTTTTGGATAAATTTCCGTCCCCAACATCGTCATGTGGGTTCACATAACCAGCCCCATAACCAAGCTCACGCATCAAGTCAGTCTCGGCGTTGCGAAGATGCAACGGCACTTCGGAGTTTGGCGTAGCCCGTGCATCTTCAGCCGCGCGACGATAGGCCTGATATGTACTATTGGATTTATTCGCCAACGATAAGTACACCGTTGCTTCTGCCAAAGGTAATCGAGCCTCTGGCATGCCAATAAAATGGGTGGCCTGCTGGGTCGCTACGGCCATCGATAAAGCAGTCGGGTCACCCAATCCGACATCTTCACTCGCGAATATTACTAGGCGCCTCGAGATAAATTGAGGATCTTCTCCTGCTTCAAGCATTCGTGCCAGCCAGTACAACGCGCTGTCTGGATCTGACGCTCTCATAGACTTAATATATGCGGAGATTGTGTCGTAATGATAATCGCCTCGCCTGTCATAAAGCATCGTTGGTGCCTGGATTGCAGCCTGAATATCCGATATCTCAATCTTGCGAACGGAGTCTTGTTCCCCACGCTTAACAGCGATTCCATGAACGGCCTCGAGTGTGTTGAGAGCGATTCGAGCATCGCCCGAAGCAAAATTAGCAATAACTGCGAGCTCCTCATCGTCAATTACTATAGATTTTTGTAATCTCACATCTCTCTCTACAGCGTCCCTAAGTATGGAAAGAATATCCTCTTCTGTGAGTCCTGAAAGTTGAAAGACTCTGCAGCGAGAAAGTAGCGGAGCAACTAGGTAAAACGATGGGTTCTCGGTTGTCGCACCCAAAAGCGTAATAGTCCCCGCCTCAACGTGTGGTAATAATCCGTCCTGCTGAGCTCGATTAAAACGGTGGAGCTCATCAATAAACAGAATTGTCCGATGGCCGCCGGCAGAAATCCTATTTTCTGCATTTGCAATTTCTTCACGCAGATCTGCAATATTGTTTGTCACCGCAGACAGTGTGACAAAATGTGCATCAGTTGCGGAGGCCACAATCGACGCTAATGTCGTTTTGCCTGATCCCGGTGGTCCCCAAAGAATCAATGACTGAGTCCCACCTTGCTCGATAAAAAAAGAGAGAGCCCCTCCCTCATTCAAAAGGTTTGCATGACCACGAACATGATTGAGTCTCTCAGGCCTAACTCGCGCAGCAAGGGGAACGTTAGGATTTCGTCGCACAGCTGATTCTGCATCAAACATGCCCTGTTGCAAGCCTGGCGCGACATTACGGTTAGGATCGCTCATTGGCTAAGAATACGGGCTCTCGTCACTCGTGTGTGGCCTTCGGTCTGAAGTTTGTGATTCGTTTATCATCTGTGCATGTTTAGGCGCCCTACCAGTAAGAACAAACCACAAGTCTTAATAGACTGCGATCCCGGGATCGATGATGCGATTGCACTAGTAACGGCAGCAAAATACACGGAAATATTAGGCATAACCACTGTTGCCGGAAATGTTTCACTCGAATCGACTACAAAAAACGCACTGGCATTATGCGAGCTCCTAGGCCTTGATGTCCCGATTCACGCAGGCGCTGCCCATGCACTCCGAGGGCAAGTTGTCACCGCAGAAGAAGTTCATGGCGATACTGGATTGGGCACGCTCACGTTGCCAACACCAACAAAAGAAATCACGTCACATGACGCCGCGGCCTATATTATTGAGTCAGTCGTTCGCCATAAAAATTTGCGCTTAGTCGCGCTAGGACCCCTGACCAATATTGCGGAGGCCATGGAGCGTGAGCCAAATATAGTTAATGAGATATCAGATCTCACCATCATGGGAGGAAGCGCGCATGGGATTGGAAATGTTACGGCGGCAGCCGAATTCAATATATTTGCTGATCCGGAAGCGGCCTCGGTCGTATTTTCGTCGGGCGTTCAGTTAAATATGATTGGGCTTAATCTCACACACCAGGTTCAAATGGGATTCTCAGAATCAAAACGCCTGGAGAGGCATAATAGTGTCGTCAGTCTGGCTGTTGCCGAACTCTTGCTTTCATATCAAGCTCTCATACATTCGGGAAATCTATCTGAAACCGTTCCCATGCACGATCCCTGCGCCGTACTCGCAGTGAGTCACCCAGAATTTTTCACGCTGATCGACCGCAATGTAACTGTGGAGACAGCAGGTATTTACACCCGCGGACTAACCTTAGTTGACGAACGACGTACACCGGCAGAATCAAATTGCCGAGTTGGATATGAGGCAAACTCAAAGCAACTCATAAAATTGATCTTGAATGCAAGTACGACTTTATAGCGGCGCTTAGCTCGACACGAACAGCTTGCCTACATGCTAAAAACAAAACATTTGTTACCAAATATAATTTAGTTAAGTAATCAGCTATGATTCCAATGTAGTCAGAATATGTCACACGGCGTATATAGTTAGGTGGAGTCAAAATGCTGATCATTATTGCCGGAGTCGTTGTTGCTCTCCTGCTGTTCATACTCATTATGTTCGCCATAATTTACAAGCGCTGTCCTTCGGACAAAATTTTGGTAGTTTACGGAATGATTGGTGGAGATAGATCTGCTCTCACGATTCACGGTGGTGGGAAACTAGTATGGCCGATTATCCAAGATTATCAGTATCTTGATCTTACACCGTTACCTATTGAAATTAAGCTCGAAGGAGCTCTTTCACAACAGAATATCCGTGTCAACACCCCGGCTACATTCACCGTCGGTATATCGACTGAGCAATCAGTGATTCAGAATGCCGCTGAGCGACTTCTCGCCTTGGGCCTTCAGGAAATTGAGGAACTCGCGAGAGATATCATATTCGGTCAAATGAGAGTCGTTATAGCGACTATGCCCATCGAAGATATCAACACGGATCGCGAAAAATTAGTCGACAATATTACGGAGTCCCTTGAAGTCGAACTTAGTAAAGTTGGACTTCGCCTTATCAACGTAAACATTCAAGACGTGACTGATGAATCAGGCTATATCGACGCGCTAGGACAACAAGCCGCAGCTCGTGCCATTAACGATGCTAAGGTGCAGGTTGCACAACGATCTCGAGACGGCGAAATAGGCCGCGCCGAAGCCGAGAGAGAACAACGAATTCAGGTGGCTGCCGCGAATGCTACTGCTACTGAGGGTGAAAACTCAGCTGAGGTGACAGTCGCAAATTCACACTCAAACAGGCGACAGGCCGAAGCCGAAGCCGAGCGTGCGGCGAACGCAGCTGAGCGTGTGACTGTTGCACGGGCTGAAGAAGAGGCTTATAAAGCTGAAGAAACTGCAGAAAAGCAACGAGCCGAACGTGAAAAAGCCAGCCAGTACGCGGACATTGTTGTGCCTGCAGAAATTGAACGAGAAAAGATCCGAACACTTGCTGATGCTGAAGCTGATCGAATTAGACGAATTGCTCAAGGTGAAGCGGACGGACAACGCGCAAAAATGGAAGCTGAGGCTCTCGGACTACTAGCTCAACTTACTAAACGAGCAGAGGGTATTGGCGAGATGGTCACAAAAGCGGGCGGAACTCCGGAACTCGCATCCCTACTCATGGTGACAGAGCAGCTGCCAAAACTAGTTGAAGAACAAGTCAAGGCAATTTCAAATTTAAAAATTGATCAAATTACAGTTTGGGATTCGGGTGGAGGATCGAAGTCTGGTCGTGGTAACTCCACTGCAGATTTCCTATCCGGACTCGCCGGCTCACTCCCGCCAATTCATAAACTCACTGAAAATGTAGGAATTAAACTCCCTGCATTTCTAGGGTCAATAGGTGAATCATCTGACGACTCGGAGGATTCAAATGAGTTCATGGATTCCGTCAATCAGATAGCTAAGAGACTTAGTAAAATCGAGAGTGAATTGACCGACTCTACTGAACAGGACGAGACACACTAGTTAGCAGCGCTATGTCGCTTACTCTAGTCGACGACACAACGCTGCAGTGCCTGCTTAGTTATTTCCCACGACCGTGATATAAGACGGAATCAGGCCAAGCCGTTAGCAAGTTTCGTCCCTAATAATGCCGAAATTATTCCGTCATTGTGCTTGTGCGCTTTAGCGTACTCAATGACTCCACTAAATGAGTCATTGGTGTAACAAGTTGCCGCCGTGTTCCGACCACACTTCAACTGCAACCTCAATTCATTCAGGTGGTGTTAAAATCAGCCGGCACCACAAGGAGAACATTCATGAAATACGACTATGTCATAGTTGGCGCCGGATCAGCGGGTGCCATCCTTGCCACCCGACTCTCAGAAGATCCTGCTATTAACGTTCTCTTGCTTGAAGCAGGGGCTGACTACAACGGTATAGAAGATCTTCCTGAAGAGGTAAAGTATGGCTATAAATCAACCAAGTCGATTTGGGACAGTAAACATAACTGGCAGTACAAAGCAACCTCCACCGCCGGAAATACAATCGACGTGCCACGGGGCAAAGTCACCGGAGGTTCAAGTGCTATCAACGGAACTATTTTCTTAAGAGGTATTGAAGAAGATTATGACGATTGGGCGGAAGCTGGAAACGATAAGTGGGGATTTCAAGACCTCATGCCGTATTTTAACAAAATTGAGACCGACAAAACATACGAAGACAATCCCGGAGACTTTCATGGGAGCAATGGACCGATTATTTGTGTTCGCTATCCAGAAAATACCTGGCTACCTGGTTCACGAGCATTTACTGATGCTGCACTTGATGCAGGATTTCCGTTTTGTGAAGATGCCAACGCTCCAGATACCACCGGAGTCGGGCCCCTCCCGCTAAACAGTCCTGATGGCATCAGATGGTCCACGGCCATCGGATATCTTGGGCTGTCCCGGCACCGACTTAACCTCACAATCAGGGCAAATGTGTTGATAAAACGTGTACTCTTCGATTTGACAGATGATGTCCCGAGGGCGACTGGCGTCATAGCAGTCTCAGATGGAGAGGAGTTCACGGTAGAAGGTGACGAAATCATACTCACTGCAGGTGCTATAGGTACTCCACAATTATTAATGCTATCGGGAGTCGGTCCGCAAACTCATTTAGAAGAATTTGGTATAGAGTGCATAAAAGATGTACCCGGCGTCGGACAAAACTTAGCCGATCACCCCCTTACACAGGTCACTTGGCAAACAAAGCCTACTGTTGAGTTAGACCCCGTGGGACCCCGACTTCAAGTTTTGCTTAGGTACACCGCCGATGGATCAGAGATCGAAAACGACATGATCGTGTACATGCAGCATGCTGCGAGTCGAGCTCGAGACTTAGGCGAAAGTTTCATCGACCCAATTGGAATCTCTGCAGGCTTAGGCCTTAATCTCGCGCTCTCAAAAGGAGAGCTCAAGCTAGCCTCTGCTGATTACAGAGATTCACCCGTGCTGAATTACAACATGTTGGATGATGAGGAAGACATGCGCAGGTATAAGGACGGGATTCGGATGCTTGTTAGCCTAGAAAATCATCCATCAATGAAAGAGATTATCGAAAGCCGACCATACCTGTTGGACACTGACCTAGAGTCTGATGAAGCACTAGAAAACTGGATTAGGAAAAACGTTGGGACGGGCCATCACATCTCGTGCACAGCAAAAATGGGACCTGCAACAGATCCCATGGCGGTAACCGACCAATATGGCAAAGTTCATGGATTTGAGGGTTTACGGCTTGCCGACGCTTCGGTTATGCCAGAGTGTGTTCGAGCCAATATCAATGTTACGGTGATGGTCATCGGAGAGCGCATAGCCGATTTTATAAAGCAAGGACACTAATTAACACGACGTACATCGTGGGACAAAATATGAAAGATAGGTAGAGAAAATGTCAAAGCTAAATGGAAAAGTTGCGATTGTCACTGGAGCTAGCCGAGGCATTGGACAAGCTATCGCAGAGCTGTTCGCCGAAGAAGGTGCCAAGGTTATTTGTAGTGCAAGAACATTGGCTGAGGGCGACCATCAGCTCGAAGGCTCGATCAATCGCACCGTCAGTCTAATAAAGGAGCTGGGTGGCGAAGCCCACCCAGTTGCAGCCGACGTCTCAAACCCGGATGACTGCATTCGATTGATTGACGAAACACGAGAGGTCTATGGGCCAGTCAATATTCTCATTAATAATGCCGCGCTGAATTACTACATTCCTATTAAAGACTATCCACTCAACCGGTGGCTTCGTGCCTTCTCGGTAAACGTCCATGCGCCGTTCATGTTATCTCAGGCAGTTTTGCCCGATATGGTTGAAAACCAATCTGGATCTATCGTGAATATTTCTTCGGGTGCCGCAATTGGCCCTGGCCGGGGTCCCTACCCTAATTCCGCAGTAAGAGGTGGAGTAATGTACGGTGCAAGTAAGGCAGCACTCGAACGATTCACACAAGGCTTAGCAGAAGAAGTTTTTTCTAATGGCATAAGTGTCACGGCGTTATCACCATCTCAAGTCGTCCCAACACCGGGAACTATCTATCACAAACTCGTGGAGGGTCTCGATGACCCACGTGGAGAATCACCAATGCTTATGGCCAAAGCAACGCTTCTTTTGGCATCGGAGGCGCCCGAGATTATCTCTGGACGAGTCACATATAGTCAAGAAATCCTTAAGGAGTTTGGATGGATTACCGATGGGCAAGGACGTGGCATTGATACAAGTGGATCAGGCTACAGCCAAATTTAAGAAAGAAGATAGGTGGCAATGCTTGGCAGTGAGCTCGAAGTAACTCAAATCTTTGCTCCCTAAGTACGGCTTCGAATATTCTATAGACAAGGTATAGTCGATCAAGAGGAAATATGGACAAAGAAAATAACTCGGACGTACTCAAGTTACTGGATGAACTTCCGCTATTAAAGGATCCAATCTGCATAGCAGCGTTTCAAGGATTTACTGACCGATCCGGAGAAACGGTCGATGCGGTGAAGTTCCTAATCAGAGAATGGAATGCAACCCCATTAGCTGAGTTCGAATCCGATGCCTTTTATGACTTCACAATGAATCGCCCTAAGGTTAAGACAGAGCAAGGCCTACGAAAGATAACTTGGCCTACCAATCGAATTTATTACGCGAGCCCGCCTGGCGCAGAGCGAGACTTCATCTTGTTTGAAGCAACTGAACCAAACCTTCGTTGGAGACTATTCACAAATTCGACTCTACGACTTTTAGAAAAGCTCGGTTGTCAGGAACTAATCACTTTCGGCGCTCTTCCGTCTGCCGTCCCACATACTCGTCCTGCCCCTATTCAGCTCTCAGCCTCAGAAGACGAATGGGAACGTATATTTGGGCTGCAAATCCCTAGCACCTCTCGCTATCAGGGTGACATTGGAATTATGAGCGTGTTCAATCTCTTGGCCCGGGAAAATGGATGGAGCAATGCCTCCCTACTGGTCCAAACGCCACACTATGTATCTGACATGAAAAATCCTCGAATATCGAGAGCTCTGCTTGAATTGATAGCAAAAGGTTATGGCCTGAATTTCTCCTACGATCGAATGAATGATGAAATGGAGGCATTTGAGGATCGGATGAAAGAAGCTCTCACCGGGTCAACCGAAGCCGCGGATTACGTAAAACAGCTTGAGACTCGGTATGACGAAGCCGCTGCCGCTGGTGAATTATCACGCCCTAATGAGGAAGACGAGACCGATAGTCTCCCCGCAACCGACGAAATCATGGACGATCTCGAAGACTTCCTCAAATCACAGCGTTGATAAAAAGGTTCACTTGCCACTAATTATCTCGCATCGAACTGAAATGGCAGATGAGCCTCAAAATTCCCTAGCTGGGATCCAAGCTGCTATAAAAAACAAGGCCGATGGCGTTGAGTTCGATGTCCGGATCACAAAAGATGGTGTGCCTATCTTGGCGCACGATGCAAATATTCACGAAATGCCAAACGACCCGTTAATTAGCACCTTAGAGTTTTCAGAGGTCAATCGATTTTCAAATAGTGATGAAACTCGGATGTACCCAAGTCTATCTGAGGCACTGATTACCGTAGGAGATTCGATTAGTCCAATTGTGGAATTAAAAACTGGTACTGGGATCGATACAGTCATTGCTGTATTAGCTGATGCTCCGATCACAGACAGACTTCAGATTTGGACGTTTTTACCATTGGTAGCTGCTGAAATGAGACAGAAATTGCCAGAGACACATATAGCTCTAAATTTCACGGAGACTAGTCTGGGCGCATACTACTCAGATCAAACGGGAATACCTGCTGCCGTCCATGTCGCAAAGACACTGAATCTTAACGCAATTTCAGGTCACCTTCCTCTCCTCGCCGAAAGCTCATCTGATGAACTTAAACAAATCCCAGACTCCCTGAAGTTGTACACTTGGACAATACGAGAAGAATCCGATGTCGCAGTCGCTCTACAGTTAAATGTTGATGGCCTTTGTGGCGATTCCACGATACTGATGAAAACCATGGTCAATAGTTAAGCCAAAGCGATATACCAACCATACTTACTTGCCCTCTTGGGATTTGCCCCCTAGAGTCGACAGGGTCACATCGATGATTTCGATTGGTCGTAGGGGAGTAGCTCAGTTGGTAGAGCGCCGGTCTCCAACACCGTAGGTCGCAGGTTCGATCCCTGTCTCCCCTGCCAAAACCTTCGAAATCCATGCCCGGGTGGCGGAATTGGCAGACGCGCTGTCTTGAGGGGGCAGTGCCCTTTGGGTGTATGAGTTCGAATCTCATCCCGGGCACCACATCAATTGACTTATTCGACCACGTCAGTTTCTTGTTAGACGATTCTTTTGATAGACTTCGTAGTGCTTAAGGGCGCCGTGGCCAAGTGGTAAGGCAGAGGTTTGCAAAACCTTTATCACCGGTTCGATTCCGGTCGGCGCCTCCAAAGTAATCCCCTCGACTACAACCGAGGGCATGCCGGGATGGCGGAATTGGCAGACGCAGCAGACTTAAAATCTGCCGAGGAATTTCCTTGTGTGGGTTCGAGTCCCACTCCCGGCACCACAGGTACTTCCGGGCGCGAGCGGCTGAAGCCTAAATAAAATGTAATCACGCGACTTAATCTTGTTGCCCACATATCGCAAATAGTGAATTTGGCCGCCAGACAAACCTCAATAAATATGCGTTAATTGATCAAATCTACAATTAAGTCACACAAAAGACGTAAAACTCTTTCAAAATTTCCAAAAAGCCAGTATATTAATTTCTAGGTATACGAAAGACGTAACGGAAGTTGCAAACAAGGGAGATTCAGTATGGCCACGAAGTCCAAAGCAAACACCGCAGCCCCAAACACATTTGAGCAATTGCTCGACTATGGGAAGAACAACGGATACAAACTCGACTGGTTACAACAGCGAGAGACATTCGGTAAAGAATTAGATGCTCCAACAGACGGTGGTGGGTTACTTTTACAAGATATTGACTCAGGACCATTTGCTGAAGTGCCCGAGTGGACAAACAATGTTACAGGCAGACCGCGTGGTGCGTTAACTCGACCAAGTGCCGCAAGAATTGGTAAGTATGGAATTCGTACTAAGGCCGACGTGTGGTTAAAGAATGGTGCTCAGTTATATGAAGAAGCTGTGCAACGACAATGGTCCTCTGCTACTGATATACCTTGGAATGAACTTGAAGAGCTGCCTGATGAAATCGAGCAGGCTGAATGCCAACTTGCTACTTTCTTAACTGAAGTTGAGTTTGTAGCCGGTGATGTCCCAGGTCGCTGGATCAGTGAGACCTCTCCTGATTACTACGAACCGCGAATGTTCCTAATTTCCCAAATCATGGACGAGGCAAGACACGCTGATGTGTTTAGAAAGCGAGCTCTAGCTAATGGTGGAGGTCTGCTGCAACAGAACTCCAGTGCCGCTTTGGCCGGAGCATCTATTGACTCTGCGCGTGACTTCACTGAAATGTCTGCACGACTACATATCTCAGGAGAGGGTCTTGTGCTCTCCATTTTCCGAATGGGTGAGCGAATGGCTTACAACAATGCTGAAAAGGCGATTTATCGTCTGGCGGCATCAGACGAATCGCGACACGTTGCGTTCGGTGTGATGCACCTCCAGTATGTATCACAGACGGATCCGGAACGAAGCGAAGAGATTCACTCGTACCTTGATGAGATTGAGCTTGGTTTAGTGGCTGGTACAGGCGGTCAGAACCCAGCAGTTCGAGGTACGCCCTCCAATGCTGCAATCATGACTCTTTTGGGCGGTGGTACAGACGAAGCATCTCTCCGAGAAGGTGAGCAGATTGCTGGTGCGGTTCGACAACGCCAAGTTAAGGAATACATCCAGCGAATCAAAGTAGCCGGCTTCGGTGACCGTTTCACAAACGGGCGAGCTGCTGCGGGTTTGACTGAATATATCTCTGCCTAAATCTAAAATACAAGAGCCTAGTGTTTAAGCACTAGGCTCTTGCTTTGATCAAAATTGGGGGTGTCCGATGGCACAAGCAAAAAAAGCAAAAGCAGCCGAACCTACTGAAAAATTTGACTACGAGGGTAATCCTCTTCCTGATTTACCAGATCTGAGTTGGATGGGAAATACATTTCAGTGGGGTACTAAGGCTCTCCCAGAACGATACGGCGGTGGGCTCACTCTTGCCGGAATAAACATTGGAATTTACGGCGACATCCCGGAACATATCCCTCATCGGAACCGTCTTCCACGTGGAGCGGTTCCGGTGGTGAGTGCGGGAAACATCGGCGGCTACTACATTCAAGACAAGTATGAACAGTGGGCCGAATCATCACCATACCTATATGAAGAAGGTATTTCGAGACGATGGTCTACCGCAACAGATATTCCTTGGGAGACAGGAAGAGGTCTTTCGGATGATGTCGAAGTTGCAATTGCACAGGTAGCCACGGAACTGTCCAACTGGGGGTCTGTGGAAACTGAGGTTGTTTCAGCATGGCTGCAAAACCTTAGTCCTGGCTATCACGAGGTCAAATACTTCCTATCCACTGCAGTGTACGACTCAGCTCGAATTGAGGAAGGTTACCGTAAACGAGCACTGCTTAACGGTGCAGGCATGATGCTCGAGAGCCCGGGTCGAATGAACCGTGCGTGTCTTGAATCCTATGGAAGTTGGTCCAACACTGTTCTTTTTATGTGGATCCTTCGAGGTTCACTAATGCAGGCTATTGTCCGTTACTTGTCTGTTTATGGACCAACTGAGGCTGATCGAGAGCTAGCGTTTAGGATTCTACCCGACATAATGCGGAAGTCAGCTTACGCATGTGACCATATTCGATTCGCGATCTCAAAGAAGCCGGAATTGACTACAGTCTTTAGTGCAGGCCTCACAGTTGCCGAATTTTCGCAGCTTTCTGATTTCAATGATTCTGTGCTTTGGGAAGCTCTCGCCATTATCTTTGGAGATGGCGTCGAAAATATGGATCAAGGCATGGAGACGGTCCTTGAACTACAGCAGTATTTCTTGGAAACCTACATCGACAAATGTAATCAAGCAAACCTAGGACGTGAGACTCAAATCAGATCAGGCGCTTGGGCAGGGATTCTTATGGGAGTTCCAATAACTGGACATGCAACTCCAGATGAAATGCGTGCGCAAGTAGCAGCAATTATGCAAAAAAATAGTGGTAAGAAATAATCTATAGAAATTAGTCTTATGCCTCTTTATAACTATGATTGTGCGGGTTGTAAAAACGTCTCCGAAGTACTTATTCGGCGGGGACAGAGCGAGCCGATCACCTGTGAAGCCTGCGGTGAAAATTTGAAGCGTCGCCTAAGCACGTTCGCGACGCCTCAAAGCGAACTCGATAGAATTCGCACAATCGATCCGGCTTATAAACGAATGGTGGAAGACCACATGGCTCGCACACCTGAAGCGGAGCCCATGAGACATCTAAACCGTATGACGCCGTTTAGTGCTGTGGAGGATCCGGGCGATCCTGTTGATTTTTAACGAGATAACGCGCTGATGCTATAGAAAAAACTAGAACAGAGGGAGATAAACAAATGGCAACAAAAACAACTGTTAAAAAGGCAACCGTGAAAAGAACCAAGTTCCCATCGGTCGCTTGGTTTGAGGCTGTAGCCGACATTACACGAGCAGATGTCCAATACCAGAAATTTGGTAGATTGAACGCGGTAGTCGCATTTAAATCCGGTAATTCAATCGTGCAAGCTAATTTTGACGTTCTAAACATTCATGAAATACAGAAAATTGATGAGGATGAGATGCGTGACTGTGACTTCATAATTGAGCTTGAACCTGCTCAATGGAAAGACATGCTTAAGGACATTAAAAAGAATGGCACCGCAAGTCTTGACTGGACACTCAACACTCTCGATCTAAAATATGACGAACCAATTCATCGCAATGATCTTGAAGATGGATTTAAGGCTGACTTATTCTTCCGGTATTTACCAAGTCTACAGATTTATTTCGATAATTCTAGCCAAATAGCTACTGGCTACTAAGAAGTTTTGGTTTTTTACAATAGTTCTATTAGAATACGTCAAACACTTCGATTAGCTGTTTCTTTTGACTGAGCGCGCAGCTTCACCGTGGGAGAGACGATATGGCGGACACAAATCCTGAACATCCACTTAAAGGACTGCGAATAGTAGAGCTGGGTACAGACGTCGCGTCTGCATTTGCTGGCCGCCTATCTGCAATATACGGCGCCGACGTCATCACCATCGAGCCTAAAGAAGGTCATGCAATTAGACATCTTCCTCCGTGGACTGATGACACCCACGATCCGAATTCCAGTATCCTTTTCGGCTATCTCGGCACAGCTAAACGGTCAATGGAGATTGATTTCAATAATCCATCCAGTGTTGAGTCTTTACGAAAGCTCATCTTAGCGTCAGATGCAGTCATCGATGGTTACACCCCTGACTGGCTTGGCGCGCACAATTTAGATCTTGACGCACTATTAACCAAGAAAGACTCCCTCGTCGTATGTCATATAACTCCATATGGTCAAACGGGACCCAAACGACACTGGATCGCGAGTGCATTGACAGCTGCTGCTGCCGGTGGACAACTTTACATGGCAGGCGACCCTGATAAGCCACCGCTTCTGACTGCTGGACATCAGGCTTACTATCAGGCCGGCCTCCAGACTTTTGGTGGCCTGATCACAGCCCTGTATGCTGCAAAGACGACTGGTCAGGGAGATATTCTCGATCTGTCTATTCAAGAAATTCAAGCTGCCACCCTCGAGGGCGCCGGGCCGGTCGCTCTATGGTTTGGTGGCGAAGGCGTTCGAACCGGAAATTCTGCCCGGGCAATATGGGGTATTCATGAAGCAGCTGACGGTTGGATCGGGGTGGCCTCAATGCCACGACAGACAAACTCAGTACTAGACGCGATGGGACACGGCGATCTTAAAACGGACCCCGTCTTTGCCAAAGGCGGATGGGCAATCGAAGCGAACGAGCTTCTTAGCCATCTTATCCCTGCATTTACTATCCAACATACTGCCAAAGATATATTCGAGATTGCTTCTAACTACAGAGCTCCATTTTCCGTTATCCCAACCCCTGCAGAATTACTAAAATGGCCACACTACGAGGAAATTAATTTCTGGCAGCCAGTAGATCACCCGATTCTTGGGAACTATTTGGTGCCATCTGGTCCCATTCAGTTCGGAGATAAAAATCGTGGCGAGCCTAGCGCAGCGCCGCTCATAGGTCATCATACGTCCGAAATTCTAGAAGAGATCGAAGACATACACTCTAGGTCGTCCTCAAATAATTCAACAAATCTTCCTAAATTACCCTTTGAGGGGCTTCGTGCGATAGATATGACGCAGGTATGGGCGGGGCCGTATGGTGGACGCTTCCTTGCTGACATGGGAGCTGACGTAATTAAGGTGGAGGGCCCTTCGTTCCCAGATCCAATCCGGACTATGGTCGGAACGACAACCTCTCCAGAAATAGATCTCTCAACTTATTTTAATGAATACAATCGAGGGAAACGCAGTCTGATTCTCGATATCAAACAGCCCGAAGGTATGAAAGCACTTAAAAAACTGATCAAAACAGCGGACATATTCATAGAGAATTGGTCTTCTGGTGTCGCAGATAAGAATGGCTTAGGTTATGAAGATTTAAAGCACCTTAATCCCAATATTATCTATGTCTCAATGCCTGGATTTGGTCATAGGGGATCTGATGCCGAACGTGTCGGCTTTGGCCCTACCATCGAGCAAATGGGAGGGTTAGTCGCTCTGCAAGGCTATAAAGGCGGACCACCTCATAAGTCTGGCATATCATATGGGGACCCAATTGCAGGTGCAGCCTGCGGGGCTGCGGTAGCCATGGCACTCGTCAATCGAACGACAACTGGCAAGGGAAGCTACTGTTTGATCCCTCAACGAGATGGAATTACTGGATTGATTGGCGAGTTCATTGTTGCCGAGCAATTAGGATCTCCACTGCCTGTCCGGTCCGGTGCCCAACACTCTATCTTCGCACCACATGGCATCTTTGAATGCCGCCCGAGCAAAGACATGAGACCAGTTCTTGGACCAGATCGAGAACCGGCAGGATACGTGAATGATATGTGGCTTGCACTCTCCTGCCGAACAGATCAGGAATGGCAAGCTTTCGTAAAGGCTACAAAGATTGATGGGTTGGAAAACTCTGACTATACACGCCAAGTCGATAGAAAAATTCATGAAGACACAATCAATCAAATAATCAGTAATTGGGCAAAAACGCAAGATGCTACAAGCATCGCCCTCATTCTCCAAAATGTTGGCGTCGATGCCTCTCCCGTGCTTACCCCACTACAAATTAGTAAAGACCCACATTTACTCTCCCGTGACATGTTTATCTCAGTGAATCACGATATCGCAGGAAATCATCTTACGGCGAGACCTTCCTGGCGCTTCAAACGACGATCCCAAGTCCCTACCCGCTCAGGACCGGTGTTCGGTGGTGATAGTGACGCAATATTAAGTGAACTTGGCTACACCGTAGATGACATTACTTCCCTTCGCAAAAATTTAGTGTCAACAAATTCAATCATTAGTGATGGCTAGTGGGATCTAAACGATGACTCAAAATCGAGTAATTGTGATCGGGGCAGGCAACGCCGCATTATGCGCCGCAATCTCCGCGCATGAACAAGGTGCAATCGTAACCGTCATTGAGAAGGCAGCTTATGAAGAGAGAGGCGGCAACACCTTCTTTACAGGAGGTGGATTCCGATATCCGTATGACGGTCTTCCCGATATTCAGCAATTGATTCCAGATTTATCAGTGGAAGAAATCAAGAAAATTGATGTCGGCACCTACCCGCGCAAGAGCATGTCTGATGACCTATTGCGAGTAAGCGAGGGGTTAGCAGACGAACAGATGGTCGTGACACTTGTAGAAAATGCATTTGATACGGTGAATTGGATGCGCGATTATGCTTCTGTTCGTTGGGTACTTATGTATGGCAGACAAGCATATGAGGTAGACGGCATCTTGAAGTTTTGGGGTGGAATGATAACTGAGGCGGTCGGCGGAGGTGAAGGGCTCTCAGACTCGCTATTTAGTGCTGCAGAGCGACTCGGGATCAATATCGAGTATGGGTCGAAAATGACGAAACTACTTACTCATTCTACTGGAGCCATTTCAGGTATCGAGTTAAAAAATACAGCTGGTTTTAAAACGATGGAATGTGAATCGGTCGTGTTAGCTGCTGGTGGCTTTCAAGCTAATGTTGAAATGCGTACCCGATATCTGGGAGCTGGTTGGGAATTTGCTAAAGTGCGAGGATCCCGCCACAACACGGGTGAGGTCATTCGTTCTGCTCTAGATATAGGAGCGCAACCATACGGACATTGGTCATCTGCGCACGCAGTCGCTTGGGATTTGAACGCACCACCTACTGGAAACCGACGAATTGGGGATCTATATCAGAAGCATTCATACCCACTTGGTGTAATCGTAAATACAAACGGCGAACGCTTTGTGGATGAGGGCGCCGACATGCGAAATTACACCTATGCAAAATATGGGCGTGAGATTCTCAAGCAGCCCTACGGCACCGCCTTCCAACTATTCGATCAGCAAACAGTACATCGACTGCGAGATGAATATCGAATAAAGGAAGTCTCTAAGGCTGAAGCTGATTCGATCGAGGAGCTAGCCACAGATCTTGGAATTAATCCACATCAACTGAAACTTACGATTGACGAGTTCAATACTGCTTGCCAAGGCGGAGATTATGACCCTGCGGTAAGGGACAATGTGTCAACTCATGGTATATCTCCCCCAAAATCGAATTGGGCACTTCCGCTAAATCAACCGCCATACGTAGGCTTTGCAGTGACTTGCGGGATTACATTCACATTTGGTGGACTGCGCTCAATCGCCAATACCGGACAGGTATTGGACACTGAAAATATTCCGATTCCAGGTCTTTATGCGGCTGGCGAACTCCTGGGAGGACTTTTTTATCACAATTATGCTGGTGGGACAGGATTAATGGCTGGATCAGTATTTGGTCGAATAGCTGGTGCCTCAGCCGCAGCGTCGTCAGTCGATTAGTTGTTTAACGCCATATCGATGTAATGCGCGAGTTCGGCTTCATTCGTGATGCCTTCAAGACCAACAATGACCGTTCCGTCACTGCCGATTACGAATACCCAAGGCTCAGTTTTTAAATTCCATTCAGTCATAACATCCACAAGTTCAAAACCAGCACCTGATTGTAGCGTGGAGATATCGTAGGGTTCGACGTGGATAAACGTTACTAGATCACGATAACGCAGGAAATTAGGATTAACCGCTTCCTTTAGAACTGGACCACAGAGTTTCGACTGACAAAACGCTGGTGTAACAAATGAGATGACGATCGGTTGCGACAAAGATAACGCGTCCGCAATCGTAATGTTGTGCATCTCTGGATTAGGAGGGGTCGCTGATGAAAGCTTCTCAATCGGAATTAGATCACTCACGACTTGTTGTTCAGACTCCGGAATCGAAGAACCATAAGATGAAATTAAATTTTTATCCTGCACTAAAAAAGTCAGAAGAAACGGTTTAATAGCTTCGGTTTCGTTACTCAATGTAAATTTTGCACCCCAGGCACCACCAACTGGAAACTTCGTGAGAGCTGCGTAGACGGAAACGGTGGGATCCTCATGAATATGGTTGCTTCCATTCGCGTGTATGTGAACTTTCTCATTACGGCCAATGGACACTCGTTCCAAATTCACTACAGCAAATTGACTCCCTGTGGTACCAGGTTCGCCTGTTCCCGTCAGTTGAAATAGTTCAACACTTCCTTGAAGGTCATGCCGAAAAACAGAAACTCCATCGATCTCACTTATAAATGCAAAGCTCACCCGTGATTGCCCAAGCCCCGGTGGAGAACCTGCTCGTCGTGGAACGATCCCGATATCCTCCCAGCCTCGAGTCACAGACTCCGACGAGAAATCTATGTCTCGGCCAGTTTCTCCACCATCACTGCAAGCCAAAATCAAGGAGAGACTACTTAGCAGAACAAATTCACTGAATTTAATCACATGTGCTCCCAGTTTTTCGCCTGTCGGGTATGAACTTCAATCACGGACATCCTTACGCGCCTGTTCCTCTAGGTAGTGATCCAAGGCTCGTTGGACATTGGGTCGTCGCTTTACCTCTGGTTTACTTAGCGCATATCCGGGATCTTTTTCAGCATTTGCGGACAAGCTGTAGTGTGCGTACGACCCCTGTATATGCGCAGTGAAACCTTGAATATCAAGTGCTTGATTCACTGCCATTTTCATCATACGAAGCTTGAAAGGATCGTTTTCACTTACTCGTTGCGCGTACGCAAGAGTTTCAGCTCTTAGGTCTTCTAACGGATATATTCGGTTCACCAGGCCAGCGGTCTTAGCTTCCTCGGCATCGACGAATCTACTCTCAAACAGGATTTCCTTAGCTTTGCGATGATGAATATCCCATGGTACGGAAAAATATTGAAAATTCGACGGAAGAAAGAGCGCGTTATCAGATGCAAAAATCACATCGGCGCAAGATGCCACTGCCCACGCAGCGAATATACAGTACCCCTGAACGGCCGCGATAAGAGGTTTCTCCAAACTGCGCCACCGAAGACCTCGTTCCACATCGAAATCCCAAGATCGTCGATATGTGCCACGAATGCCGTCCTCGGTAGGATTAAGTTGTTCGCCCTCCTCTCTTTGAGGGGAGCCTAAATCATGTCCCCCAGAAAAATGATCGCCGGCGCCAAACAAAGTAATTACTCGAACGTCTCGATCCTTAACTGCCTCCTTGAAAGCAGAATCGAGATCTGACATCAAGAAGTCACTCAACGCGTTGCGATATCTCACTCGATCCAACGTAATGATGGCTATGGGTCCCTCAACCTCGTACTGTACATTATCAAATTTTGACATACCAAATCCTTCCCTGCTTCTCACGCACCCGGAGGTGGTCCTTCACCTGTGATTCCCATCTCGACGAGTCGATCAAATGTCTCTTCATTCATATGTGTAAGATCTCGTAATATTTCCCAACTATGCTCGCCATGACAGGGTGATGCTCCTATGTCAGTTACCTTACATCCATCAAATCGAATCGGTAGAGTTGCTTGATACGCATGTCCAGCCTCAGGGTGGTCAATGTCCTGCAATAGGCCACGCGATATGAGTTCACTATCAAAACTCACATCAAGGGTATTACGTACGGGTGCTGATGGAATTCGGCTTTCTTGGAGATTTCTAGTGAGCGTATCAATATCAAATGTTCGACAGAAGTTTGCCACAACTACATCAAGCTCTAGCTCATGTTTTTTGCGATCTTCCAATGTGTCAAATTTCGATAAATCGATACTGTCAGTATGTGCCAGTATGAGCTCGCTAAGCCTCTGCCACTGAGAATCAGTTTCACATCCAATAGCAATAAATCTCTCTGTTGTATCGTCCTCGTTTTGGCTCTGGTAAATGTCATGGGGAGCCCAAGTTCGATGCTTATTACCTAAGGGACCAGGGATTGCGCCTGTCCAAAGAGTTTCACACAGGGCTTCACCAACGAACGTCATGTTAGCTTCCATCATCGACAAATCAATAAACTGGCCATCTCCCGTAATTTCTCTGTGGTAGAGTGCAGCTGTGATTGCGGTCGCAGCATTAAGTCCGGCTACCGCATCAGGGTACATCTGACCCGAATTTAAAGGCACCTCATCGTCATATCCCAAAAGGCTTGACATGCCAGAACTGGGCTCAATCGTGCCGCCAATACCCGGTACATTTGCCCAAGGTCCCGTGTGACCGTACGCAGAAAGTGAACATAAAATCACATTTGATCTGATCTCCTTCAAAGACTCGTAACCAACACCAAAATTATTCATAACCCGAGGAGAAAAATTTTCAGCCACAAAGTCAGCTTCACTGACGAGTTTGCGAAATGCCGCCAGTCCCTCAGGCTGGGATAGGTCAAGCGTTACACACCGTTTACCAAGATTGACTGAGTTATACAGTGGACCACAATTCCACGCATGCACGGCGGTATCTCTATCTCGAAGCTTGACTGGGATTTTACCGTCATAGCCTCCACGCCAGCCATCAGGTCGCCGACGTACCTCGACTTGAATAACATCAGCTCCAAGCATTGCAAGGAGCATCGTGCAATACGTGCCAGCCCATGCTTGTGTTAACACAACTCCTGTAAGTCCAGCGAGTGGGCCTTTAGAACTAGGCAGATTGTCTTGATCAGCTGAAGTGTGCAAGTCTGGTTCTACAAACTTATGCATATCACCTAGGTCTGAGGTAAACTCCTCGGTGTTTTCTCCAATTGTTGGCGCTAATTTGTTAGTAGATATTGGAGTAATTGACATTTTTGCAGCCGGACCTGGGAATATTTTACCAGTCTTCTTATCTCCAACTTGCTGCCAAAAATTTCGTCCCTGCAGATGCTTGTTCTCAGCCAATTCTTGCATATTAAGCACCGGGCCAGCAACAACTCGCCTCAAAGCTAGCTCATCAAACAACTGTTCTTTCCGCCACGAAGACATGGCATGGATCACTCGCTCCATATATTCCGCCTTACGCTCACGACGATTCAATTGACTCTGCCACTGAGGATCCTCTGCTAGATCGGTTAAACCCAGTAAAGTCATTGCATCTCGCCAAAAATGGGCCCTGGAAAGCGTTAACGCAAAGTAGCCATCTGCTATTCGAACTGGTCCACCAGACAAATCATTTGCCACGCTCTGCCGAATCGGATCCCCGCTATATTGACTCTGCAAAAAAGCAGGAGAAAGAGCCGATACAGCAGTATCTAATTCTGAAATATCGAGCAGTACTCCGTTGCCAGTTAGTACTCGTTTTCGAAGTGCACTAATTGCACCCAGCGCTGCAAATGTTCCTGCACAGTAACTAGTCTGCCATCCACTCGGCTTCAAGGGTGCTTGACCCAAAGTGCCGTTAATTGAGGCCCATCCAGAACGAGCAGCGTTCGTCAGATCATTACCAGGCATAGCCGACAAGCCTCCTGTCAAACCATGGGGGCTAATACAGACTCTCACCTGATCTGAAAACAGTAATTCAGACAACATCTCCTGAAATCTTGAGTCTCGCTCAGGGAGGATTACGACATCAGATTTCACAATGTGATTCAGAACCCTCGCTCGCGAATGTTCATCAGCTGGTTCACACAATATCGATCTCTTATTCGCAAGGAACCATTCCTCGAGAACTCCCGTACCCTCCACCGTTCGTGGATTAAAACCTCGTATCAAATGACCGTTCGATTCCTCGATCATCGTCGTGTCAGCACCATAATCAGCAAGTAGCCTAGAGCACCAAGCACCAGAAACAGAATTAGAAAGGTCGGTAACCGTAATTCCACTCAATGGACCTCGCGGCAAGCTCACTCGCGTGGTCCAACCGCAAAAATAGTAGTATGGCGTTGCCGAATAACTTCAACACCAAGTGAATTATATGTTGAGCAGTCTACGACACCGTACGTGTGGCCTTTTCGTTCGTAAGCCTCTACAAAAGTTCCCGTGGTAACAATGTTTTCACCTGCCTCAATTTCTCCAAAAAATTGAATCCGACTCTTCGCATGTATAGCTGGTGAGTAGTCATAGGAGTGATGCAAAAATTTTATCGGACGTGCACATATCCAGCCTGGGTGTGCAATTGGTTTCTCACCAACAAAGAGTTCATCGTCACTTCTTTGTTTATTAGTCCCATATGAAATCGCATCTTGCACAGACAATGGATCTCCAAGTGGTAAGAGAGTTTGGCCGATAGGAGCCGTAGAGAGTGTGAGAGTCGGCAATTCCGTCTGATTCACTACAGCTTCTAATATTTCGGTGTCAATAATTTCATCCAACCAAGGAGCCTTACCGATTCCAATCTCACCCAGTATTTTGTCATCTGCATCAGGTCCACTAATCTTCAACAAAAATTCCTGAGGCCCGATTGGTTCGATCGAAATCGCTAATTCCTCTCCAGGGTATGTAGGGCGACGAAACGATATCGATGCCCATCCATTTTCTAACCAATCGGTGCCCAATGCATCTAAAATAAGAGGTGTCGCCCACCCGAATACTGTCGCACCTCCAACTAGTGCACCTTTAAATCCATAGGTAGCGGCACCAGCTGTTGAATGAATTGGATTTGCGATGCCCGGTGTGTCCGGGCCATCTAAAAACGCTAATACTGTATCGGAATATAGTTCTGAGTTCATAAATTTCCCATAGCCGCGATGCTCTTAAATCCTAACAGCAATACTTATTGAAATGCTCTGTCCATAACGAATTCAGGAATTAGAACTCTGGCTCAGCAAAAAAAGGTACTCCAGGGATTCTTACAGTGTCACCAGTCGATGTATTTATCTTTGCCCAAACATCTCGCTCGTTTAGCTGTTCACACGAAAACAATTCATCAATTGTACGAATTAGTGAAAACGTGAGGTGCAATTCTTCTGCTCGTAAAAACCACTCCATAGCACTCAGTTCTTTGAATGGCGGCACAAATAGATTCACAAATTCCTCATAATTGTTCTTACGTCCCTCTGCAGTCTGAAATTTCTCGTTCTTTAATCGAGGCTCATTAATCAAATCTGCAAGTCCATCCATTCGCATACTTGCCGTCGCTCCTGGTGCACAATAAACATACCCATCAAACGTGGGGACCACTCGGAGTCCTTCTTTGACCTCAGGCTCACGTCTTGCAATCTCGCCTCGATGCACGTAGGAAGCCGATTGGGTAAAGCTATGAATTGCTAGAGCCTCGACAATAGATAAATCAATTCGACGCACTTGTTTGTCAAGGCGATGAGCTCGCACTGCTGCAATAACTGCGCTCGAGGCAGCAAGGCCACCGCTCATTTCTGCCGTATAAGGAGGCAACTGTTGAGGTGCTTGATGATGTTCCCCTGTGAGGTAGAGCAGTGAGCTGGCGGCCTGAAGAATTAAATCTGCATGAGGTCGATTCGAAAGTGGTTGGTCTAAACCAAACGAAGTCAGAGAGATAACGGAACAGCCTACCGGCAAAGAATTAAATACGCTTGCAGGTAACTCAAATTGCTGAAGATTACGCTCAGAAAAATCTCCGATCACAACGTCAAAATCCTGCGAATTAAGTAATATATCGAACTTATTCGAATCAACAATTCGTTTATTTTTATCCAGAAACGCAGATGCCCCGCCTGTACCACCGCCCCATCGTGATTCCATTCCACTAAGTGAGTTGATGCCACCGAGAATTACTTTGGTGACGCTCCAGCCAACGGTCGTCAACACCTGTGTCGCATAACCAGCTGCTACTCCTGAATCAATCTCCAGTATTCTCCTAGTCATCGTCGCCTACTCCCCCAGCTTCGCTGAATCTCCGCACTGACACGTTCGTCTCGATCCTGGTTAATTCTCTCCTATCGATTCGAGTTTGCTGTTCACTCGCCTGCAAAGATTCTTTTTCAACCGCCGGAATACCGCATCCAATAATTTCCGCAGCCTCAAGCTGTTGGATTTCTGCTGGGGCCAAGCCAAGAAGAGTACGTAGAATGCCATGATTATCTGCACCTACATCTCGAGCAGGAATCGGTTGTAGGTCTATTCCACCACCCCAAATTGTGCTCTTTGTTGGATATCGGTCATCATTCCAGACCATTGAGGAAAAATAGTTTCTGGACTGCAGCTTCACATCGCCAAAATGATCTGCAACATCAAATACTAAATGTGAATCTATATTTGCCGACTGCAATCGAAATACTAAATCGTCGCCGAACATCTCGCGTGTTGCCTCACCGATAGTTTCATTTGAATAATTTGAAGTAGGTGAAAGGCCAAGAATATCAAGGCAATCCAAGACTTGGTCATTGTTCACAGCCAGTGCAATCCAGCGATCAAGTCCGTTTAACGGAAAAACGCCATGTATGGCATACCGCCTATCAGAATTTCCAGATCTCGTGGGGAAATTTCCGCCAACAGCTCTTTCTGAGATAACTGGGCCTAGCATTGACACGGATGTTTCGTATAGAGATACATCAAGATGGGACCCGACGCCGGTATCATCTCGCCTCTCAAGTGCAGCGAGCACAGCAACCAGTGCGTGTGCTCCACAATTATCATCAGCATAAACTATTGTGCCCGGACGACCCGGCCAGTCTTCCTGTTCGCCGATGAGTTGATAGTTACCGGCGATTGCCTCTGCTCCAGGGCCGAAGAGAGGTTTATCGCTCCAGCCACCTGTTGACCCAAATCCGGTAATTGATAGATAAATTATCTCCGGTTTTACTTGTCGAATCGATTCGTAATCAATTCCAAACTTACGCATTACGCGGGGCGTAAAGTTATGAGCAACAATGTCGACTTCTCGAGCAAGTTGCCTAAATAAATCGGCAGCTCCCGGCTTACTCAAATTTAATCCTAGCCGTTGCTTATCACGCAAAAGATCATGTTCAAGGTAGTTTGCACGTGCTCGGTCGGGGCTCTCAACTCGAATTATTTCAGCCCCGAGAGCAGCTAGATGAAATGTCGCCATTGGCAACGCGACCGCCTGCTCCATAGCTAGAACCTTAATTCCCTCTAACGGCGTCCCCAGCACATCCAACGCATTATTACTGCTCCCCATAGTTAAAATAGTGCGATTGGATTCACCGGCGATCCTGTACCACCACGAATTACAAGTGGTGAAATAACAAGCATGAATTCATATCTTCCGGTCGACTTACACGTCAAAGATAATTCATCAAAATTCGCGTTATCCAGTAGTGGTAAGCCCATATAAGGAATCACAACCTCATGTATCGGTATACGAGCTGGATAATCAAAGTGCTTATGTCCAGCCTCTTGCAAATCCCAACCGAGCAGTGACGCGTCGTTGTCGTAGAGGTATTCAATCACTGAGGGACCATTACCTGGAGTTGCCGGCGGGTGTGAAAACTCAAAATTTTCGTTTGCACTCCAAAAAGCATCGCAACCTGATCTAACCAAGACTGCATCACCCGGTCTGGGTTGAATACCTACTGATTCAGCCCAGTCCTCCAAATGCCATCCTTCGATCGGTTCGTCTGGTGATACATATTCCTGTGAACGCATTGCCGGAATATCGTACAACACCCCTCTGGTAACGATTCCATCTTTCCAGTAATCGACTGAATTTGTTAAGGCGCCAGTATCCGTAACTAAACTAGGATCACGGTCGTTGTACAGCCGTCCACCAGCCGAGCTATCTCCCGTAAAAATATGACACAACGCATCTATGTGAGTATTCACATAACCGTGAAAGGCAACTCCAATGTAGTCACCTGAGCTGTCCGAACCGACCATCATTCGATGATCTGCGGGACGAGGGTTGCGTTGCTGATTGCCTACAATCGCTTCCGTCGCGATAGGATTAGCACATGAAACACTGAGGCCTTCGCGAATAAGCGACGCAGCATACTTCACCTGGTCATCAGTAATATGATTTAACGTACCCAGTTGATCATCTTCGCCCCATCGGCCCCAGTTACTAAATCTTGTTTTATATGAGGCATATTCCTCAACACTTGTCGGTGTTCTGTCTTGTAAACCCATAGCTTCCTCCTCGCAAATCTTATCGAGAGAAGTCTAGTTCATCGGAGAACTATCAGTCAGCATTATTTGCCAAAAAGAAATTCATGGTTTACAAAATTAAGTGACATTAGTTTATTTAGCCCTGATTGAGACGCTTCTATCAACCATTGTGGATATTCCATGAACACTTGATGTTCTAAGAATTCATCCTCGTCATCTATCAAGACATCCCCACTGTGAAGTTGAATTAGATCAAGATCAAGATCTACCCAATCAAGTACATACCCAACTTTACTCACCACGACTCGCATGTGAGCCGGAGTCGACACATTGGCATATGCAGTCATTTGGCGCCTGCCGATAGGAATTTCAGGAATCAGTAAATTAAACCACTGTTGCTCAAAAAAATATGCCGTAGTGTTTGATCTTGCCTCTAAGATTCCGCGATAAGACTGAATCAGTGAATCTTGTTTAATAAGGCATTTCCATATACGTCCTAATTCTTTGTCAATAATGCTCTCGACGAGCTCTCCAGAATACTCATAGTGAAAAGAACCGTCATACTTAGATGAACGGATAGTTAACGGTGTGGGTGTCTGAGTCATACAATCCTATAATCCGACCTCAAAAGCCTTAAACACTAAACTCGTGGCTAGTCTAGAATAGTATCTGCCCGAACTTAACGTTTGATTTGGTAAGGAAAAACATTGAGCTCCGAGATAGACACTGACTTTGAACCCGTAATCGGTCTCGAAGTTCACATTCAGCTTAAAACTCAATCAAAAATGTTTTGTGGCTGTGAACGAGCATACTTTGATACCGAACCGAATTCGCATGTGTGTGTAGTGTGCATGGGAATGCCGGGATCACTACCGGTCATAAATCGTCAGGCCGTTCTATACACAGTCATGGCTGGATTGGCTCTCAACTGTAATATTCCATCAAAGGCAAAATTTGATCGCAAAAATTATCCCTACCCTGATCTAATGAAAGGCTATCAAATATCGCAATTTGATCAGCCGTTTTGTGAAGAAGGCACCCTCACGATAGAAACTGAGAGTGGGGCGCAACGAGACGTACAACTCGAGAGAATTCATCTTGAGGAAGATACCGCTCGTTTGATACATCGTTCGGACTCTGAAGGATCCTACAGTCTGTTGGATCTCAATCGAGCAGGATCACCTCTAATGGAACTTGTCACAAAACCCGATATACGGTCAGCTGGTGAAGCTGCAAGTTTTCTTAAAAGACTTCGCCAAATGGCGAGATATTTGGGCATTTCAGACGCCAACATGGAAAAGGGCCAATTACGATGCGATGCCAATATCTCAGTTCGACCAAAGGGTGCGTCTGAACTTGGAACTAAAGTTGAGATAAAAAATATGAATTCGTTTCGATCAGTACAAAAAGCGATCGACTATGAAATTTCAAGACAAATCTCACAAATTAGGGCCGGAGAACGCATCATACAAGAGACGAGAGGATTTATTGATAGTACTGGAGAAACCATCTCACAACGCTCAAAGGAAGGTGCCTCAGATTATCGATATTTTCCTGAGCCAGATCTTCCACCCCTGTCGCTAACCGATACATTTATTGACGAAGTACGCAGTCTTATGCCTGAATTACCCAGCTCACGACTAAGCCGTTTCACTGATCAATATCAATTAACATCGACCGAGGCCATTACTCTAACTGATTCAAAAGCGCGCTCAAACGCGTACGAAAAAACACTTCAAATTGATGAAACTGTTGATCCAAAAGAGATCGCTAAATGGTTCATTGGTGAGATTGCAAAACACATAAATGAGTTAGGAGTCGACGCTGAGCTCTCTGACACCAAAGTCACACCTGAACAAATTTCTAAGTTAGTAAAGCTTGTCGAATCAAAAAAAATTACGAATAATGCCGGTCGCGAAGTCTTAACCGAAATGTTCGTGAGTGGACGCGAACCTGAGGATTTGGTGGAGTCACTTGGGCTAACACAAAATAATGACACTGCAGTCTTAGAATCGGCGATAAAGGAAGTACTCGAAAATAATCCTAAAGCGATTGCCGATTATCGAGGAGGCAAAGACTCCGCAATCGGTTTCTTGCTTGGCCAGACAATGCGTGCCACAAAAGGAACGGCTGACGCTAACATCGTACGAAACTTATTGCTAAGCCTCATAAATAGTTAACTTGAGCTCAACAGGGGCCTCAACGGGTTCTTCCCGATGGCTGCCCAACCGCTTAGGATATAGAGATGGAACTTAAAGATTTTCTTGCAATCGGACAAATTATCATAGCGATTACCTTGATTGTTCTGGTTCTGATGCAAGTCAGAGGCACAGGCTTTGGGGCGGCACTCGGCGGTCAGGACTATTCTTTTAGAACTAGACGAGGTGTAGCACGGTCGCTCCACCGTATGACAATATTAACCGTAGTATTATTTCTCGCTGTCTCGGCATGGAGCGTTGTGGCCGGGTAACTGATCTCAGTCGGACATAGCACAGACGAAAGGCTTTCCGTCTCGTGAGTATCGTTTCGTCTCCAACGAATGTTGCTTTTTTTGGAACGCCTGAGTTTGCGGTCCCAACATTACTTGGCTTAGTTGAATCACCCGAAATTAATCTCCAGCTCGTGGTCACGCAGCCCGATCGACCATCCGGTAGAAAAAGTTCTCCCAGTTTCACCGCAGTAAAGGCAGCTGCAGTTGACCATGAAATTCCACATATTTTACAGCCATCGCTTATAGATGATGACTTTCTCACAACTCTCACATCGCTAAATGTTGAAGCGATCATCGTTATTGCGTCTGGCCATATGTTACCCAAAGCACTGTGTGAGCATTATGGGGACCGTATAGTAAATCTGCATGCATCGTTGCTGCCTAGGCATAGAGGTGCAGCACCTGTCAGCGCGGCTCTCTTGTCTGGCGATTCAGAGACAGGAGTTTCGTTGATGCAGGTGGTGCATAAACTCGATTCTGGTCCTATCTTCGCTCAAAAGACTCTCCAGATATCTGAATCTGATACCACCGACAGTTTGAGTCTTTCACTATCTCTGCTAGCGAGAGAGCTTCTTTTAACTAACCTACAGAGTTGGTTAGCCAACGAAATACGCCCAACTCCACAAAATACAGATGATGTGACATATGCAAAAAAAATCGTGGCAACCGACGCAAAGATCGACTGGAATCAGCCAAGCGCACAAATAGCAAAATTTATCCGTGCTTACATCCCATGGCCTGTCGCATATACCGAATATCAGGGTCAGCGCTTTCGTATCCACGAAAGTCACTCACTGCCTAAATTTCCACCTACTTCCAGCATTGGATCTGTAATTCAGTTACCTGACAACAGGATCGCCGTTCAATGTGGAACAGGTGCGCTTCAACTAAGCCTGATTCAAAAAGAAGGTCGAAAGATGATGCCAGTTGCTGATTTTTTAAACGGAAACGCTGACTTCATTGGAAGCGTTCTCGGTTAACAGTTAAACCGGTCCTAGCTAAGATTAGCTGGGGTCAAGACTCGGAAATATCGAAAGAATTGCTGATACCAACTTGTCGCCGTCATGACGATAGCGCTTGGTGTCGTCAACAACATCCGCTAATACTAAGTGAGCATCACCATAACTACTCTCAAAATCAGCTAGTACCGGCTGAGACTTCCACTCTGGTGGAAATGGCTCTGAGACAATATTGTCATTAGCTAGAACTACAGTTGCGATATCAGATGCGTCAACGTGTTCACAAAGCACAGCATAATGTCGATCAGCTGAATAGCCATTGGTTTCACCATATTGAGTCGCCACGTTAGATATATATACTCGTGGCGCGGATGTGTGCTGAAGTGCTTCCACCATTCCAGATACTAGTAAATTTGGGAGAATGGACGTATACAAGCTTCCAGGACCGATGAGAATCAAATCAGCCTCGGAAATCGCCTCGAGTGCTTGTAGATTAGGCTCAACGTGATCTGAAGACAATCGAATTTTCTTCGGAGGATATCCTTGCTGGGGAATTTTTGACTCGCCCAGTACCTCAAGGCCATTATCAAAAGTCCCGATCAACTTAACATCTTGAAGTGATGCCGGAATAATCCGGCCACGTACCTGGAGTACTCTACAGGTTTCATCGATAGCAGCTTCGATATTTCCACTCACGGCAGTCATTGCCGTCAAGAATAGATTCCCAAATGAATGGCCTGATATCGAATTTCCTTCAATTTCATCAAATCTATACCGGAATAATTGTGTCACCAAGGATTCATCTTCAGCCAAAGCCGCAATGCAATTCCTGATATCACCCGGTGGTATCACTCCCAGATCATTACGTAATTTCCCAGAGGAACCGCCATCATCAGCAACGGTGACAATTGCCGAAATATTCGATGAAATTTGTTTGAGGCTACGCAATAAATTTGCTAACCCTGTACCTCCACCTAATACCACTATCTTCGGCCCGTTAGCGAGTCGAGTGTTTTTATATGCTAGATCAACCATATCTCCCTGTGTACTAAACTCTGGTATCGCCGCATGAATGATCCAGCTGCGCAACTTCCACCCAGAAATTAATGCAAGTACCACAGCTACGACAATAAATAACAGTCCTCGAATCCAACGGGGGATAAATTGCAGCGTAAGCCAGTATATTTCGTCAGGAAAGGCAATCGCTAAATATGCGGTTCTCAAAAGGTAGGCAAATCCTAATCCGGCAATAATGGCCGCAATCGCAAACAAACCTAACCAGCGTTTCAGGTTAAGTCCAAGATAAAACCATTTCAATAGGTACTGAGACATAATGAAATCCTCGAGCGCTAGGCGCTTCGATCTAAATACTGAACGCTGCTAACTTATAAGTCAACTAAAAGTCGCACAAGGCAGGTTGATTTTAACTCTCCGACTCATCAGACGCTGAATCAGCAGCAGATTCTGACTCTTCCCCTTCAGCGACTCCAAACGATTCTTCAGTAGCAACTCGCGGCCTCTGGACCGCTGATACTAGCGTATCTTCCGATGTAAGCACCGTCACCAAATTTGAGATTGTTAGATCCCTCAAAAATAATTGTGAATCTAGCTCTTCAAGAACGGTAATGTCTACATCGATAGCTTCAGGCATATCGGCTGGCAATGCTTCGATTGTTATTCTGTCAATTGCTTGAACCAATACACCACCGTACATCGACACTCCCTGAGAAATTCCCACAAAATTCAATGGTACATCCGCTTGAATCGTTCGTTGAAGATCCACTTGGAAAAAATCAATGTGCAAGATTTTTCGAGTCACTGGATCAATTGAAACATCGCGAACTACTACCGGTCGCACTTCAGTTTCTCCTGAAATTTGCACCTCAATAAGATTATTTCGCCCATGCAGGTTTAATAAGTCTCGACCATCCACATACTGTAGTTGGAGTGACGCAGAATCAATTCCTCTTCCGTACAAATTAGCCGGTAAAATTCCTTCGTTGCGAAGGCGACTTACCTTCTTACCTAAAATTGACCTTGGATTAAGACTATATACGTTCGACATTTCTAACCTCATTACGAGCAGCTCTTTGACAGTTGACAGCTCCTTACGCTACTTAACTTCTCCTGTAAACACAACTCGTTTATGAGTTTTACGGAGATGACACCACACATTTCTCATGCGATACTTTGCCTCAACCGCAATTCAGGAGATACGCCACAATGCGTCCCATTCAAGAAATAATTGAAAAACTTGGCCTCAACTGGAGCGATATCGAACCCTATGGCCGCGACAAAGCCAAAATTCCTCTTGAATTATTTGGCAAAGAGAGACCGATGAAAGGCAAGTTGGTCGTCGTTACGGCGATAACTCCAACGCCCGCTGGTGAAGGAAAAACAACAACAACACTCGGGCTAACCGACGGTCTAAACCTTATCGGTAAAAATGCCACTGCCGTTATTCGACAACCTTCCCTTGGACCTCTTTTTGGTAGAAAGGGTGGTGGCACCGGTGGCGGCCTCGCCACTGCCGAGCCTGCCACAGATATAAATTTGCATTTCACTGGTGATTTTCATGCTATTCAATCAGCACATAATTTCTTGGCCGCAATGACGGAAAATAGTGTGAAGAGTCGCGACATTGAACGCTTCAATCCTGACGGAATTACCTGGAGACGTGTGACTGATGCTGAAGATCGAGCGCTACGAAATATTATAATCGGAATGGGAAAGCCCGCAGATGGGCCGGTTCGTCAGACTGGATACGACATCTCTGCCGCGTCTGAAATTATGGCTATCATTGCGTTAGCACAAGACTATGCTGATTTAAGAGCCCGGCTAAGTTCTATCGTCGTCGGGTGGACTCAGGATCAAAAACCAGTCACTGCAAAAGACGTCCAAGCTGTCGGTTCAATGATGGTTCTATTAAAAGACGCACTGAAGCCTAACGTTATTCAGACAAATGAAGGAAATCCTGTCATTTGTCATGCTGGCCCATTTGGAAATATCGCACATGGCTGCTCCTCAATCGTAGCTGATAGGCTCGCACTCCAGACCTCTGATATTGTCGTCACCGAAGCTGGATTCGGCGCAGATCTTGGATTCGAAAAATTCATGGACATAAAAGTCCGACAAGGCGGAGAGAAACCAAGTGCCGCTGTTCTTGTTGCCACTGTTCGAGGCTTAAAATGGCATGGCGGAGTGGCTCAAAAAGAGTTAAATGCGCCAAATCCATCGGCAGTTGAAACCGGATCGAGCAATCTCAAACATGCGATCTCGATCGTTAAACGTTATGGGTTACCTGTGATAGTGGCGATCAATCGGTTCCCAGAAGACTCGGAAGAAGAAATAAGTGTCATACAAAGAATCGCTGCTGCTGCTGGAGCTGCAAATGCAGTCGAGGCAAAAGGATATTCTGAAGGTGGGCGTGGTATGGCTGACTTGGCGACTGAACTTTGCAAGGTGCTCAGCGCAGAATCAGCACAAGTAAAACTACTCTATGAAACCGGCGATTCCATCGTCGACAAAGTAACTAGCCTGGCCAAAGAGCTCTACCAAGCAGATGACCTAAGTTGGGCTCCACTAACTAGGACAACCGCCAAGCGCTTCGAAGCAAATGGTTGGGACTTTCCAATTTGCGTTGCAAAAACACATTTGTCGATATCAGCTAACCCGAAGCTGCGAGGAGCGCCTACGGGTCATATATTCCCTGTTCAAGAATTCAGGATTGCTGCCGGAGCGCAACAGATAATATGCCTGGCTGGAGACATCATGACTCTACCGGGCTTACCTAGCGATCCAAATGCGTTCGGCATTGACCTTCAGCCAGATGGAAGTGTTACCGGACTTATCTAGATTTGAGTAGCCTAAATATAAATCGCCAGATTCTTTTGGCTGTCGATTCCGAGATCAGCTCGTCACGATAGAACACCGAGAAAACGCGCGCTACTGCGGAACTTAACCAGATTTCCCGCTTTTGATAAGAATCTAAATCATTGGAATCGATGGTAAGGTCATGCATCACGTGCGACGAAGATGCTTCGCTCTGACCGATCCAGACTGAATTAGCATCATGTTGATTCCAGCCTACACAAAGGATGTGCGACACCAAAGGGTCAATATTTAATACCGATTTTTCAATTGTCGCTGCATCATCTACATGACTCATTACAGCTCGGCTTCCATTTGATAAATTAACAGACAAAGTGGTTGTTACTTCACTCTTGGTCAAAATCGCAACTCGGATTCCGTACTCACGAAGTGAACGCGACAGGCCAGTCGCAAGTAGCTCATTTAACTCATCCTGTTTCCCAGATATGGAAATTATTGAAATAATAAATCGAACTCCACTGAATGCAATTCTGACTCAGTCAATCAACATAATCTCAACTGATTCACCCACTTCAATAGCTGCTGTATCCTCCGGACAAATAGCGTAGCCATCGGCAAGAGTCATCGATGTAAGTACACCTGATCCTTGCGAACCAGTCAGGCGAGCAATGTAACCATTTTTAGTCAATTCGACTTTACAACGCGCATAAAAGCGTCTGCCATCTGTATTTTTTAATCTATCACGTGCAGTGGCCATGACAGTGCGGCGTTTCCACGCGTCTGGATTATTTTGCGATCGCCCAAGCATTTTGAAAAGTGCAGGTCTCCCAAATAGCTCAAAGGTCATCATCGCTGATACCGGGTTACCTGGCAAACCTAAATGCGGCACTTCCCTACCATTCTCATCTTGTAATGTTCCGAATGCCAACGGTTTCCCAGGCTTCATTCGCACAGTCCAAAATCCGATTTCACCTTGATTTGCCAGTACGGTTTTAACCACATCAAAATCACCTCGCGAAACACCGGCGCTGGTAATTAGTAGATCAGCATCACTCACTCCATCCTGAATATTTTTGGTCAGATCTTCAACGGTATCAGCAGATATATCTAACACCCGAGGAATTCCTCCGAACGAAGTTACCTGAGCAGCTAACGAAAACGAATTAGCATCATAGATCTTACCAGGCGTTAATATTTGTCCTGGAGGCAGTAGTTCATCTCCCGTCGACAGTATGGCTACTTTTGGACGTCGATAACAACGTATCTTTGCTAAACCCAGAGAGGCGGCCACACCAATCTCGGCAGGTCCTATGAATGCACCCTGCTCAAGAGCCAATGAGCCCGACAGAATATCTTCACCGGCTTTTCGAATATTAGCCCCAACTCTTGCCTCAACATCAATTCGTACCTCAGACTTCGGATTGACTTCCCATTCGCCATCTGATCGTGTCGTGTCACGGGTCGCCCAGTCATACTCGTCCGTCTCTTCAAAGGGCACTATTGAATCGGCTCCCTCTGGTATCGGTGCACCGGTCATAATACGGACTGCCTCGCCTTTTTTCACCGTTCCCTGATATATAAAACCGGCTGCCAAGTATCCAATGACTTTTAGTTGGGTCGGAGTGTCGTATGATGCGCCTCGTGTATCCTCAGACCGGACGGCATATCCATCCATCCCAGTATTGGGAAGTGGCGGTATATCGAAGGTGGAGTACAAGTCTTCAGCTAGTGTAAGTCCAAGTGCATCGGAAAGATTAATCATCTCTGACGGAAGTAGCGAAATAGAATCTAAGATTTGGTTTCGTGCTTCTTCGACAGAAATCATGTCATCTGGAAGAATTGATCGGTCTCCTGTCTTTGTTGAAGAATAGGTCTGATCATCGGAATTTGTATTTTTTTCATTTGTCATGCCACAATTATAATCTTTCTAAGATTTTTCGTGAATGACCAGATAGAATGCACTAATCAGCAGTATCAAAGAATTGAGATGAATCGTAGTTTAAGGACAACATCATGCAATATAACGCAGCGTTTAATCCTAGCGGAGGCGCAGCCATTGTCGGGCTAGGAATGACCGAAATGACTCGCGAATACTCATATTCAGCAACCGGACTAGCCGGTATTGCTGTGAAGCGAGCTCTTGATGATGCCGGCCTTAAAAAAGAAGAGATAGATGGCCTGTTTATAAATGCAGGAGTCACCAATTCTATTTCAACACCGTTGCAAACATCACTGGGATTTAGAGATCTGAAATTACTTAATCACATGAACGCAGCCGGGTCTACGGCGGGACAAATGGTACAATTTGCGTCGTTAGCCATTCAAGCGGGTATGGCATCCTACGTGGTATGTGTCTTTGCTGACGATCCCCTAAAACCAGGCACATCAGCTGGCGCAGCTTATGGTGGAACAAATAATCACTCTACGGGGATGGCCAGTTTGCCTGCGTCTTATGGCTTCTTCTCGGGCGCTAATACTTCGTATGCTCTTGCAGCAAGAAGGCACATGGGACTGTATGGAACCACACAGGATCAATTAGGCGCGGTCGCTGTATCGACTCGAGCATGGGCTACCATGAATCCGGCAGCAATGCAGCGAAAACCAATGACACTCGACGATTATCACGGGTCAAGATGGATTGTTGAACCTTTTCATCTACTTGATTGCACCTTAGTTTCAAATGGCGCGGTGGCAGTAATTGTTGCGGCATCAGAACAAGCCCGTGATCTAAAGCAACCGCCTGTTTATATTGCTGGCATGGGTCAAGGTCACCCTGGAAATCCTCGGCAAGCTGGTTACGAAAATGAAGTGAATACTGGCGCGCGCATTGCACGCGATACCGCTTATTCGATGGCAGGTGTGGGGCCAGATGATATCGACATTCGTGAACTTTATGATTGCTATACCTACACAACTCTAGTCACACTTGAGGACTATGGCTTCTGCGAAAAGGGTGAAGGTGGAGCTTTTGTTGAAGACGGGAGATTAGGTCCAGGTGGATCTCATCCGACAAACACAGGAGGCGGCCAATTATCTGGTTATTATATGTGGGGAATGACTCCTGTATCTGAAGCTGTCATCCAGACTCGCGGTCACGCTGGCGAGCGACAAGTTCAAAAACGTGATCATGTACTTGTTTCGACACAAGGTGGAATACTTGATTGGCATTCCACGTTAATACTTAGCCCGAATGCTGATGCAGGAACGAGGAACTAATCTTATGACTAATCAAGATCAAATTGTTCGACCGGCACCTATCGTCGATGAGTCTTCGAAACCTTTTTTCGATGCTGCCGCGGACGCAGTTCTCCTGCTACAACGCTGCGACGTATGTCAGGCTTACCTCTGGCCACTCCGTGAAATTTGCACGGAGTGTTTAAGCACAGATCTCAGTTGGGCGCCTTCAACTGGAGAAGGATTGGTGCACTCGTTCGTTATTATGCACCGCTTGTTTCATCCAGCTTTTCAAGAGGATGTACCGTATAATCTGACTGTCGTACAACTAGACGAAGGGCCGCGGGTTACGTCGATTATCAAAGGCATAGAAAACGATGAAATTCAAGTAGGAATGCGGGTATCCGCTAACTGGCACGATGTAAATGGAACTCCACTCCTACATTTTGAAACGCGCTAAGGGAGATTTTATGACTAATGTGGAATTCCGTTCAGTCACTGAAGAAGAACTTCCAGAGTTTTATCGGCAGGCCTCAAGAGCTCTGGGTATGACCAATGATAGTTTGGCGGGAATGAATCCCGACTGGACCATGTGTGCGTTCGTTGATGACAAACTCGTCACCACTTATGGCGCTTGGCCTCTTCAAATACGATTCAATGGACCGGCTACCCCGATGGCAGGGGTGACCATGGTGTCAACAGATCCGTCCCATCGGCGTAAAGGTTATCTCCGAAGCGTAAAGCAAAGGCATTTTGAACAAATGCATGAACGCGGTGAGCAAGCAATCGCTGCGCTTCATCCGGCCTGGATGGCAATCTACCAGCGATACGGTTATGGAACTATAAATGATCGCCATTCTTATATCATTGAACCTCGATTTATTAACTTTCATCACCCTGTTGAAATTATGGGTAAAATTCGTGAAGTCAATCTCGAAGAAGAGTTTGGGCTGCTCGTTGACGTATATCGGCGCTTTCGTGAAGAACGCAACGGGCTGGTACACCGTGGCAAAGCAATGTGGGATGACGGGCCACTAGAGCAGACAACCCCTGGTAGACAGCGGTCAATTTTTACTTATGAGGAGTACGGAGAACCCTTAGGATATGTCATTTATACGTCAGGACCTGGAGCTGAGGCACTATCCAGTAATGGAGTGACTCAGTATGCTGATGTCTCGGATTTTTTTGCTATTACACCAGCAGCCTACCAAGCACTATGGAAATTATTAGCCGGAATAGACAATGTTCAGAATATTCGTTGGAACAATGCGCCTTCAAATGACCCTCTGGTGAATATGCTATCTGAACCAAGAATGCTGAATACATCTCGCCGTGATGGCATTATGGCAAGACTAGTGACTGTGCAGGATGCGCTACCACAACGTAAATATGATACCCAAGGAGAAATCAGCTTCAAGCTAATCGATGACTTCTGCCCATGGAACAGTGGTTCATGGAAACTACGTACCGATGAATCTCAGGCTGAAGTTGTGGCAATTCAAGCCGGTACAGAAGACCTTACGCTAACTCCAGATACCTTAGCCACGTTAATGTTCGGTTATTACAGTGCGACTGACGCTGAAAGAGCCGGGCTCATCAACGTTAAAAAACCTGAAGCACTGGCCGAATGGGATCGTACTCTCCGGACACGATATACACCGTACGAGGCTGAACATAATTGGTAATGACAAAAGTTAATATCAACCGGTAGACAGATTTTCAAGTTGTTTTACGTGATCAAGAATGTGCCAAATTGCAAAGTCAACTGCGCCACCAATAGTCGGTTCGAATCCCTGACCCACTAGAATTTGAGCTGGTTTCTTGATGTCACCATCTTCGATATACCCATATACACGATTTGTGTCCTCTGCAACATGGGCAAAGATTTCAAGTGCAATTTCACAGGTCGTGGCAGTGATTTCAATTGGTTGAACAGCACTGGCCTCCATGGCGGACGCAACGGCGTTGGCAAAGTAATTTTCATCTTCAATTACATGTTCTGAGATTCGACGTGCACCCCAATTATTCGGCTCACCCATCTCCCAAGAATTAGAATTACTTCGCATAACTGTCTGAAGAAGCTCGCGAGCTTCAGTCAACTTGTCTCGAAGTTCCTGAGCTGTTGTCATTACTGCTAATCCTTCTTTGTTGTGTCTCATTAAATACCTGGATCAGGGTAACTCGATACCAATACATCTGTCTAAAAGCGCGTAACCTCGTACATCGCTACGCTCATGTCAGCGTCGCAATTGAGTCGTCGAGGAGAATTCAATGATAGACAGTTCTAGTTTGGTAAAAGACGTCTTGTCTGAGTCAGACGCAACGGCACGTAGTGAGAATGTCTCAAATGTCGAATACTGCTTAGAATTAAATCTGCCAGGCAATGCGAGTAGAACTTATTCAGGAGTATTAAGAACTACCTTCGTGGTGCAAAATAGTTCGGAGATTTTTTTAGATTTCACGGGATATGAAATCACATCACTTGAACTGAACAGTGCCGCGGTTGCCAATCCTCGTTGGAATGGACACCGGCTCCGAATTGGGCTGCAGGATGGTCTAATTGCGGGTGAGAATTCAATTAAGCTGACGTATCTTAATGAATATGACCACACCGGTGATGGATTCCACCAGTTCATCGATCCAGAAGATAACCAAGAATACGTTTATTCAAACTTTGAGCCGTACTCTGCACACCGACTATTCCCTTGCTTCGATCAACCAAATATCAAAGCCACCTATCTCCTATCAGTTGAATGCCCGTCCGACTGGACTTTGATTGGGAATAGTAGCCCAACTTCAGTGAATAAAATTAAGGATGGCCGAGCCAAGCATGATTTTGAGCGGACGAAACTATTCTCCACATATTTATTTGCCTTGATAGGCGGTCCTTATGAGAAATTTGAAAGTCACTATACTCCGAACAAATCAGATTCAAAGATAATTCCGTTAGGGTTTTATGCACGAAAATCTTTGGCACCTCATGTCGACGAGGACGAACTATTTGAAATTACGTGCCAAGGCTTCGAGTACTTTGAAGATTTCTTTGACTTTCCATATCCCTTTGGAAAGTACGATCAAATATTCGTTCCCGAATTCAATCATGGTGCTATGGAAAACGTAGGAGCGATAACACATTCGGAGCGTCTTGTATTCAGGGACCCTCCCACCTATAACCAGCGACTGACAAGAGCTGAAGTAATTCTCCATGAAATGGCACATATGTGGTTCGGTGACTTAGTGACCATGAATTGGTGGAATGATCTCTGGCTTAATGAGTCATTCGCCTCGTATATGAGTTTTCTAGCCCTGACAGAGAACACAAGATTTACAGATGCTTGGCAATCCTTCAATTCGCGTATGAAGGCCTGGGCATATCGGCAGGACCAACTAGTTACGACACACCCTGTAGCAGGTGAGGTCAGTGATACGGACCAAACATTCCTAAATTTTGACGGTATTACATACGGAAAAGGTGCGGCTGTTATCAAGCAGTTGGTTAAAACCATTGGCATGCCAGCTTTTAAAGCTGGCATGCAACGTTATATGGCTAAGCACGCATTCTCAAACACTACGCTTGATGACTGGCTTGAAAGTCTTGGTGAAGACGTTGAACAAGATTTGAAAAGCTGGGCGAACTCATGGCTAGAAACGGCACAACACAACAGCATTCAGATTCAACGAAGCACAGATTCAGACAAACCGAACATGATACTCATCTCTCAAACGGCTCCTGATGATTTTCCAACTATTCGAAGACACACGCTTGAACTCGTGGTTGGGAATTTAATCGACTCATCGTTCAATAGTACGACTCATGAAATTATAATTACAGATGAATCAACTCAAATTAACGTCCTAGACAACGCAGCTGATTTCCTTTTTCCAAATTTTGGAGATCATGGATATGTTCAAGTGGCCTTGGATCCAAAGTCACTTCAGTTTGTTAAGGAACATTTAGAAAAGATTTCCGATCCTTTGTTGAGAATGCAGATCTGGCAGTCCTTGTGGGAAATGGTCAGAAATCAGGAATTGAGTTCACTTGATTACATAACGATTGCGACTGAAAAAGTTCAAGTTGAAAGCGATCTCGAGCTTATTGAGGTCATCATCGAACAACTTAGTTCAGCCGTGTCGCGTTACGTCCCGGAAGAGATGAAACTTTCTGAGGCTCGTAAATTATTTGCATTAGCAAATTCTCAACTCGCTGTTGCGCGTAATTCCGATGAAAGAATTCTGTGGGGACGAGCGATGTTTGGCTTTGCCGTAGCAGACGACGACATTGCACAAAGCCTAGACATTATCAAACGAAAAGTAACTATAACGAAATTCACTCCGGATCAAGATATGCGTTGGGGGGTAATCACAAGCGCAATAGCAGCTAACTTTGAAAACGCAAAGTCATTGGTAGCAGAGGAGCTCGCTAGTGATCCGACCGATCGAGGAGAGCGAGCAGCTCTTCGGGCCGAAATATCCACACCAAATCAAGAAAACAAAGAACGAGCATGGAATAGGTTTACCAGTGACGCTGGTTACGGCTCTCTCCATCAAACAGGTGCTGCTATGTCTGGCTTCCTATGGTGGAAACAAGCCGATCTTCTTGCGCCTTATGCGGACAGGTTTTTTGAGGAAGTCACACAAGTTTTTGAGACGGAAGAAAATCATTTCGCACAATCATATTTCGGTTCATTATTTCCAGGATATCTAGTTGATTACGAGTTATTAGGGAAATCTGAAGCGTTACTCGCAAAGACTCCGCCAGAAAATCAACTACTGAGGCGGATGCTTTTAGAAGCAAATGACAATTTAACTAGAGCAATAAAATGTCGAGAATATGCTCGTAGATAAAGAATAATAGTTGAGGCTGTTTTGTGAAGTTATTTAGTGCGCCAAAGCCGCAGGAATCACAAAACAAATTTTATTACGGCTGGTACATAGTAGGCGCCGGATTGATTATCCAACTCCTTGGAGCATCACTTATGCATCATGCCTTGGGAGCATATGCCCTCACTATCACTCGAGATCTTGGTTGGAGTCGAACGGCACTCTCAGGAGGGTTTTCGCTTGCAAGATTTGAAAGTGGCCTACTCGGTCCTGGGCAGGGTTGGCTAATTGACAAATATGGCCCTCGATCGATTTTACGATGGGGTTTAGTTGCATTTGGATTAGGATTTATTGCATTCAGCCAAATCACTGAACTGTGGCATTTTTACATAATTTTTACATTCATTGCCATTGGGTCAAGCCTCGGAGGCTTCATGTCCGTCACCGTGGCTGTCGTAAGCTGGTTTGATCAAAAACGAGCTAAGGCTTTGGCCATGGCTCAGCTAGGTTTTTCAATCGGAGGTGTTCTTGGAGCATCCATGATTTATGTAATTTCAGAGATTGGATGGCGAGAATTCTCAATGGGATCAGGTGTACTAATTCTCATATTGGCGTTCCCTCTCACGTCTGTAATGTACCGAAGGCCAGAAGATTTCGGCCTAACCATAGATGGAATAAAGCCTAAAGATCAGCTGGTTTCTGGCACGCAAACCGAAAGTCTAACGAGAATTAATGAACCCGCCTACACATGGCAGGAGGCAATGAAGACATCTTCATTTTGGATGATTGGGTTGGGGCACGCATTTGCGGTCATGGTTGTATCAACTTTGATGCTCCACCTGCCTTTGCACCTTGTAGAAGGAAGAGGTTTCTCTGAATTACAGGCAACGGGAATAGCTGCAGGTATGATGGCATGCCAAATACCGGGGCAAGCAATCGCCGGATATTTGGGAGAACGAATAGGAAAAAGAAAATTGACCACAACATCAATGCTGATGCATGGCGTGGCGCTACTAATCCTTGCTCAATATTCGTCGTACCCGATGATGATTCTTTTTGCAGTCATGAATGGTCTTGCTTGGGGTATCAGAGGGCCACTCATGCAAACAATGCGTGCGGAATATTTCGGCCGAAAACATTTTGGGATGATTATGGGTTGGTCATCCGTGCTCATTATGGCTGGATCCTTTAGTGGACCAATGATTGCAGGCTGGTTATTTGATATAGCGGGTTCATATGACACTGGATTTACGCTTATCGCAATGTTCCCAATAGCAGGTTCACTATTTTTCTTATTCGCTGGACCACCCAAAAAAAATAATCCAGGTGATATCAGTACTTAACTAATTCCATGATTTTGTTCGTAGATTCAATGCTGCACCCATACTAGGTGTATCAAATCGCATAGGCGTTATTTCATCAACAATAATCATGCGTGACTGGTTAATATTACCTTCTAACGTACCCGCTATTCTAAGAAATACAGCCGTATTAATAACAAGATTATATTTATCAACTATTGCTGGTCGCAGCAACGCATTAATTACACCAAATTCATCTTCGAGCAATAAAAAAACTACTCCATTTGCAGTAGATGGTCTCTGGCGACATACCAATAGACCTATTACTTCTACTGGAGTAGTTAGTGATTTTGAGGCCAGATCACAACTAGATATAAATTGATTTGGTTGCATACTACGGAAAAATTCCATCGGATGACTATCCGGTGAAAGATTCAATAATCTATAGTCTGCTACCATTTTTTCAAATCGGTTGAAGTCCTCAAAATCTATATCAGTGATCGGCTCTTGAAATGACAATTGCAATTGATGATTAGATATTCCGTTTGAATCAATATAAGTTGACAGGGCTTTCCCTTGAAATAGTCCCATATGCCAAATTAACTGACGCCGGTTTAGTCCGAAAGAATCAAATGCACCTACTTGAATCAGATTAAGTACAACTTCTATTGGTAATGCCGTGCGTTGGATGAATTGAAATAATGTTATGTACGGGCCAGCTCGTTCGCGTTCAGTAATTATTTGGCTTGCGAGAGTTTCACCAATCCCTCTCACATAACCAATTCCAATATCAATAGTATTGGAGTCACCCTCAGTCCTGCAATTCACTGTGCAATTAATACTGCTGGAATTAATATCTGGACGGTTTATTGCCATGCCATGGCGTTTAGCATCATTTGTTAAAACATGCGGTGGATAAAATCCCATAGGTTGATTGTTCAATAGTGCACAAATAAATTCAGCTGGATAGTATTGCTTAAGCCACGCTGTCTGATATGCCAGCAAAGCAAAGGCAGTTCCGTGGCTTTTAGGGAATCCAAATTGGGCAAACCCTAATAAGTTATTAAATATATCAATTGCGGATTGTGGTGTAACTCCTTTTTTTAAAGCAGTATCCAAAAATTTCTCGCGATAGTCATTAATTTCGACTGATCCTGATTTTCTTCCTAAAGTACGACGGAATTTATCTGCTTCGCCGGCTGTAAAATCAGCTAAAGCTTGAGCTACCTGTATAACCTGCTCCTGAAAAATCACAACACCTAGCGTTTCAGCTAAAACGGGACGTAAGTCTGGATGTGCATAAGGGGGTTCGTAGTCTGAAGACAGCAATTTCTTTTCACGTCTTTGTATATAGGGATTAACAGCACCACCCACTATTGGTCCGGGGCGTACTATCGACACTTGTATAGCCAAATCATTCAAATTTCTAGGTTTCGTGCGAGGGAGCATCGCTATCTGTGCACGGGATTCAATTTGAAATACTCCAATAGTATCTCCTGCACATATCGAATCGTAGACCGTACTATCATCAAAATTAATCCGAGACAAATCTATGCTTGGATCCTTATCTCGAATTATCAAATCCACAGTTTCTTCTACTACTGAAAGCATTCCTAATCCAAGTAAATCGATCTTGATCATTCGAGCATCTTCGATGGAATCTTTGTCCCACTGACATATGTAGCGATTAGGCCAAGAAGTGGGCTGACATGCGACATAATTCGTTAGTGGTTTAGATGAAATTACCATTCCACCAGGATGCTGAGATATATGACGAGGGAAACCAACTATCTGTCCTACTAACTCCAATAAAAGTTGCCAGCCCGGAACTTTATCTTTTTGTGAAAGTTCAACTGATGACTCAATGAACTCATCTAACTCATCAATATTCGAAACTAGACTAGATTGCTTTATTAGACGCCTAAGTAAATTTTTAGGTAATCCAAGTGCCTGTCCTACATCACGAATCGCACTTTTTAATTTATATCGAGAAAATGTCGCTACCAAAGCTGCATACTCAATTCCCCAATGCTCATATATTCGTTCAATGAGCGCTGCTCTAATGTCACGAGGAAAATCAAGATCAATGTCAGGCAAAGAATATAATTCTTCATTCAAAAAACGCCCCAAAAACAGATTGTTTTGTACTGGATCAATATGAGACAAACCAATTAAATAACACACCACAGAGGCCACAGAGGATCCTCGACCTCGACCAACTGGAAGTTGATTACGATATCGATTATTGGAGCCTCTTACTTCAGTTGCCACAGATTTTGCAAGCTCAAAAATATCTGCATATATAAGAAAAAAGCCTGATAAATCATGCTTATCAATTAAACGTAATTCTTCGGTTAAACGTTCATATGCTGTCGTCAGAAATTCAGTATTTTGATACCGATTTTCAAGTTTTTGAAAACACATTTCAGATAAATATTCATGTGCTGACAATTTACTCGGTAATGTCGGAGTTGGTAATTCATATTCAAGATCTTCAGTTAAATCAAATTGACAGCGTTTCGAAATCAGTACTGAATTATCTGTTAAGTGTTTTCCATATTGTGAAAAGCGCACAACTTGCTCACTAGGAGCTCTTAAATAAAACTCTGCGTTTGGTCGACGTACTGATTCAGCTTCATCAATACGGACTTTATGGTTAATAGCAACCAAAATATCCTGTAAACGATATCTACTTGGAATGTGATAATGAACATTTCCAGTCGCAACCGAAGGAATTCCAGTATCGAAAGATAGTTTCAGTAAACGCCTGGCACGATTCGAATCACCTAATACAAAGTTGTCCTGAATTTCAATAAAAACATTATTAAACCCAAAAGAACTTACCCAATATCGTAAAATATCCTCACTCGCTTTAGTCTCACCATTTCTCAATTTCTGATTAAGCAAACCTTGCTGGCATCCTGTTAGCAAGATTACACCGTCGGTATGGCTGATTAACCTTGAGATAGAAACAGATGGGTTCATGCGCTTATCCGCCCTTGATAAAGCCGTTAGTTCATATAAACCAAATGCCGCACTTGATAACTTACAAAGATTTGAATAACCAACTTGGTTCTCTGCTAAAAGCGTTACGTGATGAGTTACTTCCGAATTCATTAAATTTGTAGGGTCACCAATTACATCTAGTTCTAATCCTATAATTGGTTTAATACCTATTTTTTTTGACTTCTGTGCAAATTCCATCGATCCCGAAAGAGAATTGTGATCGGTTAAAGCCACGCTTTGATAGCCCAGCTGTTTTGCCTGTGTCAGTAATTCATCAACGCTAGATCCACCCTCAAGTAGGGAGTAATTAGAATGCATATGAAGTTCGACGTACTCAGATTTCATGACTTAAAACCACTGATTCATTTTCAGAAAAATCTGCTGAACAACTGAGAAAACCATTTGTTTGTCTTCAGGTCATGGAATATTGTGATGACACCGCCTGAGTCTAAAACCACTCTAAAATAACTTCGATAGCATTCCTGATCGTTCCACCAGGTGTCAATCAAATGCCAATGATCAACAATTTCAAGAATTGGTTTATTCGAAACCATAGTTGGCCAATCTGCATGAGCAAAAAAAGAGAGACATTTTTCTTCTGATTTAATGATTTTTACTGCAATCAAATTGCCATGCCCTAAGTAAGATAATCCGCGAGTGCAAACTGTTTTTCTGGTAAGC
>Ga0302127_10000056_pt1 | contig 48043 bp, 49 predicted proteins | sample CB4_SCM_MG_FD_204452 | JGI IMG/M metagenome (GOLD analysis project Ga0302127, IMG submission 204452) | Marine microbial communities from Western Arctic Ocean, Canada - CB4_SCM | ecosystem: Environmental > Aquatic > Marine > Oceanic | place: Canada: Western Arctic Ocean | collected 2017-09-24
TAAATAAAGTATTATATCAAACCCCAAATTTGCCACATGAAACTGTTCCCAAAGGATCCAATGAGATCAACAATGTCGAAATCAAATCCTGGGGAAAAAAACCTGAATTTATGTTTACTCCTAAATCCCATCTTCAATTAGGTGAGTCATTAACTCTATTTGATTTTGAGCGAGGCGCAAAATTATCTGGAAGCGGATTCCCCCTGTATGTTGGAAAAGGCGCAAAATTAGAGCGTGCCTTAATCAATGCCATGGTTGATCATCATGTAAATGAATATGGATTCACTGAATTATTTCCTCCAGTATTAATGAAAAAAGAATCCATGGTGACTACGGGCCAGTTGCCAAAATTTGAGGAAGATATGTATCATACGGAAGTGGATAATCTCTATTTGGCTCCCACAGCCGAAGTGCCTGTTACCAATGTTCATCGTGATGAAATATTGGATGAATCAGAACTACCTATCTATTATGTAGCATACTCCCCGTGTTTTAGGCGGGAATCAGGTTCTTATGGAAAAGACACCAGAGGCCTCTTGAGAGTCCACCAATTCAACAAAGTGGAATTGGTAAAATTCGCAGTTCCAGAAACATCATACGAGGAATTGGAACATCTTACAAAACAGGCAGAATCCATTTTAAAGAAATTAGGTCTTCATTACCGTGTGGTTGAATTATGCACAGGCGATTTGAGTTTCGCGGCCGCTAAATGTTATGACCTCGAAATATGGGCACCTGGTGAGCAAAAATGGTTGGAAGTATCATCATGCAGTAACTTCGAATCTTTTCAGGCACGACGAGGAAATATTCGATATCGAAGATCAGAAGACAATAAAGTTGATTTTCTCCATACCTTGAATGGTTCAGGTGTAGCAACACCTCGGCTCATGGTTGCGTTATTGGAAACATACCAAACAGAAAAAGGAACAATTCAATTTCCAAATGAAGTTGCTAATTTTTTAGGTATTCAAGAGATCAATTAATTGCGTTACATTTGGATTTTATTTAACACAGTTGTTTGGACCACATTATTGGGTTTTATTGGAATCGTTGTTTCTGTTTTTGAACCCCGGCGGGGCAGGACATTGGGCTATTGTGCTAATCTATGGGCTAAATTAATCCTCTTTTTTGGAGGCGTTAGTTATTCTGTAAAAGGTTTGGAATTCCTGAAGCCAAATGGATCATACATTTTTGCAGGAAATCATGCTTCCGGATTTGATATATTATTAGCTTTTGCAGGGCTACCGTATTGGGTGGTGTCTATTGCAAAAATAGAGTTAAAATCTATTCCAGTTCTTGGCTGGGTCATGCGTGCTGCCGGTCATATATTTGTGGATCGAGGTCGTCAAGAACAATCATTAAAATCTTTGAATATTGCAAGACAATCTCTAAAAATAATGCCACGTTCCGTGTTACTATTTCCCGAAGGGACACGAACCAAAGACGGGTCATTAGGGGAATTCAAACGCGGCGGATTGACCCTAGGAATTGAAACCGAAATCTCAATCGTTCCGGTGGCATTTGTAAACACTTTCGAAATGCTGGAAAAAGGGTCATGGAAAATGAAAAACCATCCTATTGAATTGCGGCTTTCTAAACCAATCCCACCGGGTACCTATAGCAATGAAACAAGGAGACAATTAGCGACCCATGTGCGAAATGAAGTTCAACAATTACTAAAACAAAATTGATGTATCATCTTTACTCGATTCCATCAATTCCCCATGGAGGAATTCAAGACGCAAATAATGTAAAGGAGTCCACTTTAGCGGCTTTCTGGGAAGAGGTAAAGCCAGGGACGGTTATGAAAGATCGATTTGGAAATTTTGTAAATGTATTTTCTCCCGGGCGGAAAAACAAGAATGAAGGCCCTGATTTTTTAGATGCGGTGATTTGGGTAAATGGTGAAATGATAAAAGGTGCAGTAGAAATTCATAGCCATGAATCTTCCTGGATTTCTCATGGGCACTCAGGTGATGATCGATATGATGGTGTGATTTTACATGTTGTATCAACTTTTGCCAGAAAGCCCGTACTTTATGTGACAACTATTCAACTTGATGCCCATTCATTTGAAAAAAGGCATGAGTGTTTATTGCCAAACCAGTTACTTACACCAAATCAAATGATAGTGTTAATGGAATTCGGGTTGAAACGGTGGGAGGAAAAAGTATTATTTTTCAAAAAAAGTGTAAAGGAAAAGCGAAAACGGGTTTTTATTGAATCATTGGTTAATTTTGGTGCCGGGGAAAACAGACAACTTTATAGAAAACTAGGGAATCTAATATTTCCATATATCACAAAAAATATTTCAAAAGATACTTGGGTTAAAACCTTTATACATTTCTCATCTCCATTACACTGGCATCGTGCAGGAACCATGCCTGCGCGTCATCCTCAACGAATTATTAAACGTATCGCCCAATGGAGTTTTGACTATTTTATGGATGCCCCAGAAGAATTGACCTTGCAGCAAGTGAAACAGGGTTTTGAAGACTATGGATTTAAAGAGACAACTTGGGTAGAATGGTGCGGGAATGTTCATTTCCCTGCTACAGCAGGAGAATCTCATTCTGATTATTCTTCCTATTTTAAACGATGGACAAAACTACAATTACCATACACATATGGTAGTTTGAATCGATTATTTGGGAATAATTTGACTCGAAAAGAATTGAGATCCTTCCATATTGCACAGGGATTACTTTATCTAAAGAGTCATTATTGTTTCGGCTGGCATTGCCATGTGTGCAAGGTGAAACGAAGTTTATGATTTATTCAATAAAAGGAATGTCCTACTTATCAAATACTGGTGAATTTGAATCTAATGTCATTGTGGTGACTTATGGATGTTTCAACCTTTATTAATTAATTAAAAGTAAAATAATTTATCATAAAAAATTGTTGTTATTGCCCAAGTGAAAAGTTGAAAATGAAAGATAAAAATCATTATTTTTATGTCTGAATTCAACAAAACTAAAATAGTTAATAAAATGAGCATGGAAGGTCTTGTATAAAGCAAGAGTTCCATTTTAAGTTCACCCGCAGTATTTCGTCTAAATCCCTTTGATTAAAACCTTTAGCGCCATTCTACACCTTGCCATCTTGCTCGGATTTATATCCGGGTCATGGGCCATGTCTCTCCCTACTGAGGCATCGTTAACCAGTACTGTACCTACTGTGTCTGACAGTATAGCAGCTTTGGATGAATCCCGAAATCGATACCCAGCTATCCTGAGAGATTCGAAAAACTTCATGGCAGAAGCGGTGATTTCCGATTATCATGGTGATACTTTGGAAGTAATCTATCATCTCAGTCGAATTTTCGAACTATTGATGGAAGCGGATCAGATTGGTGAAATGAACTTGGAAGATAAAGAAGAATTCGAGCGATTCAATAGAACATTTACAAACCTTTATACCACAAAACTTGTGACTGTTCAACATGTTGATGCACCTGGTATGGCTGAAAGGATTCGAACCGATATCACAACAGAAGCAATTGAAATTGAAATGGGGGATTCCAAATTCACTGTGGTGGATGATCGGGATGGGCACATTCCTCTGGTGCGAAATAAACAAGTGGATCAATTTATTAATTATTTCCAAACCAAAGGACGTAAGCAATTTGAAATTTGGTTGAAACGGTATATGCAATATAAAGACCTTATTTTGCCTATTTTAGCAGAGCATGAAATGCCTGAAGAATTTATTTATCTGGCTATGGTAGAATCAGGATTAAATCCCAAAGCTTATAGTCATGCAAACGCATCTGGAATGTGGCAATTCATTTATGCAACAGGTAAACAATATGGCTTAAACAGAGATTGGTACAGGGACGAAAGGCGAGACATCGTTAAAGCCACCCATGCTGCATGTCGATATCTAAAAGACCTAAATAATTTATTTGATAACTGGTACTTAACACTTGCCGCTTATAATTGCGGTGAAGGGCGAGTTTTACGGGCATCCAAACTTCATCAAACCTATGATTTTTGGCAACTTAAATCTTTACCGAGAGAAACTAGAAATTATATTCCCTATTTTTTATCCGCTGCTATCATTGCAAAAACACCTGGTCTCTATGGATTCAAACTACCAAAAGCTCAGCCCTTCCAGTTTGAAGAAGTTGTTTTAGAAAAAAGTGCTGATCTGGCAGTTCTAGCTCGAGTAGCAGGCATCAAAGGGAAAGTGATTCGTGAATACAATCCAGAATTACGTCAATCTGCAACGCCTTCAGAAGGATCTTATACGTTGAAATTACCCATGGGTAAAAAAGATGGATTTCTGGCTGCATGGAATGCAATCCCTGCAGATGAACGATTTGCTCCCCAATTTGTTCAACATCGGGTTCGATACGGTGAAAGCTTATGGACGATTTCTAAAAAATACAGTGTATCCATTCATGATCTCGCAGCAGTCAATAAAATCAGGAATCGGAACAAGGTCCGGGTTGGCCAAAAACTGAAAATACCATTAAAGGGTGGACGTGTCTTGAGTAATGGTTCTAATGGTGGACCTTCTGGACATTCGAAACGAACCTATAAGGTTAAGCGTGGAGATACATTGGGCCAAATTGCAGAAGAATATGGAACGCGGGCCAACAAAATTCGTCGCTGGAATAATATGAAATATGGTTCTCATTTAATTCATCCTGGACAAAAACTAGTTATTTGGGTGAAAGAAGGATAAACATTATTGGGCGGAACTACGCCGGGAGAATAAAAATGACAAAACAAGAAATCGTAGATATTGTATCAGAAGCTACCGGGCTGACCAAAGTAGAAACGGAAACAGTTATGAATGGAGTGATGGGAACTATTATTGATTCCTTAGCCAATAATAATCGTGTGGAACTTCGTGGGTTTGGGACATTTGGGATAAAACATCGAATGCCGAAAAAAGCTCGTAATCCTGGAACAGGTGAGGCGGTTTACCTTCCTGAACGATTTGTACCAACATTTAAACCCAGTAAACTGATGCGTTCACGTGTGAACGAACTCATTAATAAATAAACGGAAAACAAATGCCAAGCGGTAAAAAAAGAAAAAAGAAAAAGATGAATACGCATAAACGTAAAAAACGTTTGCGTGCTAATCGCCATAAGAAAAAGAAGTAGCATTCATTATTGACCGGTTGATTTAAAGCCGGCCATTGATTTTAACGTCCCAAAAAGACATATAATTTGACCTATGCCTGAACTTCGGAATCAATACACTGTATCTGAATTGAATGCACAAATACGCTTTCTATTGGAAGGCGCCTTCTCTGATATTTGGGTTACTGGTGAAATTTCTAATTTTCATTATCATCCTTCATCAGGCCACATGTATTTTACGATGAAGGACGGTCGAGGTGAAATGCAGTGTGCCATGTTTCGTGGCAACAATCAATATTTGAAATTCAAGCCCAGTGATGGAATGGAGGTACGTGTGTTGGGCTCTGTTTCCATTTATGAACAACGTGGACAAGTCCAACTGATTGTATCACGAATGGAACCAGCCGGACTTGGTGATCTATTTAAAGCGTTTGAAGCATTAAAAAAAACGTTATCTGAAGAAGGATTATTTGATGCGATCCATAAAAAGTCTATTCCGAAATTCCCCCGGAAAATTGGTGTTATTACATCGGGCTCTGGTGCAGCCTTACAAGATATTATAAATGTTTTAAACCGCAGATCACCCCAAGTGGATATTCTGGTTCGATCAACAAAAGTCCAGGGAGATGAATCTGCTCAAGATATTTCTAATGCTATTCAAGAGTTTAATGATCATGGATCAGTTGATCTTATTATTGTTGGGCGCGGAGGAGGCTCCATTGAAGACCTTTGGTCTTTTAATGAGGAAATTGTTTCCCGGTCAATTTTTGAATCAACTATTCCAATCATTTCCGCAGTGGGCCACGAAACGGATTTTACTATTGCTGATTTTGTTGCAGATGTCCGGGCACCCACACCATCTATTGCTGCAGAACTTGCAACGACACCATTGAAAGATATACTGATTCTACTAAGAGAAATAGAAAAAGGATTCAAAAGAGTTTTAAAAAGGGATATAGAACAAGCTTGGGTTCTGACCGATCACTTGGAAGCTAGAGTCTCAAATCAGCAGCCTCAAAAAAAGATTCAAAGACAGGTTGAAAGATTAACTCAATTTCATCAGCGATTGCGCCATGGGATATCAACTACTCATAGCCATTATATTGAAAAAACAGAAGCGCTCCAGAAACAATTAAGCAGCCTCGGACCCAACCAGGTATTAGATCGCGGGTATGCCATCGCATTGATGAAGAATGGTGACTTTATTCGAAATGCAGTTGATATTTCCATCGGGGATTCTTTTTCGTTGAAAACAGGTAACGGTTCATTTGATGCAGAAAAAACAACCAATCATCCAAACTATTAAGTCACGTAATTTTTATCATGAAAAAAGAAGAAAACCAAACATCATTTGAACTATCATTGGAACGGCTGGAAACCCTTGTGGATAGCATGGAATCCGGAGAAGCTACTTTAGAACAAAGCCTGGAATGGTTTGAAGAAGGGATGACCCTAATTAAATCCTGCCAGGATCAATTGAAATATGCAGAACAAAAAGTGCAAGAATTGATCAAAAATAGTGAAGGTGAGATTATCGAGAGGAATTTTGAATGATTCCACTCAAAACATTCGGAATTTGGGGGAATACAGAGAAGGATTCCTTTTGGGAAACTCTTCCAAAAATCGTATCCTGGGCAGATGAAAATGGGTTGGTCGCCCATCTGACGACACGTATCTTAAAGAACGAGAATTGCACTGATCATACCCGGCCTGCAATCACATCCAAGGATGACATAGGTTCACTGGATTTTATGTTGGCGTTAGGTGGTGACGGCACATTTCTTTCATTAGCCCGAGCAATGGGACATCACCAAACTCCGATTCTTGGCATCCATTTAGGCGACTTGGGATTCTTAGCCAAAGTAACCAAAAATGACCTTTTTCCCCGTTTAACCCAGGTTGCAGCAGGTGACTTTATTTTGGAAAAACGAATGTTGGCAAAGGCGACCATCCGAAAAAATGGGGATACAATCCATCATGTTGCATTAAATGATTTTGTGCTAGGTAATGGAGAATCGCACCGCATGTTGACTGCAAGAGTCAAAGTAAATAATCATTTAGTAGGGAATTATCGAGCCGATGGGCTCATCATTGCAACACCAACGGGTTCCACAGCTTATTCATTATCAGCAGGGGGCCCCATTGTGACACCCACAGTTGATTCCCTGATCATTACACCCGCATCAGCACATTCTTTAACATCACGCCCATTGGTGGTGCCTGCGGATTCTCGCATAGTTTTGGAATTTCCTGACACCGATGATTCCTTATTATTCATTGCAGATGGTCAAAATCATGAATCTTTAGATCCATCGTGCAAAGTGGAAATCACTAAAGCAGAGTTTAATATTAACTTGGTTGATTTTGAAGATCGTGATTACTTCCAAACCCTTCGGGCAAAAATGGGTTGGGGAACAAGGGGAGAACATTAATATTTAAAACAAAATTATTTTTATTGTTTATTATTTAAATAATTCAAAGCCATTAAATGGCATGTGTTTACCTTCAATAAATTTTGGACGATTCGCATAATTATTATTTATTTTTTCTTTAGAGTTGCCACGCAATAAAATACATTCCCATCCTTCTCGATTCACATATGTAGATGTAGGAATATACCGTAAGGTTAATCCGACCCGCCATTGGTTGGATACATTAGCATTAGAGCCGTGGATTATAAAGGGGTTGTGGATTGATATATCTCCAGCGTTAAGTTCAATGTCCACTGCTTTAGATTCATCAATCTCATCGGGATGAATTGCTAAATCAAGGACATATTTTTCTGTGTCTACTCCCATCATTTCTGACGGATCCAATAATCTTTTGTTTTGTGTTCCAGGGATTACCCTCATACAGGCATTTTCTTTTTTAGACCTTGTCCCAGCTAGCCAAACTGATACCACATCCATGGGTTCCAACGGCCAGTATGATCCATCTTGGTGCCAGCCCACTGGCTTTCCGTTAAAGGGTTTTTTTGCAATGTAGTGTGCCCCAAAGAGTGCAATATTCGGACCTATGAACTGTTCAACAAGATCCAAGATTTCTTTTTGTTTTAATAGATGATGTATGAATGGATCATGAATAAGTAGATCATGGTGAAATGCTTCCGGTCGAATATCAGGGTATTTTTCACTCAGCCAATGAACATGGCTTTCTACTTCATTCGCCAAATCTGGATTAATGACATTGCGGATGATTGCAAAACCTTGGGTCTCAAATTTATTTTTAATATTTGACTTAATAATTATAAATGCCTTTTAAAATATTAGTCGATGTTGTCTAAGCATACAATCATCCATAACAACTAGCAATCCTGCATCTTCAGCTTTTTGGGCTGCTTCTTCATGGATCACATGGTCTTGCATCCAAATGGCTTTTGCACCTATGGAAATGGCAGCATCCACAATAGGTGGCACAAATTCAGACCGGCGGAATATATCCACAACGTCCACTTTTTCAGGAATGGATATCAAATCTGGATAACTGGCCATTCCGATAATCTCTTTGTGCCCAGGATTTACTGGGATCACATTGTAGCCCATTTCTTTTAAATATATAGAAACGTAATGGCTAGGACGTTCAGGTTTTGGACTGAAACCAACCACTGCGATCGTTTTTAATTCAAAGATTTGATTGATAGTTGATTGGGCATTCATCTTTTTCGAAAAAAGTTTTTAAGCACATAAGAAATTATTTTTGGATTTTCTGTTAAACGGCGAACCGAATAATCAAACCAGTCAGGGCCATAGGGGACATAAACACGAACTTTATACCCAGCTCCAAGAAGCGCTTCCAATCGTCCATCCATGGGCACGCCATAAAGGACCTGAAATTCAAAAAGGTCTTTGGGTATTTTGTCCGTTATAATCCAATCCAATAATCGATCTATGAGCTCTTGGTCATGGGTTGCAAATCCAGAATAGGCATTTCGTGTTGCCATAGTTTTGGCCAATGTTAAAAAATTATCCTGAATTTCTTCTCGATTCTGGTAGGCAATGTATTCGGATTCCTTATAAATACCCTTACAGATTCGGGAATTGAATTGATCATTAGCTAAAAAAAGTATGTCATCAATGCTGCGATGTAAATAAGATTGAATCACCACCCCCACGTTATTATAGATAGTCTTACAGTGATGGTATATCTCAATGGTTTGATCTGTGAAAGGAGAATTCTCCATATCAATGCGCAGAAAATTTTCATGCTCCTGTGCTTTTTTCAAAATGGTTGTAATATTTGACATGGCTTCTGCGAGAGAAATATTTAATCCTACATGAGTGGGCTTCATGGAGATATTGCAGTCCAGTGATTCATTTACAATGCGATCATATAGATGACAATATTGTGCTGTAATATTTCGTGCTTCTTCCTTTGTTAAAACATGCTCACCAAGAATATCCACCGTTGCAGAGAATCCTTTTTCATTCAGATTGCGGATGTGAGTAACGGCATCATCTTCTGTTTGCCCTGCAACATAAGGCCGAGCAAAGGGCTTGGCAAACCATTTAGGTAGAATTGGAAGGGTGGAAGTGATTATGGAATTGAAAAGTGACATATAAAAAATTAGATAAATTTCAGGAAATGAACCAACCGTAAAACAAAAATATTAAATTATTTACCTATAGTTTGTGATTGATTCCATAACTATTGCCATTTTACATAGTTACTTTTTACACAAACCATGCGCATTCTTAACAAAATTTATTTTCCCATCTGGCATAATCTAAATTTGAAATATTACTGCATTTATTCCTGACATTTAGTTTGACTCACCAAAATTATGCGGAGTAAATTTCACACCTTAATAGTTCAATAAAATAAAATTTATGTATAGAGATTTCGGAACTGTTCTTGTAGCAGCAATTTTAGGAATAATTATGGTGGCAGTGCCCCTGTTTGTTCAATCTTTAGTTGCTCCATCCAAGAAATCAAAAGAAAAGTTGGAAACCTACGAATGTGGTGAAGAGTCGGAAGGCTCTGCATGGCTCCAGTTCAATATTCGGTTTTATGTAATCGCCCTCATCTTTCTCATCTTTGATGTGGAAGTTGTTTTCCTTTTTCCTTGGGCTGTTGTATTTAAAGACCTTGGAATTCTTGCCATGGTTGAAATGTCTATTTTTCTCGTGATCTTGATTGTTGGTTTGGCATATGTCTGGGTTAAAGCCGATTTAGATTGGGCGAAAAGAAAAGTAAAATATGCCGCAGGTCGTTATGATCGAATTCAAATAAAGGAAAATGTCTGATGGGGATGCTCGAGAATAGATTTCAAGATAATGTTGTTGTTGCTAAACTAGATAAATTAATTGGCTGGGCTCGTTCAACATCTCCATGGTATTTTCAATTTGGATTGGCCTGTTGTGCTATTGAAATGATGGCTGCTGCAGCCAGTCGCCACGATCTAGAAAGATTGGGTATGATGCCCCGTTCATCCCCACGCCAAGCAGACGTGATGATAGTCGCGGGGACGGTGACTATGAAAATGTCACTCCGAGTGAAAAAATTATATGAGCAAATGGCTGACCCAAAGTATGTGATTGCCATGGGTTCCTGTGCTACTAGTGGCGGGCCTTACTGGCAGCATGGATATCATGTATTAAAAGGTGTGGATATTGTTGTACCGGTGGATGTTTACGTCCCCGGATGCCCACCTCGTCCAGAGGCGTTGATTGAAGGATTATTGAAACTTCAGGAAAAAATTCTGGATGAGCGTCCACTGACCCGGAAAATGGCATGAGCGCTGATCAAGAGAAATTGATCACCGAGTTGGTTGAAAAAGGACTGGCTGGCGATATGGATCCTATCAATGCTATTGAAGATCGTGTCCTTCGTTCCAAAGCAAAAGCAGCCTTAGCTAAAGCCAAACGTGCTGCCAAAACAGCCACAACCGCAGCGCCAACCGAAGAAAAACCAGCGACTGAAACAATTGCAGAAACACCGCCTTCTGATAATCCCAACAAGAAATTTGGAAAAATGATCGAGGATACATTTCAAGGGTCGTTAGATGCTGAATTAAATGATACACATATTCAATTGAAACCGGACAATTGGTTCGAAATTGCAAAATGGTTGAAATCTGAACCATCTCTTTATTTTGATTCTTTGCAATGTCACACTGGAATGGACGTGGGCGAAAATATGCTGGAAGCGAGATACAATCTCCATTCCATGACTCATGATCATAAAATTGAAATCAGGATTGCCGTATCCCGGGATAAGGCCAATATTCCATCCATTGAACAGATTTGGCGCATCGGCGACTGGTTCGAGCGGGAAACTTATGATATGTTTGGGATATTCTTTGACGGCCATCGGGATCATCGGAGAATGTTATTACCTGAAGATTGGGAAGGGTATCCCTTGAGAAAAGATTACGAAGTGCAGGAAACGTACCACGGCATAGCCATACCGAAAGTGAAGGTAGGATGGGAGTAATACACGGGGAAGAAATGGTCCTGAATATTGGGCCCCAGCATCCCAGTACTCACGGTGTTCTTCGTTTAAAAGTTAAGACAGACGGTGAGATTATTTCTGAAATTACGCCGGTAATCGGTTATCTCCACCGCTGTTTCGAAAAGCATTGCGAAAATATGACTTATGATCAGGTCATCCCTTATACCGATCGGTGTGATTACCTGGCAGCCATGGCCAATAACTTTGGTTATGTTGTAGCTGTTGAAGAATTGATGGAATTGAAGGTCCCGGAAAAGGTGGAATATATCCGGGTTATCATGGCGGAATTGCAGCGTATCGCCAGCCATTTATTGGCTTTGGGTGTGTATGGGCTAGACATTGGTGCTTTTACACCCTTCCTTTTTATGCTCCGCGATAGGGAACGAATACTCGATATGTTCGAAATGACCTGTGGTGCACGCCTCCTTTATAATTATATGTGGGTGGGTGGCGTGAGTCATGATTTACCAAAAGGGTTTGTAGAAACCGCATTCCAATTTCTGGATTATTTTGAACCGCAAATTGAAGAATACAATAATTTGCTCACTTATAATAAAATCTTTATTGAACGGACAGCCGATATAGGTGTTTTACCGGCGGACGTTGCCATTAGTTATGGAGTGTCCGGACCCAATTTGCGAGCATCTGGTGTAAAATGGGATCTCCGCAAGAATGATACTTATTCTATTTATGATAAATTTGAATTTGATGTTTGCATTGGTGATGGCGGTCAAGGAACCTTAGGAGATTGTTGGGATCGGTATTATGTCCGCATGTTAGAAGTGAAAGAAAGTGTAAAAATTCTTCGTCAGGCTTTAGCGCAAATGCCAAAAGACGGTGATGTACATCAGGCGCTTCCAAAAAAAATCCGTCCCCCAAAAGGCTCTATTTATAGTCGGACAGAAACACCTCGGGGCGACCTTGGGTTTTATATTGAAAGCGATGGTTCTCCTATCCCAACTCGGGTGAAAATGAGATCTCCTGCATTTACATCACTTTCTGTTTTGGGTGAATTAGCAGGTGGGTGGATGATGTCTGACGTGATCTCTATCTTAGGGAGCTTGGATATTGTATTGGGAGAAATTGACCGGTGACCGTTGATACTCTATTTTCTTGGCTAGGTGGATTGATCCCTGCCATGGAAGGAAGCGGTACATTATTGGTGATTGCCATTCTGATTCCTTGTTTGGTACTCTTCCTAGTGGTGGCGGTTAATGCTATCGTTATGGTGTATGCAGAAAGAAAAGTGGCTGCATTTATGCAGGATCGTGTGGGGCCCATGGGGCAAGGTGTTGGCCTTCACGCAGGGAAATGGGGATTCCTCCAAACCGTAGCAGATGCGTTGAAGTTGCTGACGAAAGAAGATATCATACCGGAAAAAGCGGACAGATTTTTATTTATCCTAGCACCATTCGTGATTTTTATTGGTGCTTTCGTGACAATCATTGCTGTGCCTTTTGGCGAAACAATCATCGTGGCGGATTTTAATATAGGAATTCTTTACATTCTCGCCATGGGCTCCCTTGGTGTGATTGGAATAATTTTAGCTGGTTGGTCATCCAACAATAAATGGTCACTCTATGGCGGGATGCGTTCTGCGGCGCAAATAGTCAGTTACGAGATTCCTGCAGGTTTATCCATTATAGTTATTATAATGCTCACTGAAACTTTGAGCATGCAAGGTATTATCGAGTACCAGGCTGGGGGAATTGGGAATTGGATCATCTTTGCAAACCCGTTTACCTTTATTGCATTTTTCATTTTTTTCATCAGTGTTTTAGCTGAAACCAACCGGACTCCTTTTGATATTCCGGAAGCAGAATCGGAATTGGTGGGTGGCTTTCACACCGAATATTCCGGCATGCGCTGGTCGTTCTTTTTCTTGAGCGAATATGCCAATATGTTAGTGGTTTCTGCTGTTGCAGCAACAGGATTTTTTGGTGGATGGCATAGCCCTATTTCTGGTTATTTTGATTCTAATGGGTGGGGAGTTTTCTGGATGCTGAGTAAAATTGTGTCCTTGATTTTTGTCATGATGTGGTTTCGCTGGACCTTCCCGCGACTCCGGGTGGATCAATTAATGAATATTTGCTGGAAGGTATTTTTACCGATCAGTTTAATTAACATTTTTGGAGTGGGAATATGGACACTCTTTTTCGGATAATATATGGAAAAATACTTTAGAGATATTTGGGAATCAATTACAACCATGTTGACAGGTCTGGGCATCACCTGGATGCATATGGTTCGTATCCGTAGCAATAATGTGACCTTGCAATATCCGGAAGAAAAATGGCCTCGCCCGGAACGAAATATTGGATTTGATCATAGTAACTATAATGTGATCCGCTCACGGCTGCATGTTGATATAGATGATTGTATTGGGTGTCTCAAATGTGAACGTGTTTGCCCGGTGCAATGTATAAAAATTGTAACGGAAAAAGCACCGGTGCGTGGAGATGATATCCAGGATATTGGGCATATTGGGGTTACCTCAAATAATTCACGCAAAGCACTGGTTGTCACACGATTCGATATTGATATGACTGAATGTTGTTATTGCAACTTATGTACTTATCCCTGTCCTGAAGAATGTATTTATATGACTGGCGGTCCCAATGCGCACAAGCATCCAATCGACTATGAATTTTCAGAATTTGATCGTAGCGACTTGATTTATCGTTTTGCGAAAAAGGGAACGAAGGACGGTATGCAGAAGATCTTGGATGACATAGGAGCCGAGGGTTAATGGCTGAATTCTCTTTCTGGTTTGTGATTAGTTTGACGGTTTTGTCGGCGGTTGTAGTTGTTTTGAGCAATCAATTGATCTATTCTGCTATGGCGCTCCTGTTTACATTATTCGGTGTAGCAGGCATATATGTTTTCCTTTGGGCTGATTTTATCGCCGGGGTTCAATTACTGGTTTATATCGGTGGTATTCTGATCCTGATTATTTTCGGGATCATGCTAACCAATCGAATTTCATCGGTGCGCTTATCCCAAACCAATGTCCAGCAGGGCGTTGGGGGAGCCATAGCCATTTGGCTTGTAACTTTGATCAGTTTGGTTATTTCAAAAACACCATGGTACCATGCTGATGCTATTGAACCAGCAGAAACTGTTGCCCAAGTAGGAACCCTTTTACTCACAAAATATTTACTCCCCTTTGAAGCTATTTCTTTACTCCTATTAGGCGCTTTGATTGGGGCAGCACTTTTATCGCGGAAGGAGAATTGATGCAAGAACTCAATACTTATTTATTCGTAGCTGCGATCTTGTTTTCTCTTGGGGTTTTTGGAGTCATGACCCGTCGGAACGGGATTGCGATTCTCATGGGTGTTGAATTAATCCTAAATGCAGCCAATATAAATTTTGTGGCCTTCTCTAGGTTTGGTGGCATGAATATAGATGGCCATATTTTTGCGCTCTTTGTGATAGTCCTGGCGGCAGCAGAAGCAGCCGTAGCTCTGGCGATCATTATTAATATCTATAACAACATGAATACCATTAACGTGGATGAAGCGTCGGCGCTGAAAGAATAATGGAGAATATTTTTATTAACTATTCCTTGTTTATCCTGTTCTTGCCACTGGCTGCATTTGTGATCCAGATCTTTTTTGGAAAACGCCTTCCAAGGCAGGGCGATTGGGTTTCTGTTGGTGCCATTATCATTACTTTGATCTTATCAATTGCCATGTTTGTGGCCATGCTTTTGGGTGATGATCCGGCCTTCAAGCAAGAAGCATCATTTACTTGGTTGGACATGGGTGCTTTTTCGATCCAATTGGGATTCCTGGTTGATAATATCACTGTAATCATGTTGCTGGTTGTATCACTCATTTCAACCTGTACCCATATTTTCTCTCTAAAATATTTGGAGGGGGATATTCGCTATTCCCGTTATTTTGCTTATCTGGGACTATTTACTTTTTCTATGAATGGGATCGTCCTGTCGAATAATCTAATTTCCATGTACATGTCTTGGGAATTGGTAGGCGTCAGTTCTTATCTTTTGATCGGTCATTGGTTTGAAAAAGATTCTGCGGCGAACGCTGCTAAAAAAGCATTTCTGACCAATAGGGTTGGTGATATTGGCTTTTTTATTGGCATCATGCTGATTTACACAGCCATAGGTTCTTTTGTGTTTGACGACATTTTTGAAGGTGTTTCCACGGGCATGATTTCTGGAACAACACTGACTTTGGCCGGCGTTGGATTATTTTTTGGCGCCATGGGTAAATCATCACAATTTCCGCTTCATATTTGGCTGCCGGATGCCATGGAAGGTCCCACACCCGTTTCCGCACTGATGCATGCAGCCACTATGGTAGCTGCCGGAGTATATTTAACGATTAGGATCTTTCCACTTTTAACACCGGATGCATTGCTTATTGTGGCTTATGTGGGTGGATTCACAGCCCTTTTTGCGTCGACTATTGCCATTACCCAAAATGATATTAAAAAAGTTTTAGCCTATTCTACAGTCAGTCAATTGGGCTATATGATTCTTGCTGTGGGGACAGGTGTTTACACTGCTGCATTTTTTCATTTACTGACCCATGCTATGTTTAAGGCGAACTTATTCTATGGCTCTGGTTCAGTGATCCATTCTATGCATCATGCGCTCCATAAAAAACACGACCATGAGAGTGATCCACAAGATATGCGTAATATGGGTGGATTCAGGGATAAAATGCCCATTACCTATTGGTCCATGCTAATAAGTACCTTGGCCATCGCTGGAGTACCGCTGTTTTCAGGATTTTTGTCAAAAGATGCGATCCTCGCAGGTTCCTTATCCTTTGCCCAGCAGCACCCGCAACATTTTTTACTTCCCGTATTCGGTTTTGGAGCTGCAGCCATTACAGCTTTCTATATGTTCCGCATGATGTTCATGACCTTTCACGGTAAACCCCAAATGCCGGAATTGATCGATGATATCCATGAATCACCGAAAGAAATGACAGGACCCCTAGTCTTGCTGGGTACCTTAAGTGTTTCTATTTGGTATATATTGCCACATTTCAATCCAATTTCAACGCACGGAAGTTGGTTCACGTCACTTGTTCAACCCGTGACTGCAGTTGTTCCCGGGAATCTCAGTGCCCATTCAATCGAAGAAGGGGCCCATCATGCACATAATCTTGCCATGGGTATATCGATTGGAGTTGCAGCACTTGGCATTGGGTTAGCCGTTCTCATGTATTTGAAAAAGGTTCTCTCTGCCGAAACATGGCGAAATCGCGCAGGATTTATGTATGATTGGAGTTTGAATAAATATTATTTTGATGAGAATTACGATAAATATTTGTATCAACCTACCCTTCGCTTGGCGAACAAGATTGCTTGGATTGATTGGGAATTGTATGATAAATATTTCATCAATGGATTTGGACACGTTACTAACTGGGCTAGTAGGGTCGCTGGTAAATTTGATTACGATATCATTGATCAAATACTGGTGGATGGTTTAGGCCGGATCGTTGATAATATTGGAAATATTATCAAGAAATTTCAAACTGGAAAGCTTCAAAATTATTTGCTGTATGTAACAGCAGGGGTAATCATTTTAATGATTATTCAGTCGTTTTAAATCAAATGAGTAAGGTGAGGAGAGAATGGAAAATATTCTCAATTGGATAATTTGGTTCCCCATCATTGGGATGGTGGCCATTGCATTTATACCGCGAGATAAAGAAAATGTGATTAAGATCACAGCTGCGGTTGCAACCGGATTGCAATTCTTGTTGACCCTGGTTCTATGGCAGAATTATGATGCAGGGAATGGAAATATGCAATTCATGGTACGGGCTGAATGGATTCCGTCCTTCAACATATCCTATATTCTGGGTGTGGATGGATTAAGTCTGCCCATGGCGATATTAACTGCACTCCTGTGTTTCATCGGCGTGTTTGTTAGTTGGAATATCAATAAAGCGGTGAAAGGTTATTTCGCTCTTTTCCTATTATTGGATACTGGAATCATGGGCGTTTTCTTGTCAATGGATTTTTTCCTTTTCTATATTTTTTGGGAAGTGATGTTGTTGCCTATGTATTTCTTGATTGGGATATGGGGTGGCCCTCAACGTGAATATGCAGCCATTAAATTCTTTCTTTATACATTGTTTGGTTCTGTGCTCATGTTGGTTGGTATACTAGGACTATACTTCACCTGTGGAAAAACATTTGATATTTTAGAACTCATTCGTGTCGCACCGGAAGCTTTGAATGGTGTAATGTGGTGGGGTATGAGTGCAATTAAGGTTATTTGGATTCTATTATTCATCGGATTTGCAATCAAAGTACCGGTTTTCCCTTTCCACACTTGGCTACCCTTGGCACACGTGGAAGCACCCACAGCTATTTCTGTATTACTGGCAGGAATCCTTCTGAAATTGGGGATCTATGGAATCCTCCGGATCAATTATGGATTAATGCCCGATGGTGTGTATTGGTTTTCCGGGGCATTAGCGATCCTTGGACTTATTAATGTGGTTTGGGGTGGACTCTGTGCCCTGGCCCAAACAGATCTGAAAAAACTGGTGGCTTATTCCAGTGTCAATCACATGGGCTATTCTTTGATTGGAATGGCGGCTATCGTGGCTGCAGGTGAAGCCAATGGCCTTAATTTAAAAGCCGCACAAGCAGGTCTTGGTGGTGCCGTTTTTCAAATGTTCAATCATGGAACTATTTCGGCCATGTTATTTATTTTAGTGGGTGTCATTTATGATCGTGCTCACCATAGGCAGATTGATGGATTCGGCGGTTTGGCAGCTCAAATGCCGATATATACCGGAATCACTGCTTTAGCTTTCTTTGCGGGGCTAGGCCTTCCGGGCTTTTCCGGTTTTATCAGCGAAGCCATGTGTTTTATTGGCGCATTTCCGGTTTATAGAGGTATTGTTATTGCATCTACGATTGGAATTTTGTTGAATGCTGCTTATTTCCTGTGGGCATTCCAACGGATCTTTTTTGGAGAACTCAACGAGAAATATAAGGATTTACCGGAAATCAATCGTTTGGAACTTTTTACAGTAGTACCATTGCTAGTAATTACTCTTTTCTTCGGAATTTATCCTGCACCCTTTTTGGATATCATTGCCAGCACCATGGATGTGATTATCCATCATGTGGTCTCTCTGGCAACATTTGCTGAAATGTAAGAGGCAAGAATGACAAATCTACAAAGTCTGTCTTTTTATTATCCGGAGCTAATTCTGATAGGGGTAATCCTGGTTGCAATCATATATGATTTGACTATCCATCAATCAAAATCAGGAAATGTTGGCTGGGTATTGGTTACCGGCCTAATAGCGGTTGCAGTGGCTATTTATTTTCAGGAACAACGAGTCACTACTCTTTTTACAAATTCCATAGTTCTAGATCCATTTGCATCTTTTTTCAAACTGCTTATAATCTTGGCAACGATCTTCGTCTCTATCGTCAGTTTACAATCTGGGGAATTAAAAGATTACCGGAAAGGTGAATATTTTACTTTGCTGGGAATTATTGTATTTGGATTATTTCTCATGGTTTCTACAGTGGACCTGATCATGGTTTATATATCTATTGAAATTGTATCCATCATGTCCTTTGTTCTGGCGGGATATTTAAAACAGAATACTCGTTCCAACGAAGCGGGATTAAAATACGTGGTTTATGGAGCATTCTCATCGGGGATCATGTTGTTTGGCTTAAGTTATATTTATGGACTCACAGGCAGCACCAATTATTTCCAGATCCAGCAAGCTATTGCGACCATGGATGCCAGTGCAAATACCGCATTGATGATGGCTACGCTCATGGTATTGACCGGGTTTGGATATAAGGTTTCTGCCGTTCCTTTTCATTTTTGGACACCGGACGTTTATGAAGGCGCCCCCACAACCATTACGGCTTATTTATCTATTGCACCCAAGGCCGGTGCTTTTGCAATGATGATTCGCTTCTTTAACCAGGTTTTGGCAGACGGTGGTGCCATGGGCGGCTTGGATGCTTCCTCGCTTGCATCATTGCCTTGGGCAAACATTATGAGCCTGTTGGCTGTGATCACCATGACCCTTGGAAATATTGTTGCCATCCAGCAAAATAATATTAAACGGATGTTAGCCTACTCCAGTATAGCCCATGCCGGGTATATGTTGCTGGCCATGCCGGTCATGTCCGGCGATAGTATTTATGCAATAATGATCTATTTGGTCATGTACCTTTTTATGAATTTGGGCGCATTTTTTGTCGTGATCATTGTGAAGAATAAAACCGGCGGTGAAACCTTTGATGATTATAGGGGTCTGGGCTGGGAAATGCCCATGGTCGGAGTGGCCATGACCATTTTTATGGTTTCTCTGACCGGATTGCCTCCATCAGCCGGCTTCATTGGAAAATTTTATATTTTTGCTTCTTTGATCAAAGGGGGCAACCAGTTTTATTGGTTAGTTGTTGCCGGTGGTATCAACAGTGTGGTTTCACTTTATTATTATTTCCGTGTTGTGAAAGTCATGTTCCTGGAAGGTGAAAGAAGTGAAACAATCCTTCAACCCCCAACTATTATGGCCGGTATGCTTCTCGCGACTGCAATCCCTACGGTAATTCTGGGGATTTATTGGACGCCTGTTGCAGATTGGATCCAAAATTCTCTGACTTTTTTTATTCAAACACTATAGCGCATAAAAATCTAAAACGTAATTATATAATCTGATTTGTTTACTTTTTATATATTTACATAATTAATTCAATATGAACCATATAATCATAAGAAAAGGACACGATATCCGGATCGCAGGTGTTCCGACTCAAGAAGTCATATCTGTTCCTGGTTCAGAAACGGTTGCCATTTCTCCCAAAACATTTCGTGGTGTGAAACCCAAACTTTTGGTAAATGAAGGGGATACGGTGCAGATCGGTTCACCTTTGTTTTTTGATAAAACTAAACCAAATGTGAAATGGGCTTCCCCGGCAAACGGTACAGTGAAAACGATTCAATTTGGTGCTCGTCGTATTATTGAAAAGATAGAGATCAAGGTTGATGGGTCTAAATCTATTCAAGGACAAGTCTTTACATCCGAACAATTAACATCAGCAAATCGGACTACAATATTAAATAGAATATTAGAAGCGAACCTTTTTCCCTTGATTCGCCAGCGACCATTCAACAAAGTGGCGAATCCGAAGGATTTCCCGAGAGATATTTTTATTTCAGCCGTAAATACGGCGCCTTTATCCGTTAACCTGGATCCTGTACTTGAATCTGCAAAGGCAGCATTCCAGGCCGGCGTAACAGCTTTATCAAAACTGACTGATGGAAGTGTTGTGGTTACATCAAAGAAAGCGATAGAACTTCAGCATGCTGAAATTCAGACCATATCAGGTCCCCATCCGGCAGGAAATGTGGGTATCCAGATCCATCATTCAAAACCTATCAAGCCTGGTGAAATAATTTGGAGTGTAAATGCTCAGCATGTTATTACACTTGGAAAACTATTTTTAAATGGATCGTATAGCCCAGATATTCTTGTAAGCATTGCCGGCCCTGGGGCAATAAATCCCCAGACTGTTTCTGCAAAAATTGGTGCAAGTATTGGTTCCCTGATCGTAAACCAAGATATAAGTGAACCGACAAGATTGATTTCTGGAAATGTTCTAACTGGACAAACCGTTGAAGTAGATAATTTCTTGGGATTTTATGATTCATCTGTAAGTATTGTCCTTGATTCTGTTGAACGACCCTTTATGGGCATGTTGGCGGTTGGGAATAGCAAATCAAAATACAGCCTCACCAATACTTTTCTAACTTTTGGCGAAAAGCTTTTTAATTTTAATACAGCCCAAAATGGTGAACTTCGAGCCATGGTGCCCATCAATGCCTGGGAAAATGTCCTGCCCATGGATGTGTATCCCAATGCCCTGTATCGTGCTATCCTGGCCCAGGATATCGAAGAGATGGAACAATTAGGCATGTTGGAATGTGATGATGAAGATTTTGCCCTTTGTTCTTTTGCCTGTCCCAGCAAGATCGATGTGGGCTCAATGATCCGCGATGGATTGAATCTGCTGGAAGCGGAAGGATAGACAATGAAGTGGCTCCGAGATATATTAGATAAAGTTGCTCCCACATTTAAAGCGGATGGTAAACTTGAAAAATTATACCCGATCTTTGAAGCCACGGATACCATTCTTTTTAGCACAGATGAGCGGACTCATTCCGGTCCACACATTCGGGACAGTGTTGATGTAAAGCGTGTCATGATCTTGGTAGTAATTGCCTTGATTCCCTGTTATATTTTTGGCGCCATGAATGTGGGGTATCAAATGGCCGTGGCACTGGGACAATCTTCTACATGGCAGGAAAACCTAATGAATGGCGCCTTGAAAATACTGCCAATCATTGCTGTGGCTTTTGCATCTGGTGCATTCTGGGAACTCCTGTTCGCCGTAGTTCGGCGTCATCCTGTTTCTGAAGGATTTTTAGTTACCTGTGCCTTGATCCCACTGGTTATGCCACCCACCATTCCACTCTGGCAGGTTGCCGTAGCCACCACTTTTGGTATTGTCATTGGGAAAGAGATCTTTGGTGGAGTGGGCATGAATATATTTAATCCTGCACTGGTAGCTCGTGCGTTTTTATTTTTTACATATCCGGGACGAATTTCCGGCGATAAAGTTTGGGTATCGGGACCGGATGGATATTCCGGCGCCACAGCGTTAGCCGTACCAGCAGCGGAATTGAGCCAAGATGCGGTTACCCTTCTTGAGTCTGTGACCCAATTTGATTTCTCTTGGATCAATTTGTTCATGGGTTGGATCCCGGGCTCCATTGGAGAAACCAGTACCTTATGGATTATGATTGGTGCAGTATTTCTTGCCCTTACGGGTATTGCTTCCTGGCGAGTAATGTTAGGTGCAATATTGGGACTTACAGGCATGGCCGCCCTCACAAATTTCATGGCTGAAATAACGGGCTCTACCAATACCATGCTCACACTTCCAGCCCATTATCATTTGGTCATGGGCGGGTTTGCCTTTAGCGTAGCATTTATGGCCACAGAACCTGTCACCGGTGCTCATACGGATAAAGGACGTTGGATTTACGGGATTTTTATTGGCGGGTTAACAGTAATTATTAGATCTATCAATCCTGCTTATCCTGAAGGCGCCATGCTGGCAATATTGCTCATGAATGCATTTGCATCACTTATTGATTATTTTGTGATTCAGGGCAACATAAAACGACGGATGGTTCGCTATGCGCAGTAACCTCTACACACTGGGATTCACATCCATCGTGACTATGATATTAGGTTTTATTATTGCTTTAGCGGCAGACGGCTTAAGAGATCTACAGGTTACCAATGTGGAAAATGATATGAAGAAAAATATTCTGGTATCCCTTGGGTTCAAACCTCGAGGAGAAACGCCTTGGACTTCAGATGAAATTCAAAAATTATTCCAGGAGAATATTGAGGCGGTTGTTTTAGATGCTTCTGGTCAGAGGACAGAAAAAGATCCTAAGGAGATAGATACTGAAAAGGACATTGAATTCCTGCCTATTTATTTGAAAAAAATCGGCGACAAAGTGGGCGGGTATGCAATACCTATTGCCGGTAAAGGATTATGGTCGACACTTTTTGGGTATTTCGCTATTGAACCGGATGGACGAACCGTAAAGGGGATCACATTTTATAAGCATGGTGAAACACCGGGATTGGGTGCTGAAGTGGACAAGGCCTGGTTTCAGCAAAATTTTATTGGTAAAAGATTCGTGGATGAAAAAGATCAATTGATTGGTATTCACGTTATTAAAGGGAAGGTTGAATCCGATGATCAGGAAGCTTATCATAAAGTAGATGGTATTTCCGGCGCGACCATCACTGGAAAAGGATTGCAGTTTTTCCTGAAAGATGATCTTAGAAAATATGAACCTTTTTTTAAACAAGTGAGAGGCAGACAAAGTTAATGGCATTCCTTGAAAAAAAATACAAACAGGCTTTCACGGATCCATTGAGTGCAAATAACCCCATTACACTCCAGGTATTGGGAATCTGTTCAGCATTAGCTGTAACTGTGAAAATGGATACGGCAGTTGTTATGACATTGGCTGTAGTTGCCGTTTTATCTATTTCCAATACGTTGATTTCTTTACTTCGTAATCTGATCCCAGGAAAAGTTCGGATCATAGTTCAACTTTCTATCATCGCATCTCTCGTAATTATTACCGATCAAATCCTAAAAGCATACTTGTATGACATCAGCAAACAACTTACCGTCTTTGTGGGATTGATTATTACCAATTGTATTGTCATGGGGCGGGCCGAAGCATTCGCTATGCAGAATTCTCCTGGTAAATCTTTTTTGGATGGGTTAGGAAATGGACTCGGTTACGGTGGTATTTTGATTGTAGTCTCTTTTTTCAGGGAAATACTGGGTAGTGGAACGATTTACGGATATCAAATCATCCCAGACTCTGCTTATGTTGCCGGATATGAAAATATGGGACTCATGTCGTTGTCACCTGGGGCATTCATTATTTTAGGTTTAATTGTCTGGGTCCACCGGATATCAGCGGACATCGAAGAGGAATAGGCGTGGAACATTATATCAGTTTGGCCACCAAAGCCATGTTCGTTGAGAACATCCTATTAGCCTATTTTCTTGGCATGTGTTCATTCCTTTCTATTTCTAAGAAGATTGATACATCTATTGGTCTCGGATTTGCAGTGGTATTTGTTTTGATGATAACAGCACCGGCCAACTGGGCAATCTCCAATTATTTTCTGCAGGATGGTGCTCTGGCTTGGGCTGGTTTCCCGGATGTAGATTTGAGTTTCCTGAATTTTATTGTATTTATTGCCGTCATCGCTGCCATCGTTCAATTAGTGGAAATGATCCTGGATAAATTCTCCCCGACTTTATATTATAATCTTGGCATATTTCTGCCCTTGATTGCAGTGAATTGTTCAATCCTTGGCGGATCGCTTTTTCTGGTTGAAAGAGATTATACTTTATTGGAATCCACGGTATTTGGTTTTGGGTCTGGTATGGGCTTTTTTTTAGCCATCGTTTCTATGGCTTCTATTCGTCATCGCCTGCGCTATTCAAATGTACCTGCTAAACTTCGTGGATTGGGAATCACCATGCTTCTAACGGGACTTTTATCCATGGCATTTATGGCTTTTTCTGGAATTGATCTCTAATGGAATTGACTCTTTTAGCCATTACAGTTTTCACTGGGGTGATCCTGGTTTTGGTTCTCATCATTAATTTTGCAGAAAGTAAGCTCCTGCCACAGGGTGAAATGACAATTACTGTGAATGGTGAAGAAGATAAAAAGTTTAAGGTTCGTCCTGGCGGAACACTATTATCTGCATTAGCAAATGAAACCATTTATCTTCCATCAGCATGCGGTGGTGGCGGAACTTGCGCCATGTGCAAATGTCAGGTTTTAGATGGTGGTGGTGGGATACTCCCAACTGAAACCGGCCATATTAGTCGCAACGAAGCAAAGGAAAATTGGCGTCTTGCTTGCCAGGTCAAAGTGAAGGAAGATATGAATATTCATGTCCCTGATGAAATTTTCAGTATTCGAAAATGGGAATGCACTGTCAAGTCTAATGAGAACGTTGCCACTTTTATCAAAGAATTGGTATTGGATTTACCTGAAGGGGAGAGCCTTAATTTCCAAGCTGGTGGATATATCCAGATTGATATTCCAGAATACAGAAATTTGTTATTTAAGGATTTTGATGTAGAAGATGAATATCATCCGGATTGGGATAAATATAAAATTTGGAATTTGGTTGCTAATAATGATGAGCCGTTATTCCGTGCTTTTTCTATGGCGAATCATCCAGCCGAAGGGAACCGCATCATGTTAAATGTTCGGATCGCTACGCCGCCGCCGCCGCTATGGAATGATGTACCTCCCGGTTTGGCAACTTCTTATCTCTTTAATTTGAAAACAGGAGATAAAGTAACTATTTCCGGGCCTTATGGTGAATTTTTTATCAAAGAGACTGATCGGGAAATGGTTTACATTGGTGGTGGTGCCGGCATGGCGCCCATGCGGTCCCATTTATTTCATTTATTCCAAACTCTGAAAACAGGACGAAAAGTTTCATTTTGGTATGGTGCACGTTCTCTTCGAGAAATGTTTTATGACGAGCATTTTAAAGATCTTGCAGATCAGTTTCCAAATTTCAATTATCAGGTTGCTCTTTCGGATGCTATGGAAGAAGATAATTGGAAGGGTTCCACAGGATTCATCCACCAAGTACTCCATGATGAGTATTTGTCAAAACATGACGACCCTACAGAAGTTGAGTATTATATGTGTGGACCCCCACCTATGATCAGTGCTGTTGAAGGGATGTTGGATAGTATAGGTGTTGAACCGGAAATGATCGCCTACGATAGTTTTGGATAATTATTATTATAAGATGAATTTTAAAAAAGCCCAACTATTGTTGGGCTTTTTCGTCTGTTTGATTGGTTGCAGTCGAGAAAGAGACTTGATTCATTTTTCAGGTATAACCATGGGAACCACTTACTCGATCAAGGCAATTCCATTAGAGAAAAGCATGGACACCCAAATTTTAGAAAAAGGGATTGATTCCATTTTATTTTCCCTGGATAAGCAAATGTCAACCTGGGACCCGAATAGTGAAATATCCCAATTCAATTTTACTCATTCGACTGAACCATACGCGATCTCTGAATCATTTATGACGGTGGTTAAAGCAGCTTTGGATGTATCGGAAAAGACGGATGGGTTTTTTGATATCACAGTTTTTGATCTTATGGGAATATGGGGTTTTGGCCCTGATCCTAATTCTGGGATACCGGACCAAAAACAAATTGAAACTGTCTTATTCTATACCGGGCACGAAAAAATTAATGTTGTGGAGAAAACTATTATTAAAAAGCATCCTAAAACAAAACTGGATTTAAATGCTATCACTAAAGGTTTTGCCGTGGATGAAGTTTTTCATTTTCTCCAATCCAAGGGATTCACAAATCTTTTTGTAGAAATTGGTGGGGAAGTACAATGCTCTGGACGAAATCAGTTAAATAAATACTGGTCAATTGGCATTGAAAACCCTTCCGGTGGGAATAAGTCAAATCAAATATTTGCTGCAATTGTTTACTCGGATGGCGGAGCGGTTGCGACTTCGGGGAATTACCGAAATTTTGTTAGCATAGATGGTGAAACTCTTGGACACACAATCAATCCAAAAACCGGTTTTCCCATTCAGACAAATGTTCTATCTGTAACTGTCCTGTCAAATTCTTGCATGGTGGCAGATGCGTGGGCAACGGCATTAATGGTAATGGATTATGAAACGGGATTAAAGAAAGTGACAGAAAATCCGGATATAAAAGCCGTTTGGATTCTTGATGAAAAAGACGGATCAAGACGTGTTGCGAGATCCGTTGGCGCGAAGATAGAAGACTCTATTTACGAAATTATACGCTAACTGAATCAGCTTCAGTATTTTCGCATTTTTGAGGATTACCACCACAAATGGAACAAACGCCATTGGGATTCAATCCACCGCAGGAACCTGATATCGGTTTATTATTAAAAATGACCCCAATAGCCATACCTGCGATTGCAATAGCAAAAACTGTAATTCCCAGAAAAATTTCCATGCCCGAAATTACTAGAGAAAAGTTCTCCAATACCGATATAATTATATTTGATCAGGGTTCCATTTTATAAGTGAAACATTGTAATTTTGAGACTTCGGTAAAACTGATATTAAACCATCATGAAACATAAGATACTATCTATAATTTTGATAGCCGTCCCTGCGTTGATCTTGGCCGGTGGTGATGCACATGGTGAAGTCCCCCATTTAGATGGGAGTATAGGGAACTTAAATATTATTTGGGTGGTCCCTTTTATTGGTATCTTGTTATCTATAGCGGTATTCCCATTAGTCGCTCCCCTATTTTGGCATCATCATTTCGGAAAAGTATCTCTTTTCTGGGCTGTTTCATTGATTGGCCCATTCTTATTTAAGGAAGGTTGGGAGATCACCTTATATGAACTACTTCATGTGGCGTTTTTGGAATATATCCCGTTTATCATTTTACTTTTAGCTTTATTTACAATTTCCGGTGGTGTAAGATTAACAGGAACTCTTGTTGGGACTCCCAGCGTAAATACCTTGATCATTTTGATCGGGACAATACTGGCAAGTTGGATGGGAACGACGGGAGCAGCTATGCTTCTGATTCGTCCGTTGATTCGTGCAAATGCTCACCGAAAGCATAAAGTTCATCTGATTGTATTCTTCATTTTCCTCGTAGCAAATATTGGTGGCTCCCTGACACCACTTGGAGATCCACCTCTATTCTTGGGGTTTTTAAAAGGTGTGGATTTCTTTTGGACTACCACAGCTATGCTGAAGCCCATGGTGTTTATGGTTATTTGCTTATTGGTACTTTTTTATATGTTTGATAAGTATTATTTCGGACATGAGCTTATCCCGGAATCTAATCAAAATGACGAATCTCATAAACTCGGTTTAGAAGGTTCCTTTAACTTGCTATTACTTTTAGGTGTAATCGGAGGTGTTTTATTAAGTGGATTTTGGGATGGGGGAGGTATCTATTTTGATGTTTTTCATATCCGCTTGGAAATACAAAACTTGGTTCGGGATGGGTTGCTCCTTGGATTGACCTATGCCAGTTGGATATTGACATCGCGTAAGATACGCACCGCTAATGATTACACATGGTTTCCTATCATCGAGGTGGCCAAATTATTCGCGGGTATCTTTGTAACAATTATTCCAGCCATCGCTATCCTGAAAGCAGGAACTCATGGTGCATTAGCATCTATTGTTTCTTCTGTTTCAAATGGAGATGGAAGTCCTATCGATTTCATGTATTTCTGGGCAACAGGAATTCTGTCCAGTTTTTTGGATAATGCACCAACTTACTTGGTCTTTTTTAATACGGCGGGTGGTAATGCTACCACACTCATGGAAGATCTGCCAAACACCCTTTTAGCCATTTCTGCAGGAGCAGTTTTCATGGGGGCCAATACTTATATCGGAAATGCACCCAATTTTATGGTGAAATCTATTTCTGAATCATCGGGGATCGAGATGCCCAGTTTCTTTGGGTATTTTTTTAAATGGGCAATTCCGATCCTGTTTCCACTTTTCATTTTGGTATCATTTCTCTTTTTCTAATGCGCGTTTCTAAAGTAATCACAAAATCAGGCGATGGAGGCCAAACCGGTCTGGGAGACGGGAGAAGAGTTTCCAAAACTGATATTCGTATCCAGGCGATAGGATCAATGGACTATTTAAATTCATTGCTTGGGTGGGCCATGGTTGTGGCGAGAAGTCCGGTTAAGAATGATTTGGAACGAATCCAACAAGATCTCTTTGATCTTGGTGGCGAATTGGCTATGCCCGGAATAGAGTTACAGCTTTTGAGTGCAGAACGCTTGAATTGGCTTGAGCATGAAACAGAAAAATTGAATGAATCACTTCCTCCTTTAAAGGAATTTATTTTGCCGGGAGGAACGGAACTTTCTGCTCGAATTCATATTGTAAGGACTGCATGCCGCAATACAGAAAGAGATATTGTCGCTTTAGCTGAAACAAAAGAAGATTCAGATCTTCACAAAATATTTTTAAACCGTTTGTCAGATTATCTGTTTGTTTTGGCTCGAAAAGTCCAAATGGATGAAGGAACAAATGAAATTCAATGGGATCATTAAAAAATAATATGAATTTTAATAATACATCAATAGACTGGCATCAGGTGCATGAAGTGATAAGCGCTGCAGATCGAATTATGCTTTCAACACATGAAAATCCAGACGGTGATGGCTTGGGAGCCGAATGCGGACTCTATTACCATTTGAAGGAGACTGGGAAAGATGTGAGAGTTATCAATTATTCTCCTATACCCGATTATTATTCTTTTTTGAATTCCGATCAAATATTTGAATGCTATGATCAGGATTCTCACGAGGATTGGATTAAAGATGTGGATCTGGTTATCATTTTTGATGTCGGAAATTTTGTTCGAATAAGAACAATTGTAGATGCAATTAAATCATATGGATTAAAAACTTTGAATATCGACCACCATCCGCACCCTGATGAGCACCCATTTACCCATAATGTGGTGGACTTATCTGCTGCTGCCACAGGATGTATGGTATACGATTATTTACAAATTGCCCGGACAGATCCCATTTCTAAAAAAAGTTTTGAAGGGATTTATACTGCAGTTATGACTGACACAGGTTGTTTTCGATACAGCAATACGGACAAGAAATGCTACGAGATCGCCATTCAATGTGTAGAATCTGGCGTAGAAACTCACACGATTTATCAAAGTGTTTACGAGAATAGCACCAAGTCACGGATGCGGCTTATGGGTGAACTTTTAACTAATTTACATTACGAATTAGATGGTAATTTGGCATGGTTTATTATTACTCAAGAAATGATGGATCTAGCTCACGCTTCGAAAGCAGATGTGGACGGTTTTACTGATCTGGTTCGTACGATTCGCGGTGTAGAGGTGGCTCTTATGATCGTTGAGCAAAATGTTGAAAGTTGTCGAATCAATTTTCGTTCCAGAGGGAAATTCATCGTGAATGACATTGCAAAATCTTTGGGCGGCGGCGGACATCCCTTGGCCGCTGGTGCTATGGTCTCCGGATCATTGATGGATGTAAAAGAAAAAACTGTGAATGCTTCTATTGAATCCATTCGACAAAAAATGAACGGATCCTCATGAAAATATTATTGGCAAAGGATGCAGGCTATTGCTTCGGTGTAAGAGACGCGGTGAATCTTGCTTACGATACGGCCAAAGAACACGGTGAGGTTTATATGCTAGGTACCATCGTCCATAATGAGAAAGTTGTGGAAGATCTTTCCAAATCAGGTACGAAAGTTGTGGATGAATTGGTTGAAGTTCCGTCCGATAAACCGATTCTTTTTCGTGCACATGGAACGGCGCCAAACATATGGGATAAAGCAAACCAAAAAAAACTGAATATTATTGATGCAACTTGCCCGTTGGTAACGGAGATCCATGATGAGATCAAAAAACTGGAAGTGGAAGGACGGCGAACAATTATTATTGGCGATCATGGGCATGATGAAGTTGTGGGTATAGCAGCACAAGTAAAGGATCCCATTATCCTTGCCAATGTGAAAGAAGCGAAGGCACTTCGAAAAATGAAAAAAGCCGGCGTAGTGAGCCAATCCACACAAATGATTGAGAATGTCCAAGAGATCATTAATGTACTCATGCAGAAAGTTTTCGACCTACGGTTTGTCAATACAATTTGTTTTCCAACACGACGGAATCATGAACAAATTAAGGAATTGGCGACCCAATGCGAAGTAATGATCGTAATTGGATCATTTACAAGTGCAAATTCAAAACGATTAACTCAATTGGCATTGGAAAGAAACAAAAGATCCTACCAGGTAACTTGTGCAGATGATATAGAAGCATTCTGGTTTGAAAATTGTGAAACAGTGGGTATTTCTGCCGGTGCATCCACACCGGATGATATTATTAGAGATGTCGTTGAAAAAATAAAAGAAATTGGGCACGTAACTAAAGAGGAAACAGTCTATGAGTAAAGGAACATTTGAAGTAAAGGTCGGGTTGGCAGAAATGCTGAAAGGTGGTGTTATTATGGACGTGACCAACGTAGAACAGGCAAAAATTGCAGAAGATGCGGGCGCTTGCGCTGTTATGGCATTGGAACGAATTCCAGCTGACATTCGCAAAGATGGTGGTATTTCAAGGATGAGCGACCCTGAAATGATACGGGGAATCCAGGCGCAGGTCTCTATTCCTGTCATGGCGAAATGCAGGATTGGCCATTTTGCTGAAGCGCAAGTACTGGAAACATTGGAAATTGATTTCATTGATGAAAGTGAAGTTTTGACTCCAGCCGATGAACATAACCATATTTGGAAAAATGATTTCAAAGCACCCTTTGTTTGTGGATGTAGAAACCTGGGAGAAGCCCTTCGCCGGATCGCGGAAGGCGCTGCCATGATCCGCACCAAAGGTGAAGCAGGAAGCGGGAATATTGTAGAAGCGGTGCGCCATATGAGAACCGTTATGACTGAGATAAGAAGAGTCACCCTGCTTGGTCAAGACGAACTTGTAGCCGAAGCGAAGAATTTGGGTGCACCCTTATCCTTAGTTCAGCAAGTGGCAAAACTGGGGAAGCTTCCCGTTCCAAATTTTGCAGCTGGCGGGATTGCTACACCAGCGGATGCGTCGCTCATGATGCAGCTTGGCGCCGAGTCTGTTTTTGTGGGCTCCGGGATTTTTAAAAGTGATGATCCTGCAGCACGGGCAAAAGCTGTTGTAGAAGCAACAACTCATTATCAGGATGCAAAACGAGTTGCTGCAGCTAGTTCAGGTCTCAAAAAAGCCATGAAAGGCTTGGATATGTCCGAAATTCCTATCGAAGAAAGATTACAGGAAAGGGGCTGGTAATTAAAGTCGGCGTATTAGAATTGCAGGGAGATTTTGCCCTGCATCACCGCGTTTTTTCCAGACTCAATATTGAATCTGTTCCTGTGAAAGTACCATTAGATTTAGATTCAGTTGATGGACTGGTGATTCCCGGAGGCGAATCCACGACTCTATCATTATTGATTGATTCTTTTGGCTTACGAGAACCGCTCATCAATTTTGGGAAAGACCACCCCGTTATGGGGACCTGTGCGGGACTCATTATGATGGCTAAAGAAGTTCCGGATGAGCGTGTTAACCCTTTAGGTTTCCTTAATATTTGCGTGGATCGAAATGCCTACGGTCGCCAAATAGAATCATCCACAGAAATGGTAAAATATCATTTTAATTCCAATACGGAAATTGAGTTTTCCACAACTTTGATTCGTGCACCAAAAATCTCTGAAATGGGAGATGATATACAAGTACTTGGAGAATTTAAAGGGTCCCCCGTTGCTGTGATTTCCGGGCATCATCTGGGGTTATCTTTCCACCCGGAATTAGATGGTATTGACCTTTTTCATCAAATCTTATTTGATCCATTCAGCGAGGTTTATACCAAAAAATTAAATCAGATTTATGCAACTTAATTATTTACCAAATATAAAATCTCCTAAAGATATACGAGGGTATTCAAACGAAGAACTCCACGAACTCTGTGATGAACTTCGAAATTATACTATTGATACTATAACTCAGATCGGTGGGCATCTGGCGCCGACTTTGGGTGTGATCGAACTCACGGTTGCACTCCATTATACTTACAACACGCCGAACGATAAATTGATCTGGGATGTGGGGCACCAGGGCTATGCCCATAAATTATTGACAGGAAGATATGATAATTTTCCAACGATCCGAAAATTCAAAGGATTGAGTGGATTTTTAAAGCGGTCCGAAAGTGACTATGATGTGATAGGTGCAGGACATGCATCCACTTCCATTTCTTCTGCTTTGGGTATTGCTGAAGGCCGCCACCAAAATAAAGAAGATTTTCGTGTTGCTGCTATTATTGGTGATGGGTCCATGACTGGCGGACTGGCTTTTGAAGGGATCAATAATGCAGGCCATTTAGGGAGGCAACTCCTCGTTATCCTGAATGATAATGAAATGTCCATAAGCCCTAATGTAGGCGCTATCTCAACTTATTTTACACGGCTAATCTCCAATCCACTTTATAACCGAATCCGAAATGAGTTTTGGGATCTCACCGGTAAATTGCCAATGGCGAAAACCACTACCCGAACCTTGATCAAGAAAGTAGAAGAAAGTCTCAAAAGTTTAATCGTACCAGGTCTCTTTTTTGAAGAATTGGGTTTCAGATATTTTGGACCTATAGATGGCCATGACCTGGATGAAGTCCTTCATACCTTGGGAAATATTAAAGATATCCAGAAACCGGTATTGCTGCATGTATTAACCAAAAAGGGGAAGGGGATGGTTTCCATGAATGTTGAAAATCGTGAGTACCATGATGATGCGGTAAAATATCATGCGGTGAAGCCCAATAGTAAACGTCCTTACAAAATTCAAAAAGATGTACCCAAATCGAATACTCCTATCTTTCAGGATGTGTTTGGAAAATTATCCTGTGAAATCGCCCGAAACCGGGAAGATACAGTTTGTGTTACGGCGGCTATGCGGGAAGGAACCGGACTTGTCTCCTATTCCAAAGAATTCCCGGATAGATTTTATGATGTTGGTATTGCTGAAGGTCATGGTGTAACATTTTCAGCGGGGCTTGCTACAGAGGGAATCCGCCCCATTGTAGCTATTTATTCTACATTTTTACAGCGAGCATATGATCATATCATACACGATTGTGCTATCCAGCATCTTCCTGTTATCTTTTGTCTGGATCGTTCCGGCATTGCCGGAGAAGATGGCCCCACGCACCACGGTGCCCTTGATCTTGCTTATTTGAGATGTATTCAAAATATGATTGTTACAGCCCCAAAAAGTGGCAATGAATTCAGACATCTTCTATACACTGCACTCAATATAAAAGGTCAACCCATTTCTATTCGTTATCCCAAAGCAAGCTCCGTGGAATTTGATGAAAATGGTCAGGCAGAAATGCTGCCCATTGGGTCATGGGAAGTGGAACAGCGTGGATCGGATGTAGCCATACTGGCTGTAGGCCCCATGGTTTACACCGCTCTGGATGCGGCAAAACAGTCTGCTTCATCGGGAATCACATGCGAAGTGGTGAATTGCAGATTCATTAAACCCATGGATACAGCATACTTGGATTCCATTAAGAAAAAATTCGCAAAGATCATTACATTGGAGGAAGGGACGACCACAGGTGGTTTTGGTGATGGTGTCGCCGGATGGCTTTTGGAAAATGGGTTTCAAGGGAAGTTTAAGAAACTTGGATTACCAGATAACTTTGTAGAGCATGGCTCCCGTGATCAGATATTGACAATGCTGGGACTGGACGTTGATGGTGTCGCCCAATCAATTCGTAATTTTGTTGGTGAAAAGGACTCCGTTTCCGTTTAAAAATTGAATTCTTTATTTCTAGCACTCATTGGACTCATCCTGTTTGGATTGGGTTATCGGTTTTACGCATCTTATATCTCAACTAAAATATATTCTCTCCAGGATTTTACAGGAGATGTTCCGGCAAAAGAGTTCCAAGACGGAATAGATTTTGTACCAACTAAAAAGGGGATTCTTTTTGGGCACCACTTTACATCTATAGCGGGTGCAGCACCTATTATTGGCCCCTGCATTGCAGCCTTCTGGGGATGGTTGCCGGCTCTGCTTTGGATCGTTTTGGGAACCATATTTATGGGTGCCGTTCATGATTTTGGTGCGCTTGTGGTATCTGTCCGGGAAAAAGGGAAGACGATTGCAGACATTACCGGAACCATTATCAACAAGCGTGTAAAAACCATGTTCCTGATTTTTGTCATGATGTTAAGTTGGCTAGTGCTGGCTGTTTTTGCTATGGCAATTGCAGGACTTTTTGTGAGTATTCCTACAGCCGTTCTGCCTGTAAATATTGAAATTATTATTGCACTCGCCGTTGGATTTTTACTTTATCGAAAAAAAGTGGATGCTTTGATTCCCTCGATCATTGCCTTAATTCTACTGTATGTTTTTGTGTATATTGGATCTTTCACACCACTTTCATTCGAGGCCATTGGAATGGACAAAGCCTCCCAATATACTCTTTGGATTATTTTACTATTTATTTATTCTGGGATTGCCAGTCTGCTCCCTATTTGGTTATTACTCCAGCCACGGGACTATATAAACAGCCATCAATTGATTGTTGGTTTGGTCTTGATCTTTATCGGAATAGCCATTGCTCAGCCGGTTGTAGAAGCACCCATGATAAGATCGGCAGGTGAGGGAGTCCCTGGTTTATTCCCTCTATTATTTGTGACCATCGCCTGTGGAGCTATTAGTGGATTTCATGGATTGGTAGCATCTGGTACCACATCAAAACAAGTCTCCAATATTCAGGATACAAAAATGATAGGGTATGGATCCATGCTTGGCGAGGGAACCTTGGCCTTGGCTTCCACCATTGCGGCTGTGGCGGGAATTTCTTTGGTTACAAATTGTAATCTACCTTCTATTGGCGCTGTAGATAATCTTAGTTGGAATATTTATTATGATACATGGGCACATGCAGCCACCAATAAAGCAACTGCTTTTGTATTAGGTGGAGGTGCTTTGATCCAGTCTCTGGGAATTCCACAAACACTTGCCAAAACGATTATGGCTGTATTGGTTATTTCATTTGCCGCAACAACTTTAGATACAGCGACAAGAATCCAACGATTCATTCTTATAGAAGTGGGGCAAACCATTAATGTCCCGTTATTGAAAAATCGTTATATTGCCACATTTGTGGCTATTGTGCCAGCACTGGCACTGACCTTATGGAATATTGCTGATCCTGTATCTGGTGAATTAACACAGGCCGGTTGGGTATTGTGGCCTATTTTTGGCGCATCAAACCAAATGTTGGCAGCTTTGACTTTAATGACGTTATCCATCTATTTCTGGAAAAAGAATAAACCAGTTTTGCCTCTAATCATTCCTTTTATTTTTATTACCGTAACCACGCTCTCATCCCTGGCAGTAAATGCCCAATCTTTCATTGGGAACAATCCATTATTATTTGTGATAGATTGTATATTAGCCACCCTGATTCTATGGATGCTATATGAAGGTTGGACAGTTTTCAGAGCTGGAAGATCACAGGAAATATTTTAGACCATGAGTGAACAATTAACTCTATTTCAAGATGGATTAAACCATTGGAATAAAACCACTAAATCTATGTCGACTCGTGACGCAGATTTTGATACTTTATCAGGCAAAGAACTGGATCTGTGTTACTTCCCCGATTCCCCAAATAGTGATTACATGGATAAGATTGGGTTCCCGGGGCAATTCCCATACACCCGGGGTGTCCATCCCAATTTATACCGTGGAAAACTCTGGACCATGCGCCAATTTGCTGGATTTGGTAAACCAGAAGAAACCAACCACCGTTTCAAAAAATTATTAGAAAAAGGGCAAACCGGTCTCTCCGTAGCTTATGATATGCCCACCCTAATGGGATACGATCCGGACCATCCCTATTCAAAAGGAGAAGTAGGGAAATGTGGCGTCAGTGTTTCTTCTCTTGCGGACATGGAAACACTTTTTGACGGCATCAATTTGGGTGAGATTTCTGTTTCCCAAACCATTAACGGTCCTGCCATTGTTCTCCTTGCATTTTATATTGCTGTAGCAGAAAAACAAGGTGTGCCATTGGATCAACTCCGCGGCACCCTCCAAAATGATATCTTGAAGGAATTCATTGCCCAAAAGGAATGGATCTTCCCGCCGAAACCATCCATGCGTGTCATTACGGATATGCTGGCTTATTGCACCGAACACATGCCAAAATTCAATACGATTTCCATCAGCGGCTACCACATTCGGGAAGCAGGTTCTACCGCGGCGCAGGAATTGGCATTTACTCTGGCAAATGGATTTTCTTATGTGGAGCATGGCATGAAAGCAGGGTTGGATGTGGATGACTTTGCACCCCGTCTTTCCTTCTTTTTTAATTCACATTTAGATTTTTTTGAAGAGATTGCCAAATTCCGGGCTGCACGCCGAATTTGGGCCAAGCGGATAAAAAATGTGTATGGGGCAAAGAGTGAAAAGTCCTGGAAATTGCGCTTCCACACCCAAACGGCGGGATGCAGTCTTACTGCCCAACAGCCCGAGATCAATATTGCTCGTACTGCATTTCAGGCTTTGGCAGGTGTCTTGGGTGGGACGCAAAGTTTGCATACCAATTCTATGGATGAAGCGTTGGCCTTGCCAACAGAAAAAGCAGCGGAGGTTGCACTGCGAACGCAACAATTGATCGCTTTTGAAACGGGTGTTGCTAACGTGGTTGACCCATTGGGTGGATCCTGGTTTATTGAAGAACTCACAGATAAGATCGAAGAGGATGCAGAACAATATTTTCAGGAAATTGAGAATATTGGAGGTGTCATTCCGGCTATTGAGCAAGGTTATTTCCAACGTGAGATCGCACGAGCTGCATCGGGTTACCAATCCAAGTTGGATTCTAATCAACGTATCATGGTGGGTGTAAATCGGTTTGTGAAAGAGGATGAAGAGATTGATATTCCAATTCTGGAAATCAGTGCGGAAGCAGGTGAAGTCCAACGGCAAAAATTGGCTAACATGAAAAAATCCCGTGATGAAACAAAAGCGCAGGAGAGATTATTTGAAATACAGGAAGCCTGTAAAAACGGAGATAACCTGATGCCGCCTATCATAAAAGCGGCCAAAGCATACGTGACCATGGGTGAAATTGTGGTGGCCATGAAAGCAGAATTTGGTGAGTGGCAGGAAACTGCTGTTTTTTAAGGAAAAAAATAATTTAGATATGCATGATACATTGAAAAAAGATATTTATTCTATATCCTTGGGAACAGGTAGGAGGCTACAAATTACTTATTTAAAATTTTTGATCAATCCACTTGTTTGGCAGGTATGTGCTATTATTTGGAACCATCATCAGTCTTTGGCCGGCAAAGGATTAAGACCATGAATCTTGTTTTTATAACCGCCGTTATTGCGTTGTTCTCCAGTATAGTGTGGTATGTGATTTTCCCACTTTTTGAAGGAGAATCAATGATCCCTCTAAAAATGAACCAAGGTGACCTGGATCGAAAAAAGGAGGTACTGCTACGCCAGATCAAAGAATTGGAAATGGATCACCATATCGGGAATATTTCTGACGAAGATTTCAACGGCAGCCGGTTAGCGCTTAAGCAGGAAATTTCAGAAATTATTGCAGAATTAAAAAAAGTGTTGTGAATCTTCAAGTCACTAATCTTTCAAAATCATTTTACTACTCTCCCGTTTTTCAATCTTTTTCTCTCAAAATAGAATCGGGTGAAAAGATTGGCCTTTCCGGTCCCAATGGATCGGGGAAGACCACTTTACTCAAAATGATCAGCGGTATCATGTCTATTGATTCCGGTGAGATCAGGATAGGAGAGAATGATGTGAATTCGGATGATCCAGATCCAAGAAAAAACCTGTATTACCTGGGCCATTCCGTAGGACTCTATCCAAGTTTAACCGGACACGAAAACCTGGCCTTTATTTCTGGATTATATGGGAAGACGAGCCGCAATATTTCTGACATTTTGATCAAGGTAAAGCTCGGTTCTGTCCAGGATAAATTGGTGAAATTTTATTCACAGGGCATGCTCCAACGGCTCAAACTTGCCACGGCCATAATTCTTGATCCCGATATTTTATTATTAGACGAACCTTTGGCCGGATTGGATGTTGATGGAATCAAATTGTTTGAATCCGTTATAGTAGAATGGAATGAATTGAGAAAAACTATGATTATTGTTTCCCATGATTCTGATTGGTTGCGTACCAATACAGACCGAATTATAGAACTAAAACAATGTTGATTCATTTTATACTAAAAGACTTGAAAATTGAATGGCGATCCAAAGAGATTATAACATCCATGTTTATTTTTGGATTATCCATTACGCTGATTTTCGCCTTGGCGTTCCAAGTGGCACCGATGTTAATTCGCACATTTGCTCCGGGACTCTTGTGGGTGGTGATCTTGTTTACATCTGTTTTGGGGCTGAATCGCCTTTTCTCGCTGGAGCGGGAAGAACATGCCATGTGGAGTTGGACATCAGCACCGGTGGATCGTGGAATTGTTTATATATCAAAAGTTATTTCGGCACTTTTCTTCGTCTTGATGTCAGAAATCTTGTTCATTGTCCCCTTTTTCATTTTCTTGAATCTACCAGCCAACTTTTCATTTTTTCAATTTTCACTAATTCTTTTTTTAGGAACAGGCGCCATCGTTTCTGTGGGTTGTTTGATTTCAGGCATCACTTTGCAGGCAGGATTGCGTGATGTATTGATTCCCATATTGCTATTTCCATCTGCATCGCCTGTGGCTATTGCAGCGACAAAATGTACAGAATCATTATTTGATCAAAAGCCTATGACAGAGTGGAATTTTTGGTTTCTTATTCTTGGCTCTTTTTTTGTAATTTTTGGCCTGTTTGGATACATGGTCTTTAACCGGATCGTTGAAGAATAATGACCTTTTTTAATCATCAAAACAATTTAATTCATGCAGCAATAGCGGCTGCACTTTCTGCGATCAATATTTATATTGTTCTCAGCTTGGAACCGCCGAACTTGGCACAGGGTATTTTTGGCAATATTTTTTATATTCATGTTCCTGTTGCTTGGACAGCATTTCTCCTGTATTTGTGTGTTATGATTTCGGGAATTTTATTTCTTATAAAGAAGGATAAAGTATGGGATCGTCGTGGTCTTGCTTTTGCCGAGGTGGGAACCATCTTCATGTTTTTGGTCTTAACTACGGGACCCATTTGGGCCAAACCGGCTTGGGGTATATTTTGGCCTTGGGAGCCCCGCCTTACTACCAGTCTAATCCTTTTCCTGATATTTCTGGGTTATTTTATGTTACGGGAATTTGGAGGCAATCCGGAACAGGTTTCCCGATATGCAGCCGTGGTTGGAATTTTGGCATTTTTAGATGTCCCTTTAATATTTTTATCGGTAAAGTTCTGGTTACCAGAAATGCAGTCACATCCACAGGTCGGGCAGTATTTTGACAGTGCAAATCCGCTGCCAACTTATCTTTTGATCTTCTCATTTTTATCATTATTGGTCGTGTCAAGTCTAATGATTCGCTTGCGGACAAATATTTTATCCATGAAAGAAGCGAATTAGATTATGGAATATTTACTTACCGCAGTTATCCTAGTTTATGGTTCAATTGCCGGATGGTTTCTTTATCAACTGAAACAAAATAATTTATTAAAGAGGAGTAAATAAATATGGAACGCAAAATTGTTCACGTTATCGGTACGGGAACGATTGGTGAACCGCTCATCGGACTGCTAAGCGATTATAGAGATCAGTTGGGGATCGATGAAGTTACCTTTCATAAAAACTCGGCTCTTCGCCGGGATAGGTCTAAAGTAAGCGACCTACTGCGCCGTGGTGCACGACTATCTGTGGATGAAGGGAAGGAACAGGAGTTTAGAAAGTTGGGAATAGATCCTGATTTTGAAACGGAAGAATCAATCAAGCGGTCAACGGTTGTAATTGATTGCACCCCCAAAGGGGTCGGTCATTCCAATAAAGTGAAGTATTATGAAAAATTCTCAGATACTGTAAAAGGATTTCTAGCCCAGGGCAGTGAAGATGGATTTGGAAAGAAATATGCTCGTGGCATTAACGACCATGCTTTGAATTCTTCAGATAAGTTCATCCAAATCGTATCGTGCAACACCCATAATATATCCTGTGTCACCAACACCTTGGCCGTGAATAAAGATCCAGATAATCTCGTAGAAGGGAAATATGTCTGTATTCGTCGTGCAAATGATTTGAGTCAGACAGGAAGTTTTATACCGGCACCCCAAGTGGGATCACATGGAGACGAGAAATATGGTTCGCACCATGCGGCTGATGCGGCTGGCTTATTCGCAACATTGGGCATGGACCTGAATTTGTTTTCATCGGCTATGAAAGTAAATAGCCAATATATGCATGTACTTTGGTTCACACTCAAAGTGAAAGAACCTACTACCCTTGCATCTGTGAAGGAGAGACTGCATAATAATGATAATGTAGCCATGACTACCAAGGATATGACCAGCACGGTTTTTTCCTTCGGACGTGACCATGGACATTATGGACGAATCATGAACCAAACTGTTGTTGTAGAACAATCACTTCATGTTCGGAATGATCATGAAATCACAGGTTTCTGTTTCACGCCACAGGATGGCAATTCTATCTTGAGTTCAATCTCAGCAGCAGAATGGATGCTGTATCCCCATTCTTATAAAGATAAAATCCAGTGCCTGTCGCACCTGTTTTTTAACATCATTTGAGCCTGAAAGTTGAACGGATCGTCACTGGCCCGTTTCAGGAAAATAGTTATGTCGCTTGGCAAGATGGATTGCCATCCTGCCTTGTGATTGATCCAGGTGATGATTCTGAACTGATTATTGAAGTGATTTCAGGAAAGGATCTCAATCCAATTGCCGTGGTAAATACCCATGCACATTTGGATCATATCGGTGGTGTATCGGATTTAAAAGAAAAATACGGAATACCATTTTATTTACATCCCAATGAAAAACCGATTCTGGATAGTTACGAAAGAGATTGTGCTTTTTTTGGAATAACACCGAAAATAACTCCAACGGTTGATCATTGGTTAAGCGCAGGTGAATTGAAGGTCAGTGACTTTTTGATCCAATGTGTTGAAACACCAGGACACACACCAGGTGGAACCTGTTTGGTAATCAATGATCATGCGTTCACCGGTGATACGATTTTTGCCGGTTCTGTTGGGCGAACTGACTTGCCGGGCGGTAATTGGGACACCTTATGTGATAGTTTGGTGAAAGCTATGGAAAATATTTCACATGATTATATTTTACATCCCGGACATGGACCGGACACAACATTGGAAAAAGAAATGAAACAAAACCCATTTTTGATTCCATTATTAAAACGGGTAAATTCCTTTTAATGAGTGAATTACAAACATTTAAGAAAAAACTGATTCAACTCGATTCGATTTTCCACAAGTTCACTGCCGAATTGGCAACCTTTTCTGATTTAAAGAAAGAAAACCGGATCATTATTGCTGTTTCTGGTGGAATGGATTCCATGGCGCTTTTTTCTCTCTTACATTCGAGAGAAAAATTTGATTTAGTCATTGCACATGTGAATCATCATTTGCGTGGAGATTCTAATAAAGATGAATCCCTTGTTCAAAGTGCATGTAGATCATTGGGAATTCCATTCTTCACTACATCATTGAATCCTAAAAAAATAAAAAAAGGGGAAAGTGTTGAACAATGGGGGCGAACACACCGCTATCGTTTCTTTAATGAAGTTATGGAAAAAACTAAGGCAAATTGGGTTATGACGGCTCACCATGGTAATGATCAGGTGGAAACTGTTTTAATGAATCTATCCCGTCAATCCGGCATTTCAGGCCTTTGTGGCATTGGGAAACAAACTAAAAATGTTATGCGTCCGTTGTTGAGTTTCACAAAAAAGGAATTAACCGATTTTGTAATAAGAAATGAAATTCCTTTTCGTGAAGATTTCACCAATTCTGAACTATCCAATCCCCGGAATTTTATTCGACATACGGTCGTAAACCCATGGGAGAATAATGCTCAAAATCTTGTGAAGGGGATTCAAAGTTCCGTTAATCATTTTTCCGAATGGAAAGATGCATTGGATTATTTCATTTTGGAGACACTTGTTCCAAAAATTCACCAATCTGTCAATCGGTTTGATATTCCTATCAAGATGGTCCAAGGTCTGCCAAATATGGTGAAAGTTAGATTGGTGCAACTTTTGATGGAAGCAACTTATCATGAACGTTGGTCCAAACATCAGATTGAACTTTTGAAATCATTTTTCAAGAAAGAAGAAGTAGGCAATCAACATATTTTACCTAACGGATGGAAATTGTTATGGGATCGAAGATCAATTATTGGAAAAGAAACGGCACATCAATCCCCAAAATATCCCGTGAAACTTGTCCCGGGTCATCCTGTTAATTTTAATGATTATAGATACGAATTGGTCTTGTCGAGACAAGAAAAGTCTGACACAACTCAAAATCAGGAACAAGTGGATTGGACTCTATTGAAGGATCGGAGATTGGAGATTCGTGCCTGGACAGACGGTGATTTCTTTCAGCCTTTGGGGATGGAAGGACACCAGAAGATCAGTGATTTCCTGATTAATGAAAAAGTGGATCAATTCACAAAAGAATCTCAAGCAGTTTTGACAGCGAATGGTGAAATCATCTGGGTGTGTGGCAAACGTATTTCAGATTGGGTAAAACTAACACCCCAATCTCAAGAAACTGCTGTCTTAAATAGGACTTTCTTACTATTATGAATCCATTCGATCAAAAGAGAACACTTTTAATATCACCTGAAAAAATTCAAAAACGAGTCTTAGAATTGGGGAAAGAGATCTCCGAAAAATATACAGACAAGGACCCCATTTTTATTGGAGTCTTAAATGGTAGCTTTATGTTTATGGCAGATCTACTTCGAAGTATTTCCATTGATTGTGAAATGGATTTTATTAAGGTTCGTAGTTATGTGGGAAAAAAGTCATCTGGAACAATTCAACTCATAAAAGATATATCTGCAGATGTGACGAATCGCCATGTGATCCTAGTTGAAGATATTATTGATTCCGGGCATACAATTCAATTTTTAATGGAAAGAGTGCGCAGTGCCTCACCTAAGTCAGTATCCATCGCTACATTTTTGATTAAACCAGATATGGCAAAAATCGATTTCGCAGTTGATTTCATTGGGTTTGAAATTCCACCGGAATTTGTTGTAGGATACGGGTTAGATTATGATCAAAAATTAAGACATTTAAATGGTGTTTATTCTCTAGAGAGTGATACTGTCGTATAAAAATATCAAGGGAAATTATATATGAACAATCAAAAAAATAAGCCGCAGCAAAATCAAAATAAACAGAATCCAAAAAAGAAACCGGATCAGTTTGATTGGATGCGAGCCGGTAAAACCAGCATCGTTTGGCTCATGATCATTTTCGGAGCCGTTTATATTTCAGGCTTATTGACTGAATCCGGTAAAAAAGAAATCGAAATCGAGTATACTAATTACCGTGAATATTTGGCAAACAGAGAGATTGAAAAAGCGATTATCATGGGTGATGTATTTCATGGCGAATTCAAAGTATCAAAAACAATTGAAACTCCTATTGGTCCCTTGAATGATGTGACTCATTTTAAATTGACACTTCCGTTTCTTGAAAGGGAAGATACTGATGAATGGGATGCCGCTGGGATAGAATACACTTTTAAGGAAAAAACAATTGACTGGACGGGATATTTACTCAATATGCTTCCTTGGATTTTATTAATTGGATTCTGGTTTTTTATGATTCGCAGAATGCAAGGTGGCGCAGGGGGTATGGGCGGTATTTTCAAATTCGGGAAAAGTAAGGCATCGCTTTGGACATCGGATCAACCTCGTGTCACATTTAAAGATGTAGCAGGTTGTGAAGAAGCAAAAGAAGAGTTGAAGGAAGTGATAGACTTTTTAAAGAATCCCAAAAGATTCCAAAAACTTGGAGCCAAAGTACCTAAAGGAGCCTTGCTTGTTGGCCGTCCAGGTACAGGAAAAACTCTTTTGGCTCGCGCCATTGCAGGGGAAGCATCTGTACCATTTTATAGTTTAAGTGGTGCAGATTTTGTAGAAATGTTCGTGGGTGTGGGCGCTTCCCGTGTTCGTGATCTTTTTGAGCAAGCTAAAAAGACTGAACCATCAATTATTTTTATCGATGAAATGGATGCGGTGGGTCGTCATCGTGGTGCCGGAATTGGAGGTGGACACGATGAGCGTGAGCAAACCTTGAATGCGCTTCTTGTTGAAATGGATGGATTTAATAATACCCAGAATGTAATTGTCATTGCCGCAACAAACCGGCCGGATGTGTTGGACCCAGCCTTGCTTCGTCCCGGTCGTTTCGATCGCCAAATTATGGTAGATGTACCGGATTACATAGGTCGTTTGGGCATTTTGAAAGTCCATACCAAGAACGTGGTGATGAACCAGTCAAAAGTAGATTTGGAATCTTTAGCTAAAGGTATACCCGGTATGGTGGGTGCAGATATTGCTAATTTAGTGAATGAAGCCGCATTACTTGCGGCAAAAAAAAGGAAAAAGTCCATTGATATGGATGATTTTGAAGAAGCAAAGGACAAGGTAATGATGGGTGCTCAGCGTAAAAGCATGGTTCTTTCTCAAGAAGAAAAAAGAGTAACTGCATATCACGAAGCAGGACATGCATTGGTGGCCATCAAGACCAAGGGAGCTGATCCTGTACATAAAATTACCATTATTCCTCGGGGGCAAGCCTTGGGCGTCACAATGCAACTCCCGATTGATGAAAAACATGGCTATAAACGCAGTTATGTGGAAGGTCGCCTTGCTATTCTTATGGGAGGAAGAAGTGCTGAAATGGTTATTTTTAACGAAATGACGACCGGTGCTGGGAACGATATCGAACAAGCCACCCAAATTTCGCGGAAAATGGTGACAGAGTGGGGGATGAGTGATTTGTTAGGTCCAATGACCTTCGGGAAAAAGAATGAAGAAATATTTTTGGGACGAGAAATTCAATCTCAAAGGGATTACAGTGAAGTAACGGCACGTATGATCGATGAAGAAATCTCTCGAATTGTTCGTGATTCCCAACGAATAGCTGACGAAATTCTTCGGAAAAATATTGAAATTCTTCATAGAATAGCTGAGGAATTGTTGAAATACGAAACGATCGATTCGATAGATCTTGAAAAAATCCTTAAAGGTGAAAAACTTACACGAGCATTGAATGGCCAAGATAAACTCAAAAATAAGCGGAAACCCCGGAAGCGCCAAAATACCCCCCCCAAAATAAAGGATGGAGAAAAAGCACAACAAAAATCTCGTCAACAGAATCATTCCAAACCACAGCAGGGTAAAGCAAAGCCAAAACAACCTCAACCACAAAAAAAACAGGAAGTGAATTCCTGATTTGAAATCAAAATTGTCACGCCATAATTTTTCTGAATGGTGCCAGAATTCTGACCGGGAAACACTGGTTATGGGTATCATCAATGTAACGCCGGATTCTTTCAGCGATGGCGGACAATATTTTACAAAAAAATCTGCTGTGAATCACGCCATGTCGCTGATTAATGATGGAGCTGATATTCTGGATATTGGCGGTGAATCTTCTCGTCCAGGTGCTGCGCCAATTTCTGTAAAAGATGAATTGAACCGAATCCTCCCCGTCATCAAATTGATTCGAAAGACAGATTCAGTCGTCTTAATTTCTATTGATACTACAAAATCAATTGTAGCAAAACAGGCTGTGGAAGCTGGTGCCGATATCGTGAATGATATTAGCGGATTCTCTCTGGATAAAAACATGGCATCTGTGGTGTCATCATTGGATGTGCCAGTGATTTTAATGCACATGAAAGGAACACCCTTAACAATGCAAACAAAACCACATTATGAAAACCTTGTGGGTGAAATCAGCTCTTTTTTTCTAAATCAAATTAATGTTGCTAAATCTGCAGGGATTAAAACAGAAAAAATCATTTTGGATCCTGGGATTGGATTTGGAAAAACAATCGATCATAATTTTACGGTTATTCAAAAATTAAATGAATTTTGTGAATTGGGATATCCAGTGTTAATTGGCCCTAGCCGAAAGGCTTTTATAGGATCCATGTTGGGTCTTCCATCTCATGATCGAATAGAAGGAACAGCAGCAGCTATTTCTGCCGGTATTTTAAATGGTGCAAGAATTGTTCGGGTTCATGATGTGAAAGAAATGAAACGAGTTGTAACAATTACTGAAAAGATCAGGACTGCCGCATGACTCTCTTCAAATTTGGATTCTTGACTTTTACTTTAATTGATGTGATTGATATCATCCTGGTTACTTGGATCTTTATAAAAGTGTACCAATATTTCAGAGAAACCCGGGCCGGGCAAATGTTGATTGGATTGGTGATATTGCTCATCTCATCCTTCTTGTTCAATTCATTTGGATTGAGTGCCATGTCCTGGTTAGTGAACCAATTCCAAACTGTTTGGGTAGTAGCATTTGTGATTTTATTCCAACCGGAAATCCGGCGGCTTTTAATCTACGTAGGACAAACACGATTTTTCCAGCGCATTTTTATGATGGGAACTTCCCGTTCCTTGGAATCGGTTGTGGAAGCTTCATTGATTCTGGCAGAGAAAAAATGGGGTGCTTTGATTGTAATTCAACGAGAGACAGGACTTCGCTCTTACAAAGAAGCGGGAACACCTTTAAAAGCGGAAGTTTCAACACCCTTACTCATGTCTATCTTTAATCCAGGCTCGCCCATGCATGATGGGGCTGTCATATTGCAAAATACATTATTGGAAGCTGCAGGCTGTATTTTGCCATTAACTGAAAGCCCGATGGTTTTACCCGAGATGGGTACACGACATCGTGCTGCATTAGGAATCACTGAAGAATCGGATGCAATTGTTGTAGTTGTTTCAGAAGAACGGGGGACAATTTCTACAGCTGAAAACGGTCGGTTTACTCACTTGGATATGGATGAAATGAAATTGCGTCGTTATTTGAATGAACGTTTATTTATTTCATCTGGTGAATAAAACTTCACGATCATCCTTGATTGTGGTAAGGTTGCCTGATTTTGTCATTAAGTTGTAATTTTAATAACCATCACTCGTATCACTTCCGATTTAATTATTTACCCGTAGTTTATAACGTAACAATTTTTCCGATTTCCCCCTTAACTCGAGTTCATCTTCTCTGTAAATTTTCAGATGGAATTAT
>Ga0302127_10000059_pt1 | contig 46631 bp, 43 predicted proteins | sample CB4_SCM_MG_FD_204452 | JGI IMG/M metagenome (GOLD analysis project Ga0302127, IMG submission 204452) | Marine microbial communities from Western Arctic Ocean, Canada - CB4_SCM | ecosystem: Environmental > Aquatic > Marine > Oceanic | place: Canada: Western Arctic Ocean | collected 2017-09-24
TCCCAAGTGCTCACTTGTGGATGGCCTAAGAGTAACGGAGTAGTACTTCCTCCACCACGGTGGCTTTGCACAAATGCGTCACTTTTCGTCCACGTATCGAAGTGTTCCCGTGATTTCCACATTGTGTGGGAGGAATAGTTTAGTGCGTCTTCCTCAGCGTCTCCCCGTAAAAGCGCAAAGTGAAGTATTCCAGGCACTTCATTGAGATAGGTATCTCTTTCACGCCAAGCTGTCTCAAAGGCCTCGCCTGAGTCTTTTTTTACCTTGAACGCATTCATAGCTATAAACATAGATTCAACTCCACTTTGGTATTTTAACTGACTAATTATAATTAATTATCTATTCAATCTCGAACGTAGCTTTGAACTCACGCCACTCCCCAGCTGACATCCCAACGTCTTCTCGCTCCACATGTTCACCCTTGAGGAATCGCGTTATGGCTTCCTTTCCTCCGGCCGAAAGCGCGGCTCCACCAACCCTGTATTTTTCGAACGAGTTATATACCAATGGGACCCACTGTCTCACTATTTCGAGGAGTACATCCGCATATGCTCGTATTTCATATTGAGCGTGTGAGTCGGTTCGCAACGCAAGGAAGCCAAGAAGATTATGAAGGTCGATTTTCCAGTACCACTGGGTATAGAAATTCAAGGAAAGATTCATTCGCGCGAGTTCTCGTGCGATACCATCTCTGTTTTCATCTAATACGTTTCCTTCAATATCGTTATTGAGCAACACTTCATAATTGTCGTATGCTCGAGCGGCATCCTCTCGTAGCAAATTTTGAACTAGAGTTGCTTGTTCCTCTGAGAGTGGCTGATCTGCTCGCCCTTGTTTGAGGTCAGTACTTTGGCCAGCGAGCTTATCCTGTTCGGGGATATAGAACTCACGGTCAAGTATTGAATACCGGGCTGAAATTTCATTTACGTTTGCAGTGCGATGTCTGATCCACTGCCGCGCTACAAAGATGGGAAGTTTCACGTGCATTTTGATTTCACACATTTCAAATGGGGTTGAGTGGCGATTTCTGAGTAGATAATTAATAAGACCTTGGTCTGTATTTACCGTCCTTGTACCTTTACCAGTCGATACTCGAGCTGCTTGAACTACGGCACCGTCATCGCCCATGTAATCTACTATCCGGATGAAGCCGTGATCAAGAACTGCGAGAGGTGTGTAGAGGAGAGATTCGAGGCCAGCACTTATTGGTCGGAGTGTAGGCTCACTTTGATTTCGGAGTTCGTCTGCGTCGGACAAAATTTGTCCGGAGAGGTTAGATTGAGCCTTTTGAAGCGCCTCTTCTATCAATTTCGGATAATTATTTTCTGATGTCAAAGTGTATATCCTCTGCAAATAACCAGACGCGGGTTGATATGTTGATTTCTATTTCTTTTTTCTGAGGGAGAAGATTATTAAAGCTACCATAGCAGCCGCTGCCCCCATCATAGAGCTCCGTTTAAGAATATTGGCCATGACGTTGTTTTTTTGTTGAGCAGCAATGATCGCGTCAGGGGTGATTCGTTCGACCAAAACTTTTTCATTGGCCGTGCTAACTGAGACTTGATCTTCCGAGGGGTGGGAGCTTTCAGACGTACCTGACAAACTTTCGGGCTCGATTTCCGCCTTTATAGCCCCGAGCCCATATTTGTTTTTGGTGGACTTTGTGTCTGAAACCTGTCTATTTTGTAGAATTCCGTAACCATTACTGGCACTTGTTTTGTGGTTATTTTTAAGCGTCAAAAATCTTAGTCTGTGTTTTGAATCAGGTACATCGGTAGCAACACCAGCTTCATTCGAAACTCCATACCCTGAGCGACGTTTTGATTTTGAGGAATTTGCCATTCGAATTGAGTCCATTTCGTGGCTTTCTTTTTGCGGTTCAGTTGCCGCGAGAGACCGTGCGATGCCTTGTGTTACTTGATCGGGAGGAGGGTCTACCACGATTAATTTCTCTTTTTCTGCGGCAACTTCTTCGCGGGTGTTTGGAGTTGCAGTCATTCGTTGAAATACGAAACTGGGTTTGAGTATTGCGCTCAGAAGCATGGCAATCGCGACACAGACTCCAAGGGTGCTGAAGAGGAATAAAGATCCGACGCGGTCGGCGACAATTCCAAGTGGTAATGACATGACACCAACAGCCGAGAATGAGAGCATGAATAGGCTCATGACTCGGCCGTAGAACTTCGGATTTGCTTCAGTCAGCATCATTGTGCTAGTCGCCGTCATGTAAAATGCAGTGCCGCCACCAACTATTGTTACACCAACGACTGCACCTGCAAATCCAAACATTTGAGAGCCGACGGTCATTGTTATAAAACCAGCAGCCGTTGCAAGTCCTGAAAGCCATTGCAAGAGAGGTTTTCGGTCCCATTCTGCAAGCCATGTGATGAGCACAGAACCGATCATCGCCCCAACTCCTGCCATTGCAGTGAGCTGTCCGGCCTTTGTTTCCCAGTCTTCTAGCTTTAGGCCCGATTCAGCAAAGCCGGCTACTAGATTTTGAAAAGGCTGCGCGAAGATGGTGAGTACCAACATAAGGAGCATGAGCAGTCTGAGGCGGGGAGTGTGGTACACGTAGCTAATACCCGCACTGATGTCGTTAAGAATACTTCTAACCGACAGTGATTCTTTTGGGCTATTTGAGTCGAATTGGGGAGCAGCAATGCTTGAGGGCACTAGTAACAACGGGATTATCGAGACTATTCCGAGGAACCCGCTAGTCATGTAACCCCATTCATATCCGACGTCAAACCGAGTACCGAAATGAGGAAAAAATTCGATTATTGCAACTCCGAGCATTGGCCCGACCACTCGTGACATATTCATTGACATATTAGATACTGCGATCGCACTACCTATCCGTTGCGGGCTTACGACTGATGCCATCAGAGGGGTTCGAGCAGGCATACCGATAGAAATGATGCTGCCTTGAGCTATGCCAAGCCCTAATAAAGACCATACGGTGATGTCTTCAGTGAAAATTAGAATTCCGCAGAGCACATTCAAAGATCCCATACTTACTTGAGTGAACATCATTAACGTGCGCTTGTTTACTTTGTCGACAATTGCCCCTCCAGGAAGAGTGAAGAGAAGCATAGGCAGTGCTGAGCTCGCCATAAGCATGCCAGCGAAAGTGAATGACTTGGTTAGCTCCCAAGCAACTAAGGCCAATAAGACCATCTGCATGTTCATTCCAAAAAATGAGCAAGTTGAAGAGATAAATAGTCTTCGATAGTTAGCAATCCCAAGTACGGAAAGGGTTGTTGATAGGGAAGGCTTGCGGTTTGGTTGCATTAGTATCGAGTTTAGTTAAGAACATCTCTTAAGTCTGCTAATTTGGCCACACTGGCAAGCCTTATGGAACACGACGAGAGATTATTTCGAAAGACGATAGACTAACCCTTGTATGATGACATTAACATGAACATTACACGGAAGTGAGGCTGAGCATGGTAGGGGCATTAGACGATATTCGCGTACTCGATCTTTCAGAGCCCTTGGGCCATTATGCTGGCTATTTGCTAGCTAACTTAGGTGCTGATGTAGTTAAACTTGAACCCCCACACGGTGACGACTCACGCTCGTGGGCCCCATTTTTACCTGATCTAGAGGAACCCGAATCTAGCTTGCAATTTATGCTGCTAAATGTAGGTAAACGAGGGATGACACTAGATATATACAGTGAGACTGGTCGAAAAGTATTCTTGCAGTTACTGAACGAATTTGATGTATTGCTACAGTCATGGACTCCTCAGCAAATGGAAAGTCTCGGTTTGGATCAGGATACCGTTAGAGGATTATTTCCTAATCTCATCAATGCCTCAGTAACGGGATGGGGATTAGATGGCCCGTATGCATCTTTCGCTTATTCAGATATTGTTTCGTTAGCTATGGCTGGCGTGATGAATCTTTCTGGTTTTGAGGAAGGCCCCCCGACACAATTACCGGACCAGCAGGGTTTTCATTGTGCCTCCATTAATTTAGCCGCCGGGGTAGTCGCAGCGATACTAGAGCGGGATGCCTCAGGAATTGCACAGGACGTTGAAGTGTCAATGCACGAATCCTTGTTGATGGCTGAAGAGACTGCCATGCAATCTGCCGACATCCGAGGTATTGACCGTGAAAGGACTGGGGCTGCGCCCGGATTGCAGGTTATAAAGTTGCCCGGAATGGGTTTGTATGCCACACAGGATGGTTGGGTATATGCAATGGCTGCAGGGATTGCAGGTTCTGGATTCAATGGCCTGCTTGCTCTGATGGATTTGTTGAATGACTCTATAGCAGACGACTTGCGCGAGGAGCCTTATGCGTCGGTAATGGCCGAGTTTTCCAACAGTGCAGCCGTTTTTAGATTACTGGGTGATCCAGAAAGAATGAACGAAGTGAAAGAAACATTTGCCCAAGTTGACGAATTAGTGACAGGTTTCTTTCAGAAATACCCGAAAGAAGAACTATATGTGGAGGGTCAAAAACTACGACTGTTGATCGGCACCGTGAATGGTCCGCAAGAGTTATCCGAAAGCGAACAGCTAAACGACAGGGATTGGTTTCGGACGATTAATGACACCGGTCGAGGGCGCGAATTGAGATATCCAGGTCCCCCTTGGCAGCTGAAAGCAACTCCAGCAACACTGAGCCGTCCGGCACCACTATTGGGTGAACACAACGAAGAGGTTTTTAGGGCTATTGGGTTAGGCAAATCAGAAATCATGGAAATGAGCGAAAGTGGAGTAATTTGATGAGTAATCAATTTGTTAAGTCAAGGCCACTAGATGGCTTAAAAGTGTGTGATGCCACTTGGTATGGGGCGGGACCTATTGCGACCCGAGCATTGGCAAATCTTGGAGCTGATGTCATTCGTATCGAGACAGAGAAGCGTCCCGATGGACTTCGGATTGCCCAACCTAAGCCAGACGGGGAAGAAAGTCTTAATCAGAGTGGTTACTACAATAATTTTAACGCTGAGAAGCGATCCATCACTATTGACCTGACCACCGAGCGCGGGCAGGAACTTGGGATCGAATTGGTGAAGTGGGCGGACGTATTCGCCACAAATATGACAGCGAGAGCAATTCGTAAGATCGGCATGAGTTGGGAAAATGTCCAGGCAGCTAATCCAGGTATTATCGGCCTTTACGAGCCCATGCAAGGGATGACAGGGCCTCATTCTGAGTTTCAGGGATTTGGAGCTCTCCTATCAGCTATATGTGGTGTGAATTATTTGGCTGGAAACGAGAACGAACCTCCCATTGGAGTTGGCACAAACTATACCGACTATGTCATTAATCCGATTCATGCTGCTGTGGCTGTGATGGCTGCTGTACGGCACAAGCGTCGAACTGGTGAGGGTCAACTTATAGACATGTCGCAATTAGAGTCATCTGTTTCAGGGATGGCGGGAGCCTTATTTGCCTGGGACAACGGTCAAATTTCTTATGAGAGGTTGGGAAATAGGGTGCCCTATGCTGCACCGCATGGTGCATATCTTGCTAATGAAACCGGAGATAGATCAGACCATTGGGTGGCGATAGCTTGTATGACCGACTTTCAATGGTTAACTTTATCAGAAGTGATGGAACAACCTGAACTAGCCAATGATCCGCGATTTGTCACTTTACGTGGCCGCAAGGAAAATGAGGATGAATTGGACGGAATTGTTGGGAAATGGGTAAATGAGCTCAAGGCGTCTGACGTTATGAATAAACTTCAGTCAGCTAGTGTTCCTGCCGGAATGGTGCAGAAAGCGTCCGAAGTTTTGCAGGATCCCCATCTCGCAGCAAGAGAATTCTATGCCTACCCAGAACATGTGGAGGCGGGGAAACGCGCATATGATGGTCCAGGGTTTAGACTGTCAGAGACCCCTCACGAAATCAGGGGAGCCGCCCCGCTTTTAGGTGAACACACATGGGAAATCTGTTCAGACGTATTAGGTATGGACGGTGACGAAATCGGACAGCTTATTGCTGAGCAAATACTCTATTAGTTCAAGGATCGCTTAGTGAAGCGACTTGCCGCCACGATTGCGGGAAGGTAATCTCGCAGTGAGAGTTGAGTGTAAGGAATTCAATTGGCATACAAGATAGTTGAAACTTGCATCGGGTGTACGGCATGTACCAAGAAGTGTCCGGTAGAGGCAATTTCTGGCGTACGCAACGAGCTTCATGTTATAGATGCTGAATTGTGTATAGATTGTGGAGCCTGTGGAGCAGTTTGTCCTCCGGAGGCAATCCTTGATGAACTAGGTGACATAGCTAGAACGTTCCCGCGACGAGAGCTGCCCTTAGCAAAGGTGGTTGAGGAAAATTGTATCGGATCTGGCTGTGAGCTATGCATCAATATTTGTCCATTCGATGCACTTTCTTTGACGGATAGTCCGACTAACCATGACTATTACGGAATGGCAACTGTAGACGATCGAAAGTGTGTTGGTTGTAGACTCTGTGAACAGGCATGTGGATGGAGTGCTATCTATATTGATCCTCCACGCGAAATGTTGAAGAGAAAAGTATACCCACTGGAAATACTTACACCTAAAAAAGGTAAGGCACTTCAGCGATAGGTATTGTTGCTTCTTTTGATTATCTCGTTTTTTGCCTCAAAGTAATATAATTCGTCTAAGGGAGTTGTTGTGAGCGATTTGTTAGTGGGTGGGCACGTTTCTTCTTCTGGTGGAATTTTTAAGGCCGTAGAACGCGGACTTGAAATCGAAGCAGAGGCCATACAAATTTTTTGTTCGGCGCCCCAAATGTGGCGTGCAACAAAACATACAGATGAGGCACTCGAGCAATTTGTAAGTGACTTCGATGCGTCTTCGATTAAATCGGTATGGATTCATAATATCTATCTTGCGAATTTAGCCACCGATAAACCTGAAATGTTGGAGAAGTCAATTGCTTCAGTAGTCAATGCCTTGACTATTGCGGATAAGATATCTGCCACCGGCGTTGTGCTTCACACGGGATCTCACAAAGGACTCGGGATTGATGCCGTTTCTGACCAAGTAATTACGGCATTAACGGAGATTTTAGATCAAACTCCAAGTGATACTAAACTCGCGCTTGAAAATATGGCTGGTCAGGGTGGAGTGATCGGCGCGTCATTCGAGGAGCTTGGAATGCTAATAGCAGGAGTAGATTCTGATCGACTTGGAGTTTGCTTTGACACGTGTCACGCATTTGCTGCTGGTTACGATATTAGTAATTCAGAGGGTGTTGATAAAACCATGAAAGAATTTGATGCGGCTATTGGGTTTGACAAGTTGCTGGTGGTGCATGCTAATGACTCGCTTATGGAATTGGGTGGAAACAGGGATAGGCACGAGAATATTGGGCAAGGATTTATTGGTGACGAGGGTTTCAGAGCGCTACTAAGAAACCCTGCTTTCGAGGGAGTTCCCTTTTTACTGGAGGTGCCTGGATATCCAACCGGGGACAGCGAAAAAGGCAACGGGCCTGATTTAGAGAACGTGAACCACCTAAAAAAATTGCGGGATGGTTAAGCGTTGGGAGCTTACGACGGATTAATTTTTCTGGGATAGCCGGCCATTGACCGGAATTCATCTTCCCAGTACAAGATTTCTCGGATTAGGAATTCAGTGATTGCACCCTCTTGTGTTGGGATCTCTGGATCAGACTCAAACTTTTGGTAAAGCAAAGTGGCCATTGATTGATGAGACATCATCGGATCTTTTTTCTCTTCTCGAATTACAAGTTCTGTCTCAATTATTAAGTCACAAAGCTCAGAAGGAATGAATCCGTTGAGATCTTCGGACGCCATTTCTGCTATCCAGTCAGCACCTTCTTCCAGAGTACTTTTGTCAATTCCTTCGTTTGTCATGGACGGTAGCCTCCAGCACTCTAATATTATTATTAGGTTAACGTTCTTAATTCATGTATGCGACTATTTTGATATGGAAGCCAGTATGGAAAATATCCAAGTGCTGAAGTTACACCCCCTAGCTAGGATTCCTGAACGTGCTACGGCTCAGTCCACTGGATTTGATTTATACGCATGCATTGAATCACCGATTGAATTGAAATCTAGTCCGCAATTAATTTCGGTCGGTATTGCGCTTTCAGTTCCCTTTGGAATCGATGCACAGATTAGACCAAGGTCAGGACTCACTCTAAAAGGAATTATCTCTGGGTACGGCACTATAGATGCAGACTATCGAGGTGAATTATTTGTGACAATGTATTTATTGAATGATGACTCATCGTATGTGGTTAACTCTGGAGATCGAATCGCACAGCTGGTTTTTAACTCCGTTCCGGTAGTGGACGTCGAGGTCGTGAATTCGCCTGACGATTTGGATTCAACGGACCGAAGTTCGGGCGGGCACGGCAGCACAGGCCGATAATATTTTCTAGAGCTGGATAATTAGAAAAGGCCTGCAGTAATTTACTACAGGCCTTTTCTTTGCTATACATCTGCCGTGCGGCGGGGGTACGTATTTGCGGCAGATGTTATAACCAATTTATAAAAGCGACAGCGTTAGCCGTCAGCTGCTATTAAGCTTCTGAATAATTCCCTTCTGTTTCTTTTGAAATAAGTACTACGTGATACAGCAGCGCTGCTGCAAGACTTCCGATAATGGGTCCAATCCAATAGACGAGATGATTAGTCCACGTTCCACTAATAAGCGCGGGTCCCAGAGCTCGAGCTGGATTCATCGCCGCTCCGGTGAGTGGTCCCCCAGCTAAAATATCCATAGTAATTGCCAGCCCAATTGCCATACCGCCTAACGCTGGCCTTCTGCTATCAACAGCAGTACCAAATATTACGATAACTAAGAAAAATGTAAGTATTGCTTCAATCGCGATTCCATTTATGAAGCCTATTTGACCATCAAGCACGGGCGTACCAAGCGTACCGGTGATGTCCAACAGGCTCGTTGGTAATAGTGCGTTTACTAGTAGCGCGCCGATTATTGCACCAACGAGCTGCGCCACTATATATGCGACAGCAGAAACACTTTCAATTCGCTGCGTGACCCAAAATCCTATAGTGACAGCAGGATTAAAGTGGCCTCCTGAAACTCCCCCAAGAGCAGACACCATCAGAGCAATAGCTAGGCCGTGAGCAAACGCGATTGCGATTATATTTCCAGTAATGATTATTGATGACACACCGATAAATACAAGGGTGAAAGCACCGATTGCTTCTGCAATTAATCTGGGGAAAAGCAGTGAAGAAGACAAAAGAGTTTCCTTATTTGATTATTTCTCTTACCTGATAAGAAGTATCTTTGTCTCTCGTTAAACTGTCAAGTGCCTATACAAGTGAACAGTTAACTGGCGAGTTATTTTGGAAGGGTCAGCGACTTTTTGGGATAAGGTGCAAAGATGTAGCAGGTTGTCGCTATTAGGAACATACTGACGAAGACTATAAAGACGCCGTCGTACGAGCCTAATCGGTCATACCAGATACCTATTACAAGCGGTCCTAGGGCATTCATACCTAATTGAATAGGCTGGAATGAGCCTCTTATTTTCCCGACGTGGAATCGACCGAAATAGTCAGCGTGGATAACTTGCATGAATGTCACATGAGATCCGAAGGCGAGTCCGTTTGTTAGCGCATAGAGCATCCCGTCACGGAGTGTGGTCGCACGAGCAAGAAGCGGAATTGTTAATGCCATGAGAATAAGCGTGGCTATCATTGTTCGCCGCATAGTTATGCGTTCCGCAATGATTCCCCCAAGGAGACTGCCAGCGGCACCCATTATGGACCAGACAGTAATCACGAGAGCGGCTTCGCCTGGTCTCAATCCGTGCTCGATCAGATATGGGATTTGGTGGAAATTTATTGAGCCACTTGTCATCATTGTAATGCTGAGCGCGATGCCAACGAGCCAATATGCCTTTAAATGTAATGCTTCACGCAGGGTGAACGACGAAGTGCGGTCCAATTCTGAAACCGTTGTTGAGAGCTGATTAGTGGAATTGTCTTGAGGTGATTGAACTTCGTCATCGGGCAATAATCCAATATCCTCTGGTCGTCGTCGCATGAAGAGAAGAGCCGGTAAAAATGCCATGAGTAGGAGCACCGAGAGAATTACCCAAGCATTACGCCATGAATCAGTGAACTGGATAGTAAGGGCGACGGCGAGAGGTAGAGTGGCCATACCTAATCGTTGACCCACTCCGACAATACTCGCGACCAGCGCTCTTTTTTTTATATACCAATTTGAAACAGTAATATATGAGCTTGCTTGCATACCTCCCATGGAGAGACCTCTACCAATTCCGTAGAACAGAATGAGCTGCCATAAACTGTCAATCGTAGAGAGACTGATGCACGCGATGGCCATACCCGTGCCACAGACGGCTATAACCCAGCGACCACCCCAACGGTCGATAATTGCACCTGACCATGGTGCAGTAATCCCACCCAAAAGCGAGCCAACAGAAATGGCACTTGCTATCGCGGCTCTGCTCCAACCGAATTCGAATTCTAATGATTGCGTAAACGCACCGAGTACTGGATTGAAAAATGTTACTGAAGCAAAGGATGTTCCAACAGCGCTGCCAACAATTAGCCATCCATAATGAAATGCAGGGAACCGGCTTCTGTTATTTTTCATTTCACTGCTTAAGTAATACCTAATATGATGTGTGTATAGTGTGTGAGTGTATGTATTGATCTCAACTAGCGCATTCAGGAGTGTTTTTGGATTTTAATTTCCAAAAATCAGTTGTTGAATGAATCTGTGCTTTAGCAGCGAGTTAGATGTGTGGGAGGACAATGTCCATGAATCGTCGAGTAAAGAGTGCATTTGGAATTTTATGTGCCGCGGTGCTGGGGACAGTACTTGGCCGATTATTAAGAGAGTCTTATATCCAACCAAATGAAGATGGATCTCGAACCTCTACTTCGAATTTGAGCATACCTGATCTAATTCCTGGCCTTGTAGCAGCTGGACGCACCCGTGACGTCCCATGGGTTTGGCTTAAAATACCGATGTGGTTAACTGCTTTTGTTGTAAATTTTTCTTTCTCGGTTGCTGGAGGTGATATGGACAACGTCCGCGAGACTATCACCCGAGTCGTAAAAGAAAATAGCGGTATCGATATTGAAGGTATCTTATCCGCAATGGAAACCTTAAACGTTGACAATGATCTTTGGAGTTAGATGAGGATGATAAGATCGAAGCAAGACGACTTGGATTATGAGATTAGGTGCCTCTGATGACAATAGCTCTTCTTGTGCTGACCGCCTATCTTTTAGGATCTATTCCGACTTCATATTTGGTGGTCCAGTTTTTTCATGGTAAGGATATAAGAAGACTAGGGACCACTAATCCTGGCATGATGAATGTTTGGGATAATCTAGGATTCGCATCAGCTCTGTTAGTTGCAATTGGTGATATTGGCAAGGGAACTATCGCGGTTGGACTCGCATATTGGCTGAACGCCGACATTATGGTGGTAGGTGCTGTCGCCCTCACGGTGGTGCTCGGGCACGACTTTTCTGTATTTTTGAAATTCCACGGTGGAAATGGGATGGCGCCCGCTGTGGGTGCGGTCATCGCATTATTACCTATAACAACTTTGTACGTTCTAGCAACAATTGCCGCTCTCTATTTTGTCACCCGCCGCAAACGCGCATGTGGAGTTATTGGGCTAGCATTGATACCTAGCGTTGGATACCTATTTGGCTATGACGAATCGCGAATTTTGGTTGCGGTTATGGTATTCACTCTTGCCGTGCTGAAGGTGGTCCGATTTGAGGGCTTTTCAGCAGATAGAACTCGTCAGCCCGATGATCTAGTCAAACAGCACAAGGATGAATAGTTTTGAGCTTGGGAACTGGATCGATTAGGTTGATGAACTTTTGATGATTCTGGCTCTGGAAAATTTGTAGCGTAATGAAAAACAGTGAGACTCATGACCGGTTGGTTGGCGAATTTGCTGCTTTGGTCAATAGCGATAACTCGCAGTTTAGTCTTTCAAGTGCCGCGTTTCTGATAGCAAAAGAGAATAATCCAGACCTGCAGACCGATCTATACGAGCAGGAGCTTTCGAGGCTTGGTACCGGACTAATTGAAGCCATTCGGTTAGACACACTTCGCTACAATGCCCGCCGGATAATCAGGAGCATGTCAACTTTCTTGTTTAAGGAATGTGGATTCATTCCAGATCTCGAGTTTCCAGATGATCCACTGAATATCTATTTAGATTCAATGCTTGATAGGAAGACTGGTGTCGCAATTTCATTGACACTTCTCTATTGTGAGTTGGGTCGGCGGGCGGGATTAGACATCAGACCAGTAGGACTGCCAGGGAATATGATTTGTCGGTTCTATCCGAGCGTCGCAGAGAGCGATTTTGAGCAGGAAGCTCCAGAAATTTTAATAGATCCTTATGCTGCAGGGAAGAATATTCGTAGACAGGATGCCCATATCCTTATTCGTAATCGTTTTGGCGGTAGGATTCAGTTGGAGGATCACTACTTCGATCCTTTGGAACCTCGGCAGTTTATGCAACGCTTTCTAAGGCTGCTCAAGACCATATATCTACAGAGGGGTGACGAGGAACATGCCGCACTGATAATTGACTTTTTGGTAGCGATGTATCCTTGGGATCTTGACGAAATGCGCGACAGAGGGATGCTGCGAGCGAAGACAGATGACGCCAGCGATGCGATAGGCGATCTTGAGCCATACCTACGATATAGGCCACAAGCACGCGATGTTGGAACAATTCGTGAAATCGTTCTATCGTTAAAGGAGCATGTTCAGTTAGAGAACGATTCTGCTATGTTAGATTGAAACTGAATGATGAACGGGGGAGGCAATGATGGAAGAAAAAATTACTCATCTCCATCAGGTAGAGTCAACGGCATCAGATTTTGTCGTATTTGCCGAAACTTTATCTTACGACACTAATCATCCGCTTGAGTTCATTGATATAACAGAGGATGTAAAAAGCTTCGTTCGCCGATCGAAGGTCAATTTTGGTCAAGTGTCGATTACGTCTGATCACACGACAGCCGCAGTTATCGTGAACGAAAATGAACCACTTTTACTGAATGATATGGCCCGCGTCCTTGCAAGATTTGCGCCGACCGGTGATTACTACGAGCATAATGATTTTTCTATACGGACGGTCAACATGACCTCAGCTGAAAGTGCCAACGCTCATTCACATTGTCAGCAACTACTTTTGGGTGGTAGCGAATCTCTTCCAGTGCATAACGGATCTATGCGACTAGGAAGATGGCAGAGTATTTTTTTTGTGGAATTAGATCATGCTCGTCCGAGAAGCCTTTATTTACAAGCAATCGGTATGAAGAAATCTGATGTAGACCAAGGGTAGGTCGCGGAAACTCCTTCAGATAAATGGAAAACGAGTCGATTGCATGAGCAGAGTAGTCCGCACGTTACTAATTTCCAATAAGTCAGCAGCCAAGGCGTTGCTAGGTGTTCAGCATCCGGCTGTCGATCGTAATGCCGTATGTGTTTCATTACGGGGGGGCAATCTAATAGTAAATATTTTGAAATTTATTCGAATATTTTCTCAAAATAATGCTATTCAGGCAGCTGATTTTCAAGCACTTTCATTATTGAACAACAAAGATTGTTCGTTTTCTCGGGAAGTTCCTATTACTGCCCATCTCGTTTTGCCTTTTTTTATTCCCAAGGCACGTCTGCTACCAGATATTAAATTAGTCGTTGATTCCTTGGGCCTTACCCGAATATCTGTCGATAATCTACGAAGATCAATTTTTTTGGCGGCGGCGTTGCCTGAACTTGAAGTTATTTGGATTGTGAGGTCGAAGAAGAACCTTCGAGATACGATCAAGATAAATCAGCAGACTGGCAAATTAGGAGTTCTCGTAGAAGTAGATGAGACTTTACTAGATTCAGAAAATATCACGAGGAATCTTTTAGAGTGTTTTACTCACCTGATTGTGACCAATGTTAGAACTCCGGAGCGTGCGCTTGAACTGCGTACTTGGTCGGTTTCAGAAATTGCATCGCAGCATATCACCGTACTGAATATTTTGTGAGGTTCTAAATGAGTGAAGACCAGTTTCCAGATGAGCTAGAGTTTTTGGACGATATAGTTGCCGCGGATAACTTAACTCAAGACCTTAAAGCGCCGCTTCTCGAGATTATTCGAGGAATTATCCAGGCAAATGGAGGCTCAATTTCGTTCAAGGAGTTTATGGATTTAGCTTTAAATTATCCTGATTTCGGCTACTATTCCAAGCCAGATCTTAAATTAGGAATAGATGGTGATTTTGAGACAAGCCCAGAGGTTCATCCTATGTACGGAGGCCTTTGGGCTCGACAACTTCTTGAATGCTGGACTTTATTAGGTTCACCTTCGATATTTACGTTTATCGAACTAGGTGGCGGTTCTGGTTCATTCTTGCTTGCGATGCTTGCATCTTTGAAAATAAGTTCGCCTGATTGTGCTAATTCACTAAGACTAATTATGGTGGATGGTTCCGAGCACCGTCTGGACCAACAGAGAGAAAAAATTGAGTTGGCTCACCCGGACTTAAAGGGACGTGTCGAATTCAGGTTGCTCGATGATTGGTTAGGTAAGCAAACTCCACTTGAAGATAGTGTGCTGTTCGCTAACGAATTTTTCGATGCATTGCCAGTTCATTTACTTGAGGCTAGCGATGAACCTGAGTCAGTAGTATCGGAACTTCAGATCGTGTTGGACGAGCGAAATCAGTTGGCATTTCAACGCAGTGCTTTGACCGATCAGACAGTGATTGCACATCTTGATCAACTGTTTTTATCTGGCGATGTTCCTACTCGGGTTCCGATTTCAGGCACGCGAATAGAAGTGAGTCTCGCAGCGTGTGAATTGATGAAGAGAGTGTCAGCAAAGATAGCTAACGGTTACATGTTCATAAGTGACTATGGCTACGAGGCGCTTGATCTCTATTCCAGCTGGAGAAAATCTGGCACACTTATGGCCTTTCGTGGACATAATGTACAGCAAAACGTTCTGGATTTACCAGGTATTACAGACCTCACCTCCCATGTTAATTTTACCGCTCTTGCAAGAGCTGCAGATCCACCTTGGGTGAGTGATGAACTTGTTTCACAGGCTGAAGTATTAGTTTCACTTGGTGCCTTCGGATTACTAAATTCGCAATCTGAATGGGCCCAACGGAGGCCTGATCGATTTCTCGTAGCGCGAAAGGCCATTGAAACACTGACAGACCCAAATGGTTTAGGTCGAATAAGAGTTCGAGTGATGCGCCGAAGTGTTCCGGTTGAGAAACTATTATGCCAATCAGAGGTACTTATTTAATTAATGTCACGGGGGAGATTGATTTTGGATTTAGGTGATCGGGCACCAGACTTTTGTCTCCAGAGTACGGGTGGAGACGTTTGTTTGGCTGATTTACATGTTGCAGGGCCTGCAGTGCTTGTTTTTTACACGACGGATTTTACGCCGCTTTGTACAAATTCTCTGAATGTACTGGCCGATGAATTTTCAGTTTTGAAGCAACTTAATGCGACGGTGATTGCCATATCAGCTGATTCAGTAGAATCACACCTTAAATTTGCCGAGGTTAATAAATTTCCTTTTGATCTCGCCTCAGATCCAAGTTGTCAAACTATCCGTGCTTATGGTGTTTTGAATGAGAACGGAGCAAGCTCGAATCGCGCGATCGTATGCGTCGACCAAGAAGGGGTAATAGTTCACTTGAATAAGTTCTTCCAGCCGGCTGATTCTCAGCAAGTGGTCAATTTGTTTTCAGTTTTGGGATATTGATCGAGATTATAGTTTTTAATATTAGTATCAGTTTGTGATGCTAGGTAATCTAATTCCGGTGCGGCAATATTCGGGAACTGACGGTGTTTGTTAACATCAGGGCGTAAAGATTTAGGAGGATTCAATGCCCGATGATAATTTATCTTCTCAATATTACTCTGCTGTTGCTATCGAGCACTTTGATAATCCGCGTAATGTGGGAGAGATTGTAGATGCGGACATAGAGGGACAAGTAGTAAATCCAGTGTGTGGTGACGAAGTTAAGTTCTTTTTCAAGTTTGAGAAAACCGAGGTAGGGAAAGAGCGCGTGATAAAGTTAGTCTCATTTCAGGCATCGGGTTGTCCAGCGACCATTGCGACCTCGTCCATAGCCACAGAAATGCTTAGGGGCCTGAGCATGAGCGAAGCAAGTCAGCTCACACGAGCAGATTACGCTGAGGCAGTTGGTGGACTTCCAAAATCTAAGCAGCACTGTTCGGTACTGGCAGAGGCTGTTGTCAAGCAAGTTGCTACAAACCTTCGGTTTAAAGATCAGCTAAGTGAAAAAGAGCTCAACTGATGATTGGTGGCATTTTACTCGCGGCGGGTGCCTCGACTCGAATGGGGTCACCCAAGCAGTTGTTGAGATGGGGTGATACAACTCTCATCGAGTGGGAAATCCGCGAACTAAATTGTGCAGGCGTTACTCGGCCAATTGTTGTGCTGGGTAATAATTCATCTGAAATAAGCGAGACTATCTCTGGCTTGGACTGCACAATTGTCATAAATTCTCAATGGCAGCAGGGTCGTGCTACATCTCTGAGCGCTGGTGCAATTGCCCTGCTTCAGGAAGCGGGTAACAACACTAATGGCTACCAAGCTGTAGTCATACAAAATGTCGATCAACCTACTACCAGTTCTATCATTCGTTCGCTTATAACTGAATTAGCCACAAACAATGCAGGGCTGGTGCAGCCAGAATATCTGGATGAGTCGGGAGTGCTCCATGGAGGCCATCCGGTAGTTCTAGAAGGCCAATTGTTAAACGAGCTTCAACAGGTTACTGAAGAGGGTCAAGGCTTGCGAGAACTTGTTAAGTTGTATGGATCACAAAGATTAAATATGTCCCACGAACCAATAGTTAAAATAAATCTTAATACTCCGAATTTGGTGAGCGATGCCCGATTATTATTTAAACTTAACAATGATTCCAAATGAGAGGTCCGTGCATAGAAGTAAGGGCTCGAGTATCCTCAGTAGACGTTATTTAGTTTGAAGGGTTCAGTACAAAAATGATTTACGGTATGGGTGTTGTGAAAGGGATGATGTTGACGTTGAAGCACGTCTTTCGCCCAGCAATCACCGTGAACTATCCAGAGCAAGAACGAGAAATTCCTGCCCGTGCGAGAACTAACCTGTTGTGGTTTGAGGAACGCTGTACTGGCTGTTCTACTTGTGCTCAGGCATGCCCTGACGGGTGCATTTTGGTTGAAACATCACCCCGCTCTGATGGCACGTTAGAAATTGAACGTTACGAGATCGATTTCAGAATTTGTATGTATTGCGGCCTTTGCACAGAGGCTTGTCCATATCAGGCGATTCAAGCTGGTGGTCGTTATGACGATGCGGTTTATCTTTTCGAGAATATGTACCGTGACCGAGACACATTGACTGGAGAGGCTCAAAAATATCTTGCTGAGACCGATGGGCGTTATCCCAATGGTCAATTGCAGGATGCTATTCCTCTGATCACCTCAATGCCGACAGCTCGATCTCGAGTTGATGTATCAGGCCTTGACGCGACTCCAGGCCCACAACGTTTGCAAGGTCGTCATAATTCACCTATACGTATTGCTCCAAAAGAAGAAGTTAATAGTTCACACTGAGGTTATTACTGTGGCTGAAATCTCAATAAATGGAAAAACAGTTGATGCTGAGCCAGGTCGCCGTCTAGTCGAGGTGATCAAGGAACAGGGAATTACGATCACAAACCTCTGTTACATCGATGGCTTGGAGCCATATGCTGGCTGCAGAACTTGTATTGTTGATATAGAAGGTGGGCGTCCGTCGTCCTTGCAGCTTTCTTGCACGGCACAGATTACTGAAGGACAGGTTGTTCAAACTGATACGCCGGAAGTAAAACAAGCCAGACAGTCGGTGATGTCAGTTATTTTGGCAAATCATCCAGATCGCTGTCTGACTTGTCATAGGCGAGTCCATTGCATGCCTGGTGATATCTGTCTGCGTGACGACGTGGTAACTCACCGCTGCCTGACCTGTAGTAAAAATTATAGGTGTGAGCTTCAGACATCATGTGAAAATGTGGATCAGGGTGATTTTTCTGAGCCATGGGTAGGCGAGAAACGTTCATATTATGAAACTCCTCCTCCGGAACCTGATCGTGCAAATCCATTTTTAGAATTTGATCCGCAGATGTGCATTATTTGTACTAGGTGTGTGAGAGCGTGTGACGAGCTTCGCCACACGGGTGCACTTGCTTTGTCTGGCAAGGGGCATACTACGATGATTGCTTTTGGGGCAGGTGGACAAATCCATGAGAGTGATTGTAATTTTTGCGGAGCTTGCATTGATGTCTGCCCAACCGCCACTCTTATGGAAAAGCCTAACAAATGGAATGGTCGAGCCGATGATTGGACCAGTGCCGTATGTAATTCATGTTCTGTTGGCTGTACGATCACATATGGTACGAGCGATCAGGTGGGGTCGGAGAATATTCCAGTCATTGTACGGCCAGAGCGAATAAATCCGGTATCTCAGGATCAGATATGTGTTCGAGGTAGATTTGGCTATGACGCTATTGGTCCGGAAGATCGACTTACAACTTCACTTGAAAGACAAAATGAACGATTGGTGCCTAGATCACTTTCGGACGCAACGAATCTTGCGGTAGATCAATTAAGAGCAGTGATTGATTCTCATGGGCCACAAGCGGTAGGTTTATTGGGTTCGCCTTTGGCAACCACGGAAGAGGCGATGGCTCTTTCGGCCTTAGCGGATTCAATTGGCACCCCGAACATTGATTTTTCCCATGGTGCGATTCATAGAGCAGTGCTTTCGAGCCTTGATCAAGCGCTGGGTACGAGCAAACTTCCGGCAGATCTTACAGATATTGAGAAGTCGTCGAGACTAGTGATAGTTGCTACTGATTTAGAAGAATCGCACCCTGGCGTCTCGCTCAGAATAAAAGGAGCAGCGAGAAAAAACCAAGCTAAGGTAATTTTAATTTCACCACGTTGGAGCGAACTGGATAAGTTTGCGGCTAGCGTTTTGCGTTGCTACCCCGGTACTGAGGCGAATGTCGCTGATTCATTAGGTAAGCTGGAGACCGATCCACCACTAGGAATTTCGACTGAACAGTGGAATGCAGCATTAGCCATTGTTGGTTCTAATGAGGAATTCTCCGACGAGATTACTTCCGTCATTTTCGCACCGAACGCGATTGATGCTGGCACGGCCAGTGGTCTAGCTTTAGCCGCCTGTAACCTGGCTATTGCGATGGTTGGCGATACGACCGCGGAGCACCTGTTCTACCTGCCATTAGATGGCAATACGCATGGAGTGCATGACGGCGGCATTTCTCCGAGAGCCGATGGTAAAGCGTTCCGAGAGATTATTCTAGGAGCGATTTCTGGTTCGATAAAAGGGCTTGTTATTCATGATGATAATCCTATTTTGAATTCTCCTGATACTGACATGATTGTCGCTGCGCTTTCAAATTTAGAGTCGTTGGTGGTAATTGACTCGGTGAAGTCTACGCTTTCTGAATATGCAACTGTGATGCTTTCAGAGGCTGCTTTTTATCATCGATCTGGTTCGATTACTACAGCTGATCGACGAGTCTTACTTCATAATTCTATTGACAATGGCGTTGAGAAGGAGAAATCTGGAATTGAAATTATCAAGCGAATAGCGACTGGCCTCGGCTTTGATTTCGATAGATCATTCTCATATTCCTTGCTTGCTGAATACCCCTCGGAGGAGACTGTAGTCCAGCAGCAAGGTCATTCGAGGGCTATACCAGAACAGTCTGTGTTTAAGGCCGTGATCCATGATATTGAGGCACCTATTGGGAGAGTAGACAACCTAGCAGTTTTTACCTCTCGGTCGTTATACACGTCTTGGGACGGCGCATCTAGCTCATCCGAGGAAGCAGACAAATTGGATCGAGAAGGGACTGCCTGGGTTAATCCGGCGGATGCACAGGAAGCTGGAGTAACTGGGGGTGCTGCGGTAACTCTTCAGAATGGGTTGCATTCCATTACTATGAATATCAAGTTAGATGATGGAGTAGCTGCCGGTACCGTCTACGTACCATCTTACTATCGCGGTGGCGCGATTATGTCTTTGTTTCCCTTCGAAGGTGTGGCTGATGGACTTCCATCGGTCAAATTAATTGCGACTGACGCGTAGCTTTACACTTTATAGGTAGAAAGTTATTTAGTATCATGGGAGTTGTTACGGCCGTATAAATGACAGACAGTTCGAATAATATTCCTAATTCGATTGCTCCCATGGATCATGATTTAAATGGTGTACGTCTTGATACCCGAGATATAACCCTTGATAATGGACTTCGAGTTCTCCTTACACCCATGGATCGCGCAACTTCGGTCGGAATTTCGTTGTATATGAAGGCCGGCTCAAGATATGAGTCAACTGAATCTGATAGCGGGCTTTCACATTTTTTAGAACATCTTTGTTTTAAGGGCACCTCGGAGCGACCAGATCCAGTCGAGATTTCAAGAGAGCTCGATCAACTGGGAGGCGGAGTTAACGCAGTAACAGATCGGGAACTGACCGTTTATTACGGAAAAATGACACCTGATGCGGCGTTACATGGATTGACTCTTTTATCCGACCTGATACAAAATTCTATTCTTTTGGATGAGGAGATTGAGCGAGAGCGTGGGGTTATTTTGGAGGAGTTGGCTGCGGTTGAGGATTCCCCTCCAGAACTAGTCTCGGTTGCTCTTGATGGCTTACTTTGGCCAAATCAGCCTCATGGTCGAGAAATTGCTGGAACAGTCGACTCTGTTACGAATATGCCGCGTGACAAGATTGTTAGTTATTACAAGCAGCAATATGTGCCAAATGCAGCAGTTTTATCAATCGCTGGTGCTTTCAATCCTGTTAGCGCAGAGCATGCAGTCAGAAAACTTTATGGTGAATGGGAATCAGGCTCTCCTGCCGAGTTTATTCGAGATAAGTCAATATATGGCGAGGATGAAAATCATTCAGGTGAGGGCTTGGATGGCAGATTAGCTCTCATTCAGCGAGATACGGAACAAGTGCACTTTATGCTAGGAATGCCTGGACTGGCACTGCACGACGAAAGGCGTTACGCGCTTGAGTTATTCTCGGTAATCTTGGGAGAGGGCATGTCCTCAAGATTGTTTGTTCGACTGCGTGAAAAGTTAGGATTATGTTACGACATTCACTCATATCCAAACTTCTTGATTGATACTGGAATGTTTGGCATATATTCCGGAGTTGATCCGAAAAATGTCGATGCCACCATTCAGGAACTATTAGGTGAACTAAAACGAGCAGTCGAGATGCCTACTGAATCTGAGGTAAAACTAGCAAAACAAATTATTCGGTCAAGATTGACGCTACGTTTAGAGGATTCTCGAGCTGTCTCATCGTTTGTTGGCGCACAAGCTTCTCTGAACCTTCCGGCTTTACAACCTGACGAGTTGCTATCAAAAATTGATTCGATTGATCGTGCGTCAATTGGAGAAGTTGCGGAGTTAATATTGAAGCCGAGTCGGTACCATTTATCTGTGATCGGCCCTGTCGATCGAGATCAATTAGCTAATCATTTAATGTAGCCTGACGTACACGGATGCACAGCTGCTTGTGTTTGCACTTTAACCGAATCCTTTGAAAATTGATGAGTATTCATTATATTCATGAGCTTGCACATTCAGATGGACTAGATAGGAAACGTCATTTCCGACAGTTCATTATGTTCAAGAAGCCAACGATTTGACCTAGGCAAGTCATGAACTCCAGGTCTTTCAGGATCAGGGGTAGCGATGAAGGTTTGGTCTGACTCTTGCACTAGGTGCGTTACCCGTTCCCGATGTGCTTCGTCGAGCTCAGAGAGGACATCATCTAATAATAGAATAGGTTGTTCTCCTGTACTTGTTCGGGAGAGATCCACTTCAGCAAGTCGCAAACTGAGGGCAAGTGAGCGAAGCTGACCTCGAGATGCAGATACGGCAGCATCTGAGCGATTTAGCTGAAATACTAGATCGTCTCTGTGGGGTCCAACTGTTGTTACTCCCCGAGAAATATCTATTGCGCGGGCTTGAGCAAAGGAGTCAGCAAGTGAAGATTCAAGATTTGAAATAGAATCAGTTAAATCCACTTTTGCATTTGGTGAATATCGGAGGGTGATTTTGTTATTTTCCGGGTTTTTAGGATTTAGTTCTGAAAAGAATACTGATGTTGTCTGACTTACCGTATCCAAAATATTTCCACGTATAGTAATGATTATTGCTGCTGCTTTTGCAGCTTGAATATCCCAAATATCTAGCGCAGGACTTTTCTGTCTACCTGTATTTATTTGTTTGAGAAGAGAATTTCTGTTTTCTAATACCTTGTTATATTCACGAAGTGCGACAACGTAATCACGACTTAGTTGAGATATTGTGGCATCAATATATCGCCTTCGGTCGGCAGGTGTGCCCTCTATGATTTTAAGGTCGCGCGCGGAGAACAAGATACTTTTGATACAGCCAATAACGTCAGAGGCTCTTTTTGGACTTTTATTTCGTTGGAATTGTTTGATCATCTTTGGTTTTGGGTCGCGAGGGATATCAGGGTCGTAGCCTATTGGCTCAGCCGCACTGATGCTGATATCAATTGACTCTCTCGTATCGTTCAGTTTCGAGGCATTTATTTTTTCAGCTGATATGAAAGCGCCTGGAAGCGGGTCCTCATCGAGTGCTCGCCATGACACGAGTTCGGTATCTCTATGTGTTCGAGGAGAACGAGTGGTACTGAGCATTGCGATGGCTTCTAGAAGGTTGGATTTTCCTGATCCGTTTTCACCATAAATTATGTGAACACCTGAACTGGGTTCCCAGTGAAACCTGTGGAAAGAGCGATAGTCTTTAAGTATTAGTTTGGTAAGTTCCATTCTAGGTATCGGTGATGTGTTACACCCAAATTCCCGATTTTTCCTCCCAAAAAAATTGAACTAAAACGCCAAATGCGTCTCTAGGGTGAATGAATGTTTCGCGCCAGAGGGCACCATCGGTCGTTCCTTCTCTTCCGCCAAATACACTGACGCCGTAGTTTTCGCACGCAGCTAGGGCCTGGTCAAAGTCAGTGACTTGGAATGTTAGATGATGTAAACCAGGCCCACGTTTGTCTAAGAAATCATATAAAAAGGAACTATCTCCGTGAGGTTCTAGTAGTTCAATTCGGGACTGTTCAGTTGGCCAATCAAGTACATGTGAGCTGAATTGAACTTTATGGCCTGCGTCATTTGAGCTAGTTCCCAATGGCGATTGATAGACTGTAGAGAGCCCAAAAAACTTTTTGTACCAGCTCGCAGTCTGTTCACGAGACTCTGTGACATGACACACGTGGTTCAGTGCTGTAATTCCCAGATGAGAAATGTCTGTGTCGAGGAATCCTGGGGCCTGGTTCCATGCAAATTCAGACTCATATAATTGGAATAATACACCTTGTCCACCTCCGCGCGGGTGAATATAGGCATATTTTGTGCCTTCGTCGTCGATGGTTTCTCCCCAAGGAGTTATCCCTTTCGATCGAAGAAAATCTACGCTTTCTTCTATAGATGGAACCTGAAATGCTATGTGATGAAGTCCGGGGCCATGAGGCCCATCTAGAAAAGAATGAAGGTACGAGTCAGCATCAGCTGGCTCTATTATTTCAAGAGCAATTTTTGACCTACCAGGCGCCTCTAAAGTTAGTCCGTTTAACCCTGAACTACCGGTGAAGGTACCGATTTCTCGAAAGCCGAATAAATTTTTCCAGAGTTCTGATACCGGAGCAATTGCTCTGGCAGCGATACTTACGTGATCCCATTGCAAGGTGTTTATCATATGCGTTCTGTGGTGACCTTAGGTTATCTTCGACCACTAATTTGCTTTGTTTTATGTTCAACATAATCGACTAGCATATATTCTCCTAGTTGGTCAGGGGTTGAAAAAAACACGCGACCGCCATTTAACTTGGCAATTTGATTAACAAATTCTTTAAGGGAATAACTTCGATCTAGCATGAATGTGTTAATCGTGACTTGTTTCTGTGTCAGTCTTTTTACCGCCTTTAAGGTTTCTCTAATGGTCACTGGACTGGGCGGGTACGAGAACTGGGATCGACCATTTTCCATATGCGCCGTTGGCTCGCCGTCAGAGACCATAAGTATTTGTTTGGAGCTACCGGAATGTCTTGCAAGTAAACCTTCCGCAAGCATGAGCGCATGATGCATATTTGTTCCCACAACCGATTCATCCCAACTGACGAAGGGAAGCTCGTTTGGCTTAAGTTCACGTGCATACGCATTAAAGCCGACTACATAAAACGTGTCTCGTGGATACTGGGCTTTAATTAGATTTTGAAGTGCGAGAGCCACCTTTTTGGCTGCGACAAATGACCCACGCAACGCCATTGACCAAGATAGGTCAACAAGAAGAACAGTCGCCGTCGTAGTCTGTAATTCAGACCGATAAATTTCAAAATCATCGGGATCTAACTGAACAGGTGAGCCTCGTCCTTCCCGTTCAAGTGCATTCATGATTGTTTGTTTCATATCCAGGTGAAACGGATCGCCAAATTCATATGGCTTACTTTCATCTAGTCGTTCACCTTGTCTCCCATTTTCAGGCACTTGATGATTACCTACGGTTCCTAGCTTGAGTTGCCTAAATATTTCACGTAACGCGTTTTCCCCAATCATCCTTGTGCCTCTTGGGGTTAATCGCCACTCTTCGCCGTCTTTTTGGATGTAGCCAGCATCTTCAAGTGCGTCAACCAGATTTTTAAGAGATTCAAATTCATCCACGGTATCTTTACCGAGTATTCTTTCGAGCTGATCTAGGTCAACTTCGTCCATCTCACCTCGGTATTGGGCTCGTTCTAGTGACTTTTCAAGCGAATCCATATCATTCATTTGTTTCATCAAATCAGTAGCAGCTTCAAGACTTATATTTTCACCACCACGGAAGGGGTACTTTGTGCCATTTTTGCCTGAGTTCAGAAAAGATAGATTTTCTGAGAGCTCATTTAGCTCTGCCTGCAGTTCAGAATCTCCAAGGCTATTAGAAAGTAATTGTTGCAATTGGTCTTGTTCATCAATTGGTATTGATGACATGAGTGACTGCATTGCGTTCATCTGTTCTTGAAGTTGTTCAAGCAATTCGTCGAGTGACTGGGGTGGATTGTCACCCATCATATCTCCATATTTTTCCATGAAAGAATTGAAATCAGGGTCTTCGCCCTTAATTTTTTGATTAATCATGTCATTAAGATCGCTAATCATATCTTTTGTTCGTTGCTTGTCTTCATGCGACATATTGGTCAACGACTCTTTTATTTGATCCAACATTTGCGATGACATAGCTTCTTTGAGCCGCTCAAGTAATTCTTGAAATTGATCATTTGCATCCGGAGATAAAAATTCATAGGACTGAAGCGCCTTCAGCTGCTCTGATTCTTTATCAGACAAGTCGTCGAGAAAATTTTGTTTTCTTTGTGCTATTGATTTAAGTAGGTCATTTAGACGTTTACTTTCTTCCTTATCACTGTTGTTATCTTCTGCTTGATTGCGTTTTTCAGAGGGTGAGTTTGCCTCATCCGGCTTGTGCTCATTGAAGGCTTTCGTTTGTTCGAGTCGTTCCGTGACCGTGGACTGTTCTTCTTCAATGATGTTTGATAAGGCTTCTTTGAGTTCTTCGAGCACACTGCTGAGATTGTATTTATCGAGTTGATCACGCCTCTGTTGGCGGAGATCTTGAAGCATATCCCGCAAACCTTGCATGTTGTCGCCTTGAGGAGTCTCCACTCCACGCTGCATAAGATTGCGCAACGCATGTTGCAGGTCACCAAAATTTAGCAAGTCATCTGCGATTGATGAGAGTAAGTCATCCGCGTCAAGTGAATCTTCAGCTTGTGAACCATCCCAATTTGTATATCGATATGATGATGTCATTCAGCTATTCCTATTATTTAATGCTTATCAACTAGAGTAACAGGGATGACCTTGTTACCGCCCGACAATCTGGATAACAATTACATGCGATACAAAGCTTCTCCTTGAAGTTTGTCTTTGTTGAGAAGCTTATTGAGATGCATGCCTTCTAACACCAATTCAACACAAGACGCTTGCATTTCGACCGTATTATCCTCGGTAATAGAGCTGACTATTTCTTTCATGCCATCCAGTGAGTCGAGTATGGCTCCATATTCCTCAGCTTTTTTTGCTTCACCAACATCGATCGAGAGGTCTTCAGAAAATGCAGCTGATATTCCGTCTAACGCGGAATCTTTTGCGATGCCCTCCATCATGCCATTAAAAACCGATGCTACAGCGCCGTTAATTAATTTCGCAATAATTTGATCCTCTTTACCTTCTTCGACTGTTTCGAATTCAATTTTCCCTTGAAGCGACGGAATTAGGTAATGCAAGTCAGAAATCCTTGGAACAGCACATGATTCACCAAGTCTGATAGCTCGTCGGACGGCATTTGCCTGAATAGCTTCATACCCGGCCACTGACGCGCGAACTGAAACTCCTGATCTTTGAGATACGTCTGGAGATCGACGAGCGAGTCGAGTAATTTCAGCAATAATTTGCTCCATATAGTGCGGGATAATCAGCTGACATTCATTTATATTGATTGTGTTGGCTTCGCTGTGCATTATTTTGATTTCATGCTCAATAGTGGGCGGGTAGTGCGTTCTGATTTGAGCTCCATATCGATCCTTAAGGGGAGTGATAATTCGGCCTCTATTTGTGTAGTCCTCCGGATTTGCAGTTGCAACTACGAGCACGTCTAAAGGAAGACGTACTTTATGCCCTCTAATTTGAACATCGTGCTCCTCCATCACATTTAAGAGACCAACCTGAATTCGCTCGGCTAAGTCAGGAAGTTCGTTGAGTCCAAAAATACCTCTATTGGTTCTCGGAATAAGGCCATAATGAATCGTCATTTCATCTGAAAGATATAGACCTTCGGCAACTTTTATGGGATCTATTTCCCCTATTAGATCAGCAATCGTTATGTCTGGCGTAGCTAATTTTTCACCATATCGTTCGTCACGATGCATCCAGCGGATAGGCGTCCTGTCCCCTAACTCGCGAATTGCTGCTTTACCCTGAGGAGATATTGGATTGTAGGGATTTTCTGGCAGTTCAATCCCGTCGAGTATAGGTGTCCACTCATCAAATAATGTGGTCAGTGAGCGAATAATTCTTGACTTAGCTTGCCCTCGTTCGCCAAGCAAAATTATGTCTTGACCGGAGAGAATTGCATTTTGAAGCTGCGGGATGACAGTGTTTTCATACCCTTCGATTCCCGGAAATATATCTTCGCCAGATTTTATTTTGGAGATTAAGTTCTTTCGTAATTCCTCGCGAATCGGAAGAATCTCGTATCTCGATTTTTTTAGCTGTCCAAGAGTTTTAACTGTTTTAGCCATATTGCCCCCCGTATTAACATCACCAATTCACTTGAGCCAGTAGACTCCGGAAACTCGATTATATGCGGGTCCGGAGGTGAGTGCGCTACCATCCAGTGGAAATATTTACACATAGTAGCGGAAACTGATAGAAGATTTATTTGTAGCAGAGATTGGAGACTTATTGATGACGGATCTTTCGAAGATAGTTACGGCCGATGTTGTATATGAGGATGAAGGATTTAGGATAGAACGCCTGCGCGAGATCAGTCCTTTTGGCAATAATTCATATATCATCTCTGATTCAAATGAAATAGGTTCTGTGATTGTTGTTGATGCACCTTTGGGATCAGAGTCTACTGTGCAGGCAATAGGCGATAGAGATGTACAAGCGTTGTTGTTCACACATCATCATGGTGATCATTGGCAGGGCTTTGAGACACTTCGAGCAATGACCATGGCACCGGCATATGCCGGTGCTACTGAAATCAATCTTGATCCCAAAAAGCAGATAGAGCCAATTGCAGAGGGCCAGATTTTTAAATTAGGCACAAATGAAATTGTCGCAATGCATACGCCTGGGCATACGCCTGGGTCCACTTGTTTCTTGGTGGCTGGCGCCGTGCTTACTGGTGACGTGTTATTTCCGGGGGGGCCTGGGCTAACAGGGTCGAATAACGATTTACTGACGAGCGTCGAAAGCATTACTTCGAGACTTCATCCTCTAGCACCACAGACAGTTGTGTTGCCGGGGCACGGTGGTACGACTACGATTTTCGAGTCGCGCTGGGAGTACGCTATTTTTGCCGAGAAACCTTGGAATGATTCACTTAAGGGCGATGTACTATGGCTGTCCGAAGAGGTCTAGTCAGTAACAAGCTCCTGCAGTCTATCTGAGATACTGACAGCCTTTGCCTGTGCAGCTTCTAATTTATCAAGCTCTTTTTGTACGACTGGTTCCGGTGCTTTTTGACGGAACTCTTGGTTTTCAAGTTTTTGATTTTGTCGTTTAATTTCTTGCTGAACAGTCTGGAGATCTACTTTTAGGCGATTGCGCTCTATCTCAAGGTCAAACAATCCGCCCAGTGGAACTATCACTGTGCCTCCATCTGTCACTTGAGATACCACCTGTTCGGTCGGAGCTTGATTAATTTCACTGACAATGTGAAGCGGTTCTATCCGACCCAAAGACTTAATAGCAGCACTTAGATTTTTGACTTCATCCGTATATTCCGACGTAACAAGAAAGCATTCAATTTTTCTTGCGGCATCTACTTTATTTTCTGATCGGATATTTCTGATTGAGCGAATGAATTCTTGGATGGCACTAAATCGGGTTATAGCATCGGAATCTTTTTTTAACTTGAGTTCTTCAGAGTTTGGATAGGTTGCTACGATCAAAGCTTGTTCTTCATCTGAACTAACAATCGAATTTTGTAATCTTTGCCAAATTTCTTCCGATATGAAAGGCATGAAAGGATGGACTAGCCTAAGAGTAGTCTCATATGTTTCGGTTAGCACGGCAAGGGGTGTGTAATCTTCGTTCCGAATTCTGATTTTCGCTATTTCAAGATACCAATCGGCAAAATCATCCCAGAAAAAGTCCCTTATTTGACGTAATGCTTCAGACAATTCGTAATTAGTGAGCAGCCTGTCTACTTCCTCTGTGAGTGCCGCTAGTCGAGAACTAATCCACTTGTCTTCCAGCGCTGGTTGAGAAGGTGCTGCAGTGACCTTGTCTTTGTGCTGTTCCCTTAGGCTGATGACAAATCGTCCTGCATTCCATAATTTATTGGCAAAATTTCGACCTGACTCTAGTCGATCATCTGTCAACTTTTGATCGTTGCCAGGGCTCGTACCGGATATTAGCGCATACCGTAAACCGTCACATCCATAAGTTTCGATTGCTTCGAGCGGGTCAACAATATTCCCTGTAGATTTCGACATTTTTTTACCGTCAGCGCCGCGAACTAGGCCATGTAGATAGACCGTTTTAAAAGGAGGAACACCGTTCATGTTGTAAATTGAGAGCATAATCATCCGGGCTACCCAGAAAAAAATGATGTCGTAACCTGTCTCAAGGACCTGAGTCGGATAGAAACGCTTAAGATCACCGTCTAAATTTTCAGGCCAGCCCAAGGTTGAGTGCGGCCAAAGTCCAGAGGAAAACCAGGTATCAAGGGTGTCCTCATCTTGGCTAACGTTCACACTGTCACATGACTCACACGAATCTCTATCAATTACCGATACCGTAAGATGTCCGCAGTCAGTGCAGTACCAGACGGGAATCCGGTGTCCCCACCAAATTTGTCTCGAAATACACCAGTCACGGATATTTTCCATCCATCCGAGATATGTTTTCTGAAATCGAGAAGGTACAAAAGCTATTTGTTTGCTTGTCACCGCTTGAATTGCTGGTTTTGCAAGTTGTTTTGCGTTTATCCACCACTGCTCAGAGATTAGTGGCTCAACGATGGTCGAGCATCGTTGGCAGTGGCCCACAGCATGTGTATAAGGATCAGTTCGCTCAATGAGTCCTAATTTTTCCATATCTTTGACAATTAGTTGCCTTGTAGCATCGAGGCTAAGTCCACCATATTTACCCGCCAGTTCATTTAAAGTACCGTCAGGATTTAGAATATTAATGATCTCGAGGTTATGTCTCTCACCTATGTCGAAGTCAATTTGGTCGTGTGCCGGCGTAACCTTTAACGCACCGGAGCCTAATTCGATATCAATTCCGTCGTCACCAATTATTGGGATTGTGCGACTGGTTGTCGGGACAAAACACTTTTTACCGATTAAATGGGCATTTCTTTCATCATTGGGATTTACTGCTACTGCGACGTCAGCTGGTATTGTTTCCGGCCTCGTTGTGGCGACAATCACTGATTCACCTGACTCATCATCAAGCATGTATTTTATATACCAAAATGAGCCATCTTCGTCATCGTATTCGACTTCAATGTCAGAGATGGCTGAGCGGCATCCGATGCACCAATTAATCAGTCTTTCAGCACGAAATATTAGACCATCATCATATAAATTTTTGAAGGTGGTTCGCACAGATAATTCGCGTTCAGCATCAGCTGTGAATGCTTCACGCTTCCAGTCAGCCGATGCGCCCAGCCTTTTATGCTGAGTACTGATTCGGTTTCGGTTATTTTCGACAAATGCCCACGTGCGATCGAGGAACGCATCTCTTCCCACGTCATGACGTGATTTACCTTCTTCGCGTAATTGTTTTTCTATTAATGCATTCACAGCGATTGCAGCATGATCAACGCCTGGCAACCACAGGGCATCATGGCCGAGCATTCGGTGCCACCGAGTGAGTGCATCTTCGATGGCTACTGTGAGCGCGTGTCCTAAATGCAGCGCTCCAGTGAGATTCGGTGGAGGCATAATGATAGTGAATGGCTCATTTTCTGGATTACTTGGACTAAAAAAATCATTTTCTTCCCACCACTCATAAATTGGTGATTCAACGGTTGCAGGGTTGTAGCTCGCAGCCATCTCGTGGTTGATTGGAACGAATTTTGACGCGGACTTCATATAGATTCGATTTACCAATGGTTTCAGGAGTTAATGTTTGTTAGGTATATATAGTCTCCATGGCGAAGAACAAAGCGTCAAGTCAGACTTAGTGACATAAGTTCAAATCTTCTATACCTAATGTCCAGATGTTACATTCAGAGAAGTTTTTTTTATAGTGTTACTAACCCGCAGGCAGTTAACTGATATTGAAGTGTTGAAATAGAGAAATTAAGGCTGAAAGGTACGTACAAATGGTCCAGACTTTAGGTATAAATTATCCGGCTATCATCGTGAAAGATATTGAAGAGTCGATTCAATTCTATGAGAAATTAGGACTTCGACCACTATATATCGAACCAAATCGAGACGATCCAGAGTCGATAGTAGCTATGTTATACACCGGTGGAGGAGACAGCTTTATTCAATTGGTGGGTCCCCGAGAGAGTAATGTGGTGAATATTGCTGCGGCATCGCCGGGAGTGGGGTCGATGCAGTACTTGTCCTTTAATATTTCACTCGATCAAATGAATAATATGTGGGATGAGATGTCACGGGCAGGCGTTCAGGGTTCAGAGCAGATCACTAGAGGATACGAGAGGATCGTATTTTTGGAAGACCCGAACGGGGTATTAATCACTTTGACAGCTTGGGGGGTTGAACCGCCTAGTAGTGTGCCGCGTGCTCTAATTTTACAACGTGCTGCCTCGATTCGTGAAACTGAGGGTGCGGCATATATTGAGGACCAACATGTGCGTAGTGCTATCGAATCGGTGGTGATGGATCTTGAAAAGGAGTAATAATATTCGTGCTAGGTCAACTTTGACCCACCCATACAACACGTCTTGATTTTTCTATTTTTTTTTCTTTCAAGTAATTTCACCGATTCGATGTTTTCTGAGACCGAAGTTTGATAAACTTCAGTAGTTCACATTGGAATTGACCTTACGGGTGACGCGATGTTAATTTTCGAATGCCTTAAACGACGTAAAGGTAACATTATTGATGGAATCTGAGACCGCACTATACATTAATTACTTGCCGGTTATGCTGGGCGGAGTGGTAGGATTTATTCTGGTATTCAGCGCGCTAATAGGCGCCCGTTTGCTGGCTCCGTTTTCTAAGGAAAATCAAAAGTTGACGACTTATGAGTGTGGGATGCTGCCTATACGGCGTGCTTCCACAAACATAGGTATGCGCTTTTATTTGTATGCGATTTTGTTTATAGTTTTTGATGTCGAGGCAATATTTATATTTCCTTGGGCTATGTCATTTCTCAATGTGGGCGTATTCGCCTATTGGTTGATGGTGCTCTTTATAGGTATATTGGCACTGTCACTAGGGTATGCATGGAAGAAAGGGGCTTTACAATGGCGATAACTCCTGCTGATCCTGCAGCGGTTCCAACTGAATCTCCGGTGATTGCACCCGAGATAATTCCGGTACTCCCTGCACTACCCACCGAGCATCCAAGTGAAGCTCCACTTCTGATACCCGCGCAGTATGTACCTGGTAAAGCGTTGTACAAGCAAATTCTGCCGGGAATAATTCAAGCACCTTTAGATTTACTTTTAGGTGCCTCCCGTAAGTCCTCTTTGTGGCCCATGACTTTTGGTCTAGCTTGTTGTGCTATTGAGATGATCGCAACGTATATGGCTCATTATGATTTGGATAGATTTGGCATTGTGCCTTGGCCTTCGCCTCGGCAGTCGGATGTGATGATTGTAGCGGGAACTGTGACCAAGAAGATGGCTCCCTCAGTTAAACTCCTTTATGAACAGATGCCAGGTCCTAAATGGGTTATTTCAATGGGTGCATGCGCTACAAATGGCGGCCCTTACACCCGATACGATCGTGTTTTGCAGGGCGTAGATAAGATTGTTCCAGTTGATGTTTATGTTCCAGGGTGCCCGCCACGACCCGAGGCTTTGATTGATTCATTTATAGCTCTGCAAGAGCTCATAATGGAAGAACGGAAAGTACAAGGTAAATGACAACCGAGCCCGTTGAGGAGCAGTTTACAAACCAGATCGGCGACCATGATGATATCTGGTCGATCGTGGATAACGCCTTGTTAGGAATTGGCGTTAATCGTGAAACTGGATTTATGGATGTAATAGTAAGTATCGAGACTGATGAGATAGTTCAGGCGTCTAGGGCATTACGTGATGATGAGGATGCAAATTTTGATTATCTAAGATCTCTCACCGCAGTGGATAACATGGGTGATGGAATGGAAGTTGTCTATCACCTCTATTCAACAACAAAGAAACACAATGTTACGGTGAAGGTATTTCTCTCAAATGAATCTCTGAGACTGCCTACTGTGACTGACGTATGGCCTGCTGCTAATTGGTTGGAGCGCGAAGTTGCCGAGATGTTTGGTATAAAATTTTCCGGACATCCTGATCCCAGAAATCTACTAATGCCTGAGGAAATTGACGATACATTTCCATTGAGAAAAGATCATCCTTTGGCTGAAATTGAAGTTTTGCAGGGTGAGGGTATGGGCTATTCAGGGGAGGAACTCTAGATGGTCGAAGTCTTATCACAAACATCCGATCAATCGGCCGAATTTGAGACGCAAGATCTACTACTGAACGTCGGCCCGCAACATCCATCTACTCACGGAGTATTTCGTATGGTGATGACTGTAGATGGTGAAGTTGTGCGTGACGTAATTCCATATATCGGCTATTTGCATAGAGGAGCTGAGAAGCTTTGCGAGACCATGGATTTTCGGCAAGGTATTGGCTTCATGGATCGAACGGAATATTTGGCTGCTTTTAATGCAGAGTTATCCTACGTCATGGCGGTAGAGGCACTGGCTGATCTCGAGGTTCCAGAGCGTGCGCAATGGATCAGGATGATTTTATGTGAGCTCAATCGCTTGTCGAGCCACTTCATGTTTTTGGGCGCATTTGGGGTAGATACAGGTGTATTCGGTACTCCTTTCATCTATGCATGGCGAGAGCGAGAAGCATTAATCGACCTTTTTGAAGAGGTTTCTGGCGACAGGATGATGTACGCATATTTTCGACCAGGAGGAATAGCGTGGGATGTCCCAGTTAATTTTGTAGATCGGGTTAGAGAAGTTTTAATATCTGCAACGCAGGGGATTGATGACTTTGACTCGTTGTTGTCGGAGAATGAAATTTTTCTCGCTAGGACCCAAGGAATTGGTTCGATATCTGCGGAGCGTGCGATTGCCCTTGGAATGAGTGGGCCGTCATTACGGGCCTCAGGCGTTGATATGGATATCAGAAGAGATGAGCCATATCTCAAATATGACCAGGTTGAGTGGGATGTAATAACCGGTGAGCACGGTGACGTATTTGATCGTTACTACTGCAGAGTTATGGAAATGCGTGAGTCGATTAAGATTATTAATCAATGTCTGGAGCATTTAGCACCAGGCCCGATATTGCCTGAGAAGATGCCGCGTATGCTGCGAACTCCTCCCGGAGAAGTATATCTGCGAACCGAAGCTCCGCGAGGTGAGTATGGGGTATACATGGTTAGCAGGGGTGGTAATCGACCTTATAGATGTAAGGTTCGATCCTCGTGCCTTTCTAATCTCCAGGCGCTTCACGAACTCACGGTTGGTGAGTATATGGCGGATGCAATTGTTATTCTCGGGTCAATCGATATCGTGCTTAGCGAGGTAGATAGATAATGTCGGTTGATCTTTTTGGCATGTCACTTAACCCTTGGGCTGATGCAGCAATTAGGCTGCAATTGGTTGTAGCATTTATGACTGTCGTTGTGATGGGGCTTATATACGCTGAGCGAAAAATACTGGCACGATTTCATCAGCGAGTAGGCCCACAAAAAACAGGCCCTCGGGGACTGTTACAGTCCGTGGCGGATGCCGTCAAATTGGTAGGAAAGGAAGATTTACGTCCAGCCGCAGCGGATCCTTGGACCTTTGAATTAGCGCCATATTTTGTTTTCATTCCGATATTTCTTGGATTTGTGATAGTACCTTGGGTTCAGGGATGGAACGTGCGGCTTCTTGAGCTAGGTATTTTGTACTTCGTTGCAATTTCTTCCATCAGCATAGTCGGCTGGGTAATGGCAGGTTGGGGCTCTGACAACAGATACGCGATTATTGGGGCTTTGCGTGCTGCGGCTCAGGGAATTTCGTACGAACTGCCACTCGTCTTGGCTTTATTATCGGCATCAATGTTAGCTGGATCTTTACAGCTGGATAAGATTGTTGAATTTCAAAGCGTAGTCCCTTTAATCGTATGGCAACCGTTGGGCTTTTTCATCTTTTTCGTAGCAGCACTAGCTGAGTTAAATAGAACTCCGTTTGATATTCCTGTGGGGGAGAGTGAAATCGTTGGTGGCCCTTTCGTGGAGTATTCAGGCATCAGGTGGTCAATGTTTTTCTTGGCTGAGTATGCGGGAATGCTCATAATGGCATTTGTCGGGTCATCGGTATTTTTGGGAGGCTATTCATGGCCTTTCGGCGAAGATTTCGGTCTTCCATTTCAGATGCTTCTCGCTGCAGGTAAAGGAGGATTATTCATCTTCCTGATTTTCTGGGTTAGAGCCTCGGTCCCGAGACTTAGAATAGATCAATTGATGGGATATTCCTGGAAAATACTCTTGCCATTTAGTTTTCTACAAATACTAATAAATGGATTCGTACTGGTTTATGGCTTACCGCACATAATATTACTCATCACTGGGGTATTATCGCTAGGTCTTTTGTTTTGGGTGACTGAGGGAATTGTTAAAAGGCCTCTGCAACCGAGACGACGACGAGCTAGAGCGATTGCAGTGCAGGAAGCAGAGGTTTCATAAATGAGAGGCATCGCAAAGAGCATGGCTCGTACATTCGCAGTGTTTCTGCGAAAGCCTGTTACTCGAGATTATCCGAGCTATCACAAGCCTCTTCCTGAACGAGATAGAGCGTTTCCATTGCTTTTATGGGACGAGGATATCCATGAGCCATTTTGTACGGGATGTCATGCTTGTGAGCGGGCTTGTCCTGTTGAGTGTATGACAGTTCTTATGAAAGATAATCCGAATCACAAGAAGCTTGAAGGCACATCCTCTCGAAGAAAGATAATCGATAAATTTTGGATTGATTATGCACGCTGCATGCGGTGTAACATTTGCGTGGAGGTTTGTAATTTCGATGCTATAGCGATGAATAATACTTGGGAAGGCCACGAAACTTCGGTCTATGACAGACAGGATTTAGTGATGGATCTCCAACAATTACTTTCGCAAAGTAGGACTGGGAATATTAATGAATGGGTGCCGGTGCTTGGTCAAACAAACGAGACAGTATCCGAGGCTGGTGCCGAAGATACTGAAGTTAATAATTAAATAATTGGAATTACCAGAATGCTGAAACGAATTCCACTTCCTTCTCAATTCGACCGAATCATTATCGGTGGTGGAATTACAGTGGGTGCCATCGGCGTGCCATTGGGTATTGTGCTTGTTACTTTGGTTGCCTTTGGAGTAATTAGTGCGCCCGAGATGGTTTTCTTTGTGGCTGCAATTATTGTCATTCTGGGTGCATTAGGCTGCGTACTTTTACCTAATATAGTGCATGCAGCCTTGTCTCTTACCGCCACACTTATTGGAGTAGCGGCACTTTATCTTCTTTTGATGTCTGAATTCTTGGCGCTTGTTCAGGTTCTTGTTTATGGTGGTGGTGTTGTTTTATTACTACTCTTTGGTTTAATGATGACCAATGCTCAAGATGATCCTGTAGTTACTGATGGCTCACAAAAACCATTTGCATTTTTGCTGGTATCGCTACTTATCGGCACCTTTATAACATTGTTGTTGTCAGGCGACTGGGGAAACCCAACAGCGCATGTGGTGCCATTTGAGTTATTCGGGGAGCGTCTATTTAGAGAATTTGCCTTACCAATTATCATCGTTGCTGTATTGCTTGATGTAGCAATTACAGGTGCGTTGGTCAATGTACACTCGACCGGGAGTGATTTGCCTGAGGAGTCTGAATAATGATTCCCATTGAGTATTTTTTAACACTTGGTGCAATTCTTTTTGGTTTAGGGTTATTTGGGGTATTGTCTCGCCGTAGTGCAATTTTGATACTAATGGCCGTTGAGTTGATGTTGGCAGGAGTATCAATAAATTTCATAGCATTTGCCTCCTATTTGGATACCGACGCGTTTACTGGTTTGATTTTTGCACTTTTCGTGATTACGGTGGCTGCAGCGGAAGTCGGTTTGGCATTGGGAATTGTTCTGCGTTTATTCAGAGAAAGACGAACTTCTAATGTGGATGAAGCAAGTGACATGCGCTGGTAGTGAGTAAAGAAAAAAGAAGTAGTATTCGATTTCGAATGAAATCGAGCGATAATATGAGGAGGAAATTGTGCCGGATATTTCTGTCACAATAGGAATGCAGCAAGCGTGGCTCCTGCCGGCGATGCCAGTAGTAGCATTCTTGATTATTTCCTTCTTTAGGAAGATATTACCTAGGGAAGGCGACTTCCTGGCTGTTATAGGCATGCTTGGTATTTTGCTTGTCACTCTGTTTATTATTATTGATTTCCAAGGTTTTTTTCATGATGGTGAATTTCACCCAGGGGAAGCAAACGTCTATGCCTTTGATTGGGTGAGAATCTCTGCTGATAACTTTTTATTTTTAATTGAATTTTCGACCTATATAGACGCAATCTCTGTAGTTATGTTGATAGCGATATCGATTGTAGGCTTGATGGTTGCGATTTATTCAACGGGTTACATGCAAGGCGAGGATAGATATGGTTGGTATTTTGCAGTACTAAGTCTATTCGTTGCAGCAATGCTTCTATTAGTGACATCGGGCTCGCTCATCTGGATGTATCTTGCTTGGGAAGGTGTTGGCTTGGCATCTTATTTACTCATTGGGCATTATTGGGACCGTCAATCAGCTGCAGAGGCTGCTAAGAAAGCATTTATAACAACTCGAATTGGTGACGTAGGTTTGCTGATTGGAATTATTCTATTGTGGAAGGCCACTGGTAGTTTTGATATACAAACCATTATTGCAGCAGCGACATCTGGGCAGATAGGCGAGACTTATCTCACGGTAGCTATGCTGGCATTATTTGCTGGGGCAGTAGGTAAGAGCGCTCAATTCCCATTACACGTGTGGCTACCTGATGCGATGGAGGGACCAACTCCGGCGTCAGCACTTATTCATGCGGCGACGATGGTGGTTGCTGGAGTTTATCTGATTGCAAGATTCTCACCAGTTTACGAAGTTGTGTTAGTCGCGAGAGATGTGATTTTGTACACCGGATTATTGACCGCGTTTCTAGCTGCGAGCATGGGATTGGTTACGTCTGACATTAAGCGAGTGTTGGCTTTTTCGACAATCTCGCAATTGGGCTTCATGTTTGTTGCGCTTGGTGTTGGAGCAGTTGGAGCCGCAATGTTTCACGTCTTAACCCACGCTTTTTTCAAAGCTCTTTTATTTTTGGGTTCCGGGTCAGTTATTCACGCTACTGGCCGACAGGAGGTTGAGTATTTAGGAGGACTGCGCCGCAAGCAACCCGTTACGGCGGCAACCTTTATCATCGGTTCGCTTGCTCTGGCAGGAATTCCGATATTTGCTGGTTTTTGGTCGAAAGATGAAATACTTCATTCGGTTTCCAGTTACGCAAGTCCTTTTGTTTATATTGTGCTGGCTGGAACAGCCGTACTAACGGCTATTTATACGACACGACTTGTTCTCCTCACTTTTTTTGGTAGTCCTCGCGACAAATCTGCCTTCGATCATGCGCACGAGAGCCCAAGTTCAATGACAGTGCCCTTATTGTTGCTAGGGTTGTTAGCAACTGTATCTGGTTTTTTTGTATTCGATGCTGTTGGCAAACTTTTTGGATTCAGCGGTGGTATTGGCTATCTTGTGTACCTACATCACCCTCATGCGTTTCATATCGATTGGGCATTTGCAAGTGTTGCAACCGTTTCTTCGCTGACCGGAGTCATCATCGGCTGGGTTTACTGGCATGGTGGGGCCGAGCGGGCTATTAAAGCTCGGGCATGGTCTCCAGATCTCCATGCTCTACTTGTCAATAGATATTACCTGGATGAACTTTATCAGGGGATTATTAATAGGGTTGTTTTGGGTTTAGCTGGGATAGTCGCTTGGTTCGATAAAAAAATTGTTAATGAAACCGGGGTCGATGGGGGAGCTCAGCTCATTGGATATTTCGGATATCGCTTGAAGTTTCTGCAGACAGGAAAAATCCCGAATTATGCGCTGGGTATTGCTACTGGAATATTAGTGCTAAGTGTGATGGTACTGGCTCGTGCGTAGCGAATTGATTTATTTAGAAATAGAACGAATGGAGTTCAGTTAGCATGACAGAAAATGACGGATATTTTCTTATAGCTCTTATTGTGCTTCCTTTGTTGAGTGCAGTTATTTTGATGATTATTCCGTCCAAGGAACGAGCCCTTGTCGTGGGACTGACTGCTATTTCCTCATTGGTGATGTTTTTCGTTTCGATATACGTGTTTATGACATATTCCTTTGACGGCTCAACTTTTCAAGGCGTAATGTCTTATCCGTGGATTGAAAATATCGGTCTGCTTGGAGAGAATGGAATTTCTTTAAAGGTTGGGATTGATGGTGTAACAGCGTCACTAGTGTTATTGACCGGAATAGTAGTTTTGCCAGGAACTTGGGTATCTTGGAAAATACAGTACCGACTTAAAGATTTCTTCATTTTATTTTATATTTTGACGGCGGGTGTATACGGCGTATTTGTTCTTCTTGATTTATTTTTCTGGTTTCTTGCCTATGAAACTGCACTGTTGCCGATGTATTTATTAATTGCAGTGTGGGGTTCCACTCGAAAAGAGTATGGGGCTATGAAACTGATGATGATGTTGATGGCCGGATCTATTCCTATTTTTGTCGCTATTTTCGCACTTTTTGCAGAGGTTGGTCTTGGAACATTCGATATGGAAGTCCTTCTCAGTGCCCCGAAAGATGAAGGCTTTCAGAAAATCTTCTTTCCACTAGTTGCTATTGGCTGTGGCACGCTTGGAGCGATGTTCCCTTTTCATTCATGGTCACCAGATGGTCATGCTGCTGCACCAACAGCAGTTTCGATGGTGCACGCGGGTGTACTTATGAAGGTTGGTGCATTTGGCATTGTTCGTTTAGGGGCACAGATGATGCCGGAGGGCGCACTTTTTTGGGGGCCAGCACTTGTCGCTCTGGGTATAACAGCTGCTTTGTACGGAGCGATATCCGCACTTCGTCAAACGGATATGAAGATGTTGATGGGATTCTCATCGATTTCCCACATGGGATACGTGTTTGTTGGGTTGGGAACCATGAATGTGATAGGAATGACCGGCGCGGTATTGCAGATGACGGCCCATGGTTTAATGACAGCTCTGTTCTTTTTGCTCATTGGAGCCATGTACGATCAGTCGCATAATCGAGATCTTCCGAACTTTAGTGGGTTAGCGAAGCAGATGCCAATTTGGTCAGTATTCTTTGTGTTTGCGTCGCTTGCATCTTTGGGTCTACCGGGTTTATCAGGCTTTGTTGCCGAAGTTCACATATTCATCGGTGCGTTTAGATCGTATCCGATTGTCGGTGGATTAGCAGTTCTTACTGCGGCTATCACTACCACCTATCTGATGAGGGCACTGGCGCAGTCATTTTTTGGCGAGGCCAATCCGAAGTGGGATTCGTTGAATGAGATGACATGGATTGAACGTTCGGGTGCGGCTGTTTTAGTGGGCGCGATTTTATTGCTTGGCCTTTGGCCATCTCCGTGGATTGATAGAATTGCACCGTCAATTAGCCAAATTCCTGGCTTAATGATGTAAGAGGGGGAAGTAAAGCTGTGACAGATATTTTTGGTCAAACACTTAATCTAAATTATGTTCTTCTGTTGCCTGAGATTGTTTTATTACTTTCAGCGATGCTTGTTATTGGAATTGATGCTTTTAAACGCCAACTCAATGTTTCCGATAACGTACCAGTCGGGCTTGCCTTGGCGGGTCTGGTAGTTGCCTTAGCCTTATCAATTCTGCAGGTGAATGTGGATGAGGATTTTGCCAGACTTATTCAGGTAGACTCTTTTACGAACTTCTTTCGGATCTTATTTATAGCGATCACGCTTGTAATTATTGTTGGTTCACATGAATATATAGAAAAATCAGTGTCTCATGTAGGTGAGTTTTACGGATTGTTATTGTTGGCAACCGTTGGTGCTATGTTGATGGCTTCGGCGAGAGAGCTACTGACGGCTTATTTAGCGATTGAATTACTATCTTTCTCGCTCTACATTGCGGTATCACTAGCTCGGTCTGATCGACGCTCGGGTGAGGCATCCCTGAAATATGTGCTGCTTGGGGGAGTCGCTTCTGCTTCATTGTTGTATGGACTCAGCATGATTTATGGAGTCACAGGTGCTACACAGTATCACGAAATAAGTGCAGTTTTGAGTGCTGGTGATACGGGCCTCACTACGCCACTATTACTTGGCTTGGTATTAATCATAGTGGGACTAGGATTCAAGGCTTCTGCAGTGCCATTTCATATGTGGACGCCCGATGCATATGAAGGGGCCCCAATTCCGGTCACCGCTTTCCTATCAGCAACTTCAAAGGCCGCAACAATTGCGTTATTACTTCGTTGGTTTGGGGGGCCGTTATTACCGATAGCTTCTGACTGGCAATTCATATTAAGTGGATTAGCAGTGGCGACGATGGTTGTAGGAAACCTTGTTGCAATGCAACAAGTGAATATTAAGCGACTACTTGCTTATTCATCGATTGGTCAAATGGGCTATATGCTCATGGCAATTGTGGCGGTTGGTAGTGGGTACGGCAGCGATGCTACGTCTGCAGTTTTGGTTCATCTGGCAGGGTATATAATCACTAATCTTTTGGTATTTATCTCAGTTACTCATTTCTTCAATCAGACAGGTCAAGAGGAGATTAGTAGTTTCAAAGGACTTGCACAATCTAACCCTTATCTTGCACTAATGATTACAGCGGGTTTGTTTTCACTTGCAGGCATGCCTCTATTGGTCGGTTTTTTCACAAAGTTTATATTATTTCAAGCGATTGTTTCAGCGGGACATTTAGGATTAGTCACTATTGCAATTGTGGCGTCTACCGTTTCTCTTTATTACTACCTTATGGTTATCCGTCAAATGTATTTGTATGAACCAGAGGAGGGTACCGAGCAATGGAAACTATCTGTAACCGGGTATGTGACTACGCTCGCCTTGTTTGTCTCGTTAGTGGTATTTGGCTTGTGGGGTACGCCACTCTACGCGGCGGCTGATGCTGCTGCTTCGGGAATGTTTTAGTTCTGTTTTTTTCTTACCGATTAACTGGTTTATTGACTGTGGCAGATAATGTTTTATATTCGATAGAGGGTGCCTGAATGTCTACTGATGGATGGCCTGATTCAAAATGGACACCCGAAGTAATTATTGATGGGTTATGGAGGCTTCGAACTCCAATGACTTCTGAGGCACTTCCATGGGTTTTTGCCTATTTGTTTAGAACTTCTGACGGAATAGCTTTATTTGACAGTGGTCACGGAACAGCAAAAGCTCAAGCATCTCTAAAGGCCCAAATCGAAGGACTTGGGTTTGAGATGAAAGATATACACAGTCTTATGATTTCTCACGCTCATCCAGATCATCTGGGAATGGCCTCATGGATCAAGGAGTCGGCAGCTAACTGCAAGATAATGATGATTGATGTTGAAGCTGATTGGTATGCCGACAATGGCAGTGGAAGTAAAAATTGGGTTGAGCAAAATAATTTATGGATGGTCAAGCATGGGGTGCTGGAGAGTGAGATTAAGGCTGAGAGCGAAGCCATCAATAAAAAATCTGCCATAGTGGATTCTGGCGACAGAGACAGATCGTGGTTTCATAGCAAGATTAATCCAGATGTACTTCTCCAGGACAATGATGTGATAGAAATCGGTAGCTGGTCGCTTCAAGCTTTGTGGACGCCTGGACATACTCCTGGCCATCTTTGTGTTTATATTCCAGACCACGACCTTCTCCTTACTGGCGATCATGTACTCGGTCGTATCACGCCAAATGTTTCTATGTCGCCGGATGATGAGAGCAGTCGTCGAGATCCGTTGACTGAATTTTTAGATTCTTTGGCAAAGATTAAAAAATACAAGACGAGTGTTGGTTTACCAGCTCATGAGAAACTTATTCCCAAATTGTCAGAACGGTGCTCAGAATTGATTCAGCATCATTCAAACAGATGTGATGAGGTAATGCTTGGGATTGCTGGTGCGAAGCAAGCCTCTGCCAGCGATATTTCATCGAGAGTTACTTGGAACAAACCGTTTGAAGGATTCTCTATTTTTAAGAAGCGAATGGCTCTGGGTGAAACTCTAGCTCATCTTTACTATCTAGAGGGGCGAGGTGAAGTGAGAAGCCACTCTGATGAGGAAACAGCTATCACCTGGTCATTGGCTTAATCGAGCCTTACTCACCTTCAAATATTTTTATGAATCTTAAAATTTTGGATTTTGTAAGCAAATATAGAGTCTCATCGTCAGAGGCTATGTCTATGATTTCAACAAATACGGGGTGTCTATATATTCCTAGGAGCGCGTGGTCGGTGCCCACTACTAAAATACGCCGTTGCCCAGGTTCAGCGACGTACGCGAGCGCGTGGGTAGGATCTGTAGCAAGTGCGGTAGCTGAATTAATTGGTGGAATGGGTTTTGGTTTCATGGTGATTGGGTTTGTAAGTTGGATAGACATGAATTCCACGCTTGTAAGAAGCAATGGGTTACCGGATTCGTCTAGATTAATTGATATTACGTTAGGTATAAATTGCGAAGGTAAGGATTCGCTGTTAGGGCGAAGCGCATTTAGTTCTAATTTATAGAGACTGAGTAAGCCCTCAGAATCCACTGCAAGAAGTAGATTCTGAGAGACTGTGATTTCTAAGATTTGGTTAGCAGGCATAGTTCTTGGTAGACCAAGAGGTCGTGGTAATCCATCATGCGTATTTTTATAGGCAAAAAATGTGCCATTTGTATCGAGGATGATCAACCGGTCTCGTAATTCATCCCAGGTAATTGAGAGAGGACTGTCCGCAGGTGTTCCTTGATATGTATCGCCTTGTTGGTAGATTATGGTTGAGTAATCGGTCCTTTCCAGATTACTTCGTAATACCTGGCCGCCGGCTTGATCAATCGACCATAGTCGCCCGCCACCAAATACGATTGTTGTCATTTCATGGGTCGTTTGGTAATTCTCGTTGAACGTGATGAGTGTGGTTAATGACGTTACTTCCCATGAAATTTTAACCGTATTGAGCCGGTCGAGAACTTCATTTTTAAGTTGGCTGAGCTCCTTATCATTTGGCGTAATGGATAAGCCCGTCTTAATATGAACAAGTGCTGAGTTCAGATATGATTTAGTTTCGCTCAATGAATCTGATTTATCAGAATTGCTTATAGCTTCCGTAGACAAGATTTGAATATCTAACACTAACTGGTCATACTGATTCCAAAAGTCGATACGACCAGCATTCTGTATATTTGTGCACAGAGGGAATAGCCCTAGAAAAAAAACGAGAGCGAGTAAAATTAACTTCCAGTTTTTAAAACCCCTTTTGATTGGTCCTATAAGTAGCTTTTTGGGAGAGATGAAATTGGTTGGGTGGGGAGATTTGGTGGAGTCTTTATATGTGTTGGCTGACTCCTGGATTGAGCTTTGTGTTGATTCAGATTGGCTGCTTTGCCAGGTGAGTAAAACAGCGGAAGCATGAGGAATGTCCCTGACGTAATTAACGATATCTGTCCACGTATTTTCTAAGGTATTCTTCGTGGTCATAATTTCTTCAAGACTTTCATCGAAACGTGTAGTGGAAGTCGTAAGCAACAGTTGTTGATCCCGCAAGTTGGTGTTGAAAAACCTAATAGCCGTAGGCGTATTAGTCGCTCCGATAGGAGCCGCTGCTGCATGACCTTCGGTTGTAAGCGAGAATAATTCATCACCATCTCGCAGAAAACAATGTGTAGTTCCCACGAGGCCAATAATTGCTTGATCTTCAAGTACTTCAATACAGGCGATTGCAACAACTGGCTTGTCTTCAAATTTTTTATTTTGCGTGTTTGTTGTAAGCTGCTGTTGTATGCTCTGGACCGCCATTTCAATACCAAATGTTCGGCTTCTATTTCGGTCTATTAGTGATTGTTGTAATTCAGTTATTAACGCTTGAGCTATTTCATCTGATCGAGTAATGGCATTGGCGGTCAAGGGTTCGACTAGAACCACTATCGTCGCGTTGTTAGCTGCGGCAACTTTTCGAATTACTAGTGCGGAATCTCTTTCTACTTGGTTCGAAGGCATGGGAAATTGTTGTATCCAGAGGGTCAAGCGACACGCTCACTTCTGCTTCTAGCGATTTTGTCTATGTATTGCTGCAGTAGCGGCAATACATAGTTATATTTAAATTTATGACAGATAACAATTCCAGCTCCGATATGTCAATAATACAGGCAACAAGCGAAGTACTTCTCCAAAGAACTGCTGAAAGCCTATCTGAATTATTGAAGGAGTTAGTTAAAAAATTCGATCCTTTTCCATCATACCCTGGAGCATTTTTTGCGTACGGGATTGAAATCGACGCTCCAAAATTTATTGCGGCTGATTTGGGTTGCGTGATTCTGGGAAATGACGGGGGCTTATATGAGTTTCAAATTGGTCTCGATGCTGAGCAAATTGCAGCTGGTGCTGATCCGATGAGCACGCGTGAAGAGTCTCTCGTGGCGCTTGATCTACCTGATATTGAATATATTCCTTTAGCATATGAAGCGATCAGGACTGCTACTTTGCGGTTAGGGCAGGCACGTTAGCGCCGATTACCAACCTATTATTCAATAGTGACTCGCCTACCCTCTCTTCTTGAGTGATATGTAGCCTCGATGACTTTCATGTAGTTGAGGCCGTCCGAGAAGTTAGTAAGTATGACTGGATTTCCTAATCGAATTGAGTTAATAAAATCGACCTCAACTTGCCAGCCAGCGGTAGTGCCTTCATCGTGCGGCATAGGCGCAACCTGCCCATCGAGTGGTGTAAATTCCAGTGTATCAGTCGCAAAAGACCACTTTAGGGTTCCTTTGCTTCCATATATGACGGCTCCGTTTGTTCCTTCCGGATCATTTGTGATGGTGGACAGCCTGTAAATCACCCTTGAACCACTCATCTGCCTTGCTATAACGTTTAGACTATCTGGAATTTCAATCGCAATTTCAGAATTGGTTTCGGGATTCATTTTTTTGTTTATAGTCGTGTGTCCATCTGCAATGACAGATTCGGTAGGTCCTAACCAACGCTCCATGATTTCTACAGCGATTCCATAGACCATTACGTTCATTCCACTGTACTCAGTGCGTTCTCTCCAATGGAGCGGAGCATTTGGGTTGAGACCTTGGCCTGACAGTACGGAAAAATGAGTTTCACGGATGGTACCTAAGTCTCCGTTTTCACCCTCGTTAACCAGTCTCTTGATTGTTTTCCATGAGCCAAAATCCATTGGTGCAGGAACAATTTGACTCACAAGGCTCGGATTTTGTTGTGCCGTATCCAGCATTTCCTGCGCCTCTGTGGCATTCATCGACATCCTAGCCTCAACTAATACGTGCTTACTCGCATTAAGCGATGCTATTGTGAAGTCA
>Ga0302127_10000061_pt1 | contig 46033 bp, 49 predicted proteins | sample CB4_SCM_MG_FD_204452 | JGI IMG/M metagenome (GOLD analysis project Ga0302127, IMG submission 204452) | Marine microbial communities from Western Arctic Ocean, Canada - CB4_SCM | ecosystem: Environmental > Aquatic > Marine > Oceanic | place: Canada: Western Arctic Ocean | collected 2017-09-24
GAATTTGATCGCGATCTCAGCCACCGGATTCTGGGACAAAAAGGCGAAGCCAGAAAAGAAGGTGGTGTTGACCGCATAGCACTTGGGGTTGATAACCTGCAGCATTAACCCGCCCACAATTCCCGGCGCTTTGCTTCGTTCAATAAAGGCAATCTTTGAACCCGCCAAGGCTATTCGTATCGCCAGATAAAGCAGATAACACGCCGAGGCGTACAGCAGTACTGTGCGAATAGACGGCTCCGCCAGCATGGCAGCCGTGAGGCCACTGACCACTCCTAAAGCCACCAAATTGTTACCGAGCCAGAGCCCGCCGACGTAGAGGGTTGCGGCTCTCACACCATAGCCTGAGCCGACACCGGCGGTCGAAAGGACTCCGGGTCCGGGTGTAATAATCAAAAAGAAAACGGCCGCCGCAAATGTAAGCATCAAGGAGTTATATGCGAGACTGGCCCGGGGAATCAAGACTGCCCTGGTCAGCCGAGTATCGGCTCGACAAAAATCACAGTTTCAAAGTATCACTCAAACTCTACGCCCACAGACCGCAGCCCGGACTGACGTTTTTCGCCCTCGTTTGTCTATTGCGCAACCTTTTGCGCCCACTAGTTACTCCGAAGCGCAGCCATGGCAAGCGCTATCCAACCGAGAATAAAACAAAGTCCGCCTATCGGTGTAATAGCACCCAACCAGCGAGCACCGCTGAGTGCCATCAAGTAAAGGCTGCCGGAGAATATGAGTATTCCAATTGCAAATAGCCAACCTGACGCATTGACCAAATTACCTGGCCAACGTCCCGCTGCCCAGGCAACGGCGAGCAACGCCAAGGCATGGTACATATGATAACGAACGCCGACTTCAAAAATAGACAGGAGGTCTTCGGCCACCCGAGACTTCAGTGCATGTGCACCGAAAGCACCAAGCGTTACACCGATCGCCGCAGCTATTGATCCAATTGCAAACCAATTTACCTTCATTGCATACCCCCACTGTTGCAGCAGAGTGTAGATGAATTTGTGTTTTGTAGTTCACCGCCTGAATAGGCGATGGGATACCGCACGTGGTGATGAACTCTTGGAACTGGCCGAGACCGATGCTCTTAATATATGTCTTGAGATGTTTCCATCACGCGCGCATCTCTGCCCGCACCGGTTCGGTCGTTCTGCGGCGTGCCTTTAGCTGATTTCGCACGTCATGGGCCTTTTCTTGGGTAATCATATAGGTAAGAGTACAAGCAGCAGGCGCTGCCCCCTAACGAATTGCTATATCATCGATCGCCAATAGATAGTCAGTAGCAAAGGATATAGGCATGACCTGGAAAGTTTACTTGTCGGGCGAGATACACTCGGATTGGCGGCAGCAACTCCTCGACGGAGCGTCAGCAAGCAATTTGCCGATAGCATTCACCTCAGCAGTCACTGATCACGAGGCCAGCGATGCCGCGGGCGACTTACTCGGCGCTGAGCAAGACGCGTTCTGGCGCGACCACAAATCGTCAAAAGTTAACGCGATACGCACGAGGACCCACCTGCAAGATTGCGATATCGCGATAATTCGCTTTGGGGACAAATTCAAACAGTGGAATGCCGCTTTTGATGCTGGATTTTGTGCAGCAAAGGGCAAGCCATACATAACGCTTCATGATGAGAACATCATTCACGCACTCAAAGAGGTCGACGCTGCAGCGATGGCGTGGGCGAAGACACCAGCTCAGGTAGTCGAAATACTGAAGTACGTTACGCTAGCTTAAACAGTCGCGTCTAAATCTCTTAGAGACGCTGTGGAATCTGGTACGACCAGGCGAGGCTGCATATGCAGCACTACACAATCGCTGCTATAGCCATTGATTACTTCGAACAGCATCGTTGCCGACTGATTGTCCTTAGCGAAAACCCAGTTACCCGGTGCGGACGTCTGGATTCCTCAAGGGTGCATTTGCTGACTTTTTGATGATGATTACATTCACATAAGTGGTGTTGATGCCCATAGCCCTCTCCGTCCCCCGTCTCGGGTCGTGCTGGATTGTCTTGCTGACCACCATCAAGGAAGCTATCACCAATATCATCAGTGTCTCGAAACGCCTTACTATAGGAGGGACACTTCGATTTGCCGCTCATCGTTCTTGATAGAGAGCCGATTCTTGATCTAGGCACCCTCAACTGCGCTAATTAACGAATCGATAGGGGTGGCAGGTTTGAACACTCTGGAAATCCTTTTCCAGATTTTCGAATGCGGAGTGTAGCGTCTGTTCACTTGACGCCAACTCCAATAGAGTTTGCACCATTACTAAACGGTAATCCAATGGTTAGCTTGTGGTAAGCCGGTGAAGCTTATGATTTTTGCAGAAATTAACACCAAGGTGTCAACCTATGACTACACTTTCGCGCAATTATTTATGCTTGTTCTCTACCCAACTGTTAGTTGGTCTTTTTATTTCCAACGCATATGCAGAAAACCAGATTTCATATCCTTTAATTCAACAGGAAAGCGCCTACGCCGAAATTCTAATTGATTTAGATATGCCCTTTGCAATTGAAAACGGTCACCTAAGCCAGAAGGTCGTTAAGCAATGGGGGGAATCGGGAAGTCAAGACGAGCATGTCCAGTTTCTTTTTGATTTTGGAGACGAACTTTCTGAAATCCAGTTTACCAGGGCAGACGGAGTTGGCTCCCACGTCCTCCCGGATGGCGAAAGGTTGCTCAGCACGTTCAGCCGGACCCCGACTGGGGGACGAATGACCGGCCCTAACGCACAATCCTGCGCGGCTTGTCACAATGTTCCCTTGGGTAACGGCGCTGGTCATAACATAGCAAATGTCATGCAAGACCCCGACCCACAAACAGCCGGCTTGTTTAATGCGCGGCAAACGATTGCTATCAATGGCGGTGGAATTATCCAGATTCTTGCCGAAGAGATGACGACTGAGTTACAGCACTTAAAAAATGTTGCCATTCAGAATCCAGGGCTTGTCGTGCCACTCGATGTAAAAGAGGGGGTGGTCAGTTTTGGCTCGATTCAGTGCCATGTTGATGAGACCTGTAATTTTGAGAAGGTTATCGGTATCTCACCAGATTTGATTGTTCGCCCTCAAGGATGGAAGGGGAATTTCCCAACAATGCGTGGGTTTAGCGCCGATGCTGCGTTGGGTGAGATGGGTATGGAACCTGAAGAGCTTGCGTGGAAATTGCATACACCCAGATTAAGTGGTGAGCGACCACTACTTGATGGAGACGGAGATGGTGTGAGTCTTGAATTATCAGTCGGTGACATTACCGCGCTTACGATATACATGGCTATGCAGGAGACTCCTACAACACTGACCGAACTCGATGAGGAGGGAAGTTTGATTCTCTCAAGCGAGGACAAAGAACGAATTCATCTAGGTGAGGAGCTGTTCAGCCTGCCAATTGAGCAGGGCGGTGCCCATTGTTCGTCGTGTCATACTCCAGCGATAACAGTCGATTCGACGTTATTCATGGAGCCCTCAAACAGAGCAAGCCTGGCATACGTCGACCAGGACTTAATGAGACGCGACCCAAGCTATTCTCCATTAGCCCCTATAACAATCGATCTCAGCAGCGATTTGGTCGATCAACCTCGAGTAAAGAAACTCGCAGATGGCTCCACTGTTTTACATTTGTTTAGTGATCTCAAGCGCCATAAGATGGGTGCATATCTGGCAGACAATGCAAAACAATATTTTCCCCTTACAGCTGGGCTATATAAGGTAACGGAACTGCCGAATGATGCCGATGAAGCCTCTAAGAACTCCCTCTCGACGCTTATAAGAAAGGATGAGTTTCTAACTCCTGAGCTTTGGGGAGTCGGGTCTACCGGGCCTTGGTTACATGACGGCCGTGCAACTACTTTGAAAGAAGCAATTGAGTTTCATGGTGGGGAAGCGGCAGAACATGCTAAAGCATTCGCTTTTCTTGCTAAACCTGAGCAGGACGCCGTCATCGCTTTTTTGTTAAACCTTATCTACATTGATAAGGAAGAGGATGAAAACAATACGGGCGGTCATTCGGAGACAAAAGAGCTGACATCACAGATGTGACTCTGTTGGTCTTTAACAGAAAGTCAAAAACCTCTGAAAACTGGGACAAACTTGCTGTAAAATTAAAATTGAAACGCGGAGCCTAATTGGGTGCCTTCTATATATGCAGGAGGAATCGCAACTAGTCCACCTGCGTTTCTGGCTTTTAATCAGGTGGCCGCAGGTTCGAATCCTGCGCGGCCCACCATAAATCAAACCGTTAGGGGTGTTTGAGAAAAAGGCTTCTCCCATTCAATCAGTCATTTCACGCAAAATGGTGAGACTCATCGGCATCCTTAATCAACCCTTCCTGAGAAATTAGGCCTTTTCTGAATATCACAATTTACTTTGACATTCGGTGATAATTTCTCAACGCCGAGTCTATAAGTCATGGAGTTCAAATGAAGACTATTTTGACCCGCCAAATGGCCGCGTTGATAATTTTGGTCGCGTCCAGCATTAGCGTAGTTTTTTCCTCTGAAACAGATATTACCGTCTGGAAATCACCCACCTGTGGATGTTGCCATGCCTGGGTAGAGTACTTAGTTGACAACGGATTCGTTGTGACAGTACACGATGTCGACAGTGTAGTTCCATTCAAACAAGAACTCGGGCTTACTAATCCAGCATTGTATTCTTGCCATACTGCTCTAATCGATGGCTACGTTGTTGAAGGACATGTGCCTGCCTCAGACATCAAAAGGCTTTTGACGGAGCGTCCTGATATTGTCGGTATAACTGCTCCGGGGATGCCTCAGATGTCTCCTGGGATGAATAGTATTGAGCCAAAAGGCTATGACGTACTGCAGTTCAATACTAATCAGCAGGTGAGTATCTACTCTCGTTATTGATTGTCTCTGTAAGACCCCAATTCGATAAGATGATCTTTAATCAACTGGGCGCAGGCGCGATATGAATGGTTACGGTGTTTGGACTAACTACGAAACTTACCGTGTTGTTATTGATATCTTTGACGCTAACAAATGTCTGGATCAAGCAATAGATGCACTCCAAGAAAATCCAGACTATGAAATTACTGCTATCGAGTTGCACGACATTGCCGATGATTTGTTTTATGAGCGTATCGGCCTGAATTACGCAGGTTCTTCAAAGGAGTTCTTAGCGGAAGTAAATTTTCAGGAGATTGCTAAATATCTCAACACTGGGGCACGGGTGGAATTAGGTTTGGAGTAGCTTGATAAATATAGACAAAGTAGATCTTGCCAAGATCAACGATGATGAATGTAAATTGACGATTGTGTCCGGTGATAATCAGGGCATCCACAATCCTACTGCTACGACCAAGAGGTTCTACCGCAGTAACGTCACAAATATAACTCCGATAATCCGGGGCCCTAATGCTACCTATACTCGCGCCAAAACCGTCTTCCTATACGAGATTACTAGCCCAGGTAGTGGGTAGCCCTACCCTTCCAACTTATGCCGGATAGGTGCACGTTTTTCTTCGATTGGGATATCGGCTGATGGGGGTTTATCTCTGCCCTACCCCTCTGCGTTATAGCCGACAACAGCGGAAACTAGAATGCTGAAACTGTGCTAATTTCTGACCACTTAAGGCTAATCAGGCAACTTTGCGTGGAGTAGGAGCCTGTTATTTAAGGTGTTTTTGGACTATTGGTGAGGGCCCACAGCCTTCACACAGCAAGGGTCAGGGGTTCCATTCGAGCTGGGGCTGTTTTCAGCGACCAATAATTTGGGTGGTTGAGATGCCTTTCGTATAAGGGATCGTCCGGAAGATGCCTCTTTCGATGGGGACCTTGTACATGTGCCGTTGCTTTTCATCAGAGTAGTCGTCCCCATGTACCACCAGGTCAATGCCGTACTTCTCGATCCAAGTGGGGTCGAATACCCACGGCGCGTGGGGAATCACCTGGTCCACATACTGACAGGCAGCGACAGATGCGATACGCTCTTCCATCGTCTGAATGGGTCTACGCTTATGGACCTCTGCTACATCATCGGCATTAATTCCTACCAAGACATAGTCCCCCAGCGCACTGACCCGCCTCAGAAACTCAATATGCCCATAGTGAAACAGATCGGCCACCATGTCTGCGTACACTCGTATCATCGACGCGTTTTCCTTTCTGCCCGACTTTCCCACTGAGTGATATTTCGTATTAACATCATGTGAGCTTATTCTGTGGACAAGACGCAGGACCGACCGGACTCGATCGAGGGATCCGGCCGGTAGATGTAGGTTTGGGCTTGAGTCATCTTTTCCATATAGAGCACTTCCTCGTGGTTGTCATACTTAATAACGAGCGCGTACCAGTCATCAGCAGGCAGATAGTGCTTCGTGTAACCGAGCTTATCGGTCGTGAAGCGGCCTACTCCGGCAATCCTCACCTTGGCGCCAAACACTGGCTCATTTTCATGATCAAGTACTCTCAGCTTGCCGCCGCCATGTTGTGATATGCGTTTGCTGCTGTCAGAGGGAGAGGCATCCAGGGTCATCTGTAGAACGTCTTTCTCATACTCGCCTGGTTTCTTTGGGGTCATCCACTCTGGTCCATACTTCAAACGCAAGTATTCTTCAGGCGGGTTGGGAACAAGGAATTTCGCGCCAATAAAATCGATTTCCTTGAGTGAAGTAAAAAGCCTGGTGGGCATCCAGACCCCGGGGTAGTGGACTATGCTGTCATCAATGATCCTGTATGAGGCCCAGTCTATCCTCGTTGAGGACTTCATCATGGCCACGTTTATACAGTGGTCGCTGTGTTCGATATTGACAAAATATCCGTTATCCCTAAAGGCTGAGGCAACCGTCTCTATTGTTGTCTCTGTGAGACCATGAAGCCCGATGATTGATCCAAGATCTACGTCGTCATCCCAGGGCATGAATCCCTTATCCCTGATGGCACCTAGGCATGTGCCTTGCCGAAGGAAGAAGGCTACGCCCAATTGATCCATGATCTGTTTTGCTTCCTTCACCAACCTCTCGGCTGTAGCCGCATCTATTGGCGGCGCGACTGAATACGATCTTTGTAAGGCGACCTCATCTGCTCCGTTACTTGATACCATTCTTTTCTTACTTGTCTCCGTATTAAAAAACCTTGAATAAAAAGCTGGCGTAAGCGCTAACGCCCACGATCGTTATCCAGTTCAACAACAAAGGCGACCGCCCGTAAGCAAAACCCAGCGGGAAGTTCGAATCAGGTGCTCGGCACCGGGGCGGTAGATAGATGAGACAGCGCTTACAGCGCCCAGCAGTACCGAAACCGCTGTCCAGGGGGGGGTCGTGAATATCAATTGCCACAGCCAGCAGGGCTATTGAACAACACCATCATAACCGAAATCAGCTCCTTGAAGGCTGCCACCACTGCTGCAGGGTCAAACCTCTTTGAGTCCGATCATGCCTAGCGGGTCATAGTGACACCGCATCGTCGACATTCGACCGTTTCAATACCGCCTTTGGCACTGAATCCAAACTGTTTGCTGATCACACGAAAATCGTGAAATCCCAGCCGGCAGAGCAGTCGGGTAAGTAAAAGTCGCAACTTTATCATCTCATGAGCTCGCGAAAGCTTGGGGTTGTTGCCTCACTTTCGTTCGGCCGGCAGGCTCACCGAACAAAAGGTTGCCGACAAACTGGCCGACCTCACCTGACGGCCCATTGCTTTGCCACTGATCGAATATCTGGCGGTAGCCTTCTTTTTCTTCGGCTGTATTGATGCCGGCCTCACTACCGATCAGAACCAAACCCCGTACCCGCTCTTTGCAGGACAGTGCCGCGCGCAGTGACAGAAAACCGCCTTGACTCATTCCCACAAATACCGCTTGGTCTATTTGTAGATAATCCAGCAGCACTGCCGCATCGTGTGCTAAAGCCCCATAACTGAACGGACCAGGTGCCGGTGTCTTTCCAAATCCCCGCTGATCCCAGGCGATACATCTGAATTGTTTTAACAGTATCTCAATCTGTGCGTCGAACATCGTATGGTCCACAAAGAACCCATGCGCGAATATCACAGCCGGATGATTACCACCAGAGTCGGCGTAATAAATTAACTGGCCATTGACCTTGGCAATTGGCACGGTACGCCCTCCTATTGATGAGATATTCTGGAAATAAACATCATAGAACAAGATCCCTAGTTATGGTCTATTTTGAGGGGTAAAACAAATACAATAAAACACTGCCAAACACGCTCATTCACAGGTATGGTAACGCTATCAAGCCCCACCAGCCCCGCATAAAAGAAGTATTACGGGTGGCCAAGAGTATCGAACCAATGCGCAAAGACCACCTATGAACAGAGCCTTTGTCAGAGAAGCTGATGGTGATGAGGTTGTCGAACCACTACACGAGCGACAACACAGTGATCTACCAAACTACATCACACCTGAAGGTCTTTTACATCTGCAAAACAGAATCCGGGTTCTGGAAAATAATATAGCCGCCCTGTCGAAAACAGATACGCTGGAGAAGAAATCTCAAATTGCCCGGGCAAAACGCGATTTGCGTTATCTTGTGGAACGAGTACGTAGAGCACAACCTGTCACGCCACCAGCATCACCCAATAAGGTCCAATTTGGCGTCACTGCTGTGCTTGAGGACGAAACAGGTCAGTCGTACAGTTTCACCCTGGTTGGCGAGGACGAAACAGATATAGATCAGGGCCGAATCAGCTGGGCAACTCCGATTGGAAAACAGTTGAGTGGTCAGGTAATCGGAGGCCACATTGCCTGGTCGAAAGGAGACGAACAGATTCAATTGGAACTGGTAGATATCCACTCTTAGCACAACCTAGCGACCATGCGCCTGCTTAGCCAGGCTACACCCTTGGAATAACAAGCCGATGACAAACGCCAGCCATAGCAAACTCGTCAACGTTTTTTACGATACACACCCTATCAGCGAATCGCAGGTGCTGGACAAACTGGCACAAAACGGAATCGACATATCGAACCTCACTGTTGAACTGCTGCAACCACACGACCAGGACCATTTCGGTGGCTTGACGGCTACCGATGCGCTTGCTCACCATGCGCATATCAACGAATCAACGCACGTGCTGGATCTGTGCTGCGGACTGGGTGGCCCTGCCCGTTATCTTGCGTATCACTATGGCTGCCGTGTTACCGGGGTTGATATGAATACAGATCGCCTGGCTGGTGCTGTTCGTCTGACCGAAAGAACCAAACTGCAAGACCGCGTCTTATTTCACCATGCTGATGCTCTGCAAACAGGATTAGCTGATGAAGCATTTGACGTTATCGTCTCGCAGGAAGCCTTCTGTCACATTCCCAACAAAAAGACACTAATCACTGAATGCGTCCGTCTTTTAAAACCTAACGGTCGCATGGTCTATACCGACATCCTTGCACGTGACAGTATGACCCGCGAGATTCGCAGTCGCCTGGAAAATGAGATGGCATTTTCTGAGTTAAGCACGTTGGAGGAATACTGCCACCTACTTGAGGAAAATAACTGCCAAGTAATCGAAGTAGAGGGCCTGAGTGACGACTGGGCCCAGATACTGATCGACCGACTCGCCATGTATCGAAGCTTAAAAGAACAGACCGTTTCAAGTTTTGGCCTGGCACATTTCAAAAAATGGGACCGCACCTACAGCTTTTTTGTCGGCCTGTATCGATCAGGTGAGCTCGGAGGTGGACGATTTGTGGCACACAAACTTGAGTCGATCTGACAACGACAGTGTTTTCACGGTTATTTATGATGATTCACGGCGCATCACCTAAAGCCCACTATCGGCATAACCCGGCTGACAGCAACTCTATGCGGCGCTTCAAAATAGAGCATCAACTCCCATACAACAGCACAAAGCCACGGCTTTATCGAAGCGCCCAAAGACCTGACTGGCCAATCACATATCGTGCTGCGCCGTCTTGACACACTGCTTCGCCAGTTGGGTGCGAGCATCAACGATACGGTAAAGACCAATCTCTTTAATGTAGAGCCGGGTAACACCGAGGACTGGGCAGCCCCGGCACTCGCCCGGGGCAGTTATTACACTGAACCTGGCCCAGCTGCGACCGCATTAAGCCTTAAGACCATGCGCCCCGAAGGGGTGATGATTATTAATGATGTGATCGCGATGCGCGCAACCAATGGTGAGCGCCTGGTGCGTAGCCACGTCTGGCCGGATAACCACTGGGACTGGACGGTGCACCTGCCCTATCGGCATGGCATCCGCTGCGGGGATCTTATCTTTCTGGGTGGGCAGGTACCGCTCAACCCCGATGCCAGTGTCGCCCACAAGGGTGACCTGGTGGCCCAGACTAATATGTCGATGGAATACATCCGCCGGGTGCTGGCGGAGATGAATTTAGACTTTAAACACGTGCTTCGTATCAACACCTTTTATGCCACAGGCGGCGCGGTGGATACCGATGAGCGCATCTGGAAAGACAACCTGCATGCACGTTTTGCCCACTTTGAACCGCCAGGCCCTACCACCACCGGCATCCCAATGCCCTACCTTGCCTACGAGGATATGAACATTGAGATCGATATCATTGCAATGGTGTAGGCTGATTAAAACCAAACACTTCAAACCTTAATCGACAACAACCTGCCGTGACAGATCCGCACAGTGATTCTCCAGACGACGCGTCGGCTCTCACTCCACGAGTGCAGGAGATCACCAAACTGTTGCTCAAAGGATTCTCTACCAAGTCGATCGCTTGCATCCTTGGAATATCTCCCGGGACCGTACGAAACCATATGAAATAAATCTATTCCAAGCTGGAGGTCAACTCCCAGGTTGAGCCCGTCGGTTTGTTTTTTGAGATGCTGGGAGTGGAGAGGCTGGGCTAGTTCTCAATCGGTGAACATTTACCAATTTCTATGTGGAGAGTATTTCCAAGATTCTCCGTCCCATTGGCTGGAGGCAATGGACAAACTCTCAGAATGATACAATCAACTCGATCGGATTGATCAGCTTTTCCGTTGCGAACAGGTTTCTCGTTCTTCGTTAATTTTCGATAACATATGGCTTATGCTCCCTATGCTTCAGTATTCGCGGTTCGCAGATCAAGCGGTGTCATCGACATCGACACTATCCGCACCGGCCTCGATGAGTACCGTGATTCGGGCTGTAATGAGATTGTCTTGAATATCCTCGGTCCGAGTTCATCAACCGAAGCAGTGTGGGAATTGTCCGCATCGATGGATGGCGAGTTCTGATGCCGAGTGATCCTAACGCCAACGAGTCCGCAAACCCTCAGCCACTCGGAGGCAACGACATGCCCCGTTTCGGCGGCATTACCACGTTCATGCGGTTGCCCAACCGGTCCGAGCCGGCGGATCTCGACGTCGGTATCTTCGGTGTGCCCTTTGACCTTGGTACGTCCAATCGACCCGGCGCCCGCTTCGGTCCTCGCGGCATTCGCGAGGAGTCGGTAATGATTCGGCCCTACAACATGGCCACGCGAGCCGCGCCGTTCGACTCGTTGCGCATCGACGACCTCGGCGACGTCGCCACTAACGCGTTCGACAAGGACGACTCGATCGCCCGGATCGAGGCATTCGCCGACAATCTTCTGGCCCATGGTCTGACGACGGTGGCGATTGGCGGCGATCACACCATCGTTCTTCCAATGCTTCGGGCGATGAAAAAGATCCATGGTCCGGTTGGACTGGTTCATGTCGATGCCCACACCGACATCAACGACGAAATGTTTGGCGAGAAGATCGCCCACGGTACGCCATTTCGCCGCGCCGTCGAAGAGGGCTTGCTGGACTGTGATCGCGTCGTCCAGATCGGCGTCCGCGGCACCGGCTACACAGCCGACGATTTCGACTGGTCACGGCAGCAGGGCTTTCGGGTGGTACAGGCTGAGGAGTGCTGGCACACATCACTCGAACCGCTCATGGCCGACGTGCGCGAGAAGCTCGGCGGTGGCCCCGTTTATCTGTCATTCGACATCGATGGCCTCGACCCCGCCTATGCCCCCGGCACGGGCACGCTCGAAATCGGTGGCCTCACCACGCCGCAGGGAATCGAGATCATCCGTGGCTGTTACGGCCTCGACATCGTCGGTTGCGATCTTGTCGAGGTTGCGCCCATCTACGACGTGTCGGGGATGACGTCGCGAATCGCCGCCGACCTCATCTACGAGATGCTGTGCGTTCTGCCAGGAGTGGAGCGGCGAAAGTGATATTCCTCAAAACCCCCTCTGCCGTGCAGAGACAATATATCTAATTGAAGAAAAACTAATGGGGGTGGATGCCCCCTCTTTCGGTGAGCTGAAATTGAGATGAAACTGAGTCCTTTCCTGTCCTCTCCAGTCCCTTCAGGTCCGTTTGCGTGGAGTCGGAGCCTGTTATTTAAGGGGTTTTTGGACTGGTAGTTGGTAGGCCTCTGCCTTCACACGGCAGGGGTCGCAAGTTCGAACCTTGGCGCACCTGATCTATTCGGGCATCGTCTCTCCCGAGCCGCCGAGCTCAACTGGAAAATCTTTGAACTTGGGCAGACCATCTTTCATCGGCATAACGGTGCCTTCGTAGTTGACATGACCATCAAAGTCGTTATCTTCGTCTTCGACGGGCTGCGCCCCGATATGGTGACACCCGTCGTCATGCCGAACCTGCATCGCTTCGCGCAAGCGGGAACATTGTGCACCGGATCCCGGGTGGCGTTTCCGACCGAGACTCGCGTTAATCAGGCCACCTTGGTCACCGGCTGCTGGCCGACCCGCCACGGCATTGTCGGCAACCGGTTTATGGATCTAGCTGCCGCTGGTGGCTCGCTCATCAACTCCGGTGACGAGGACCAGCTTCGGGCCGCGAGCGACGCGCTCGAAGGCCGGTTGCTCGATGTGCCGTCGCTCGGGGAGATCCTGGCCGAGCGGGGAATGTCGCTCGCAGTTGCAGGCTCGGGAACCGCGGGGGGTACTCGTATCTTGCATCACCGTGCGGAAGCGCTCGGTGACTTTCGCCTCTCGCTGTATCGCCCGGATGCCTCCACGCCGGTGGCCGAAGTTCAGGCGGTGGTGGACAAGCTGGGGCCAATTCCCGAGGCCAAGGTGCCGGCGCTGGAACGAACAACCTATCTGCTCGATACCTTTCTTGAGGGGATCGCACCCCGTCTCGCGCCGGAGGTCACCATCTTGTGGTCGTTCGAACCGGATATCAGCTACCACTACAGCGGGCTCGGCACCGAGGACAACCTCTCGGCGCTTGGCCATGCGGATGCGGAGTTTGGTCGGCTCGTCGACTGGCGAAATCAGTTGCCGATCGACGAGCGGCCTACCCTCTTAACACTGTCCGATCATGGGCATCTGGCTATCGAGGGCGAACCGATTGACGTCGCCGGCAAGCTTGCCGAGGCCGGATTCTCCGTAGGGCCAGCCCTGACCGACGAGGTTGACGCCGCGCTTTTCTGCCAGCGCGCCGGGGGCATCTACGTACGAGGCCACGAGCCGGGACGGGTTGCCGAAATTGCCGGGTGGCTACGTGCGCAACCCTGGTGTGAACTGGTTTTCACCGATGCGCTCCCCGACACCCTGTCGCTTGCGGATGTGCGTATCGCACATCGACGGGCGCCGGACATTGCATTTGTTACCACGGCGCATGACGGCACAAACGCCGCGGGTCTGCCGGGGCGTTGCACCCACGATACCTCGGGGCTCGCGACCGATGGTGGGCTACACGGCGGCTTGCACCCGATCGAGCTTGGCAACTGGTTTGCCCTGCAGGGCGCAAGCAATGCGGGCATCGAAGCCTATCGGGTAGTCGATACTCCATGCGGGATCGTCGACGTGCTGCCGACCGTTTTGCATCTGCTTGGCATCGAGGTAGAACACCAACTCGACGGACGGGTGTTGCACGAACTGCTCGGGGAGGTGTTGCCCGATGCCTCGGTAGAGATTGTTGAATCAGTCGCAGCGGGAATGGTGCTCGAGCGCAGCACCTTCGCCGGGGCGACCTACCTCGAACGCGGCTATCGGCGCTGACGTCTCAAGCCCCAACCCGCAAGCTTTGCACCATGGCCGATGGTGCGGGGCCTGGGTTAGCTAGATCTGGCAGCTCTGGACACCACGCCAGGTTCGGTCCAGCGCCCGGAGTAATTTTTCGATGATCTCTTGATGGGCCTTAACCGCGCTTCACTATTGATAGCGGCCAAGTGTTTATAGCAAATGGTGACAGGAAGGGGGGGTAATGCCACCTATGCTCTTTACTAAAACCTTAAAACTTAAAACTTAAAACCTAACATTCAAGATGCGGCCCTCTTTTTTACCCCTTATATAGCGCCGTACGGCGATAATGGTAAAAATGGAAATAGACGAAGGCGGGGCGCAAGACTTATGACCAATCTTGAAGCATTACCGGCCCTCACGGTGATCGCCGCACTTATTGCCGCCGTCCTATACATAGCGAGTTATTTATCTCTCCTTCGCCTTTTGCGATTTCCACGTAACTGGGTCACGCCAAGCACTTCAGAATTATTTACAACGGGGCTTCTGGTAGCAGCAACAGTGGCGGCAGTATCGTTCTCGTCCCAGGGTCTCGATTTTACTGCGCTTGCTGTTTCGCTTGGCTTCTTTGGTGTTATGTTTTTCACTCTCGCGGCGCCTGCAATCGCTTTTCAACCGGCGTCGTTTCCGGTCGAGTTTGTGGCCAAGCACGCTGACCACGGTGGCTTTTTGTTGGCCGGCCTCGGCCTTAGCGTATTTGCCGGCATGGCAATTACCAACGTGAAACTCCTGGCGGTGCTGATGACCGCCGCGGTAATCGAACTGGCCTGGTTCCTCCACCAGCATTGGGCCAGGCGACAGCGACCAATCTATACCCTCAATACTCATGACTTGGCGGTCTTGGAGACCCAGGCAAAGGGCAATCTTGTGAAATTCCGCCGGCGCCATAGCATCAGCGAACTTAATCTGGCAGGCGGCACTGTACGTTGGCTCGGTTGTGGTAAACGGACACCGCCTTGTCCTTTCAATCTTTACGTCAACCGGCTCGGCCTCAACACTGCACCGTGCTGCCGCGAGCATTTAGCGGAACTCAGTCATTTTGTCTCCACCGCTTTAACTGAAATAGGGGTTGTGCATTGGCTGGAAGGCGGCAGTTTGCTTGGCGCCGTGCGCGAGGGCGGCTCTTTGCTTGATTGGGAGGACGATGTTGACATCTCGGTTCTGCTCGATGCGGACATGACCTGGAAACGCTTGGCGAGCGGACTTGCCGAGCGTGGCGCGACTCAGGGTTACTATGTCGATCTTTTCGAGAACAAAGGCCTCGTCGCCATATCATTTGATGCCCCGAAACCATGGCCATTTCGGTGGCAGCGCAATCGAATGCGCGGTGAAATTCGTGCTGATATCACGGTTTACCGACAGGTAATCCACAATGGTATAGCAGTGCTTGAAAGGCGAAGCCATAAGGGCGCCATGCCAGCCACTGAAAATGGCGGTTATGGCGTACCACCCGAGCTAGTCCTGCCAACAACAACGATACCCCACATTGGCGGAGATTTTGCCAGCCCAAACCAGCCAGAGGCATATCTACGCATCCTGTATGGTGACTTCGAAGACGTGGAATATACCTACGTAGATCCAGCAGCAGCAGCAACTCGCCGTGAAGCCGATGTGGCTCAGAAAGATGTGAAAAAATAGGGCGTCGAGACAAGAAAAAAACTACGAGGTCGCGCCTCACATTTTATATCTTGGACCTAGCACTTGAAACTTGAACCCGCCCTGACCGACGAGGTTGACGCCGCGCTTTTCTGCCAGCGCGCCGGGGGCATCTCAGTTCTCAATAAAATTCAGGGAGCGAGTTTCGCCGTGTTGCATGACAAAAAACCTATCTTGCGGGATATCAGATCGTTTTAATGCTTGCTTCAACCTAACAGGTGGTTCATCCATTGGCTCATCGGTGAGTTGGAAGGTGCCCCAATGTATTCCCACCGAATAACGTGCCCGTATGTCCAGGTGTATATTGACTGCTTCTTCCGGATTAACGTGGGACTCGCTCATGAACCAGCGAGGCTCATAGGCGCCGATGGGGATGGCTGCTAGGTCAATAGGGCCAAATCGTTTTCCGATATCGGCAAAATCTGGTGAGTAGCCGGTATCCCCGGCGAACAGAAATCTGAATGATGGGTGCTCCAGCACCCAACCGGCCCACAACACTTTGTTTCGATCCCACAAGCTTCGACCCGACCAGTGCTGAGTGGGTACAGCGTGGACTGTCCAGCCCTTGTAGTCTGCGTTCTCACCCCAATCCAGTTCTACGACATTCGGTATACCTAGATCATCGAACCATTGTTTCTGCCTTAATGGTACGAAAAAACGTGGTGGCTGATCAACCTGCCGGGAATACAGTTGCTTAACAGTTCCCTCGTCTAGGTGATCATAGTGATTGTGGGAAATCACCACGAGATCAATCCGCGGAAGATCGCTCAGAGCAAGTCCAGGTGGGGTAATTCGACGTGGCCCAACAAATTTGAAAGGTGAGGCTCGCTCCGTAAAATGGGGGTCGGTTAGGATGTTCAATCCGTCATACTGAATCAGTAGCGTTGCGTGACCGATCCAGGTGATTGTTGGCACAAATTTATTGTTGCGTAGGAACTTCGGGTTATTATTTACTAGAGGAAAGCTAACGGGTTCAGGTTTCTCTCGATTCCACCACCATCTGAGCAGATCCGAACCCGGCTTGTTTATAGCTGGATGGTGGTTGTTGCGAAAGGTTCCGTCTGGCAGATGATGCTTGGGCGACAGGGATTGCGTGTCGCTTCGAGCCTCAAGCGTTTGGACACCAGTGCTGCTCACACAGGTCAGTATGATTATAACTACCCATATTAGGTTCCTAGTACTCACCTTTTTGCTACTACTGATATCGCCTTGGTAAATGGACATCTGGTCATTCGTTTTGATTTTAAACTTTGGTCTCGTGATCACTGCCGCTGTGGTGTGGTGTAGCATTTTGATCTATCGCCGCATTCGCGCCTACCGGAACGGTGACGACGACTAGAGAGGCGTTATACGCATTTTAGAATACTTTGTATTCCTCGAAGAGTTCTCTGATGTTCCCACCGTCCTGCAGACTCGCACGAACCACGTCTTCCTTAGTTGCTACCGCCACGGTCTGCTCAACGACCTCTTGGATAATCGCCTGTGGGTGTTGTGGCGGGATGCCAAAGGCACGCCAATGCCCGGATGCCCTCATTTTAGATCTGAATTTTCTCGATCTGACAAATTCAGCCTTGCCTCCGGCCTTGTTCTTGCAGCACGTTTTCGCCTTCCTTAACCGCCTTTATCCGATCATCAATATGTGGATGATCGCATAACACTCGACAGCCTCCGCCACCAGTAACGCTTTCTTTGATCCAGGCAAGGAGCGCGAGATAGTCATTCTTGGTATAACCCGCATTTTCAAGGTATTCAATAGCCAATAGATCGGCCGCAATCTCCAGATTTCGTTCAAATGCCGAGTCAATCAATCCATCTACAGGTGAGAGGATCATCCATGGTGTGATAAACCAGGTCGCCTTATCGACGATCCAAATGGCGCTGCTGACACCGATGTCTATTAAGACATGATTCGCCTCCTGATGGGCCAGCTCATGGGCCATTACCGCTACCAGCTGATCCCAGGTCAGTGCCATATACAAGGAGGTAGAGATATGGATTGAAACCCCAAGCCCAGTAGCGGCAACTAACTCTCCACGGTCTTTCCACATCACGGCCTTATATACACCCGCCCTTTCGGGAAAGTTCGCATTAACAATGGTGTCTATTGCCTGTTGCACAATTCGGGTGGGACCGCCTGCACAGTGATCAGCCGATTGGCATAGCTTCATTACTGGTTCTTGAGCTGTCGTGCTGCAGCCTTCCGCCAAAAGCACTGTCAGCACCAGGGCCGCCAGCTGCAAAGGCCATAAGACCTTTTTGCTTTGCCAAAAACCCACCGAGCCAGCAAAGAGCGGAGCATAGGATCCGCTTGATCTGCCCATGGGTGTATTTGAGTAAATCAATATTGCATCTGGATCGCTTTTAATTAAAGAACAAACCTCTTTTTTCAAAACCACTAACGCAACCTGAAGCCCTTGCCCTGATTACCCTTTTGCACAAAGGCCTTGGCCTTGCCGAGTGAGACGTACTTTTGCAGGTAAAGCTGCTTTTCAAGATCGTTAAGCCTGGCCTTTTGCGCATTTGCAGTTTTCATCTCAAAGCTTTTTGCCTTGCCCTCTGCCTGGGTGTCGCTTTTGGTATTCATGTTTTTTTATCCAAAGTGGGGTTATGGCCTGTGATGCCTTGGGCCTGCACCACATAACGTAGCCGCCCACCGGGGACGATGGCATCGAAGGGGTAGCAGGTAATCAGTGTGAGCAAGCGACTACCGGTCGCCGCCAACACATCGGTATCGGTCTCGTGCAGTACACGGGCATCGTTTACCCGGTAGTGATGCACGACGCCATCGGCTGATTCAAGCTGCAGCTGCGCTCCGGGTTTGATGTTTTGAAGAAAAGAAAAATGGGTATCTCGGTGACCGACAATTACGGTGTTATCGGCGCTGCCCGGCGGCGCACTGGCGCGCACGTGAGCGGGGCCAAAAGCCAGCGTTGCCCCGCTGGCCCCTGCCAGCACCACCATGGATTTATCCTGTGCGGGCACACTCAGCCTGGCCACCGGCCAGGTGTCGGCCCAGGGCCAGGGCTTTAAAGGCTGGCCGCTATAGAGTGTCTTGCGCCAGGCGTTATCGAGCAGCACCTGAGCCAGCGCCGCCTTAATAGGAATCCACGCGCCTTGGGCAATGCTGAGCACCCCGGCGAGCGCAAGAGCGCCTGTGATTACGGGGCGCGTCATCAGCATCGAGCCAACACCCACCGGCGCAGCAGCAGTGCTGCAAGCAACAGCGCCATACCCAGAAGTATCAACAACTTGGCAGGGGTTGCCGTCTGCGGCAGTCTTGCAACAAGCGCTGCCTGCAACCCTGGCTGTACAGCCGCTGTAAATTTTGCGGAACGCTTCTGGGCGGCTTTCTTTTCCTCAGCTCTGCGTTTTTTAACCGATTTAACGATTTGCTTCTCGAAGGCGATTCGCGCATTCTCCGACACGGGTTTTTTGTCGAATTCGTACATGTAAGAAGCCGTCTTCATCAGCGCTGGCACGGGTTTTTCTAGCCAGATTTCCTCGATCTCCCATCCGTCCGGCAGGTTTACCGGTACCGGCCAGGCCTTAAGGTTCTCGCCGAAAGGCACACTGGATTCGCGCTCTACTGCCACCAGGCTGGTGTGTCGGGTCACGAGGTGATACCTAAGACCGATTTCTACAATCTGGTTGCGCACCTGTTTGCGCGCTTCCTTGCGTCCAAGCGTGGCGCGCAGATCGCCAGTATTAAGGGTAATCGAATCAATCTTGCGCCTGGCATAAAGGCGGGCGATGCCTGCCTTGGCAACACCATCGCGCAAAGATACGCTCTGTTGCCACGATGCACCTGCCCGCATACCCGTGATACGCACTTCATCGCCCAGGTGGCGGGCTTGTACTACCACCACCAAAGGCTCGCCGGCATATAGATCCGGTACAGGTGTCGGGTAGGTTTCAAGCACACCCTGGCGCCAGTGCAGTTTGATATCCGTCAGTACCGGGCTTTCAAGGCGGGCAAAAAGAGCGCTCATTTTCTCGCGCACCTCTTTGGGCTTGCCTATATAGGTATAGGTGCCACGGCCTGTGTGCGCCGCCTTGCGCATGAAATACCCATTGGGTGATGAACCAATGCCCACGATAAAGAGCCGACTCTTGCCGATATGGCGGCCGATGTAATCAAAAAGCGTAGTCTCGTTGCCGACGGCTCCGTCGGTGATAAACACCACCTGGCGCACCCGGGTGCTTTGCTCATAATCGCGAAGCGCAAGCTTGAGTGCTGAGAGCATCTTGGTGCCGCCAGTGGCATCAAGTGCCGCTATGCTGGCAAGCGCCTTGGCAATATTGGCCGGGGTTGCCCGCTTGGGATCCATGTACAGCTGCTGCGCCTTCGAGGCAAAGGCAACTACGTTAAAGGTATCTTGTGGTCCCAGTCGCTTTAATGCTGCGCTTAGTGCGGCACGTGCCTGGCGAAACGATGCCCCTGCCATGGAGCCCGAGGTATCGAGCACAAAGATCACCTCGCGGTTAAGTTTTTGATCCTGCGCCGCTTTGGCATCGGGCGGCATCACCATCAATAAAGCGTACTGATCGCCCTCAAAAGTCTCGGTAAAAAGCACTGCCCGGGGCGCATGGGCCACCAGTGGACGCCAGTGCAATACAAAATCGCGGTCCGCTGGCAAAGTGCCATGGGCCGGCTCAATGCGGACCATGCCATTGCGCTCATCCTCGTTTATATCAATGGCATGCGAGGGGCTCTGCACGCTAATGGCCATACCGGCATTAATGGCCACAACTAGTGATACCGGGTTAACGGAACCCCTGGCAGGGTCGGCCACCCACGGGCTGATGCGCGAACCGTCGGGTACCTGATCGGTATCGGGGGCAAAACCATAACCACTAAAGGACTCAGCCTCGGTCCCCGGCACATAGCGTGGTGCGACCACCATGGGAAATCTCAACGAGAACCCACCATCGCGGTAATCCAGCTCGCGCTGGTACTCAATGCGCACTCCCACGGTGCCCTTTGGCTGGATCCCGGCCACCGAGGTGGTAAATATATTGGGCCGCTCCTGTTCGAGCAGTGCGGCCTTTTTGCCCTGCGCTTTGGCCTGCTCGTAAATCTTTTTAGCCTGGGCCCTCTCTTTTATCTCACCCACGATAATGCGATCGCCAATGCGCACCTCAAGAGTATCTACCGCGGCGTTCTGCGGCAGCGGGAATACATAGATTCCCTCCAGCCACTCGTCGGTGGGGTTATGAAAATACTGCGTCACCACGGTGCGGGCCACCAGCCCGGTTACGCTGATATCCACATCTGTACCCAGCATCGGCACCGCCCGCAGCGGCGCATCGGCATCCGTGCGCACCAGCAGCGTGCCGACTTTGGCTGCCCCGGGCTGCATCGGCTGGCCAAGGGCCGAAATACTGGCCGCCAGGGTGTAGGGGCTTAACAGCACTCCCAAAAGCACAGCAACCCTCAGAACAACGATGTGTAAGCAATAACGCATAAACAAGCCTCGATAAGTAGCAAGAGAAGAAAAAATACGCAGAACCATCAGCATCTAACGCCCCCGATGGCGCACATAGGCAGTGACGACTGTCTGCTCGCCCTTGGCCGGCATTACCACCACCAGATCGAGCTTGCGGCCATAGCGGCGCATGATGTCCGGGTGCGCACGGGCCACACGGCGTTTTTCTGATTGGCCTAAAAAACAAAGCCGCCCGCCGTGATGATCGTATTGGGCCCGGCCATAGGCCAGCACCATGCAAATAAGCGATTCATCAATGCCGCGCTGGGCACAGCGCACCCGGGCATGCTCAGAAAAGAGGATCGGTCCCATCATCTTTTAATAGCCGATGGGGGCTTATTTTTTTCATGCGAATCACCAGGCGTGCCTTAGTGAAAAAAATCCAAAGAAACCGGCACTATCTAAAAGGCCAACGTGGATACCGCCAATCCCCATGAAATTACCCCGGCGGTGCACCCTCTTTTGCCATCCCAATGCGCTAAAAAGGAAAGATCACTAAAGGCAAACCCCGGCCGGTGCAAAAGACACCTGTCCCACAAAAGGGCGACCTATGGCAGCAAACCCGACAATCCTGAGCCACCTGAAACCTGATGAACTTAAAACCCTGCTGATCCGAGTGACTGCCTATGCCCTTTGGAAACTGGGCACCCGGTCTGGCCACAGCCCTGAGATGGAAGCCGAAGAACTCACCCAAAGAGCCATTGGCGACACCCTGGCTGAGCGGCGCCGCTGGAACCGCGAGCGGGCCACCCTGGAGCAACACCTAAGAGGCGCCATAAAATCTTACATTTCACACTACTTCGATTCTCTCGCCGCCAAGGCGCGGGTAACCCATAGCCCGGACCTCGAATCCCTGGCGAACGACGCCACCACTCCCGAGGACCTTTTGAACCTTCAATACCTTACCCACCGCATCCGCGAGGCCGTGCATACCGAGGACGACCCACTGCTGCACAAAACCTGGCATCTGCTCGAGAGCGAAGGCTGGGATCTTAAGAACGACAGCCATTATTTCTGCCAACAACTGGGGCTGGATACCACCACCGGCGGGCCCGATTATCAACGCTGGAATCGGCTGCGAAATCGGCTGCGCAGCATTACCCAACTCTGTGTCACATCAGAACAGCAAGGCAGCGTAGGCACTGTCTGAAGCCATGGCCAGTTCCACAGACGATCTGTTGCGTCGCATCCTCGGCGAAAAAGCCGATGCGCTTATCAGCGCAACGCGCAGGCAGCAAAGCGACATGGCATTGCTGCGATCCCACGGCATCGATGTCGATGTTATGCACAAGCGTGCCAGTGCCCAGATTACAAAAGCCGAGGCACTGGTCGCACATGGTATTCATCCGCCAGTGCCGATCGAAGAGTTAACCGACGAGCAGTTCGAGGCACTCGATACCCAAACCCTTGAAAGATACCTTGGGGCAAGTGGTATCGATAGCAATGCCCTGCTGACCAAAGTACAAAACCTCATTGCCGAGGCAACCCCCAAAGCCACCTGGCATGAGCGCCTGCAGGCCATGCTGCCCCGCTGGCAAAGCACTCCGGTACTGGGCATGGCTGTGGGCGCCATGGCACTCGTTGCGGTTGGCATCGGTGTGCTGCGAGTGACACCGCAAGAGCCCATCCTATCCATCCCCGCGCAAGATGAAGCCAAGACCCTTGCCTTTGCAAAAGCAGTGCCGATAAGCCTGCCGGGCAGCACAGCACCTGAGCAAGACTTGAGCGAAGAAGGCAAGGTGGTTTTTAAGAAGAAACTGTCGCAGACGCCTGATATGGCTGAGATGGACAAAAGGACTGTAGCTGAGAATATGACAAAGGCAACTGCACCAGGCGCAGCAGACTTAATCCGCCCACAATCCCAGATACAACCACAAGTAGCAGCTGTCACCATCACAACCGACACACTGCTGGCACTCAATCAGCCGCCGCCAGCACCTGAAGCCACAATACCAGTCACTAATACGGTCGAAGCCGGCGCCACACCAAGTGCGCCGCTCGCCAGTGTCGATGTTAACGATGCACTGGCAACACCTCAGTGGGCGTTAACCAGCGCGCCCAATCAATCCGCCAGTGAACACAAGATCGAATTTATCTTTAAACCCGGAGACACCCTCTCGCACAGCATGGTCCAATCGGGCCTGCCGGTAGAGCTGTGGGCAAAACTTGCCGAGCGGGTCGGCAGCAATTTTCATCCAGGTGACAAAGCGATTATCTATTTTGAGAACGATGAGTTCGAGCAGCTGGTGGTCATTCGTCGTAAGAAAGAACGTACTACCGTCACTGCAGATCTTAAAACCAATACCGTGGCCGTGGGCACCACCACCACAATAGAGGTAACTGGCGAGATTCAGACATCACTTTATGTTGCGTTAGAAGAAAAGCTCAATGCCAATGTGGCACAACGTATCAGCTGGTTGTTACAAAGCCGTGATGTCCCACTGACCACCCTGCCCAAGGGGTCCACTTTCAGTGTGCGTATCGAGCAGATCACCGGGGTGGATGGCGAGACACTGCGTTATGGGCAGATCAGCAGCGTGCAGCTCAATGCGGGAGGTAAGGGGCAGTTTGTGGTTGAAGGGTCAGGGGACGTTAGTGCTTGATGGCAGCCCAGATACTTTAACTTTCGAAACTTAGGTAGGTCCTGCCAACATCAGTATCGCATCGATCATGCCGAAACGGCGGAAACGAAATCAGGTCGAAACAGAGAAGGGCAAACTTAAAAAACACCCTCGTAAGTCATTTATTTAAAAAGGCGTAACACACCGAAAAATAGCATGATGGTGGGGGGGGTACTACAAGCCTCTTTTAAGAGATTGATAGCGAAGCTTAACCGCGCTCCACTATTGATACCTGATAGCGGCCAAGTGTTTATAGTCTTTGTAGTTGTTGGTAGTGGCCCGAAATTTAGTCAGTAATCTCTACGCTAGGCGATCACCCAATGAGTCAGCAACTGATCAGCGTGCCATACTTTTTCAGTGCTTTTTCCGAAAGTGTCAGACCAAGGCCAGGATCCGGATTGAGTGTCAGCCAGCCGTCCTTAATGACTGGTGGGTTCTCGAACAACTCGGCCTGCAGTGGGTCGCGCTCCGGATCCGTGAACGACTCGACGATAAACCCAGCCGGGCTCGAAGCCACCAAAGGCGCATGGATGAAGCAATCGTGGTGGGGTGCGATCTGGACGTGGTTCATCTCGCAAAGGGCTGCCAGTTTCCGCCCGTGAGTGAATCCACCGAACATCGTGCAGTCAAACTGGAGTATCTGGATAGCTTGTTCCTCGAGCAGTGCCCGGCAACCATAACTGGTCAGCTCGCTCTCACCGGCCGACAGGGGAATACTCGTTCGTTGGGAGAGCAGTTTCAACTCACGTCGGTCGTCCTGCCAGCGCACCGGTTCTTCGAGCCAGCGTGGCCGAACGTGAGCCATCCGGTTAGCAGCTTCGGTCGCGGTCTGAAGATCCCATGCCCGGTTTGCATCGACCATTAGATCCCTCTCCTCCCCTATAACGTCTCGCACAATTTCGAGCCGCTCAATGTCTTCTGCAACAGATAGCCCGCCCACCTTGGCTTTGAAACCCTGGTGCCCCTGGTCTTTCAAAGCCTGGATCTCATCTCGCAACTCGACCTCGTCCTTACCATCTCGGTAGTAGGCACAAGTCACGTAACAGGGCACTCGGTCACGGTAACCGCCAAACAACTGGTATAGCGGCAGCCCTGCCGTTTTACCGACGATATCCCAGCAGGCAAGGTCGACAGCGGCTGAAATCTTTAGCAAAGCGTCCCGACTCCAGCCCTTCTCATGGGCCAGACGTTTGGCCGTGAGCGAAAAGAGTTTTTCGTACACCCGTTCCGGTGCAAGCGGATCGCATCCCACGACCTCGGCTGCGATACCCGAGTTGATCGCGTTGACCACAGGTTCTACGGTGCTGTAGCAGGTGGCGAGACCAAACCCACAGACCCCTTCATCGGTCTCAAGGCGGACTAGCAGTTCGTTGGCCCGTGGCACGATAAAGTGACTGACCCAGTGTGGTCTGCCGTCTTCTGGTGCCTGCAATATGGATGTTTCGACTTTACTTATACGCACATTATTTACTGCTCTATCTTATTTTCTGTGAACGTGACCGGGTCCTCCTATAGCCCACTCCCAGGAGTTAGTGGAAGTTTAGCAAACCTTAACCACGCTCCACTATTGATAGCGGCCAAGCGTTTATAGCAGACTGTGGCAGGAAGGGGCGTTAATGCTGCCTATACTCCTCAGAGTACAAAGCCACCGGTTAGCACTGCCGTCCGGAGAATAAACCGATTCCAGGCGGCAACTTGATTAAAAGCGTAGCGAAAGACAGGACATGCCGCCATCCAGTTTGGCACACTCACTATTATTAATTGCGCGAACCTCGTAGCCAGCATCCTGCAGGCGCGCCAGGGTATGCGGAAATCCGGCCGGCATCAATACCAGGTCATTGTAGCGGATCGAATTGGCGGCAGCCTCCTCGCCCTGGGCGGTGTGGATGACGCGATAGCCTTCGAAACAGCCTGAGGCATCCAGCCGCGGCGTTGCCAGGATGGTTTCAGCATCAAGTAGCGAGCAATCCGTTTTAAAATGCAATATACCTGCAGGCGTCTTTACTTCGTGCAGGGAATAGCCGTGATAGCTGACGATCTCCGCCAGTTCGGCGATCCCGGCGCTGTCCGTTCGTTCGGAACGACCTACCAGAATCTGTTTCGATGTCACCAGGATGTCGCCGCCTTCGATAAAGCCGGGCCCGTCAATTGCAACCACCCGCTCGAACAGATCGCGCAGCACCGGAGCCATCTGCGCAACCTCACCCACGCGCGATGGTGCACCTGGGCGCATCAGTATGGCAAGCTCGGGTAGACACAGGGCAACGTCCTCTACAAAGGTCGAATCGGGGAAGTCGTCAAGTGCTGGCAATTCCGTAACCGCCGCACCTGCCTGCTGCAGCGTCGCAACATAATGCGCGTGATCCTGCAACATCTGATCGAAATCGGGGTCACCGATGTCCTCGGCGCGTAAACCGTGAACGATGTTCGGCGCAGGCTTGCGTGTAATTGCACGCGTAAATTGATAGGATGATTCGCTCAAATCGGGGACTCCACAGACAATAAAATCGGGCTAAAGATACGCAGCAAGCATATACCGAATTTCCTCCCGGGTTAAGGCCGAACCTGAACGAATCAGGCGTTATCCATGCCTGCCATTACCTCGCTGCCATCGCGCGGAATCCAGGTCTTTGCTTCACCTGCATATTCATCGCCCGGATTGCCCATCACCGTAGTGCGCCACATCAGTCGTGTGTATTGCTCGGCGTCGTACCAGGTCGCGCAATGCAGCAGATTGCGATTATCACCGATCAGCAAATCGCCGGGCTCCCATTCATGCACGTAGACGAACTCTTTGCGCGTCGCGTGCCTGAGCAGTTCCCGTAGCAGTCTAGCCCCCTCCCCGTCGGGACCGGTCGCAAGTCCGGTTATCGGACCGTCGACGTAATCCATTTGCTTTTCCTCGCAGATATACAGCGATTCTTCAGCAGTAACCGGGTGCCGTCGCACCAGTGGCTGACGTTGGGGTAGTTGATGCGGCAGCAAATCCAGCGGCTGTTCGCCCTTAGCTACCGCCTCACGTGAACGCCCGATCCAGCTCGGTGCATGTATTCCGCGCAGGTCCTCGAGCGCAAGCTTGCGCGCGGGATCGAGTGTTGCCAGTGCAGCCGTACAATCTGCGAACAGTGTCTGGCCCTGGTTACGCGGAGGCAGCTCGACCGCGAGTAACAAAGTTATGTCAGGTGGTGGCCGCCGATAACTCTGGTCAGTATGCCAATTGCTCTGCTCGGGAAACTGCATCGGCATGACCTTGGCCTCCAGGATTGCCGGTTTCGGTGGAGGCAGATGATTACAGGGTTCTGCATTGGTGAGAATCAGTATTTCCTTGACTGATTCATGGAAGAAGCGTGCGCTGGTCAGGGTTTGATGATAATCCTCAACCTCGGGGCCGAAAATCCGGCTGAGTTCAACCAGTGCCTGTGGCTCATCACAAATCGCCTGTAACCGTTTCACCACGAGGAGACCGCGCACGGCATAGAAAAAAGATAATATCGTGTCAGCGTGACGCCGAAAGACCTGCAGTATTTCGTCTAGATCGCCTGACTCAAATTCCAGCACTCCGCCAAAGCCTGCTTCTTTGTTTCGGGTGAAGCGCATGCCATCGTGAAACCGGGTTTCATCTATGTCTGGTGATTTCATTTGCCGAACTCTGTAACTCTGCTCTTTAAACCTGGCGGAGCTTAACCGCTCTTTACTATTAAAAGCAGCCAAGGGTTAAGTTCTCTAGCGCCTGAATTGAGACTCAGAACACTTCCCCACTAAGATCAAATGCCCTTTTAAGGAAACTTAAAAGGTTAAGTTTTCCCTTCGCTGTGTGAGTGGGATATATCTATAGATTTAGATATCGAAAGGAGGTGGGTATCCCCGACTGTACCCAATATGCACCTAACTATTGCCCAAGGCTTCGGTGTAAAGTATTTGAGCTGCATGAACTAACGATTACGGGAGAAATTATGATGCCGATGATGACGAACTCCTCTCAATCCTATGAACGGTCAAAACGTACGCCGATCCACCAGTTAATTGATCTTGACCAATATCCAATACATGACCTAGACAGTAATGCCGGGCGCGATCTGGTGTCGAAGTGCCAGCAGTCTCTTGCTGATACGGCAGGTGCATTGCTGCCAGACTTCGTGAGGCCGGACGCGCTATCAAGGATGGCGACCGAAGCCGAACAATTGGTTGAGGTGTCCCACCGCTATGATCGACCGCGCGAAGCATTCCTTGGGCATCCTCGTTACGGCGATGGTGATTTAGATGAATTCGGCGACCTGAAAAAAAGACTACATGACAATCGCTACAACCAGGTTCTAAATTATCAGATTCCAAATGATAGTGACTTGCGCGCTTTGTATCTGTGGCCAGACCTGACTGAGTTTGTAAGACGGGTATTGAATCGGGATAACCTTTTTCCGAGTCAATGTCCGCATCTGGCACTAACCATGAAAATCGCGTTCGAAGGCGATCAAGACGGATGGCACTACGATCCAAACGATGGCGTTGTCACATTACAGCTACAAACACCAGACGAGGGAGGGGTATTTGAGTATGCTCCTTACATTCGCAGCGACGACGACGAAAACTACCAGGGAGTCGCCCGGCTCTTCGATTCACCCGATACCGAAGCAACGCGCCTGCGTCCGGCTGCTGGCACCTTCATGCTCTTTAACGGTAGCCGTTCGATGCATCGTGTATGCCAAGTTGACCGCACTCGACGTCCACGGGTTGTTGCAATTTTTTCTTACGATGGGAACCCAGATATGGTGTTTTCGCAAAGTTATGTGGATCTCGTGCGAAGCTTTCCGCGCGGAAGACCTCAGGGTTAATCGTTTTGAATCAACCACACTTGTTCCACAACTCAAGACAGGTAAGGAAACTAGGCAATCGAACGTCCTATGAAGGCTATAGATATTAATCGCTATAGGTCCTTTCCTGAGAAATAAGAGATACCTTTTTTATTACTAAATTGCTGAGGGGTCAAAAATCCCCTCCGCTGGGTGAGGGGGATATATCTATAGATTGAAAAAGAAAAAGGGGGTGGGTACTCCCTCTTCTTAGTGTGCTGAAAATGTGCTGAACTTAGGTCCATTCCGGCCCCTTTGAGTCCCTTTAGGTTCAAGTGCATGGAGTTGGAGCCTAGGTTTTAAGGGGTTTAAGGGCTGTTAGTTGGAAGGACTCTGCCTTCACACAGCAGGGGTTGCTGCGCCAATAAATGCGCGCCAACCTTGTAGCGCTCCATAGGCCCAAACGCGCTACCATAGGCCTTAGTTGATGCGTTTAACTGGCCCAAGCATTCACCTTTTCCTTTGAACACCGCTACCCCCTACCTCACCAAATCCCGCTACCTCGACGCGCTTCGCTGTGAGAAGAAGCTCTGGCTGGGCTGGCATGAGCGCCTGCCTTATGAAGAGGCTTTGCCCTACTCGATACTGGATACCGGTAACCGCATAGGCCGGGGTGCCTGGGCGCTTTTTCCTGGTGGGGTAGAAGTTACTGAAAAGCCTTATCAGCATGAGGCTGCTGTTGCCACCACTGCTTCACTGATGGTGGGTGATGTCCCGGCGATCTTCGAAGCCGCCTTTGAATATGACAAGGTGCGCATTCGTGTGGATGTGCTAGAGCGTTTAGGGGATGGCTGGGGTCTTCGTGAAGTGAAATCCTCTACCTCGGCCAGTGAAGATAAAGGCCATGTGGATGATGTGGCGGTGCAGTTATATGTGCTGCAAGGTGCAGGGGTGGATATCACCTCGGTGGAACTCATTCACGTAAATAATCAGTACGTGTTTGATGGCGGGGATATCGCCTGGTCTGAGATGCTGCTGCGGCGTGATCTCACAATAGAGGCACGCGATCGCCTACCCCAGGTGGTGGCCAAAATACCCGAGTTGTTTGGCGTATTGGGCCTTGATGCGCCGCCCGAGGTGTATGCCACCAAGAGCCTTTGCTCAAAGCCGTGGCGCTGTGATTACTTTGATAGCTGCATGGCGGCCAAGCCCGAGGATTGGGTGGGCCTTTTGTACCGCATTTATCCCAATCGCTTGGCAGCACTGCATGCGCAGGGGATCGAATCGATTCCGGATATTCCCGAGGATTTTAAACTGCCGCAAAAGCAGGCCCACGCACTGGACAGCCTGGCCTCGGGGCATCCGTGGGTATCTGATGAATTGCCTGACGCTCTTATCCCTTTGGGTCCACCGGCCTACTACATGGATTTTGAGACTATGAACCCTGGCATCCCAGCCTTTGCTGGCACCCGGCCATACGAGATGACACCCTTTCAGTTCTCAGTGCACTTAATAGATGAAGATGGTGTGTTAACCCACACCGCTTACCTTGCCCCGGAAGATACCCACCCGGCCCGCGGTTTTGCCGAGGCGTTAATTGCTGCGATCGATCGCACTGATCTGCCGGTGGTGGTTTACAACCAGAGTTTTGAGCTTGGCGTGCTGGGCGGGCTTTGTGAGATGTTTGTCGATCTTGCCGATGACCTTGGCGCCATTATGAAAAACGTGGTGGATTTGTTACCCGTGGTGCGCGATCACGTTTGCCACCCGGGTTTTATCAGCAAGCGCTCCTTAGATGCCGGCACGTATTCGATCAAGAACGTACTGCCGGCATTGGTGCCCTCGATGAGTTATAGCGATCTTGATGGGGTGGCCGAAGGCAGCGAAGCCTCACGGGTCTATACCGCGATGGTGTTTGGGGCTTATGAAGGCCGGAAGGCCGATGACTACCGCCAGCAGCTTCTTGATTACTGCGAGCAAGATACGCTGGCGATGGTTGAGGTGCAGCGCGCATTGGTAGCGCTTTGCGGCCAAGATTAACAACGACGTAAGATACGCCCATGCCGTTAAGCGACGAACAACTTCAGTCTTTAAACACCCAGGGCTTTTTGGTGCTTCCCGGGCTTTTCTCATCTGCCGAGGTGGATGCGCTGCACGAGCGCTTGCCTGTGGTATTTGCCGATGGCCACGAGGGCAATATTATTGAGCGCGATTCGGGCAAGGTGCGTACCTCGATGGGGCTGCATTTACGCGATGAGCGCTTTGATGCACTGGTGCGCCACCCGCGGCTGGTCGAGCCTGCTCTGCAGGTACTGGGCGAGCCGGCCTATATCCAACAGGTTAAGGTGAATGTTAAGGCGGCGTTCTCGGGCGAGGTGTGGCAGTGGCATTATGATTTTGCCACGCATCATAAAGAAGACGGCGTAGCCAAGCCACTGGCACTTAACCTGCATGTGTTTTTAGATGATGTGAGCGAATTTAATGGCCCGCTGTGGTTTATCCCGGGCTCGCATAACGTGGGGGCGCATGGGGCGCATCTTGATACGGCAACCACCAGTTACCCGCTGTGGGTGGTAGATGAGCCTACGGTGAAGATGCTTGCTGAGAAAAACGGCATGGTCTCGGCCACTGGAGCGCGTGGCACGGGGCTCATTTTTTTTGATACCTTACTGCACAGTTCGCCACCCAACATGTCGCCGTGGGATCGCTCGATCTTCTCGTTGATCTTAAATCCTGTCTCCAATGCTTATGCCCAGCCTACCAGGCCCGATTACAAACACCATCGGGATCTCACACCGGTGGCAGCACTGGATGATGATTGCCTGTCTAGGTAAATAGTCTTGGTGCTGCATGCATGTGCACGGTAGCATTGTGCTTTAAAGAAGGTGTTTAAAGAAGGTGCTTAAAGAAGGCAGGTAAAGAAGACACTTAAAGAAGATAAGCAACTGTGAGATAAGCGATGAGTGATTCGATGCGTGGCTTTATTGAAGGTATGCCTAAGTGCGAGTTACATGTACACCTTGAGGGCACTTTAGAGCCCGAGCTTAAATTTGCGCTTGCCAGACGTAATGATCTGTCGCTGCCCTATGCCTCGGCTGATGAGATGCGCGCGGCCTATGAATTTGATGATCTGTCGTCGTTTCTGGCCGTTTACTACGAGGGCATGGGGGTGTTGCTTAAAGAGGTCGATTTTTATGATCTGACTTATGCCTACTTTGCCAAGGCGCACAGCCAGAACGTGCGCTATGCAGAAGTATTTTTTGACCCCCAGGCGCATACCAACCGCGGGGTGGCTTTTGAGGTGGTAATCAACGGCATTCGCCGTGCCCAGGATGCCGCGCGCGAGGCCTTTGGCCTTGAGAGCGCACTCATCATGTGCTTTTTGCGTGATATGAGCGCGGATTCAGCCATGCAGACTCTGGAGCAAGCCCTGCCCTGGCGCGATTGGATTATTGGCGTGGGGCTCGATTCCGATGAGCGTGATAACCCGCCGGCCAAGTTTGCGGGTGTTTTCGAGCGTGCCCGTACCGAGGGGTTGTTGCGCACCATACACTGCGATGTAGATCAGCAGGATTCACTCGCGCATATCTGGCAGACACTAGATATTGGAGTCGATCGTATCGATCACGGGGTCAACTGCCTGGAGGATCATGCCCTGGTGGGTGAGATTAAAAAGCGCGGTCTTGCGCTGACGGTATGCCCCATATCCAACCGCTACGTGGCCGCAGACTTAAAGGCAAAGCAGATCGCCAAGATGCTGGATCTGGGTCTTAAGGTCACCGTTAATTCTGATGACCCGGCGTATTTTCCGGGCTATATGAATGAGAACCTGATCGCGACGCAACAAGCTGTGAATCTTTCGCGCGAGCAGATGTTGCAACTGGCAGTTAATGCCATCGAGGGCAGCTGGCTCTCGCAGGATGAGCGCGTACCTTACCTTGCTGAACTCAATACTTATGCCGCCAGCTAACGCACAGCGTGCTGTTGCGCTGATCGCATTGGGTTTTGTCGTGATGCTTAGCGGTTGTACTACACCGGCACATGTGCTGCCCGATATGCAGCCGGGTAACCTTAATATCGCGGCCGCCGAGATTGCGCGCGCGCCAAAACCCACTGCTCGTGAGATATCAGATACCGAAGCTGTGGCGCGGGTGGCGGCGCTTTACCAACAGCTTAAACCCGCAGCCATCACGATATGTCGTTATGTGGCTGAGCACAGTTGCAAGTGGGAGCTGACCTACTCACCTAAAGAAGAAATCAACGCCTATGCCGCCGATGAATCAACGGTGGTGATCTATAAAGGCATTGTGCAATACGCACGCAGTGATGCCGAGATAGCGATGGTGATCGCGCACGAGATGGCGCACCACATTGCCAATCACATCTTCGAGAGCCAGAGCAGCCAGGTGGTGGGCGCGCTGATTGGTGGTGTGGCGATGACACTGCTGCTCGGTGATGCCGCCGCTTACAGCGGGCAGATCATCAGCGACGGTATGCGCATAGGTGCGGCAGCCGGAGTGCTGACCTTCAGCCGCAAACAAGAGATGGAAGCCGACTACCTTGCGGCCTATATCATCTCGCGCGCAGGTTTTAATCTTGATGGCGCACGCGGTATGCTCGTAAAGCTGGGTCGTCTGGGCGGGCGCACTACCTCGAGCGTGCTCGACACCCACCCGGCCGGGCCTGAGCGCGTGGCGGCATGGGATCTGGCGACTAGAGAGATTCGCTCGGGCTCACCGATGCCCCGCAAAAGATAACCTTTTGGGCACAAAAAACCGCGCGCGGCGTGAGCCGGGCGGGGTTTTGTTTTTGGCGGCGCTTTTTATGCGGCCATATCTTTTAAGTTCTTAAGGGCCAGAATCTTTACCCGGCGGCTGGCTGGTTTAGCAGCCACATCCATGGTCTCACCCGGACGGAACGGGTTGGCGACATTAGAGCGGGCTTCAGTGGCGGGTTTATCAACTACGCTGATCTTAAAAAGGCCAGGCATTTTAAAAACACCGGCTGCCCCCGGAGCCATGTGGCCAGCAATGACGCCGGACAAACTGTCCAGCACAGCTTTTACATCTTTGCGCTGCATGCCAGTGTCTTCAGCAATCGCGTTCATGAGGTCAGTCTTGGAAAGGGGGCTTGAGTAGCTCATAGTTTTGATCTCTTCCTTTTAGGGGGTGGGTCGGAAAGCCATGCGGCCAGTGTTCGGTTGCTTTCGTGGTTAGTAGTCCAAAAGCATGTGCAGGTGCATTTTAAACATAAAAGGGCCTTTATTTATAGTGTTTTGTTCCGTTCCGTTTAGCGGGTGGGCCATGTAGAATCTGGCGCTCCATTTTAAAGTTAAAGCAGTTTTTAAAGTTTATGGCGCAATACGTTTATTCCATGGTGGGTGTTGGCAAAGTGGTGCCACCCAAGAAGCACATTCTCAAGGATATCTCGCTGTCGTTTTTTCCCGGCGCCAAGATCGGCGTACTGGGCCTAAACGGCGCCGGTAAGTCCACTTTGCTACGAATTATGGCCGGTATCGACACCGAGATCGAAGGCGAGGCAATACCACAAAAGAACCTTAAGATCGGTTTTTTGCCACAGGAACCACAACTCGACGATACCACCGACGTGCGCGCCAATGTGGAGCAGGGCCTCGGTGAAGCCAAACAATTGCTCGATGATTTTGAGCGCGTCAGCATGCGCTTTGGCGAAGAGCTGAGCGATGATGAGATGACTGCCCTTATTGAAGAGCAAGGCGAGTTACAAACCCGCATCGATGCCATCGGCGCCTGGGAGATAGAGCGCAAGCTCGAGATCGCCGCTGACGCACTGCGTCTGCCACCTTGGGAAGCCCCGGTTAAGCAGCTTTCAGGCGGTGAGCGCCGACGAGTGGCGCTGTGCCGGTTGTTGCTCTCAGAGCCCGAGATGCTGCTGTTGGATGAGCCTACCAACCACCTTGATGCCGAGTCGGTGGCCTGGCTGGAGCGCTACCTCGAGCAATATGAGGGCACGGTAATCGCCGTGACTCACGACCGATATTTTCTGGATAACCTGGCCGGGTGGATTCTTGAGCTTGACCGCGGCTCTGGGATTCCCTGGGAGGGCAACTACTCCTCGTGGCTGGATCAAAAAGACCAGCGCTTGGCGATGGAAGAAAAAGGCGCCTCGGCGCGGCGCAAGGCGATCGCATCTGAGCTCGAATGGGTGCGGGCCAACCCTAAAGGCCGCCAGGCCAAGGGCAAGGCACGTATCGCCCGCTTTAACGATCTGATGGATCAGGAGTTTCAGTCGCGCAGCGAAACCAACGAGATCTACATTCCGCCCGGGCCGCGCCTGGGCGACAAAGTCATCGAGATAAAAAATCTGCGCAAGGCCTTTGCTGACAAACTGCTGATCGATGATCTTTCTTTCTCGTTGCCGCCGGGCGGTATCGTCGGTATCGTCGGTCCCAACGGGGCGGGTAAGACCACGCTCTTTAAAATGCTGATGGGTGTCGAGGCACCCGATAGCGGTGATATCAGCCACGGCGATACCGTACAGATCGCTTACGTGGATCAAAGCCGCGACACGCTCGATGACGCCAAGACCGTTTGGGAAGAGATCTCCGAGGGTCAGGATATTCTAGAAGTTGGCCGCTACCAGACTTCGTCGCGCGCCTATGTCGGGCGCTTTAACTTTAAGGGGCCAGATCAACAAAAACATATCGGTTCGCTCTCTGGTGGTGAACGCAACCGCGTGCATCTGGCCAAGGTGTTACGCCAGGGCGGCAATGTGTTGCTGCTGGATGAACCGACCAACGATCTTGATGTGGAAACACTGCGCGCACTGGAACAGGCGCTGAGTGATTTTCCGGGTTGTGCCGTAGTGATCTCGCATGACCGCTGGTTTTTGGATCGTATTGCCACACATATACTGGCCTTCGAGGGCGACAGCCAGGTTACCTGGTTTGCCGGCAACTTTGCCGATTACGAGGCCGACCGGAAACGGCGCCTGGGGACCGATGCCGACCAGCCGCACCGCATCAAATACAAGCCGATACAACGCTGATAATGAGGGCTATTAAAAACAAAACAGCCTATCCGTGGGCAACGCGTGGCGGGTCGCTCGCGTGACCGATCCCTTTGCCCGCTTTGAGGTTAAGCATCTTTCGGCTACCTCTATGCTGCAGTTCCGGGCCGACCCGGCGCTGGGCATTTTGTACCTGGTGTATGGCATTCGCGAAGCGGGTTCACCGGCCATGCACCGCGGCTCGGCGCTCGATCACACCATTGGCCAGATGCTCGATGAGGACATTACGCTGGATCATGCCGGGGCGCGTGCGCTTGCGACTGAACACTACGATAGCCTGATCGAAGGCGCTGAAGACGACTACCGCACTGCAGATATCAACCGCGAGCGCAAGGTGGTAAGCCAGTGCCTGGATCACTGTTATCCCGTGGTCAGCGAATGGTCAGCGCCGCTCGCTTACCAGCATCCCATCCGCCTGACTCTGCAAGGGATCGAGGTGCCGGTCATTGGCTTTATTGATCTGCGCTATGTCAATGTCGTGCGCGAGCTTAAAAGCTCGGGCAAGCCGCGCCGTGGAATCGTTGATGATCATGCCTTTCAGGTTGCGACTTATGCCATGGCCATCCGCCAGGAAACGGGCGAGTGGCCGCAGGCTTTCGTCGATTACCTCATGCCCTCGGGGATGAGCTCGTTTCAACTGAAAAACGGCAAGCGCTGGGTGCGCGCGGTGGTGGATACCGCAGCCAGTATTCGTACCCTGCTTGATAACGCGCAGGATAAAGACGCACTGTGTGCCTCTATACAGCCGGACTACAGCAACTGGCTGTGGCGCTATCGGCCCAACTGCCTGGCAGCGGCCAAAGAGTTGTTTGGCAGTTAGTTAATAAAAAGTACAGATCTCGCTAAGGTCGCGTCGCTTGATGTCGGGCACCTGCACATTCTCGCCCGGGTAACCGGTCACCAGTATTAAAAAGGGCCGCTCGTTAGATGGGCGGCCCAGCACCTGGTTAAGAAATTTCATCGGGTTGGGTGTATGGGTAAGCGAGGCGAGACCCACATTGTGCAATGCCGTGATCAGCATGCCTGTGGCAAGCCCAGTGGATTCGTACGGATAGTAGTGCTTAATCTTCTCGCCCTTGGCATCGACATGGTGCACTAAAGCAAAGACCACGATCAGGTACGGCGCGGTTTCCAAAAAGGGCTTGTCGGCATCGGTACCCAGGTGAGCCAGCGCGTCCAGCCATTCGCTGGCGGCGCGGTGCTCGTAAAAAGCACGCTCTTCTTCCTCGGCGGCTTCTCGGATCTGGCGCTTGATAGCGGGATCGGCCACCACTGCAAAATGCCAGGGCTGCTGGTTGGCGCCGCTCGGTGCTGTGCCTGCTGTACGGATGCATTCTTCGATCACCTCACGCGGGGCACTCTGGTGCGAAAAATCGCGCACCGTGCGCCGGGCGTTCATCTGCTGCCACAGCGCGTGGGCCCTTTCGTGCATTTTGGCTTTTGGGTAACGCGGATAATCCACCAGGGGCACAAAACGGGGTGTAGTCACTAGGACAGTCCTCCTGTTAACAGTCGGTGCGGGTGGCCGCTTTGACCTGCCGTTGTTTGAGGATGCACGAGATGCTTCTCGTCATGTAACCGATTAACCATAAATCATGATCTCCATTTTCAAAAAATAGTTCGGTATTTCTGAATAAGCGTTCACGCCTTCAGCGTCTGTTACTGCTCGTGCCCCTACTTAAGCCGTCTCGCCGTCGGCCACAAGATCCATGGCGCGGTAAAACGACTGGATCAGTGGGTCACACTTGACGTCGTCCGCGCTTAAGGGCCGGTTAAATGAGATTCCCTCGAGGGTACGGCAACGGCTCAAGGCCACGTAGGCCTGGCCTGGGGCGAACATCCCCCGGCCAAGATCAATGCGTACGTGCTCCAGGGTTAAGCCTTGGGCCTTGTGCACAGTAACGGCCCAGGCCAGGATAAAGGGAAACTGCGTGTAGGTGCCGATCACCTCGGTATCCACCCGGCGACGCTTGTCGTCCCATTGGTAACGGTAGCGCTCCCACGACTCGCGCTCTACAAAAACATGCTGGCCCAACTGTTCGTCGCCCAGCAGTTCGATCTCGATCACTTCTTCTTCCAGATGCACCACGCGGCCCAGGGAGCCGTTAACCCAGTCGGTACCGTTCTTGGTGAACATCACCTGCGCATCGACTTTGAGTTTGAGCTTGGTCGGTGAAGGCAGTTGTGATTCGTTGTCCAGCCAATCGCCGTTAACATCGGCATCAAAAGACCAGCTCTCGCCGGGCAGTTGAGCCAGTTGCTGTTCGTTAAACTGGCGCGCCCGCGCGTTCACCGAGGTCAGTACCAATCGGGTCTCCTCGGAAACCATCTCCTCGCTCACCGCCTGGTTGAGCTGCGCCACAGTCTGCTCCAGCTCGCTGCCGGTGCGGATGTGATCGAGCATCTCGATGAAATGCGCATCGGCCTGGCGAAAAGACCGAGTCAGGGTCACCGTCACCAGTGGCAGTTCGCGCAGGGTATTGGCGCTGAAAAAATACGGCGACTCGTAGCTCTCCTCGAACAATCGCTTTTCCTCAGAGCCGGCGATCACCGGTGGCAGCTGGTGCATATCACCAACCAGTACCAGTGTCTTGCCGCCAAAAGGCACGCCGTCGCGGCCGGTGTTAAGGCGCAGCGAATCATCAATGGCATCGAGCAGGTCGGCGCGCACCATCGACACCTCATCGATCACCAGTACGTCCATTTTTTCGACTACGTCTTTGGCGGCGCCAACGATACGCTTGGCCCGCGGCTGTGGCCCGGGGGGCAGTTGGAACAACGAGTGAATTGTCTGGCCCTGCACGTTAAGTGCCGCAACCCCGGTGGGGGCGACCACCACCAGGTTCTTGTCGAGCTCGGATCGCAACACATCGATCAGCGTGGATTTACCGGTCCCGGCCGAGCCGGTCACAAAAACCACCGGCGGGGTTGCCATACTCAACAGATCCAGCACCTGCTGGAACTCGTCAGTAATCTCGGTAGCCACGCTGGGTTCAGGGGCGAGCGGTACAGCCGCCGTCGACGATCAGCTCGGTACCGGTAATAAAGGCCGCGGCATCCGAAAGCAAAAACAGGCAGGCGCCGGCAATATCCTCGGCAGAACCGACCCGCCCCAGCGGTATCTGTGCCGACAGCGCCGCCAACGCCTCGGGGTCATCTGCCCAGCGCGCCTGCATGGGCGAGCGTACCGGCCCGGGCAAAATGGTGTTCGAGCGTATAGCATCGGGTGCCAACTGGATTGCCAGCGACTTAGACAAACGGATCACCCCAGCCTTGGCAGCGCCATAGGCATCCTGGGGTTTGCCATCGCCACGCAGCGCATCGATAGAGGCGATATGCACCATCGCCCCACCACCGCGTGCGCGCATATGCGCCACCACATGACGCACGCTCAAAGCAAAAGACTTGAGGTTGATTTGAAACACTTGATCCCAGGTGTCCATGTCCATTTCAAGCACTGAACAGTCGCGCTCGAACCACAGCACACCGGTGGTATTCACCAGGTAATCAATGCCACCTTGGGTCGCTGCTACGTCAGCTGCCAGCTGGCTGACAAAAGCCTCGTCACTAAGATCTCCCTGGTAATAAGTCGCCTGGCCAGGGCCATTGGCGATATCCGTAGGCTGATCCTTGATATCTACCAGGGCAACGTCGATGCCGGCGGCAAGCAGCTGGTTGGCCGTGGCCAGCCCGATGCCACCACCGGCACCACAGACCAGAGCCGATTTTCCCTTAAAGTGCACGGCGAACTGGCACTCAGTCTTGCTCGAGCTCATCTTCAGGTAGCAGCTCGAGCAACTCGTCGCTTTTAGCGCCAGGCAGTTGCTCGACCTCACGCAAGGTACGGGCCATCGCCCGGGTACGCCGCTCGGTATTCTCGATAGTGTTACTCGCCGTGGCCAGCTGCTTTTTGACCTTGGCCAGCACATCGCCAAACCGGCCAAACTCGGTTTTGACCGCGCCAAGCACCTGCCATACCTCACTTGCCTGCTGCTCGATGGCGAGCGAGCGAAACCCCAGGCGCAGGCTGTTCAGCAACGCGGCGATCGTGGTCGGGCCGCTGACCATCACGCGGTAATCCTGCTGCAGTTGGCTCACCAGCCCGGGTTGGCGCAGCACCTCGGCATATAGGCCCTCGGTAGGCAGGTACAGCACCGCGAAATCCGTAGTCTGCGGTGGGTTAAGGTATTTCTCGGCAATGGTCTTGGCCGACTGTGTGATCGAGCGCAACAGTTCGCGAGTGGACAGCGCGACCGCCTCGGCATCGGCGCTATTGGCGGCCTCGCTCAAACGCAGATAATCTTCCTGAGGAAACTTGGAGTCGATAGGCAACCAGACGCAATCGTTTGGATCATCACTGCGTCCGGGCAAGCGGATCGCAAACTCGACACGCTCGGATGAATCCTTGTGGGTGGCCACGTTGCGGTCGAACTGATCCGGGGTAAGCACTTGTTCGAGAATGGCTTCGAGCTGGTACTCGGCCCAGGTGCCGCGCACCTTCACGTTGGTGAGCACATTCTTAAGATCACCAACCCCGGTGGCAAGATTCTGCATCTCACCCAGACCCTTGTGCACCGCATCCAGGCGCTCACTGACCAGCTTGAAGGATTCGCCCAAGCGTTTCTCCAAGGTGCCCTGCAGTTTCTCATCAACCGTGCGGCGCATCTCCTCGAGTTTTTTCTCGTTGGCCTCGCGCATCTCGTTCAGCTGCTCGCTGATGGTGGCGCGCAGGCCATCAAGGCGCTGCTGGTTAGTCTCAATCAGCGCCTGTACCTGGGTGGTGACGCCCTCGAGCTGCTGTTTTTGCACATTGCCTAACTGGCCTACGGTGCCCGATAGCGTCTGTGCGGTTTTGCTAAGGCTCCCCGAGACTTCCTCGCGCAGCTCGTGGCTGCGCTTTGCAGCCTCCTCGCGGCCATCGCGCAACTCTTCACGCACCGCCTGCTCGGCATCAGCCGAAGTCTTGCGACCGGACAAGCGCAACAGCAGTACCAGGTTGAGTGAAACCAGTACCGCCAAAGCAGCCAGCAGCAAATTGGTATTCATAGCAGGGAAGTCTCCAGGCAACGCAGGGCTGGCCCATTATCCACGCCCAGACACAGCCAGGCCAATGGCGCGCAAGCGGGCATGCAGGCGAGCATATTGTGCCGACACGACAGATTCACCTGGTGAGCCTGTGCCTGGTACAAGATTGCCACTCTTTTGAGTACACGGAGTTCACCGCTATGGCGCAAAAACCGCTGAGCGAGATTATCCACCAGGCCGAAAAGCACCTTAGTCAGAGGGGCAATCCCGATGATCTTAAGCGCCTGCTCGGCGCGCGTGATTTTGCTGCCTGGGACAAAGAAGCCCGGCGGCGCTGGCAGCTGGCCCGACCATTGCAATCCATTCACGGTACGCGTGGACAGCGCCGAGGCCAAAACGGCTGGAAGTCGCCCATGGCTCGCGGGCTTTAAGCCTCGCAAAGGCTGACCTTAACTACAACTGATGCTGCGCGATGACGTGATACCAGCATCGCAAGATAAAGGGATTGGGGGTTGTCTCCCCGGCTCTGCGGTGAATATTAAACCTTTAATGTTCGTTAAATCATTAATCCCACGAAAAGAAAAAGCCCGGCGCAGACTCAAGATTGGGGGAGGAGAGACTGCGCAGGGCGGGCTCTGGATACCAAAGGAGATAAGTTATCCAGCGCGTAAACGATAGCATTGGGTTTGCAGCGCTGACAGTCAGGATTTCTTAGTCTTTATATAATTATATTCTTATGAATATAGGCAGTCATATCAAGATAAATTGCTTGGGTGGCGCTAAGCCTGCGGTATGGATGGGTTACCCGCATGCCAACCGCCAGTAACCGACTGGCCATTTAGCGGGCGCAGTAAACCCGCTAAAGCATCATCTGCAGGCAATCGGTGCTGTCTATGGCCATGTGGATCAGTAACCCCGCCGCCACGATGCGCACGGGTTTAAATGCCAGGCCCACAAGGTAGGCCATGATGGCCGGGTAACTGTGCAGTGGATGAAACCCAATGCCGCAGCGCTGTGGGTCAAATATCGGATCAGCCAGCAGATGATCGAGATCCACTGCCATGGTGGCGAGCATGATCAGCCAGGCATAACGCCAGCGGGGGCGAAAAAAAATCACTGCTACGAGCCCTGGCAACAGAAAATGCCCAGCCATATGTATCGTGGTAGCAATCATCGAACCACCCAAGGTAGAGTTGTTTGTAACCGCAAGGGTCTGTCGGCGTTAAGCGCTGGCGTGTGGTGGATGCCGGCGCAGATGATAGCGCCTTGGCCGGCGATGCCAAAACAGCCGCTACGATTAATGGCTCAGATAAAGCACACAACCGCAATCAGATATGAATAACAATTCGGACAGTACGCGTTTATCTGTCAATTATTTCTCGGCATCGGATCCGTTGGGTGAGCAGATTCTGGCGCTGAAAAATGATGGTGCGATCGTGGTTCGTGATCTGGCCAGCACCGCGCTGGTTGATCAGGTGGCAAGCGAACTGCAGCCGTTTTTTGATGCAATGGGCCAAAACTTTGAGGATGACTTTAATGGCTATGCAACGCGACGCCTGGCCAGCACCCTGGCGTATTCATCCGCGGCAGCTGATCTGATCGAACAAATGCATGTGCTCGCACTGCTCGACTCGATATTGCTGCCCCACTGCAGTAACTACCGCATCGGCAGCAGTACCGGTATTGAGATTCACGCCGGTGAAAAAGCGCAGGCGCTACACCAGGATGATGTCATCTACCCGATACGCATTCCCGGCATTGACTGGCAGGTTAGTGTGATGTGGGCATTGACCGACTTCACGGTTGAAAACGGCGCCACCCACGTGGCGCCTGGTAGCCACCGGGTCGAGTGTGAGAGCGGCTATAAAGATGCCCCAACCGTGCAGGCAACGATGAATCGCGGCAGCGCCCTTTTTTACCTGGGACCTACCTGGCACGGCGGCGGCGCCAACCGCTCGACGACACCGCGCATGGGGCTGGTCACGACCTACGCGCTGGGCTGGTTGCGCCAGGAAGTAAACCACTACCTGACAGTGCCGCGCGAGAAAGCGCAAGGTTACTCGCGCACCGTACAGAACCTGATGGGCTATCGCTGCCATGGTCCTTACCTGGGACGCTTCGCTGATGATCCCGATGGTTACTGGCACAATAAACACTGAAGGGGTCTTGCACCACGATGCCCTGTACTGACAAGGAGCAGTTGCGTGCTGACCAGGCGGCCTACCCACCCTTTGGCAGCTACCTCACCCACCCCCTTACGACCAACTGCCTGGAGGTTGAGCTAGCCGACAATTACCCACTGAGCGACGAACTGAGTGCACAACTCAGCCGGCGCCTCAGTGATACTTGGCGTCTGGGGGTCTTGCTTACGCTGCTACCGGGCAGAGCGCTCGGTCGTAACGAGAGCAAGACCCGTCGCGTAATCCGGGAGTACAACTGATGACCGAAACTGTTTTGTACGAAGTGACCGATACGGTCGCGAGCGTTACCTTAAACCGCCCCAAGCGGCTTAATGCCATCAACCCGGTATTGCTGGAGGATCTGACGGCTGCGCTGATGCGCGCCAATGCCGACCCGGCCGTGCATGTCATCATCCTGCGTGGTGCCGGGCGGGCTTTTTGCGCGGGCGATGATCTTAAAGAGTTTGACAGCCAGGTGGGCACCGAGGCCGAGACTCGTGCCTACATCGAACGCATCCAGGATGTGACCCGCGCCCTGTGCCTTAACCGCAAAATGGTCATCGGTGCAATCCACGGCTGGGCGGTGGGTGGCGGACTCGAGTGGGTGATCAACTGCGACTTCGTCGTCATGTCGCGCGATACGCGGGTTTTCTTTCCCGAAATCTCGCTTGGTATCTTTGTCACCGGCGCTGTAACCCGTCTGCTGACACAGCAGATCGGATTGCAAAAAGCCCGGCGACTGATTCTGCTCGGCGAACAATACTCAGCGAACGACGCATCCGAACTAGGATTCGACTGGCAGGTGGTTGATCCGGACACAGTCGATGATGAAGCCCGCGCACTGGCACAGCGTATTGCAGCTTTGCCGCCGGGTCCGGTAGGTGATCTTAAGCAGGCATTGCGCGAGGCGGCCGATACTGATCTTGAGGGCGCGATGGCGATCGAAACCCAAGCCACACTTAAAGGCTTTCTTGACCCGGATTCGGCACAGCGGGCGCGCGACCGACTCGGCTGAATCAGCTGCGCACCAATTTGCCGCGGCGCAGCCGAAGCACCAGTATCAAAAGTGCCAAAGAGGCATAACTGACCGGCCACGACCAATCGCTTCGGATCATCAGCAGGTAATGCACTGCTACCAGGGCCAGCGCTATGTAGACTGTGCTGTGCAGGCGCTTCCAGTGACGACCCAATCGGCGCATCGCACCACGCGTTGAAGTCAACGCCAGTGCGAATAAGGTCAACCAGGCCGCAAAACCCAGCAACACATACGGCCGCTTTACAATCTCTTCGGCGAGCCGGGGAAAATCCCAGCCCAGCAAAAAAGAAAGAAAGAACAAGAAATGCGCGCTGGCATAGGTAAAAACCCACAGGCCTACAGCGCGCCGGTAGCGTAGCAGCGCTGGCCAATGTGCCCAACGTGCCACGCGTGGCAAAAACAACACCAGTAACAGCAGGTTGAACGTCCAGATTCCGGTTTCCCAGATCAGGGATTTTTGTGGATCGACCCCCAGCGCCCGGCCCTGCCAGGCCAGCATCAGAACAACCGCCGGGGTTGCCAAAACCAGGTGTGCGGCAAGACGAATCAACGGTACTGCTGCGCCGCTCCTGGATACAACTGCGCTACCTGGTCAGCATACCCGTTGTACGGCCTTGAGGGGATACGCTCGATCTCGCCGTCATCCCAGATGCGCCGCTCGGTTGCCTGACTCCAACGCGGATGAGAAATATCCGGGTAGACGTTGCTGAACCAGCCATACTCTTGCGGATTTTCCACATTCCAGGTTGCCATTGGGCGCTCTTCAGTGAAGGTGATACGAACAATGAACTTAGGCGATTTAAATCCGTACTTCCACGGAATCGTGATGCGAAAAGGCATACCGTTCTGGGGCAGTTCGCGATCGCCGTAAACACCAAAAGTGGCAAAGGTCAGCGGATGCATAGCCTCTTTAATAGTCAGCGCTTCCACGTAGGGCCAATCCAAGGTGCTAAAGGCCGACGCCTGGCCTGGCATCTCCTCGGGACGCAAGACACTGGTAAAGGCAACGTAACGCGCCGACGCTAACGGCTCTACCGCGCGGATGATGTCGCTCAACGGTCGGCCGTTGTAAGGAATCACCATCGACCAGGCTTCAACGCAGCGAAAATCGTAAACCCGCTCCTCAAGATGACTGAAAGGCATACCCATCAGCTCGTCTATATCAAATGTGCCGGGCTTGGCGCACAGTCCGTCGAAGCTGACCGCCCAGGGTGTCATCTGGAACGCACCGGACTCACGGTAGGGGTCAGTCTTGTTCCAGCCAAACTCGTAGGCGTTGTTGTAGTGAGTCGCCGCGTGCTTACTGGTTAACCGGTTGCCCGCATTGTGAAGAACAACTGCATCGGCCTCCGCCACGGCGGGTACTGGTGCCTTATCAGCATTTGCCTCGGACCGAGGCCAGTGTCCACCATAGCGTAGTGCTCCAAACCCTCCCAGAGTACAAAGCCCCAGCGCGCCCGCGATAAAACGCCGGCGACGGTAAGCGGTTTGGTCAGTAATACGGGTCAATTTTGATTCCACGCAAAAACGATCCCGTTATTATCGCCTGTCGCTTCAACCATGGGGGTGACAAATTGTTCATAAGGGCAAGATCAATATTGAGCGCAAGGCCTTGGAAAACAGATGTTCTGGCAGAAAAATAATGATTGCTTTATGGTTTTTGCTGGGTTAGTGTTGGTCGCAAGTGGCCGAAATATTTGGCCCTTTGACCGAATGGCTACAGGGCGAACCCCTGTAGATCTGCTGAAAGCTCTCAAAAAACGCAATCCAGTTTCTTCACTTCGCCTCCCGTATCCATTCATTTTATCCGCCCTTAGCAATGGGTTTTATCCCAGCGTCCCGGGCATTTTCCTGACCTACAAGAGACTTTTTTGATTTATGAATATCTATGTTGGAAATCTATCGTATAGCGTGACCGAGGAAGACCTTAACGCAATGTTTTCCGAGTTTGGCGACGTTACCAGTGCCAAACTCATCATGGACAGAGACACTGGCCGCTCCAAAGGATTCGCTTTTGTCGAAATGTCCGGTGAAGACGCCGGCCAAAAAGCTATTGATGAACTCAATGGTCGTGATGTCGGCGGTCGCTCATTGACTGTCAACAAAGCACGACCCCGCGAAGAACGACCCCGTGGCGGTGGCGGTGGCGGTGGCCGCGGTGGTTACGGCGGCGGCGGTGGTGGCGGTGGTGGCGGTGG
>Ga0302127_10000064_pt1 | contig 45732 bp, 42 predicted proteins | sample CB4_SCM_MG_FD_204452 | JGI IMG/M metagenome (GOLD analysis project Ga0302127, IMG submission 204452) | Marine microbial communities from Western Arctic Ocean, Canada - CB4_SCM | ecosystem: Environmental > Aquatic > Marine > Oceanic | place: Canada: Western Arctic Ocean | collected 2017-09-24
ATGAAGTTCATGCTATGGATAACAAGACATTCGAAAATTTAATTTTACCTGTAAGTGATGAATTCTCATTAGAATCAGGTAATGAAATCCAATGGATGGAAGCCATGGGAAGATTTAGGATTACGCGAGACCATTAAAATAATCATAAATATTTTGTATTCTTATAGTGAACTATAAGCATAGATATTGACTCCTAGGTCTGTAAGATGTCTGACGTTCCTCGTTCTGCCTACCGGCAACCTGTTACACCATCTGGCTTAGAATCTATAGAGAAGGGAACCTTAACTTGGTTAGATGAAGATATGTACAATAATCTTAACACCGGAGTATTGGAACAATATTTAGAAGAAAAAAATGTAAAAGAATCCTTTGAAATTAGTCATTGGGATACTAAAAAAGTTTTAATCGGGATTTTAATAGGTGCTGTATTTAGTGGCGTTTCAGCATATATAGGTCTTAAAATTGGTATAACTGTAGCAGCTGGGTGGTATGTTGCATATTTATTGGGAATGGCATATCAATGGTCACCATCAGAAGTTAATATAGCAACAAGTGCTACAACAGGGGCTATTAATGCTTCAACTGGTTTCGTATTTACGTTTCCTGCTATTTTTTTATTGGCGTACTCGGATGATTATAAAGTCGGTGATGGTTATCTAATATCTTCTGTCGATACACTTCAACTTGCATTTATAGGAATAATAGCATCAATGTTTGCTGGTTTTTTGGGTGTAATGTATTTCATCATATTCAGAAGAGTATGGTTAGTAGAAGATCCTTTACCGATGCCTGGATTTGAAGCCACATTGAAAATGTTAGATATTGCTTCAGATGTTAGTAGCGGCGCTGCAGATACAGCACGTGATTCATTGAAAACAGTAGGCCTTTGGACTGGCATAAGTATGGCAATCATGTTTATTATAGATTATCCATTAATTTGGGGCAGGAAAATAATTGGATTACCGGGCAGTATTGCCGATTGGTTTTCTACAGTTCTATCTGGTGATGAATGGGGTCTTGCATCAATTTATACAGAAAGATGGCTACATCAACCAACAAAACTACAAGATGGAGAATCACCATATGGAGGACCGGGCCTCACACCTTATTCGCCATCTAATCCATTTTCATATACTTTTCTTGGTTTAGAATTTAGCCCAACATTACTGGCATTAGGGTGGTTTATGAAATTAAGAGTTGCCTTTTTAGTTACGCTGGGTTCTCTGATAGCATGGTTTTATATTGTACCTTTAGTGGTTTTGATGGATGTACCGGTTTACGACTTTGAACAACAACAATATTTTAGAATTACAGAATATGGAGATATTTCCAACCCTCCTGTATATCCTTTTGTACAATGGATGGCATTTAAATCAATAGTTAGAACTATTGCAATAGGTTCAATTCTGGGAGGAGGTCTTCTTGGCCTATTAAAAATGGCGCCGACGTTTGTTTCGATATTTGGGGACATAGTCAGGGCATTCACTGGAGAAAAAGGCGATGAATTCATAGAATCTAAGGGATGGTATGAATGGCCTTTGAATCATATACCGATATTTATGATTATTGCTTCAATAGCCATGATCTTAATTTTCGTCCTAGGAGGATTCCCTCTCTTCCCTTCCTTATTATTTTCAGTTGTGTTACTTTCTACTACATTCCTATTAGGTGCAATTGCAGTTAGAGTAATGGGTGAAACAGGTATTGAACCTGTTTCGGGTACCTCTTTCATAGTCCTACTCATGCTTCTCTTGGTGTTTTTGAATTTTCCTGTTGGGTTATCAAAAGAAGAATCTATTTTGATGGCACTGGTTGGTACTACAGTATTTGGTTCTGCAATATCGATGTCAGGGACTGTAGTTGGTGATTATAAAAATAGCTTATATATCGGAAATAGGCCATATCATATATCTAAAGGTAATATCCTTGGGGTAATTCCAGGCGCAATTTTGGGCGCAGGTGTTGCTATTTTCTTATCCAAATTACTCGCTGAAGGTGCAATAGACTTACAAGCACCACAGGCTAATGCTTTTGCTTCATTTACTATTATTCTCGCAGAAGGTGAAGGCGACTGGATTGCCCTCGGATTAGGCTTTGCACTAGGTGGTTTTGTAGAATGGGCTACTGGAATGGGAACATCATTCGGTTTAGGAATGTATTTACCTACTCCAATAACATTCCCTATGCTTGCAGGAGGCGCTGCAAGAGATTGGTGGGAGAAGCGCAGGTTACAACCCAAAGTTGAATCAATAAGATTAGAAAAAGGGCCCGAAGAAGCAGAAAAAAGTCGCGCTTTATTATTATTATTTACATTTATGATCGCTGCTGGCGCGATGACAGGAGAAGCATTTCACGGAGTCGAATCAGCAATTCTAGCGGTTGCTGATGAAATCCAAATTGAACAATCTTATGAAATAGATTCATGGGCAGAGGATACTTATTTGGATGAGATATTAAGCATAGATAGTAATGATTATCAATCTGTTATAAATTATGCAAATGAAAGAAACTGTAACTATGAAGAAAGAATTAGGGGGTTAGAGGGTCTAATTGGTTGCCCTGAGACTGATTCTGGAATAATAGTTGATGATGCACCTTGTAAAACTATTTCACTAGAGTCGGTTGTTTGTTCGGAATCATTGAGCGTCAAGTCGTGGTGGCCACAAGCTAGGTTTGCTGTTTTCATTGCAGTTAACACAACACTGATTCTGTCAATCTATGTTTTATTCAAATCAGCAGGAATCATTGGCACTAGTCAATCCATTCAATCAGATGATGAAAATGAAATAATGGATGCCGAATTGGCGGATTAATAATGAATGGCGAGAAAAAGCAACCCTTTTTGGCTTGGGCACTTCTAATCCTTGCATTATTTGCCGTATCTTCTGCAGGGACAATATTACAATCGATGGAGGGGATACCTCCGTTTCTAAGGGCTTCATGGAGAATGCAAGGGACATCGTTAATATTATTTCCATTATTTATAATGCAATATTTAAATAAAAATAAATATTTAATTTCCAAAAATGATGTGAAATTATTATTAATTTCAAGTATTTTCCTTGCATTACATTTTGGCTCATGGGTTTGGTCATTGGATAATACAACTCTAGTCCATAGTCTGTTGTTTGTTACTATGCATCCAATAATTGTAGTCCTTTTGATGCCAGTTTTAGGATCATCTGCAAATAAAATCCATATTGCTGGCGCCTTCGTTGGCGTATTAGGTGCAATTATTACACTAGGGGACGTAAAATCCTCTGGTGAAGTGTCTATTTCAGGAGATATTGCTGCATTTTGTGGCGCTATTACTGTAGTAGGATATATCTTCATAGGGAGATATTTAAGATATGAAAAAAATATGCCTGTTTTTATCTATGCATTTCCTGTTACATTAGGGGCGGGGGTATGGCTGGCTATTGCAGCGGTGTTATTTGAATCAATATCATTAAATTCCATAATTCCAGAATTAGAATTATTTGGCTGGATTGATTCATCATGGTTTCTATGGATAATATATCTCTCTATAGTGCCAGGATTAGTGGGGCATACTGGAATAAATACTGTTTTACGTTGGATACCTCCAATTATGGTATCTATTGTTCTTCTTTTAGAACCTGTAATTGGTGCATTAATAGGTTGGTTGTATACTGGTGAATTAATTCTTGGTTTTTGGACTCTTTTAGGAGGTCCATTAATGTTATTTGGTGTATTAATTGTTACATTAGGGGGGAAACATGAATCAATCGAGGATATTTGAATCAATTATATGGTGTACAATTGTAATACATGAATGACCTTGGAGCCATTTTTCTCCTACATTAATTCTTTTAAATTCAATTAATGATTTATTTTCTTTATCACTAAATGGTGTATCATCTGATAATATAAATCCTACATCAGTATCTACTAATGTGATTTCATCCAATTCAATACCTTGTTTATCCAGAACTAATATATTTACTTCATCTCTACTCCACTCTTGTAATGTGGTTTCTATATCTCCTCCTGAATGGTATATTCCTGCACTGACTCTAATCCAAGTCCCTATTGGAGGCAACCTCAACTTAACCAAAGAACGAATATGTCCAGCTATCGATCTTTCATCTGGCCTAACTCCTGCGAGAGTACTGCCATCAAATAATACTCTTCGAGAAGAGCCTTCTCCGCCCATTAAGTGAAGAATTATTTGAGAATCTTTTCTGATGCCATGTGACAAAAATAATGTCGAATTAATCGCCCTAGCTAATACGTCGATTCTACCAGATAATCCTGATAAATCGTTCAGAAATATATTTCCTGTGCTTGGTGCTCTATGCCCTATTATGGCAAATCTCCTTTGCAAATTTATCACATACCTAGGTCATCATCTAAATCCATCATTGATTGCATCTGTCTTCTAAATTTTCTATTACCCTTCATTCCACGCATCATTTTCTTACTTTTATTCCAATGTCCTAACAAATCCTTTACAGATTTTTCATCCACTCCTGATCCACGAGCGATCCTCTTGATGCGGCTCGATTTTAACAATACAGGCTCATCCTTTTCGTTTTGAGTCATAGAGTCCATTATTACTTTATATTGATCTAAATTATTTTGCATTTGTTGCTTCTGACTTCTGCTCATATTGCTCATCCCTCCAAACATGCTATCTGGCAAATGTGAAATTAACTTGTCCATTGTACCGATTTTACTCGTCATTTCCATTTGTGCGTACATGTCTGTTAAAGTAAATCTACCAGACATTAATCGTTGTGTAAGTCTCATTGCTTCTTGTTCATCCATGTCTTCCGGAGCCAAGTCAATGAGTCCCTTGATATCCCCCATACCTAATAATCTTGAAATAAACCTATCAGATTCAAATTTTTCTAAATCATTAATTCTTTCTCCTTCTCCGACAAAAACTATTGGAGCACCAGTAGTTGAAACTGCACTTAAGGCACCTCCTCCTCGTGCTGTACCGTCCAACTTAGTGACTATTGTACCGGTAACTCCTACTAAATCATGGAATGTTTGTGCAACCGGTCCTGCTGCCTGTCCCACTTGTGCATCAATCACTAGGAATTTTTCTGTTGCGTTAGCGATATTTGATATTTCTATCAACTCTTCTTTAAGGCTCTCATCTAAACTATCTCTGCCTGCAGTATCTATTATTATAACATCAGCCGCACTAAATTTCTTTAGGCCATTTCTAACTATTTTTTTAGCGTCAGTTTCTTCTGGCTCTCCATAAACTTCAACATTTGTACCTTCAAGTAATTGTTTTAACTGCTGAAATGCACCTGGTCTGTGAACGTCTGCTTCTATGACGGCAACCTTGACTCCATGTTTTCTCCTCCACCAATCTGCTAATTTTGCCGTTGTAGTGGTCTTTCCTTGGCCATAAAGTCCAACCATCAATACAGTTTCATTATGAGGTCTTATATTTCTTGGCGGTCCTAATATTCTAACAAGTTCGGTATAAATCATGTTCATTGCATGAGTTTCCAACCTCACTCCTGGAAGGGGTTCTTCCTCCATCATCCTCCTTTCTATTCTTTCAGTTAACTCCTTTGATTGCCTTACATTAAAATCAGCTTCTAATAAAGCACGTCTTAATGACTTACTTAATTCCTTTACAGTTTCTTCATCTATTGTCCTTTTGCCTTTCAAAAGACCAATCGAACCCATGATTCTTTGTTTCAGCCCTTCAAGTGCCACACCCTTCGGTAGTTATTGAGTGGTTTTAACGTTATTAGAGCCGCGGGACTCAAATGGGGTATGCTATGGCCAATCATGGCCATCGAGGCAGTCCCCTTGTATCAACAACAAATCGCGTTCGCGATTGGCTTGCTTGGCATCTATGTTGGATGGAGGGGAATAATCTCTAAAATGACAGGTTTTTTTGACATTGCAGGGGCGTCAAAGAACCTACTCTATGGCATTGTAGTCGGAATGTTATTCGCAGTAGCTATAGATAATTATATTTTATTTGGGATTGTAAATTCAACGGTAAATTTCTATACTTTGATTTCATTTGCTATGTTGATATCTATTTCTGAATCGTCATTTGTTTTATTCATTCTAGGCAGGCCACGGGTAGTTGCATTAAGGGCATCTCCTCCAAATGGATGGGCACTAGGTTTAGGAATGGGCTCAATGCATTCTAGCGTCCTCATTGTACGTTTATTTGACGATGGCCTAAATTCTATTTCCGATTATTCTGGATTTTCCATAGTGTCAATATTAATTGCATTATCGGTATCATTCTCTTCTTGTTTTGGACATTCTTTAATTAACACATGGCAAGGAACTAACATATTAGATAATAATAGATGGAGGCCTCTGATATTGAGTTCAATAATTCGGGCACTCCTGATCATTTCTCTAATACTTTGTTTATTCTTACCGATAATTATGATTGCAATAGTGCCCATTATTGGATTAGCATGGACTCCTGCTCAAAGGTCATGGATGCCTTCAGGGATGACTCCTTCTGCAAAGCAGGCCTTTAGGAGGACTTTACGTCAATCCAAAAAACATAAACTAGCAGCAAATTATCGAGTAAAAGGAAATATAATTGACTCAGAAGAGTAATTCTATTGCCTAAACGTTATTTTTATGCTACAGTATTATATCTATTTGGCTCAACCATTATCCCAATATGCGTGTCATTATCGCAGGCGCTGGTCAAGTTGGACGAGGTATCGCCTCTGCCTTAAGAGGTGAAAAAAGAAGCGTTGCCATCATAGACCCTAACCCTGAAGCAATTAGGGCATCTCAGTCATTAGATTGTCTTTTGGTTACTGGAAGTGCATTATCAAGAGATTCTCTTTTAAGGGCGGGAATTAGTGATGCTGAAATTATTGTTTTAGCTACTAATAATGATGAACTAAATTTACTGGCATGTTCCTTTGCAAAAAAAGTTTATAGTGAGCAGGTTGGAGATCGCAATGCATCAGGCTTAATTGCGATAGCAAGAATAAGAAATACAAGCTTAGTAGATGAAATCAAAGGAGCCGGGCCACTTGAAAAATGGTCGCGGGCCGATCATGCTGTGTGTGCATCAGAAGAAATTGTAGAACATTTGGTATCAGGCCTACTTGCCCCCTCGTTAAATGATATTATTCCATTAGGGAACAATACTTGGATATCAATTTCAGAAGTAAAACCAAACTCATCTCTTATAGGTTCAACGACTTCTGAACCTTCACAGACTAAAGATGATTTGTCTGAGTTTATCCCTCCAATATATGCCATAAAAAGTAAAGGTGAGAAAGACATATTATCTACGGGTTCAGAAATAATAAGAGAAGGGGATAATCTAGTTTTTGTAACTAACTCAACTTCCAAATTCTCTTTAATAACGAGGGCATTAGGCGAGCTTGATTCTGAATTACCGGAATTTCCAACAGTTGCAATTTTCGGTGCAACACATTTTGGCAGTAAAATTGCACAGCATTACCTTTCAAAAGGCTCCAATGTCGTAATCATTGAGCCTGATTTGGACACAGCCAATGAAATAGTTGGCTCAGAAATTGGAATTAATAAAAGACTAGATGTAATCCATGGAGATCCACAAGATGAAGAATTATTAAGAGAATTAGCAATTGATGAACAAGATATAGCTATTGCTACCCTGGATGACGACAATCTAAATATTTCTATTTCAATGAGGGCCAAAGACAAAGGAGTCCCTAGAACTGGTTTACTTCTCAAGGATAGAGCATTGGTCGAAGCAGTAAAAAGAATAGGATTAACAAGGCCAATTAGCTCTAGGCAAGTTGCAATATCAGCTATCTTGAAGTCAATTCATAAAAATTATCCAGGTTCATACCAAAACATACCCTCTCTTCCTTCTATAGTCTCCCTATCAACTAAAATCCATGATGATCACGTTTTTCTTAATTCTTCCATATCTGAGGCTGAGAGAAAAATAGATGTTAGAGTAGTCATGGTAGACAGGACAGATACAGAAGGAAATCGGGAAGTTAGATACCCAATTTCAATAAATAATATAGAAAAGGGAGACAGAATCTACTTACTTACTCAAAAAGATAATTTAAGGAAAGTTGAGAAAGCGCTAGGGAATTAATATGCGTTGGGATGTAGTAGGCCTAGTTCTTGGATGGACAATTCGCTTAGTTGCTTTACCTTTGATTATAGTCTGTGCATTTAGTGCATATGATGATGGATATGAATATGCCATTAAGACATATTTAATCCCTATTTTATTAGCAGCTATTTTAGGCCAAATTTTATTATCACTATCTAATGACTATGAAACTTCAACTAGGGTCAGAGATCGTGAGGCATTTGCTTCTGTTGCATTAGGTTGGATACCTGTGGTACTAATTGGTGCCTTACCTTATTGGTTTGGTGGAACGTTTAATGGCCCTTATGAATTAATGGTAGGTGATGCAACTCTGGTTGAAGTACTTGAAGGGATATTATTTTCATGGTTTGAATCAATGTCCGGATTTACTACTACGGGTGCTACGGTAATAGATCCTTTGACTAGCCCTATCTGTCAAGATTTAATTTCTATTCAAATTGGTCAAATAGATTGTATTGCAAGCCAACCACGTAGTCTACTTTTATGGCGCTCCATGACTCAATGGTTCGGCGGAATGGGTGTAATAATGCTCGGTTTATTGATACTTTCACGAGTATTAGGAGGAGGGATGTCATTTGCGAGGGCAGAGCTGACAGGACCAACATTATCTCGATTACGCCCAACATTACAATCGACGGCTCAAAGACTTTGGACAATATATATAATATTGACATTAGCGGAAATGATATTACTGTTTTCAATAGGTAATATGAATATATTTGATTCAATAAATTATGCTTTAACTACTTTACCAACTGGTGGATTTGGAACTTCTGACATGGGAGTAATGTCATTTGATTCAATTCGTATTGAGTTTATATTGACTATATTTATGATTTTAGCAGGAATAAATTTTAGCTTATATCATATGTTAATAATAGGAGAATATTCAGATGTAATTAGGGATGAAGAATTACGTACATATTTGTTTATCTTTATTCTTGCATGGATTGGTATGGCAATTAATTTAATGATGGTAGGGATTCATGAACCAGCTAATTCTTATGAAGCCTTCAGACATTCTATGTTTCAGGCAGCATCAATAGGTACTAGTACGGGATTCGCTAGTTCAGATTTTGCTCAATGGCCAGTATTCTCCTTATTTGTTTTATTATTATTGATGATAGTGGGGGCATCCGCAGGGTCTACGGGAGGAGGAGTAAAAGTAATGAGAATAAGAGTCGCATTTGAGTTGGTCCGAAGAGAAATCCAGAAAATCATCCAACCCAAAAAAATTATTGCCATTAGATTAAATGAAGAAACAATTGATGATAGTAGGATATGGGTTGTTTTGGGGATGCTAAGCTCATGGATGGTTCTTGCTATGGCGTCAATATTAGTAATATCTATGTTAGAAGTAAACATGGATATGGAGACGGTATTATCTGTAGTAATTTCCTCATTAGGGAATACTGGTCCAGCATTAGGGTCTTATGGGCCTACTCAAACTTGGGCAAGTATGGGGGCTCCCTCTCTTATGATAACATCATTATTAATGTGGCTAGGGAGATTGGAATTACTTACGGTGTTGGTGCTACTTCACCCCAGAACTTGGACCAAAGATTAACTAAAAGAATCAAGCGTAAATTGTTGTTTTTTAATTTCCTCTGAAATTTCTTCTTCTATTTCTTCTATTGGCAAATCTATTATTTTTTCATCTTCGAACATTTTTAATATTCTGTCTGAATCCTTATGGTTTTTTTTATATCCGTGTAGAGCCAAATGATCTTCTCCTGTTAAACCCAATCTTTTTGATACAGTTGTGTCGTTAATATTACTTCCCAATAGGTCATCATGTATTGCCACTAAAGTTGGCCATAAGTCTTCTCTTATTGATGCCTTACTTGAATTTAAATCATAAGCCATTCTTTCGATTAATGTACTATCAGCCCATTCACCACTGCCTCTTCTCAAAAAATTTGGATACCCAAGATATATTCTAGAATTGGGGTTTTTTGACAATGGTATTATTGCAGCTTGAGCAGGAATATTTGAGCCCCAGTACCAAGATCTGTAAGCTCTGTTTGTGTATTTAGTCGCTAAAGCACGATCAGCAAGACACATCGCATCACTAACGCCCGCTAACTCATCTTTTCCAAACACTATCTGATTATTCCATGCGAACCATGCTAACATTTCATCAGGATCCTTGTCTGAATTAATCATAATTTCAGTGGCTCTTTTACTATCTTTACTCCTATATACCGACTCTAAAGATTTGAAAATATCTATTTGTACATCTCTTTCTGCAATATCAGATAAATCTCTTACATTTTTCATATTTATATGGCCATTGCTAATGACTGAAATCGCTTGTAAGTCATGTATTAAAGACCTCAAATCCCCTTTGTTATTTTCTATTAGTAATTCTAATGCACCTGGGTCAATACTTATTCCTTCGCCTTCCATAACTCTATGTGCAACTTTTCTCAAATTTGGTTTATCTATTCTCTTAAATGGTATCTGTTCTGCTAATCTTAAAATCCTATCTCTATTGGACCTCCAGTTACTACTGCCCCACAGCCGCATAGGCTCATTACAGGTCATTATTATTGGTTGTTGACTTATTAACAGTAAATTCAGCAATTCTGCCTTCCCTCCTCTATCTCCTTTTAATTTACTAGCATCATCTTCTAAAGTTAGGCTTTTATTTATTTTCTTATCATCAATCTTTCCAAAGCCTCCGCTAAGATGGTCGACCTCATCTAATAAAATTAGAGTTTTTCCAGATGATATTTCGCTATTCTTAAAATTATCTAAAGATATATGTTGGGAACTTCGTGTTGCTGTACTTCTAATTGCAGCTGCGTTTCTTTCTGCAGAAGCATTCAATTCAATAATACTCCATCCTTTTTCATTAGCAGCTGCTTTTGCTAAAGTGGTTTTACCAACTCCGGGTGGCCCCGATAGTAATATTCCTCTTTTTTTAGGCATTTTATTTTCACTCCATTTATCTAGCCATAATTGAATTTTCTTTAATTGAACTTCATTTCCTTCCATACTTGAAATGTCAGTTGGACGGTATTTTTCCGACCAATCTTCTACATCGCCGCCCTCACTCATGACATGCCCTTTAACCGAAGACTCATCAAGATTAGTATGATTAGAATAAATTATGTATGGTTTTGTTACTTAAATTTATTAAAAAGTCTTCAATAGTTACTCTTATTTGTATTTGATCATCACGTCTCCTTATGGTTAAACTATTATCTTCTAATGTGGTATGATCTACTGTTACTGACCAAGGGATTCCAATTTCATCTGCTCTAGCGTATCTCCTTCCTATCGATTTACTGGTATCGATTTCTACTCTAATTCCGGATAATAAATTTGCTTTCTTTGTTATTTCATTAGCAATTTTACCCATCCCATCTTTATCAAATAATGGTAAAATAACTGCATCTATGGGACAAACTAAGTCATTTAGTGTTAGTACGGAATAATCTTCACCTTCCTTTTTAATTTCTTTGTATGAGTGATCAAGCAAATGCCAAATGATCCTATCAATTCCAAACGCTGGTTCAATTACGTGAGGGAAGAACCATTCGCCTGATATTGTAGTTTCAATATCTTTTATCTCAAACATATCATTAGTCACTTCGACTTTATTGCCGTTTGATGTTTCGACTAACAATGGAAAATTTATATTTTTAAAATCTAATTCCTTCAAAGCCTCAATTACAAATTTTGCTTCTCCCTTAAATTGTGGCCCTATGATGGAAGTTATAGGTGAAATTATTTTTTTTCTCTCTATTTGAGGTTCGTCAAAATCACGCCATGCTTTTAAAGAATTTGAACCAGAATGTATTTGATGCAATTCTAAATCATGACAAGTTCTGTTAGCAATTCCTACACATTCTATCCAGCCATATTCTCCATTTATTTCACAATCCCAACAATCTGATGCATAATGGGCCATTTCATCTGTTGTATGTTGCCTGAATCTAATCTTATCTCCTTTGATTCCTATTTTTATTAAGAAAAGCCATGTTTTCAAAAGTACTGATGCTACAGTGGGGTGTTTTATCATGCCGTTTTCTAATGCATTATGAAAAGTCATATTAGATATATTTTGAAAACCACTTTCTGGGTCAGGAATAAAGTTAATTTGATCAGAGCTTTTAGACAGATCTTCTAGAGGGGGGTTTTCAGGATCTATGAAATACTCTAATTCTGCCATATTAAATTCTCTAAGTCTGATCATTCCTTGACGTGGGCTGATTTCATTTCTATAGCCCTTTCCAGTTTGAATGGCCCCAAATGGTAATTTTTGCCTAAAATGCCTATACAAAGAGGGGAAAAGCATGAACATACCTTGCGCAGTTTCCGGCCTCATGTAAGCGATTCTCTGACTTTTCATGGCTCCAATTTCGGTTTTAAACATTAAATTCATCGGCTTTGATTTATTCCATCCTATTTCTTGGCAATTGGGGCATTTAATTCTATTTTTGCTATATATGTCATCCATTTCATTTGAGTTAACTGATTCTGGATTTTCATGTACGCCCTCTATCAAGTGATCAGCCCTAAATACACTATTGCAATTTAGGCATTCGATCATTAAATCATTAAATTCACCCACATGGCCACTCGCGATGAGCACGGACTCCGGAGTTATAGTAGGGGAATCTATTTCTACAATATCTCCTTGCTCCATCCAATGATTAATCCAACTATCTATGATCTTACGTTTTATTCTGGCACCCACTGGGCCATAATCGATTAATCCAGACATGCCTCCATATATTTCGAATGAAGGTAAAATGACCCCTCTTCTTTTCAATATAGAAGTTAATCTTTCTAATCGCTGCTCTTCAGTCATGTTTCAAACCACTGTCTCTGCCTAAAGTCTTTGAAACCATCGTAAAAAATCCATAATTTAGGCCATTTAGATTAATTGAACGAATATTTTTACTTGGTTACTCAGTAATGATTTGTGATATAATAAGAGAAGCATTAATGTACGGTCTCGATGCCCTAAGGGGCGTAAGGGGATTTTAAAAATGCCAGTAATTGAATACATAGAGGATAAAATGGAGACTCAAGAACTTCTTGATCGACTATGCCCTCCTGTCCGAAATTGGTTTGTTGATAAATTTCCCGACTTCACAGAACCACAAAAAACAGCAATTCCAAAAATACTCAATGGCGATCATTTACTGCTATGTTCTCCTACAGGTTCTGGAAAAACTTTGACTGCTTTCTTGTCAGTTATTGATGACTTGGTACGTAAATCTTTAGATGGTTCCCTGACCAACACAGTCCAATGTGTATATATTTCTCCAATAAAAGCTTTAGCGAATGATATTCAAAAAAATTTAATTGAACCGTTGACAGAAATTAAAGAACGATTCCTTTCAGGCAGGGCAAAGGATATCAAAGTGGGGTTAAGGACAGGAGATACGCCTCAGAAAGAAAGAGAAAGAATGTTAAAACATCCTCCTCACATTTTAATAACTACACCAGAATCTCTCGCTCTCGCTCTAGCATCTAAGAGATTCCGTCCAATCCTTAATGGGATGAAATGGATGATAATCGATGAGATGCATTCGTTAGTTCCTTCCAAAAGAGGAACGCATCTTTCATTAAGTTTAGCACTTATGGATTCTGTGGTGGACTCCGACGTTCAAAGGATAGGGATTAGTGCAACTATGGAGCCGTTAGAAGCTGTTGCGGAATTCCTAGTTGCCAGTGATTCAAGGGAAAATAGTTCTAAACCTCAGAAAGTTTCAATTGTTAAAATTTCTAGATCAAGGGACTTAGATTTAGATATATTACTACCTACTCCTAGGTTTTCTTCAATCCCAGTTAAAGAAATTCTGGATCGTAATGTAGAAGTTATAAAACAACTTGTTGAAGCACACACCACTACATTAGTTTTTGTCAATACCAGGAATATGACTGAAACTGTAGTTCAGAAACTCAAAGTTGCTGGACTTCAAGGAGTTGAAGGGCACCATGGATCAATGGATAAAAATATCAGGCTTGATGTTGAACAGAAATTAAAACATGGTTTACTCCGATGCGTAGTCTCCTCATCAAGTTTAGAAATGGGAATTGATATAGGATCAGTAGATTTCGTAATTCAAGTAGGATCTCCTGGTTCGATAGCCACTGCTTTGCAAAGGATTGGACGTGCTGGCCATCAAGTTGGAGGTCTTCCTAGGGCTAGATTTTTACCCACATCTCCGCATGATTTACTAGAATTAGTTGCTTTACAAACTGGAATTCTTAGGGGTAACATGGACTTGCTTAAATTCCCAGAAAACTCTCTTGATGTTTTGGCGCAGTTTATGATTGGCCTAACCATAATTAGGGAGTGGGACATTGATGAAGGTTACGACCTAGTCACAACCTCATGGCCATATCGGAATCTTCCTTATGATGATTATATTGAAGTCTTAGATCTATTGGAAGAAGAAAGACGTATTTGGGTTGATTGGGAAGAAAATCGATTTGGAAAAAGGGGATATGCTCAAATGATTTACTATACTAATATCGGAACAATTGCTCCTGATAATAACTACATGGTACTTACTGGAGATGGAACTTTAGTGGGGCAACTTTCTTCTTCATTCGTATCAAGCCTTAGGGGCGGCGACGTATTCTTATTAGGGGGTTCAACATACAGAGTTTCTAGCATCAGAGGATCAAGAGTAAATGTGACTTCTGCAACTGGTTACCGCCCAACAATTCCCTCCTGGACTGGAGAAACTGCCAGTAGAACTCATGAATTAAGTCAAGAAGTGCTAGAATTACTAAATATTCTTACAGTTCAATCTCGACTAGGCCTAGATAATAAAGTGTTTTTCAAAGAAGCTTTAGGGTTAAATAGGCCTGTTGCTAATGCTGTATCTCAATTTTTTGATGAGCATTGTGCAACTACCTTCCAAGTTCCTTCTAGTGACAGGATATTGGTAGAACAAGTGGAAGCACCGTTGCCAACTTATGTAATTACAACTTGCCGTGGAAGAGCATTTAATCTAGCGTTGGGGTATCTATTTGCCGGGATAGCTGCCAAAGACGACATCACTATACACGAATTATCATTTGATGAAAATGGTTTTATGATTAAATTAAGTCATGAAGTAGAAATTTCAATCATACCTTCTATCTTCAAGAGTGATAATAGTGATGAGATTCTTCAAAGATATCTCATGGATTCTCAATTATTCGCAAAGAGATTCAGGGAAATATCATCTAGAAGCATGTTAAATCCACGGCGTATCGGTGCAGATGAAGTAAGTCCCAAGCAATTTCTCCAAAAAGCCGATCAAATTTTGCATAAACATCGTCAAATGGAAGACTCTGTTTTAGTCCGAGAGGCTATGAATGAAATATTAAATTCTGATTTAGATATGAAGCAATTAAGGAAATTTATATCGAGGATGGATAGCGAGGATGTTAGGATAGTCCATCGTAGAGTCAAAATGCCGTCTCCTTTGGGAATGACTCTTTTTATGTCATCATTCGAAGACTTACTGTCTCTCCGAACTAGGGCGTATTTGATTAAAGATGTAGATCCTGAAATTTTACGCCGTCTTTTAGGGGCCCGATCTTTAGCTACTGATTTAGATAAGTCAAAATTAGACGATTATTATCAGTCAAAAGTTGCTACTCCCTCTGATCCAGCGAGTCTGTTGCGCCTGATGGACATGGGAGGAGGGTTAGAAAAAACTCTCACAAACCCATTATATGGAAGTAAACTAAAGGGCATTAAGACTGAAACTATTAGGGGGTGGGTCCATGAGTTAGCCGAACGTGGCCTAATAACAAAAATAAAGTCAACAGGACATGGAAAAATTGACAATAAATGGTTTTCTATGAGGATGGCAGAAGTCCATGGTACGTTAGGATGCCTGGCAGTCGCTGGTGCTGCAGAGATGGAGGATATCAGGTCACTATATACAGGGGGATTAAGTTATGAACTCGCTGATGAATTTTCAAATGGTCAACCCTTGAAATGGAAAAAATCCTATCTTTCAGACCCTATGGACTGTTTAAGGTTAAAATTACTTGATATGTTAGGTTCAGAAGGACCTAAAACAGCTGAAGAGTTAAGTGCAAGATTACCATTCCCTTTTGCTCAGGTAGAATCAATACTACAAGAATTAGAAATTAGAAATCTTGTATCAATAGGGTTCTTCACTCAAACAAATGATGGGGAATTTATACTTAGAGTTGATGAATATAGGATCACTGGAGGCCAAGTCGATGTTGTTGACTACCGTACATTGCAAACATTATTATTACAAAAATCTTTCAAATTATATTCTGAGCCCAAAGATGCTATACGTTCTCTTACAATGGTACAAAGAAGGGATGAACTATTACATAGAGTGAACAATTATCGCTTTAGAGATTGGAAAGACATTAAACATGATTCTGATGTCTACAATGGCAGATTGCTTCATAATAGAGTAGGGTATACAATGGAAGACCAACTTCCAATGTTCCTCGGATTAAGGGGAGAGCCTTGGATAGGCCAATTAGAACAGGAACTTCTTGATAAGATTCCTGAACATGGGATTAGTAGAGTAGATTTGTTTGCAGATTACCCTAAAGGGAAAGATAGTTTTCACATCCAAAGAACAATAAAAGGAGCTTTGGGTAATTTGGAAAGGCAGTTATTAGTTGCAAAACAATATATTGCTATACCTAATAGAAAAAGATCACTTGCAATATTCAGAAAAATACATAGTGTGGTGAAACCATTGCCATTTGAAGATGCATTAGATCAACTAATTAGGCAAATAGGCCCTGTTAGGTTGCACACATTGAGATTTTTTGTTAGCCAACCTGTGGAGGAATTAGCAGAAACATTACGCGATCTTGAAAATCAGAAAAAAATTATCAGAGTAGTCGCCCTGCAGCCGGATCCTACGGATTATTATTCTTCTCTGGAAGATGCGGAAATTCTACTATCTCCCCTTACGGAAGATAGGACTATGAGGATATTATCTCAATCTGATCCATTTTGTAGTAGATTTATACAAGAAATAAGAATGATGCTTAAACAAGGATGGTACCATCCAGTTTTAAAGGGAGTAGACCCTATTGGCAGAATTTTAATGTTTGTAGTTAACGATTATTTGGAAATAAAAGATATAAATATACCTCACTCTTATCTTGATGAATTCAAAGAAACCTTTTCAGATCTACTTAAGAATTATCGCGATAGATTAGTGGATGTTTCCGTAATTCATGCATTTAATGGAATACCAGTTCATGATTGTGATAAAAATATACAAGACTTATTGGCTGATTTAGGTTTTACTTCAATGGGAGATGGTGAAAGATATATCAAAGGAGGAGTTGTAGAGCCTAGGAATAGAAAGGAGGTTAATAGACTACTTTTCCACCATCACTCTCTCCATCAAAAAACAAGGTGGGAAAATGAAACTATGGCATTAGAGCACATCAATGAATTGAGGGATGATTTTTCATTACGAGGGAGGTGTGAAATGTTCCGTGTTGACCTAAAATCAATGGCAGCCGCTCATCAACTGCATCAAGGAACAAATCTGCGCGGGCATCTAGTGTGGGCTAGATTGCCTCATTTCCGCCGTTTATTAGCAATACGTAATGTATCTCCAGAAGATGAAGATATGGATATTTTACAATTCTTTACCGAGCATCACGATCCAGATATCTTTATGGAAAGAAATGCTATGAAACGTGCTGAATTTAGAAAATTAATATCTCCCTTGGTACGTAGTGGATTCTTAATTCAAGATTATAGAGGGGGGTTCAAAACTGTAATTTCAAATGATAAATCAGATTTATGGGAGATTAAGAGAGATTATCTGAGGGAGTTGGTTAGCGAATATCCAGTAATCACTCTTAAGCAAGTGGAAAGATTGGCTGGTTCTCCGTTTTCAGCTGAAGAAATTAGTGATGTTATGAGGGAATTTGAAGATGATGGCACTCTAATTAAAGGATTTTTAGTAGATGATTTACAAGATATTTGTTGGGGGAGGCAAGATATGTTGGAAGCACTAGGCGGAATTATACGAACCCGAGATATGGTCATCCCTCCTTCCGATCCATTAAATCATTATTTTGGCAGTTTACTAAGAGAGAGATTCGGCTTTGGTTCTGCATATATCGTGTTTCATAATGAAGAAGCAATTGCTGCATTCAAGGCCAATACGCGTGATGGAAACATAGAAATCACTGATTTCGTAGGAGATTCAAATTTGGAAAAGGAAGCTATTAGGGTTATGAAAGAATTTGCTTGGGAGCATGACATGCCTCTGAAGGGTAAACTATTCGAGAGAATTAGATCTCGTTCATGATTTGTTATCATTAATGTTGAGAATTTTTAATATCGGATTTATTATTTTTATAATATTTTTGTGTAATTCTGGTAGTAAATCAAATAATACTATCGCCATTAAGAACATTGCAAATAAGCTAATAAATTTAGCAGCATAACTGTGGGTAAAATTGAACATGTCAAGCCCCAAAAAAGACCAATTTGAATATGTTTCAGTAAGCCAAATTATTCCTACATTTCTGAATACATTAAGAATGTAAATAGTAGGTATTGCAATAAACAATGCACGTATCCTTCTTTTCCATGAAACAGATTCTAATGCCACTATTGCGCCTACAAATACTATCATGGATTGCAAAGCAGAACATGCTAATATGAAAATAATACTAACAGGAGTACCATCTCCATTTTCCATAGGGACAAAAAATCCTGCTTCGCCTAATGGTTCGGATAGAATCCACTTATTACCTTCCCAATCGGAAACAAGGACATCTCCTCCAATATATGTGTCAATTCTCATAGGTGCTGCTTGGTAATCTCCAAGCCCTACAAAATCTAGTATAATTTCTGCACTTAATGCTGTAGAATTTACAATTCCCATATTCAATACTGGTATACTATAGATCAAATAATATGGAATCATAGACCAAACTACGCATCCTTTTAGCCAGAGCAATGATTCTGGAATATCTCCTTCCGATTTAATTTCCCAGAAAGCAATAATAATTCCAGAAGGTAATGCGGCGGCTGTCATAAATATTAAAACAGGATCAGAAATTTCAACATAATGCTTTGAATATAAATAAAAGAATAAGCCTACCATTATCCAACCTATGGATGATAATTTGGTAATATTGTTATTATTTTTGCTATGAAAGCCAAATGCTAAAAGTGATACTCCAAATGCTCCAATTAATAATTGCATTGTTACATCTGGAATACCAAAAGAAGATGATATGGAATATATCACAAGTCCCACTGGTTCCTCCATATTGCCTTTCAAGCCATCAATCCGTAAATAGGATGCCCTCTTCCGTTAACTCGGAGATGCCTATGCCATTTGATTTCGAACATTTTTCTAAATCATATATTTCAAGCTTAACTACCACTCTCGAGGAAATTCCTATTGATGCATTAAAGGAACTTTGGCTTGTTATTGAAGATGCCAGAATTAAAGGGCAAACTATTCATTTAATTGGTAATGGAGGTAGTGCCGGTACTCCCTCTCACAGTGCTGGCGATTGGTCTAAGGAGTTATCTGTAAAGGCTATTTCTCATATGGATAATATCTCTTCATTAACTGCATGGGCTAATGATACCAGTTTTGATAATATATTTGTTGGCCAACTTTCTACTTTCCTAGAGCCAGATGATGTGATTATTGCATATAGCGGTTCAGGTAATTCAAAAAATGTAATAAATGGAATAAATTTTGGTAAAGAAATGGGCTGTAGGACGATTGCTATAACTGGAAATTTTAATGGAATGAAAGGAGGGGAACTAGCAAAAATAGCAGATTTGGCAATAGTTATACCTTCAACGTCAATGGAAAGAATTGAAGATATGCAGTTAATCATCAATCATATAATAAAAGAAAGTATAAAATCTAATAATGGGTTGTGATTTAATGTTAGCTCCTTTTAGGGATAATGCAGAACTAACAACAAAATTAGAATTATCAAATTTGCCTAACGAAATATCATGGGATGGCAAAATAGCCTTTCTTGACCGGGATGGTGTAATTAATTTAGGATCAAACAATTATGTCAACAATCAAGATGAAATTAAAATTTTACCAAATGCAGGATCATGCATCGGAGATTTACGTAGAGCCGGATTCCGTATTTGTATAGTTACTAACCAATCTCCAATTGGAAGAGGGCTTTGGAGTCATGAAAATTTATGCAAGATTCATAATCATATTAGAAAATTGTTACTTGAAGAGGATAGTGATGCTATTCTTGATTTGATACTTTACAGCCCATATGCCCCATGGCAAGGTGCATGGGCGAGAAAACCTAATCCTGGCATGTTAGAAGCAGGCAGACAAATACTCGATCATGCTCACATTGGAAATGATAAAAAAATTAATATTTTGTATGATCACGAATGGAAGAATAGGCCTGAGGAAACAAATTCAATAATGGTAGGAGATAGGAATGTTGATTTATTGGCTTCTCAATGTTATGGTGTAAAATTTTATAAATGTGATCCATATTTAGGCATCTCTGAAGTAATATCTTCAATATTGGGTGTTAATAATGGATAACATTAGGTTTTTTGTCGGCATTGATGATACCGATCACCTTGAAGAAGGCTGCACCACTGATAAAATGAATAATTTTATCAATCATATAATAAATAATATTTCTATTACAATATCAGAGAGAAGATTAGTCCGATTATGGCCCTTTGCAAGTAGAAGAACGAGAGGCAATGCTGCCCTCTCAGCAATCTTGGAAATTCATAAAGAAGATGAAAAAATTTTTTTTGATTTATCTGAAGATTGGTTCAAAAATCTATTACTGGAAATTTCCAAGCATCCTCCATCAGAAATTCCAGCCTCTCCCGCCTTAATAATATCTAAATCGGTATTAAGTGAAGATTTTTATTGGGAAACTGTTACAGGGCACGTAGATATCAATACCCGATTGATAGAAATTGAAAAATATAATTGTAAAATTTATACAGGCAAAAACAATTGGGGCATAATTGGTGCAAGTGCAGCAATCGCGTGGATCCCAAATAAAAACTCTACCTGGGAATTAATCGCGTGGAGAAAACCAACAATGATTGGTCAAAAGAGAATATTAGATTTAAAGAAAGTTACTGATTTAGACTCTAGATTTTTAGATACATTTCTAAACAGAGATCCGACAAAAAATAGGGGTTTAATATCGCCTAGAACTCCTTGCCCGGTTCTTTATGGAATTAGAGGGAGCTCATATGCAACCTTGAAAAAAGCCCACATTTGGCTCCAATCAAATTTAGATTTTGAACAATGTTCTGATTATAAAATTCACAGAACTAATCAACTTTCTGATGATCACGTGTCACCATTAAATGGGACTGTAGTTTCTAAAATATCTATTTCCAAAGGTGCCCATTCTTCTCTTTCTGTATTTTCAAATGGTAGGAATATAACTTTAATTGCTTTCAATGAAGGTGGGCCAGTGAATAAATTATTACGTTCTTTAGTCCCGGGAGATATGATTTCATGGACCGGTTTATTTTCACCTATTGACAATTCCATACATCTTGAAAAGTTATCTCTCTATGATTCCGTGCCCAGAATTCTACACAGGCCATTATGTTGCTACACTTCTATGAAAAGTGCAGGAAACCAGCAGAGTTTAAGGTGTAGTAAATGCAATAATAAATCTATCAAATATTGGGTCGCCAAAGATGTAGTAACTAATCATATTAAAATGGTGAATAATTGGGCTGAACCAAGTCCCTCTAATCGTCGCCATTTGTCCAAACCGCTTGAATTTGAAATCCCTTTATTGAATAATTTAATATCATAGAAACTTTAGGGGAATTTATGGCCGGAACTAGTGATACTCTAATTAATCTCATATTTTTAATTTCTGCAGGCTTTATGATTTTGATTTTACTCAAACTCAGACAACGAAATATGTTGGTAAATACTGGGCATTTTGACGAGGAATATACTGGTGAAGCCATAAATCCAAATCAATTCATGGAGCCAGATGAAGAAGCGTTGGAAGAAATGCAAGAATTGCTGGATAGTGCATCTGAATAAATTACGAATAAACCTTGTAAATAATTATTCTACACCAGTTCCAATTATTTTAATAAACATTTCATTGTTTCCGTCCTTTAGTATTCTCGAGTTATTATGTAAAGACCTGGTTAGAAAATTTTTTCTTGTAATGCTATCAATTCTTTTCCCTCCTCTTGACTTCCACTGGCCTTGTTTACCATTCATATTTTCGTAAGCTGTGGAACAAATTAGTATTTTACTATTTACAGCCATGGATACAATGTTTTCTATGCCTTCTATATCCTCTTTTGATGCTCTTCCAGTTTTAGAGCACCAATCGTCTATAATCACAATATCATTTTGATCTAATCCTTTAATTAGATATTTTATAATTTTAAAACTTTCATTAAGATTTTCTTTTATTTCCATGGCTAAAAATTTTTCTAATTCAGATTCAGTCAAGTCCCATAAGATTTGTGAAGTTCTTTCACCATCAGGGAGAACTCTGGATAACCACTTTACTCTATTTCCGGATTTTAATACATCTCTGGCAACACTTAGTGCCAATGTTGTTGCCCCCGATCCTTGTTCATACGATAGATGAACTGGCCCCCTCGACAGATCTAACATGGCATTGGATATCCCTCTGCCTGATGGTATTTTCTGCCTCTTGAGGGGAGAAGTCTAAACAGAAACAATAACTCCGTTAGAATATGTCTACTTCTCCAAAGAAAGGTGAGAGAATTAAAAGACGCCCACTTCCTGATTTTAAAGAAAGTGAATTGGGAATGGTTGAGGCAATTAGAGAAGATGGATTTCTAAATGTTGCATTAAATGATGCCAATCAATATGGGCCACATGCAATGATAATTCTTTTAGGTTTTATTTCTTCTATAACTGGCATTATTCTTTTAATTGCAATGAAATTGATTTAATTCAATATCTTCCTTGCTTCTCTTATTGTGTTGTCCACAATCTTGCCGCTAAATCCTAAATGGCTTTCAGGTCTGAAAATCTCTACTAACTTTTCATTTGTAATCATATCTGTTATCCTTTTGTCCTTAGAACAAATTTCTAATAAATTCTTTTTATTTTCTATGGCAATCATTGATGCACTGCGTAATACTTCATGAGACTCATCTCGGGGCATTCCTTTGTCTACAAGTACTAGCATAACTTTTTCGGCCATTACCAATCCTTTTTGAGACTCTATATTTTCCCTCATTTTATTACTATCTACAACTAATTTCGATAAAACTCTGTTACATTTAACTGTAATGTCATCTAATAATATCATTGAATGTGACAAAGTGAATCTTTCTGCTGATGAATTAGCCAAATCTCTTTCATGCCATAATAATGCATTTTCATATGAGGGGATAATCATAGATCTAACAATTCTTGCTAACCCACAAGCATTTTCTGCGGTTATTGGATTTTTTTTATGCGCCATTGTGGATGAGCCAACCTGTTTCTCAACATCAAAAAATTCAGCTACTTCTGCTATTTCACTTCTTTGTAAATTCCTTACTTCCTGAAGTACCTTTTCTATGCTAGTGGCTACGTTTGCCATCCAAGCAACCCATTCTATGTACCTATCTCTACCTACGACTTGGGTAGTTGCCATTGGAGTCTGTAATCCTAAATTACTCATTATCAAGTCTTGTAATTCGAAAGCATTTTCTCCTTGTGCAGCCCCTGTCCCAACTGCTCCTAGAAATTTTCCAGTTGTTACTCTAGGGGTCAATTCACCTAGTCTTTCCATATGTCTTCGGAATTCATCTACCCAAACAGCAACTTTTAATCCAAATGTTATGGGTACTGCTGCCTGTCCATGAGTTCTTCCAAGCATCACAGTGTTTCGTTCTCTTTCCGCCATATTGCACATTGTTCTTAGTAATTCAGTTGTGCCTTCAATTTGTAATTTTATACTGTCTTTAATTTGAAGTGCAACTGCAGAATCTACGATATCGTTACTGGTGGCTCCTAGGTGAATACACCATCCTGCTTCTCCCGCAGATTCAGCCATGGCTTTTGTTAACGCCATTATATCGTGTCTTGTCTCTAACTCAATCTCATCTACTCTATCTGCAGTCACAATACCTGGATCTGCAATATCTGCAATAATGTCATAATGTTCTGCACTTACTTTCCCTAATTTGCAGTGCGCCCACACCAATGCTCTTTCAACTTCTAGTTGCCTGGCATGCCGGCCTTCACGGGACCAAATTTGTTTTGCTTCTTCTCTTCCATAACGATAGTCTAATGGGGATACTGGCATGTCTTTCAATACAACCGACAACGCCAAGGTGTTTGATGTTTAGCCCAATTGGATATTTGCTTTTTGTATTTCCCATATTCCTCTTCCTGATTTGTATTTTGCTTCCCCTTCGCAATAAATTCTATTCTTCATATGAGGGCCATTAATAGTAATGGTTTCAAATTCTCCTCCCTCTCCATCTAAATTAAATCTAAATTTTGTTGCAAGAGATTTTAGTAATGTCAAATTTTCCATTGTTAAAGATTTTCCTAACCAAGATCTATCTAATCCCTCAGATGAAACTGATATGAATTTTACCTCAAATCCATGTTCAATTAGGGATTCCATGTGGTCAACAGAATTTTTATGCCACAAAGGGCTGAATGATTTTATGTCAAGCCTCTGACACATTCTTTCAATTCTTGTTTTTTGATAGTCAGATCGTAAGGCACCACTAATCAATGCATCAATTTCTAATTTACCAGTGAATATTTCTAAATCTGGAGGTGTATCAATGTGGAATGGCCACAATGATTCATAATCTTCTCTACTGTCTCTTTTACCTAGGATTGCATCTTCTAGATCAGAAATTTCTATTTCTTCTAAACCAGTTGATTGAACTGGCAACCACGGAACGCCCATTGAAACCGATTGAAATGCAGAAACAAATGTCCCTTGAATTTGAAACATCATTGAATCTTCTCCACTAATTCCTACTGTAATGATTGCTACCGTTTCCCATCCTTGCATCTCTGCCCACCATGCGGCGTAAGCAGAATCTTTTCCTCCTGAGCAAAGAATGGCGACTCGCATGCTCTTCCGTTTAGGTCTTTAGAGATGAATGCCACCCCTAATGAGAGTGTTCACGACTAAGATTGATAAGAGAGGGTTCCGGCATTCGCTTGATAATTATGCAGCCCAGCGGACGCGGATATGATCACGGTGTTTCCACATTCTCACCAGATGGTCGTCTTTACCAAGTAGAATATGCCAGAGAATCAGTAAAGAGAGGTACGACTACTGTCGGTTTAAAGTACAAAGATGGGGCAGTACTAATTGTAGATAAAAGAATCGCAAATAAATTAGTTATCACCGATTCTATAGAAAAGATGTACCAAATTGATGATCACATAGGGATGACTACTTCTGGGCTTGTAGCAGATGCTAGGCAATTAGTGGACAAAGCGCGTGTACAATGCCAAATAAATAGAATGACTTTCGGCAGCGCGATTTCAATGATTACATTAGTAAAGAAGATGTGCGATTATAAACAATCTTTCACACAATACGGAGGGGCTAGACCGTTCGGCACGGCTTTATTGATTGCTGGGGTGGACGATGACGGAGTCCATCTGTTCGAAACCGATCCTTCAGGAGCTTATCAATCATATCAAGCAGGTGCAATTGGACGTGGAAGATCGACCGTAATTGACCATTTTGAAAAATCATGGAAGAAAGGAATGACTCAAAATGCAGCTATCAAATTAGGTCTAGAAGCACTCCAAGAGTCTTTAGAAGATAATTTAAATTATGATACTGTCGAAATATCTATAGTTGATTCAAATGGTTATCAAAAACTGGATCACGATACAACATTAAAACATCTTTCCAAAGTTTCTAAGTGAACATATGTGGCTACTTATTAAGGGCTAATACTCCTCAGCGTGCATATGGTTAGTTTAGATGATGCAGTCTTAGCCCGGCTTGAGAAAGGTGGTTCTAGGTATGAAATTCTTGTTGATCCTGAATTAGTTCAAAAATGGAAAAATGACAATGATTCTGTTAATCTCTCTGATTTATTGGCTACTGAACAAATTTGGTCAGATGCTAGTTCTGGAGATAGGCCAACATCTGAAGCTTTAATCAAAATTTTTGGTAGTACAGAATTAGCCCCTTGCGTTAGTAAAATTCTTAAAGATGGATCAATCCAATTAACTACATCACAAAGGAAAAAAATTGTAGCAGAAAAGAAAAAGAAAATAATTAATGAAATAGCGACTACTGCCACAGATCCAAAAACAAAATTGCCTCATCCTGCCGTAAGAATTGAAAATGCTTTAGAAGAAGCCAGATTTTCTGTAGACCCTTTCTTGTCTATTGAACGGCAAGTACAAGATGCCATTAAAATCTTAAAGCCATTGATACCTTTACAATTCACAACAGTAAAACTCGCTTTTAGAATTTCAGGAAAGGATTATGGAGGGGTAAACCAACTTTTACGGAATTCCATAATAAAAGAAGAATGGATGAGTGACGGGGCGTGGGTATGCGTTGTCGAAGTACCAGGAGGAATGAAAAATGAAATCATTAGCAGGGTATCTCAACGATCATCCGATGCAGATGTTAAAGAAATAGACTAGCGATATAGAACACATGTTCTTCATCAAGATTATCAATGATTGGCCAGTCGCGCGGCTTGATAACATGAGTGGTAACAATAATGCGGACGGTCCGCAAGATTCTCAAACAGTTGTTCCGGGGGAAAATCTCGGCCAATCGAACGAGTTTGAAGCAGGTCACGGGATTATGATTCGAAATGATAATCTAGTGGCAACAAAAAATGGTAAAATAAAGATAAATGGCAAGACAGTTTCAATAGAACCCATACATTCAACCTATATTCCTAGGCCTAGTGATTTGGTAATAGGATATGTAGAAGGTTGTACTAACAATATTTGGTTCATTGATATAGGTGCCCCGTTTAATGCTATTTTACCAATGAGTTTAGGTCCATCAAAAGCGTCTTTTGGTTCTACGAGGCAAGTAATAGACATAGGTGAAGCGATATTGTGTCGAGTACAGGAGGTCGAAGAAACTCATTCTAGCGTTGTAACTATGAAAGGCATGGGCCTCAGGAAAATTAGATCTGGAAGTATTGACGACGTGGATCCTCATTTAATAATTCAACTTTTAGAAAATAACCAAGAACATCTGAAGAATATGAAAGAAGATTCTGATTGTAGGATAATAACTGCTGATAATGGCAGAATATGGATAGATGGCGAGGTAGAGGGAATAATTACTGTACGTAACAGTCTCAATTCATTATCAAATAATTCTCGTTTATTAGAGCAAGGAGGAGTCGCATAATGGGTGGTTACGGAGATATAGAAATGATTGATGAAAATGGTTTACGCATGGATGGTAGAACAGCTACCGATGTACGGCCTATAACGATTGAAACTGGAGTTGTCCCAGTGGCAGATGGCTCATGTAGGATGACGTGGGGCACCAATGACGTTATTGTTGCTGTTTATGGCCCAATGGAAGCACATCCAAGAAAAATACAACGCCAAGACAGGGCAGTATTGGACGTTAGATATAATATGGCACCATTTTCAACAACTGATAGGATTAGACCGGGCTTTAATCGTAGAAGCAGAGAAATTAGTAAAGTAACATCTGATGCACTTGAAAGCGTAGTTCTTCTTGAAATGTATCCAAGATCGAAAATCCGTGTAGAGATAGAAGTTATTTGTGCTGAAGCAGGAACAAGATGTGTTGGATTGACTGCAGCATCAGTGGCACTCGCACATGCTGGAATACCTATGTCAGATTTGGTAGTTTCAGTTGCATCTGGAAAAATTAATGATATTGTTGTATGTGATTTAAATAAAGAAGAAGACAATTACGGTGAAGCGGACCTCCCTATGGGGATATTGCCTAATTCAGGAGAAATTGTTTTTCTACAGATGGATGGTGACTTATCTCAAGAGGAATTCCAAACTGCATGGGATTATAATGTTGCAGCAGCGTATGAAGTGCATAAAATAATGATTGAAGCATTAAAAAATGGGGGTGTGAATTAATGGCTATACCATTAGTTTCTAAGCTCCTGAGGGCTCATCTATTGGAATTAGCATCTAAAGACGAAAGATTAGATGGTAGAGGAAGATGGGAAGGTAGAGAGACCAATCTAGAAATTGACATTTTACCACGTGCAGAAGGTTCTGCTAAGGTGACTATGGGGGACACTATAGTTTATGCTGGTGTGAAATTTCAACTAATGAAACCTTACCCTGACAGGCCTAATGAAGGCGGTTTAATGTGTGGTGCAGAGGTTAGACCTGTGGCTGGCAGGAATTGGGAACCAGGTCCACCAAGTGCAGAATCTATAGAATTAGGAAGAGTAGTGGATAGAGGTATTAGAGAATCTGGATGTATCGATGTCAAAAGTCTGTGTATAATTCCAGGAGAAAAAGCATGGCAAGTTATTTTAGATTTATTTGCTATTTCTGATGATGGTAATTTATTTGATGCATTCGCTTTAGCCGGAATTGCTGCTTTAAAGACAGCTACGCTACCTTGTGAAAGATTTGAGGTAGGTCAGGATCAAAAACTTGAATTGTCGTCATTGCCAATAATGTGCTCATATCATAAAGTTGGTAATAGGTTTGTTTATGATGCAAATTATAAAGAGGAATTGGGAGGAGATGAAAGAATTCACATTACTCTAGGGGAGGACGATCATGTACACTCTCTTCAGAAGGGTCTAAAGGGAATATTCTCGGCGGAAGAATTTGTAGAAATAATGGAGAAGGCCAAAGACACGTCCAAGGAACTTCGTAAATTAGTAAATTCAGTAGTAGGTGAGTAAAGTGGCAAAAAGAACACAGAAGGCTGGCGCTACAGCACGTTATGGAGCAAGATATGGTGTTAGCGTACGTCGAAGAGCTGGTGCAGCACTAATTAAGAAGTCCAAGAATTATACTTGCCCAGTATGCCAATATCAAAAAGTTACTAGAAAAGTTACTGGAATTTGGGAGTGCAAGAAGTGCAACCATGTATTTTCTGGAGGGGTATGGGAGCCATATACTCGTGCTACAGATGCTAATTCTAGGATCATCCGTCGTTCCGTAGAAGGAGCAACGGCAACAGACATGACCATAATAGCACAACAAGCTGCAATGGATTATGAAAAACAACTGTCTGAGAGTGTTGTAAATGATAAATCAGAAGAAGAATAACTGTTTGTCTTTATCTTTAAAGATAATCTCAGATTATAATGATTCTTTTGCTGCTAGTTTAACTACAGAAGCATCATATATTGTTGAAGGAACACATATTGTTATCAATGAAAATGCACATAGTTTTGTAGACTTAAGGGCGAGATGGAATACTATAATGAGAGGACTTATAGTGTCTGAACAAGTACTTAGGTCAGTAGAAGAAGAGGTTTGAGTATGTCCGAAGATAATGCATCTGAAGAAATCAAAGCTATTGTACAAGAATTACAAATTATCAGAGGGCAGATACAATCATTTTCTTCTCAAAGTTCTGAATATGGTTTAACAATTGACGCTCTATCTAATCAAGACAAAGACAAAGCAGTATATCGATCATTGGGAAATCTTCTCCTTGAAGTTGAAGATAGGGAAAAATTATCTAATGAATTATCAGAATCAAAAATAAATGTTGAAAATCATCTTAAAAGATTAATTGAGAGAGAAGGAAGTTTAAGAGAAAAATATGAACATTTAGCCTCAATATTTGAATCGCAGTGATAAATATGAGTGTTATCGATCAAGATACACCTTCTTTAATTACTGATTTTGCTATTCTTCAACATCTATTAAAAGATGGAAAGACAGAGGCAGCAATATCTCTATCAAATGAACTATTGATACGCTCGAGAGGCGTTACTGAACGCAACCATTTATATGAAGCTAAAATAAGAATGGAGAGGGCTTTGATAGGAGCAATTGATACAGAAGAAATAGGTAAAGAGTTACGTTGGTGTGCCGATAGATTAAATGCTTCAGATCCTTATTCATTTTCCCACGGCCTAGCATTACTCAACTTAGCATCATGGCACACTAACAAAAATGAATTAATGATGGCACTTGCTACGCATGCAGATATTTCAGAAAAACTAGGGCACCCGAGTGAAATATTGGGGCTATCGAGATTAGAATCAGCCCGTATTCTTTCAAGCATGGGAGATTATGAACCATCAATGAGGCATATGTGGATAGCACGTTTAGAATTTATAAAATCGGCTATGGTTCCGGAAAATTTAGTTAGTAATTTAGAATGGCTAGATATGGCATTAGATGATGTAAATGCTCAAGCACCTAATATGGACTCTAGAATTGTAAATGCAAAGCCAAGGGAAACTCCCGGAAATACTCAAATCTCATCAAATCCTGAAGATATTAAATTAGTAGTTGAAGAACTCATGCCAATAGTATTTCAAGATTTATCTGGAGAAAATAGAACTGACATCGGATTAATAATTGATGCATCTGAGATGTTAAAAATATATTCATGGACAGATATTCTAATTCAGCGTTTAGATGAAATTCAGGATCCTAGGGTTTTAGAAGCACTCCAATCATGATTTCTTATTCTATTAATCTCTTCAATGCTCCACCCAATCCTTTCTGGAATTTCAATGCACCAGCCAACTTCTTCTATGGATTCATCTTCAGATTCCCAAGCAATCGGTGTTGGTTCTTGTTCTACTTCTACCCATACTATGTATCCGCCTTGGACTAAGTTTTCATCATAAGCCATCGCAGTACCTAGTAAACCAGTTTCTTCAAAGAGTTCTCTCAATGCAGCCTCTTCGACTTCTTCTCCTTCCTCTATCTTGCCTCCAGGGAACTCCCATCCTCTAATTTTGTTTAATACCATCAACCAACATTCTTCGTCAGATTTAGATGTCACCCAAGTTATTACAAATTGTTTTTTCATTTTTCCATCACCTTCAATATTTTGTTTACCATCACTTTAGCTTCTTCATCTCCTTCAGCAGCCAACCTTCTGGCTAAGAAAAACGCTTCAGAAATCCTATCATCTTTAATCAAATTTTCAATTTTATCTGCAATATTCTCATTCTTAACTATATCTTCAATAGTTTTTTCTTCAATTTTAGTATTAGTATGATAAGATATTTCCTCCATTCTTTTTAGAAATTGAATCCTATGATCTATTTTCGGGCGAGTCCATGGCTCGTTTGCGCTACCTTCTAGTAAATTCTCCATTCTAATCTTAAATTCATCCCTAACCTTAGATTTTGGAAAATGTATTTGTGCCTGATCATAACTAAACCATGCTTGATCATATTCCTTCCTTCTCTCATGTAATTTTCCTAATTCATTCCATACTTCATGGTTGGCAGGCCTTTGGGCTAACAAATATCTGGACAATTCTAAAAATAATTCTTCATATCCAGAATTTTTTATTATTTGTATGCGTCTTGAGAATAGAATATTAGATCTATAATCTCTCGTATCTAATTGCTTTAACCGTTTAGCAAATTTTTCAATTTCAATCTTTTTTCCTTTTATCCTTTCCCACCATAATTCTGGATCTAGTGGGTCGATTTCAAAAGTAGCATCTAATAATTTTTCTCCAGAATCCACTAAATTTATATTTTGTAACTGTTCTAATAATGCATTATCTCTTCCCAATACATTAAACAGGTCTTCTAATAACATTTTTATGCCAAGATTATCTGTGTTGATAATTTTTATTTTAATGAGTAAACGCCAATTTTTAGGGTTAGTAAAGTCATATAATACAGATTGCTTAGCATTCTGTTCTGCCCAACTTATATTTTCGCCCTCTATTCCTAATTTTAAGAATTTTTCAGCTTGAGTTCTATGCCTATCGCCCAAACTACGCCGAGGGTGTTGTAATTTACTACCGAAGTTGCCCTGTCCTCTGTTCATAGTTGCAACTCACAAAACTGACTCGAATTCGGATCTGTCGTCATTAGGGTCCAATGTTGCATCCATTCCAATTTTACTTGTTAAACCGTCTTTAGATCGACTTGGGTCAAGGCTCGAACCCTTTTGGTTAGATAAAATAATTGTGTCTTTATCAGGTTGCCAACGAGTCATTAAAGCCCATTCTACTCTGGATGGATTGGAGATGTCAATATCAGCATCTACAATAATTACTTGTTTCATGGACTTATGTCCATTAAGTGCAGCATGAATTGCTCTAACGCCATCTCCTTCTCTCTGAGGAATTATTTGCACCACGGAAGACAACCATCCGCACCCACCATCGGTTAAATAAACGTCTGTACAAGGCACTACTTGTGCAACGGCTGCTTTAATCGTAGGGGCCCTAGGCATCCCCATCAAAGTCCTATGTTCAATCTCTGCTTGAATCAATGCATGAAAAACTGGATTATTACGATGATAAAGTGAATCATATACTATTACTGGTTCTTGCCTTACTCCATCAACAGTTCCTGTTATGTCTACATATGGCCCCTCGTCATCAGTTTCCATAGTTATTCTAGCTTCCATAGCATATTCTGCATCTGCAGGTATTTGAATGCCATTTGATAATTCTACTAATTCAAGAGGTTTTCCATGTAATTTGAGGTGCAATGATGAGGCTACTTTTAATTCATCCAAAGGTTCGTTGAATGACATTGCAGCAGCCAATAGAACCACAGCATCAGGGCCGTTAATTACTGCTATAGGTACTTCATCTCCATTTTCTTGGGCTAATTCCATCATCTGTCTTAAGTGCCTAGGTACAAAACGAGCCACAGTATGATTCTTGTCTCTGAGATATTGCCTGTGAAATGACATATTTCTAATTCCTCCATATTGCGCTATAATCACTGAAGCAGATTGATATCTTCCCTTATCCTCTGGGTAATGCCATGGAATCGGAATCTTTTCTAAGTCCACTTGATCTTGTTTATTCTCAAAAACATGAGCATCTTCTTCTCTAATAATTGTTGGTTCTGAAGGATTTTCCATTGCCCATGCCATCATGTCTATCAAATCACCAGGTGAGATATCAAATGTTTTGCAAATCCTGTCTCTTGTTAAAACATTTATTGCAGCACTATGCCCGTCAGATTCAACTATGTTATCGAAAATTAAAGGAGGATTTCCTCTTTCAACAGAATAATTCAACATCTCATGAACTAAGCTAGTTCTTTCACCAATACTTTGAACATCATGAAGCAGGTCTCGGAATGCCATGCTACTCACCACCGGTCCAATCTGTTTGAATGTTAGCAAAGACATCGTCATTTGGGGGGGATATTAATTATGTTCAGCCCTTCACTTCTTATACCACAGGTGGGTCGGCGGAACATCATTTAGAGGGTTATTGTTGGGTCGTGGTTTATTCTCAGGTTCTAAAATGAAAAGTGACCGTAAAAAATTTAGGTGGAAAGAGCGCCAATTTAGAACCCGCCAATTCAAAAGAAGATCAGGTGGAGTTCTGAAACATGATCCTTTAAGAGGTAGTACTCAAGGAAAGGGGATAGTTATCGAAAAGGTAGGTTTCGAAGCTAAACAACCTAATTCAGCCATTCGTAAAGCAGTTAAAATCAGTTTAATTAGAACAGGTAATAAATTAACTGCCTTCGCTCCAGGAGATGGAGCAATATCTTTTATCGATGAACATGATGAAGTTCTCGTAGAGGGAATTGGAGGAAGTAAAGGACGTTCATACGGTGACCTTCCTGGAGTAAGATTCAAAGTAATTAAGGTAAATGGGGTTTCATTAGATGAAATGGTCAGAGGCCGTAAAGAGAAACCAATAAGGTAGGTATCTGTATGTCAGAAGTAGAACAAGAACAAGAAGAAGAGGAAACACCCAATGATCCTATAGCAGGGATTGGTACAATGGTTTTTGGCAAATGGGATGCCACTGATGTAACTTGTGACGATCCAGGGCTAGCACCTTACATCAATTTACAAACTATTGGAACTCCGCATTCTGGAGGCAGGCATGCCAATGAATACTTCGGAAAAGGTAAATTATCTATTATTGAGAGATTCATTAATAATTTAATGAGATCAGGTAAATTTTCTGGTAAAAAACAACATTGTGCAAAAGCTTTTGAAGCGGCCCTTGATAAAATAAATGAAAGAAGCGGAAACAATCCTCTCCAGAAATTTATTGATGCAATAAAAGAAGCGGCCCCTTGTGAAGAAATAACTAGGATAAAAATGGGTGCCGTAAGTCAGCCAAAGGCTGTAGATTCGTCACCTATGAGAAGGATAGATATCGCATTAAGAAACTTATCAGTTGGATGTACATCGGCTACTGCAAAGAGTAAAAAGTCATTAACTGAAGGCATAATCTCTGAAATATCAAAAGCAGCACAAGGTGATGTTAGTGCATACTCTGTTGGAAAGAGAGATGAAGTAGAACGAATAGCTTCCTCTGCAAGATGATTTGTTTTATTCCCTTACTCGCTTTACTGCGGTCCTTTGATTGCTATGTTCAATCGTCTTTATCAACCATAGTCAGGTGGCCGAGACAATTGAGGTCATTTTGTGGGTCGTAAAGAAGATAATATTGGTCGTGCAGTAGAAGTTATGCATTTTAGAGAGAAAATCCGAAATCTAGCTATTGCAGCGCATATTGATCATGGTAAAACTACACTCTCTGATAACCTAATAGCTGGAGCAGGAATGATGTCCGAAGAATTAGCGGGCAAATCTAGAGTTTTAGATTTCGATGACCAAGAAAGTGCAAGAGGTATCACCATTAATGCTGCTAGTGCTTCGATGGTCCACGATGTCGAGGGCGATGATTACCTAATCAATTTAATCGATACCCCTGGTCACGTTGATTTTGGAGGAGATGTAACTCGTGCAATGAGGGCTGTTGATGGTTGTATAATATTAGCATGTGCAGTCGAAGGAACTATGCCTCAAACTGAAACAGTTGTAAGGCAAGCACTGAAAGAAAAAGTTAGGCCTGTTTTATTTATCAATAAAGTAGACCGCCTAATTAACGAATTACAAATTGATGGCCCAGAAATGATGAAACGATTTGAGAAAATAATAGTCAAGGTCAACAAACTGATTGAAACATTCGCGCCTGAAGAATTAAGGAAAGAATGGCAGGTTGATGTAAAAAAAGGTACAGTAGCCTTTGGATCAGCTTACTATAATTGGGGGATGTCAATCCCCTATATGGCTAAAAGTGGCATAAATTTTACTCAAATTTTTGAATATTGTAAAAATGATGAACAAAAAGAGTTGTCTAAATTAGCTCCAGTTCACCGAGTACTTCTGGATATGGCAGTGGATAAATTGCCTTCCCCGCTTATAGCTCAAAAATACAGAATTCCAAATATATGGCAAGGTGATTTAGAATCCGATTTTGCAAAGTCAATGATGAGTTGCGACGCAGCAGGTCCATTATCTCTTATGATAGTAAAAATATGGATGGACCCTCACGCTGGTGAAGTTGCAGTAGGGAGAGTATATTCTGGTACAATAAAACATGGTGAATCGGTTTGGGCATTAGGAGCTCATAAAGCAGAAAGAGTCCAACAAGTTAGTATGATGGTTGGAGGAGATAGAATTGCGGTTACTGAGGTTACTGCAGGAAATATCGCTGCATTAACTGGAATCAAAAGTGCAGCTGCGGGAGTTACTATTACAAGAAATAAAGATGATACTGGTTTCGAACCTATCCGTCATTATTCCGAACCGGTAGTCACAGTAGCAGTTGAGCCAAAGTCTATGAAGGATCTACCAAAATTCGTAGATGCATTAAGAAGTCTGGCCAAATCTGATGCGTCATTACAAGTTTCTACAAATGCAGAGACAGGAGAAGCACTATTAGCGGGCATGGGTGAATTACATCTTGAAATTACAACATACAGGATTGAAGAAGAACAAGGCATTAAGGTAAAAGTCAGTGAACCTATTGTTGTTTATCGTGAATCAATCGAGGGAGATAACAAAGGAAGGCCTTTCGAAGGAAAGTCACCTAATAGGCATAATAGATTTTACATTGAAGTTGAACCTTTGCCGGATGAGATAATTAAGGAATTAAAAGATGGAACATTTGGAGATGGGCCAGTAAGGACTAAAGATGCAAAACAAATCGGAAATAAATTTTCTGAATTTGGTATGGATAAAGATTTAATGAGAAAGATATATGCTATTAATGGAACTAATGTTTTAATTAATGATACAAAAGGGATCCAAAATCTACACGAAACAAGAGAATTAATAATTGAAGGTTTTAATGATGTTTGTAAAAAAGGACCAATCTGTGAAGAACCATTAATGGGAGTTATGGTAAGGTTAGTTGATGCCAAATTGCACGAAGATGCGATTCACAGGGGGCCTGCACAAACTATTCCAGCAGTTCGAAACTCTCTAAAGGGCGCTTTAATCAGAGCTAGATCCGTAATTTATGAACCAATACAGAATATAAGGATCGATGCCCCAAATGATGTAATTGGAGGGGTCACAGGGGAACTAAATAAGCGCCGAGGAATAATAGAGGATATGCCTGTAGATGGAGGCACTGCAAGTGTAATAGGTAAAATGCCAGTGGCTGAATCATTCGGATTTTCCAATAGCGTCCGTGCTGCTAGCCAAGGTCGAGCAATATGGAATACTGAAAACGCCGGTTATGTCCACCTTCCTCGTGAATTATTTAGCAAAGTAATTACTGAAATAAGACAAAGAAAGGGTCTCAAATTAGATCTACCAGATGAAGATCAATATATGGATTAATATTTAATGATGTTAAATCATTCAATTAATTCTAATTAATTGATAATCTGTTAACTCCCTCAATATATCTACTTGAGGGCTTTGAATTAACTTGTCTAAACATTCATGTGCAATAGAATGATGGTGCATTGCCTTTTTTCTTGCATAATCTATTGATCCTGATTTTCTTAAATCATTTACTGCTTCTAAAAGTTCCACGTCATGACAGGAACCATGGCCGAAAACCTTTTTGAAATTCTCTAAATCTAAGCCACTTTTCATAGCATGAATTGCAATCAACGTCATTTTTCCCTGAACTATGTCACTTCCAGCTGGTTTCCCTAGTGTTACAGTATCTCCTGTAATGTCTATTAAATCATCCATTAATTGAAAACATAGTCCTAGATTTAATCCCCATTTTGCCATATTATTTTCAGTTTCTTTATCAGCTTCAGATAGAATCGCTCCAGTTCTGGCGCATGTTTCAAACATTGCACTGGTTTTACCAGCAATCATGGATATATAATCTTCTTCAGTTACAATTTCTCTATTTTCAAATTCAATATCTTCTTGTTGACCTTCGGCTACTCTTCTGACCATTTCGCCTATGGCAGTCACTAAATAACGTAAATTATCTCCAGAAATATCTGGGGATTCTGCTAGTATTTCAAAACCAACTGCGAGCATTGCATCTCCTGCATTAATTGCTGTTGCATCATCGTAAGCCACATGAACCGCATCTAATCCTCGTCTTATTGGATCTTGATCTATTATATCGTCATGAATAAGCGTAAAGTTATGGATTATTTCTATTGATGCACCAAGTGTATAGTGTCCATCATTAGCTACTCCAACTGCCTCTCCTACCAATCTAGGCAGGATGGCCCGCAATCTCTTGCCTCCTCCAGTGAATAAATGAACCATAGCGCCATGCAACCTCTTTTGTTCCATTTTACTAAGGCTCAACATTATTTCCTCCTCTACTTTTATTTTGTGTTCACTCAGTGCTTCCATAAGCATCAAACCTGGTTTTTCCATTTTAATCATCAACTCTCCACAATTTATTATCTCATCATCTCTGATGTCTAATATTAAATCTATGTTGGGGTATTTGGGCTCTAAATAATGATTCCATATCATTCTAAACCATGGTGCTATAAGTTCTGATGCCCATTCACCTCTATTTTCAATCATTTCACAAATCTCTGATTCATCTAACCATGTAATTCGATTTATTTCATTCTTATTTATGTTTACATCAGTGTTAGCTTGAACAATTAATACATGATCAATTTCTCGTTCTATCCATTCATCGTCCCATCTGCAACTGTATTCAAATCGGCCAATAAAATTAAAATTCCATTTATTAGTTATTAGAATTGGTATTCCTAATTCTTGTTCTAATTTTCTCTTCGCAGCATTAATAATTCCTTCTGAACCCTCAATATTTTCATCATTAGTATCTAATGGGTGGCTACAACACGCATTTGCCCAAACTCCTGGAAAAGTTATTTTTTGTTTTGAACGTTGTTGCACCAACATCCTTCCTTCCATATCGAATAGAACTACACTAAATGCCCTATGTCTATCTCCTTTACCATGGTGACAGTGCAATTTGCTCTTTGTCCCAATAACTTCATCTTTTTTATTTACTAACAGGCACATCTCACTCATCATTTCTTCTTGAGTGAAGTTATGTTTCCCAAGTGGGTTGTCACCGTCTACCATATTGCTCAAATGACGCACCGAGTAGTCGCATATAATCAAATTCATCATTAAGGAATTATTTTTGTCCCTATTGTAGTGCCCTTACGTATCAATTCTAATATTCTATCAGGTTTTCTCCCATCTATGAACCAAACTTCTTCAACAAATTTTGAAATTATCGATGCTCTATTTAATTTGAGATTTATTCCTCCTGTAACATCTATTTTAGTTTCATGATATGTAATTATAGGATCATCGTTAGACCAAGTTTCCATAATTCGGGCATCCTTATTATTAGGTGGCAGATCTAATACTCCTCCTACATCTCCTAATAAAAATATTGAGTAATCTATGTTGGGGATTTCTATAGAAATCCTGCACATCAAGTCATCTCCCGAAAGGATGCCAAATTGGAAGCTGTCCTTTCTATCTACAACATCTCCAAAGCATATGGGAATTGGGTCATCAATGCCTCTCTCAAATATCGTCATATCTCCTGAAAAATCCATTCCTGCCCCAGTAGCCCATTTGGAAGGAGCAAATCCTTTCGCATCAATACTATTATCCTTTAATGAACTTATTATTTCTCTATTTAGTTCTAACATATTCTTTCTAATTTCTTTAACTGCCATTAATTGTTCTTCAACTCTACTTTTATTTATTCCGCCAGCAATATCAAGGTCTTTAGCTAGGATATGGCCATAGGAGCCTGCCCCATGTACTAAAATAGGGATATAACCTTCATTTTTTATCTCAAAGATAGTTTTACAAACCTTATCAATCGCTGCTTTATCGAGAGTTTTCAATTTTCTTTTGTTTGTTATCAACCCCCCTCCGAGTTTTATCAAGACTCTCCCTTTCTTATCCACTATCTAAACCAAGAGGTGTGGGTATTCAATATTTCCAATTATATATGCATTGGACAACTTAATGTCATATGATTGCTTGGGACCAATATGGCAGAAACTAGTGATATTGTAAAATTCCAAAGATGGCTGCAAGCCCAACTATCTGAAGCAGCCAACATCGAAGATTCTAAAGAAAAAGAAAGGAGAACACTACGATTAGATTCAGCCCTTTCTGAAACAATACTTTTTCGAGAATTAATTGAAAACTTAGGAGATGTCATTGAGTCACCATTTGTTATTAGGGAGGACCCCGTAAGAGTTTCATCAAATGCGCAGATCAAGCCTGAAAAAACAGATTTAACTACATGTAGTAAATGTAGCGGCCAAATTGATCAAGAATTAGGATTTTGTTTACTTTGCGGTGAATATTAACTATTCTTCTTCATCTATCCATTTTGCTCTAGCAAGGACATACTCAGGATGTTCATTATCAATTACAGATATATATTCACCATCTACATTCTCTGTAAGGTAAACAGTTACTCCTGCATGCCAAATTATATCTCCGGAAGCAACCATCCTGGCCGTATCAACTTCTAGTATAGTTGGTAATGAAAAATGTACCTTTCCCGCTTCTGCAGCGGATCTTATTGATGCAGAAAGATGGACATGGGCCCTATTTCCAGGAGATAAACCAATTTTTAGTAAATTTTCAGTTTCTTCAGGATTACAGGGGAAATACAAAGAGTCAGGGATATTTTCTGTCGGTAGATCTAATTCTATCTCAAGAGTATGTCCATATGTAGCTCTTATCATTATCCCTCTTACTTCATATCTGCCCTTTGGGTCTGTTTCTGAAATAGCATTAAAGTGATGTGGTCGAAGCCAATGGTATCGTTTTTCATCAGATTTTTTAAATTGTCTAATAATATCTTTAACATCTACCCATCCATTTATATCCATTTCCAAGTCAAATTTTTCCGGTGCATGCCTTAATATCAATGCCAACCTTCTGGCCATACTATTTCGTTCTCCAGTTCGCATGATGAATTTTCCTTCTGCATTACATGCAGGGCACAAATGATCATCAGCATAATATCCATGGTTTTGACATTCTCTAATCATATTATTTGAGCCCACATGCCATTCTTTCATGAACCTCTCGGTAGGGGGGATAAATTCCGCACTCTCATCCAATAATTATTATGCATATCCTATACCTCGGAGGGGTATGAAGTCCGTAATAGTAGACTGGCTCCGATCTCCCTTTCATAGGGCGCACAAAGGAGAGTTGCAAGAAATAAGGCCAGATGAAATGGCAGGCCAATTAGCGAAAGCAATTTTGGATCGAAATAATATCAACCCCGAACTGATCGATGATATCCTGCTGGGGTGTGCATATCCAGAAGGAGAACAGGGATACAATATTGGAAGACTTGTCTCTTATCTTGGTGGTATGCCGAATTCTGTTCCAGGTGCAACTATAAATCGATTATGCGGATCATCTATGCAATCTATTCTTACTGCTGCTGCTAGTATAGAAGTTGGTTGGGGAAGTTGTTTTTTATGTGGGGGGGTGGAATCTATGAGCCGCATTCAAAGAAGAGGATTCAATTGGAGCCCAAGTCCAAAATTAGAATTAGAATTCCCTGCGGCTTATGTCGGCATGGTCGAAACTGCAGAAAATGTATCAACAAAATATAATATTTCTCGTTTAGAGCAGGAACAATTTGCGCTATCTTCACATAATAAAGCTACGCATGCTTTAAATTCTGGATACTTTGAAGATGAAATATTTCCTATTAAATCTAAGTCAGGATATGTAAATAATGATGGATGTATAAGGGCTAACTCTACTTTAGAGTCAATGGCTAAACTGACTCCTGTACTTGGGAAAAATAATTCTGTTACAGCCGCTACATCATCTCCTCTTACTGATGGCGCCGCATTCATGTTAGTTTGTAGTGAGGATTTTGCTAAAGAACATAATTTAACACCCATGGCAAGGATTGTCTCTGGTGCAGTTATTGGGTGTTCTCCTGATATTATGGGAATCGGCCCAATTGAAGCTACAAGACTTATTCTTAATCGTACTAATTGGAACTTAAAAGATGTAGATGTTTTTGAATTAAATGAAGCCTTTTCCTCTCAAAGTCTTGCAGTAATAAAGGAATTAGAAATTGATATTTCAAAAGTCAATATTGATGGAGGTTCATTGGCAATAGGTCACCCTCTAGGGGCTTCTGGTGTAAGAATTACAGGAAAGGCTGCGTCTATTCTCCAAAGAACTAATTCTGAAAAAGCCATAGTTTCCATGTGCATAGGAGGAGGAATGGGGATAGCTATTGCTTTAGAAAAATATTAGATATCAATATTTTTTGTGCGACGACCTCTTGAAGTAAAACTATGTCCGAATATATATATGGTCAAAGACACAGGTGTAAAGATCCTTGGATCTTCACTTAAAAACCGTAATATTCTTTTGGCTATTTCTGGAGGAATCGCAGCAACTGAATCAGTAAAATTATCTCGTGAACTACGTCGTTACCAAGCAGATGTTACTATAATGATGTCAAAAGAAGCTGAGAAAATCATCACTCCTTTGGCAGTTTCATGGGCTTCAGATAATGAAGTAGTTACAGATTGGAACTCTAAAATGCACCAATTAGATAGTTATGATGCGGTTATCGTAGCCCCTGCAACAAGAAATACAATTTCAAAACATATTCATGGGATAATGGACTCTCCAATAATGATGGCTCTTTCAGCAGCAAGAGGAAAAGATACTCCGATATTGTTTATTCCATCTATGCATAAAGATCTTTTTGATGACCCAGTAACTCAAGATTTAATTTCTATTCTGATATCTCAAGGTAGTGAAGTATTGTTAGAAGAGGAAAATGAAAATAAAATTAAACAACCTAGTCCATTACACATTGTAGCAAAATTATGTAATATGGTAAATAAGAAACTTCCAAATAGAAAGAAAGTAGCAATTACCCTTGGTGCAAATCGCGCACCAATAGATGCAGTAAGAGCCATTCAAAACGCATCTTCAGGTCAAACGGGGTGGATTATTTCGGAATATCTGTATCGGCAAGGGCACGATATTGTTTGTATAGTGGGAAAAACTACTGTTCATCCTAACTTCCCATTACCTGATGTAAGGTTCGGAGGTTCTCCCGAATCCATGCTATCTACGTGTTTTGGTGTTGCATCAGATAAAATCCCTCCAGAAGCCTGGATACATGCCGCTGCAGTTTTAGATTATTATATGCATCCAGAAGATGGAAAAAAGTCAAGTGGGTCCGAAAATTGGGAAATTACCCTTTCTCCCGGCCCTAAACATATTTTGGAACTATCACCTTTGGTTAAGGGCAGTATTAGGATAGGATTTAAATTAGAAACTGGGGTATCTGATCAAGATTTGATCGATAAAGCATTTGAACAAATATCAAAGTATGGATTAGATGCAGTTATAGCCAATATGAAAGAACAAGTGCACGATCCAAATTTCCCAAGAGGAAGAGTAGTTAGGCCAGATGGTTCTGTGAAATTACTAGAGACTTACGAAATTCTTTGTGCAGAAGTAGATTCAATAATCAGCAATTCATAATTAAATAATCCATTACATTGAAATTCAACTCTCCATCGACTGATATCATGGTTGACCAAGGTAAGGCGAAAAGAGGAATTCCTCCAAAATCCGAGTTCAATTCTTGGTACCCGGCAATTGTCGAAATTGCTGACCTTGTAGATAAGCGCTATCCAATAAAAGGAATGGATGTATGGAAGCCATATGGATGGAAGGCAATGTCTTTGATTGATAAAATTACTAGATCTGAAATGGAAAGAACCTATCATGATGAGTACAGATTCCCTTTATTGGTCCCAGAGGATTTACTTGACAAAGAAAACCGATTAGTGGCTAGATTAAAAGCTGCAAGGGATGCAGGAGTTAATCCATCTGAATTGCGGTTAGATGAAGATGATGCAGGATTCAAAAAAGAAGTTTACTGGGTTAAGCATGGTGGTGAAAATGAATTAGATGTACCTATGTTTCTAAGGCCTACTTCTGAAACTCCTATGTACACAATGTTCTCTCTTTGGATTAGGAGTCATGCAGATCTTCCACTTAAAACATTTCAAATAGTTAACACTTTTAGATATGAAACTAAACAAACTAGATCCTTTATTAGAGTTAGAGAAATCCACTTTTTTGAAGCCCACACAGTACATAGAAACGAAGAAGAAGCCACAATGCAGATAGAAGAGGATGCAATTATGATTCAAAATATATTACATGAATTGTGTTTGCCGAACATTATATCTAAAAGGCCAATATGGGATACATTTCCTGGAGCCTGGTACACTACAGCTGCAGATGTCGTCATGCCCAATGGCCGAACCCTTCAGGTTGGAACTTATCACCACTACCGCGATCAATGGGCAAAGTCATTTGATCTAACTTATGAGGATGAAAATGGAGATGCCAACTTTTGCCACCAAACTACTTTTGGAATGTCTGAAAGACTTTTAGGGGCAATAGTGGGATTACACGGGGATGATCGCGGGTTAATTTTTCCTCCTTCCATATCTCCTATTCAGGTTATAATAATGCCTGTCGCCACTCACATCAGCCCAGATGTTATCGTAATGGCCAAAAATATAAAAAATATTTTAGCCGATTCAGGTATACGAACTAAGATTGACGATAGAGATATACGATCTGGAACCAAACATTATGATTGGGAGATAAAAGGAGTTCCTATTAGATTAGAAGTTGGCCCTAGAGATTTAGCAAATAATCAATGTGTAATTTCACTCAGGACCGGGGGAAAAGAAAATTTATCTCTGGATAATTTAGAAATATCTATAAACAAATATCTTGATTTAGTTTCTGATAATCTCAGGGACAATGCTAACGAGATTCATAAAAATATGGTTCATAAATTACCTGATTCATCTATGGAAGATGGTAATCTAATTTTTACTTCTAAAATTCAAGATAATTTGGTCTATGAATTAGCGTTTGATGGTAATGATGCGGATGCAGAACTTTTAGAAAAATCAACAGGATTAACTCTATTAGGTGACTGTGAAATAATTTATGACGTTGCTAAACCATGTGTTATTACTGGTAATTTAACTACTAAAAAGCAACACTTAGCAAAAATGTATTAATCTTTTTTTACAAACAATCCGATGATTATCATTATGGAAAATATTGCAAGTAACATCATATCAAATATTTCAATATGCCCAGTTGCTTTCCATGTGCTTATTTCATGAAGGCCTTCCCAATTCCTTGCATTTATCCACATTACCTGTGTATTTTTTTCAACACATATCTCTACCATATTGGCCAACCCTAATGAGCATAATATTTGTCCAATTCCAATTAATATATTGCTCAATATCGTGCCAAATCCGATAATGCCTATCAGGAGAATAAATTTCCTTCTTTTCGTTTTATCTTTATTAATTAGATTTTTTGATATTTTGCTCATATCGGGGATAAAATCAGGAATTTCTACATCGCCTATGTCTAGGCCATTATTTTCTACAAGGCCATATAAATCTATACTAGGTCCTGAAACTCCCATTTCTTCTAAAGCCTCTCTTCCATATATTCTTTCAGCCAATGTGTAGAGGTGAGGATTATTTTCTAATTCTACAGGATCTAGAGTTCCATCTAAAAGTTTCTTCATTAGCTCTGTGTCACTCATGATAATACGTTCTCAAGACTCTACCTTCATGAAATGAACGCTTTAAAAAGTCATTCTATTTCATTTACGAGCGATAGCAAGCTTCGCCGCAGTAACTATGTCATGTTCTGTCATATTCATAATTTTAAATAACTCTTCTGAACTGCCACTTTCTCCAAACCTATCTTTTACGCCAATCATTTCTATAGGGACTAAATTGGTTCTTGAGTTATGCTCACAAACAGCTCCTCCTAGGCCTCCGATTATCGAATGGTCTTCAACAGCGACAATACAATTACAGTTATTGGAAACTATGTCTATTAATTCAGTATCTAAAGGTTTAATTGTATGCATATCTATAACAGTTGCGAATATTCCTTCCTTCTCTAAAATTTTAGCAGCCTCAATGGACTTAGATACCATTACACCACACGAAATTATTGCCACGTCTTTTCCTTCCAATACAATATGTCCTTTACCTATTTCTAGGTCATTTATTGAATTTTCATCATATGTTCTAGTAACTTTATTTCTTATGGTTCTCATATATGAAGGGCCATTTAGATTTACTAACTGCATAGTTAATTCTTCAGCAGATATATCATCGGCAGGATGAATTACAGTCATATTTGGTAATGTTCGGTATATTGCTA
>Ga0302127_10000066_pt1 | contig 44815 bp, 39 predicted proteins | sample CB4_SCM_MG_FD_204452 | JGI IMG/M metagenome (GOLD analysis project Ga0302127, IMG submission 204452) | Marine microbial communities from Western Arctic Ocean, Canada - CB4_SCM | ecosystem: Environmental > Aquatic > Marine > Oceanic | place: Canada: Western Arctic Ocean | collected 2017-09-24
GCAGCCTCGTGGGCCTGCTGGCCGACCTCGTGGCCTTCCCGACCGAGAGCCGGACGTCAAATCTCGAGCTGATCGACCTGTACGCCGACCGTGCTGCTACCGCCGGCGCCGTGGTCACCGTCGTGCAAGGCGAGGCCTTGCTGGAGTCCGGGAGAATGCGAAGCCTGGATGCGCTGCACCTGACAGCCGCTCTGGAGTTGGGAGACGACCTGGAAGGGGTCGTGACGTACGACGGTGGCCTCGGCGAGGCCATGGCGATGATCGGCTACCCGGTGGTGGCGCCTATCTGAGCCGGTGGAAGCCGTCCTCCGGTCCCCGCAGCAGGCGGCCAGGCCACAACCAGGCCCAGATCTGACCGGCTGAGGCGTTCGCAGCCTGTGTCGGTGACCACCACGGTGTGGCTGAAGTGGATGGGCATGGGGTTCCAGTCGTCGGGTGGCGGGGTCAGTAGTCACGGCGCAGGTCGGCGCCGTCGTACAAGACGTCGGAGAGGGCGGCATTGGCGGCGGCCCGGACGGCCCGTCCCCCGGGGGTGCACAGGCCGTCGGGTGCCGGGACCGTCACAAAGGAGGGGTCCACCGGCCGGCCGCCGATGGGCAGCACGTGGTGCTCGCCGCGACCGGGCCGGACGGCGGCTCCGATGTAGCTCTGGAACGCCACGCCGACCCTTCGCCTGTCGGTCCGGTTGGGGCGCGACCCGTGGACCAGGTGGGGGTGGTGGAGCGACATCTGGCCGGGCTGCAACTCGATGTCCACGGCGGCGGTGACGTCCACGTCGACGTGCTGCCCACGGGTGAGGATGTTCTCCGTTCCGTACATGTCGACGTGGGGTCGGATGCCGTCACGGTGCGAGCCCGACACCATGGCCACGCAGCCGCTGGCCGAGGTGCTCGGCGTGAGGGCCACCCAGGCGGTGACCATGTCGCTCGAGTCGAGGCCCATGTAGGTGGAGTCCTGATGCCAGCTCACGTAGGCGTTGGACCCGGGTTCCTTGATGAACAACACCGAGTTGAGCAGCGAGCGGGGGTCGTCGACCAGCGAACCCACGCAGTCCAGGATCACCTGATGCAGGGCAAGGTCGGCCAGGAATGGCAGGACCAGGTGGGTGTTGTTTCGACTTGCAGCGTGAAGGTCGTCGGGAAAGGCGTGTTCAGCGTCGACGAGGGCACGATGCAGCGCCGTCGCCTCGTCGGCGGTCAGGACGTCGACCGGCGCCACCCACCCGTGGTCCCGGTAGTGGGCCACCTGGTAATCGGTCAGAACCGGCATGGGCCGGGACGCTAGATCCCCGGGCGTGACCGGGGCGAGGGCGCCCGTAGCTGACACCTGCCACCGACCCTGCTCCTGATCTAGCCTCAGCGGGCCCGGGGGGACGCCCCGGCTGATCCTGGGGGGACCTATGCCGGACGTGGAGTTGCCGTTTACCCGTTTGGAGTATGCGGATCGCCTTGGCAGGGTCCGTGCCGCCATGGATGCCCGGGGCATTGAGGTGCTCGTCGCAGCGGACCCGTCCAACATGTCGTGGCTGACCGGCTACGACGGCTGGTCGTTCTACACACCGCAGGCCGTCATCGTCACCGGCGATGGCGAGCCGTGGTGGTGGGGTCGGCGCATGGACGCCAACGGCGCCCGTCGGACCGTCCACATGGACGACTCCCGAATCCTCGACTACTCCGACGACCACGTCATGTCCACAGAGCGGCACGCCTTCGGACAGCTGGCCGGGCTGCTGTGCGACATGGGCCACGGTTCGGCCCGGGTGGGCGTGGAGCTGGACAACTACTACTACTCGGCGGCGGCCCACCAGCACCTGGTGGCGGGGCTGCCCGACGCCGACGTGGTGGACGCCACGGCGCTGGTGAACTGGCAGCGGGGTGTGAAGTCCGAACAGGAATTGGTGTACATGCGCCGGGGCGCCCGAATCGTGGAGCGAATGCACGCCCGCATCCGCGAGGTGATCGAACCGGGAATGCGCAAGTGCGACCTGGTTGCCGAGATCTACGCCACCGGTATCTCCGGAACCGAGGATTTCGGGGGCGACTACCCGGCCTTCGTGCCGATACTGGCCACCGGGGCCGATGCCTCGGCACCTCATCTCACCTGGGATGACAAGCCACTGCTCAGCGGCGAGGGAACGTTCTTCGAGATCGCCGGTGCGCATCGCCGCTACCAGCTACCGCTCTGCCGGACCGTGTTCCTGGGGGAGCCGCCGTCGGACATGCGTCGGGCCGAGAAGGCGGTCCTGGAAGGCCTCGACGCCGGGCTGGATGCGGCGAGGGCTGGCAACCGTGCCTGTGACGTGGCCAGAGCTTTCTTCTCCACCATGGAACGCGCCGGATTCCACAAGGAGGGGCGTTGCGGCTACCCGATCGGCATCAGCTACCCGCCCGACTGGGGGGAGCGCACCATCTCGTTCCGCGAGACCGACGAGACGGTGCTGGAGCCCGGAATGACCTTCCACTTCATGCCGGGCCTCTGGATGGACACGTGGGGCCTTGAGATCACCGAGAGCCTGGTCATCGCCGAGGACGGGCCCGGCGAGCCACTTGCCGACGTTGAGCGCGGCATCGTCGTGAAGGCCTGAGGATGGGTGCGCCACCGCCATTCGACCTGCGGGACCCGGGACTCCTGGACGAGGCGCTTGGGATCCTCGATGTCCTGATCGCCTACGACACGATCGCCCTCACCCCGAACCTGGACCTGATCCATGACTGCCGGGACCGGCTCGAGTCGCTCGGTGCCACCGTGGTCCTGACGCATGACGAGACGGGCACGAAGGCCAACCTGTTCGCCACGATCGGACCCGACGTGGCCGGAGGGGTGGTGCTGTCGGGCCATTCGGATGTGGTGCCGGTGGACGCCGCCGACTGGACGACGCCGCCGTTCATCGCAGATCGCAGGGATGGCCGGGTCTACGGGCGGGGCACGGCTGACATGAAGGGGTTCATCTCCTGCGTACTGGCAATGGCCCCCGCCTTCGCCGAGCTGGACCTGGGGCGGCCGATCCACGTGGCGCTCACCTTCGACGAGGAGGACGGCTTTCACGGGGCGCCGATCCTGCTGGCCGACCTCGTGGCCCGCGGGGTGAGGCCTGCCGCGGCCATCATCGGCGAACCCACCGGCCTGCGGACCGTCGGCGCCCACAAGGGCTGCTACGAGTACCGGACCACCATCACCGGCCTGGACGGGCACAGCTCGGAGCCCGCCAGGGCGGTCAACGCCGTGCACCATGCCAGCCGTTGGATCAGCGGTCTGATGGGCCTGGCCGACGAGCTGGCCACACGGGCGCCCGACCCCAGCCCGTACAGCCCACCGTCGACGACCTTCAACGTGGGCACCATCGACGGGGGCCAGGGCCGTTGCGTGGTGGCCAACCGCTGTGCATTCGACTGGGAGATGCGACCCGTCCTGCGGGACGACGCCGACTTCGTGAAGGCCCGCATGGCCGACGTGGAGGCCGGGCTACTGGCCGAGATGCGCGCCGTGCACCCCGGAGCATCCATCCATACCGAGGTGGTTTGTGAGGTGGACGGCCTGGAGTGGCTTGAGACCTCCCCGGCGCTTGACCTCATGCGGGTGCTGCTGGCCGACGAGGTGTCGGCCAACGGTGGTGACCTCCCCGTGGACGTCGTCTCGTACGGCACGGAGGCCGGCCTGTTCCAGGCGGCCGGGATTCCAGCCGTGCTCTGGGGGCCTGGCGACATCGGTGTGGCGCACCGTCCCGACGAGTACGTCGAGGTCGCCGACCTCGAGATATGTCTGGGGATGCTTTCCCGCCTCGGCGACCACATGTCTCGTTGAGGGACGGGTCGCTGAGGTGATGGAGGGACCGTTGCTGGATTCCGACGAGGCCTCGGCGTTCCACGCCGACGGGTTCGTTCCGGTCACCCGCTTGATTCCCGACGACGTGGTGGCCCCGCTGCGCGAACGGTTCGACCGGATCTTTCGCGGCGAGTTCGAGACCGGCGTCGCGCCGGACGAGGTCAACTGGCAGGAGGGGAGCGGTGACCCGACCCTGACCCGTCAGGTCTGCAACGGGTGGCGTGCCGACCACCTGGTGGCGTCGATAGTGCTCTCGCCTGTTCTAGGCCATGCACTGGCTGCTCTGGCCGGTTGGTCCGGCGCCCGGATCATCCAGGACAACCTTTTGTGGAAGCCACCGGGTGCCCGGTCGGTGGGCTTCCACCGGGACAACGCCTACCTCGCCTGGTACCGACCGCAGGAGATGGTGACCTGCTGGATCGCCCTGGATGCGACCTCGGCGGATGGCGGGACGGTCGAGTTCGCCCGTGGCTCGCACCGTTGGGCGACCGGAGACGATCCGCCGATGGAGTTCCACGCACCTGTGGACCATCGGGCGCCGATGGAGGCGGCGGCTGCCTCCGAAGGGGTGGTTCCGGACCAGGTTCCGGTCGAGGTGCCGGCGGGGGGTGGGTCCTTCCACCATGGTTGGACATGGCACGGCTCTGGTCCGAATCTGACCGACGTGCACCGCCGTGTCCTGGTGCTGCACTGCGCCAGCAGCGGGGCCCGGTTCAACCGCGAGGGCTTCGGCGTCGGCAACGGGCCCGTCTACAGCCGCTACGCGCACGACGGTGACGACGTGATGGACGAGGCCCACTTCCCGATCCTCTGGCGCGACGACGGCTACCGAACCCCCGGTCTAGACAGTCTCACGGATCCGTTATAGGCTCTCACTCTCAGTGGTAGGGCTCGTGTGGACGGGTCGGACCGGACGTTCAGGGCCGAATCGGCCGGGCAGGAACCAGGAGAACACCGATGACCCGCATGACCCCCAGCGAGGCCTTCGTCGAGACGTTGGTAGCCAACGGTGTCGACACCATCTTCGGCATCATGGGCTCGGCGTTCATGGACGCCATGGACATCTTCGCCCCGGCGGGCATCACCCTCGTGCCGGTCGTGCACGAACAGGGCGCAGGCCACATGGCTGACGGCTTCGCACGGGTCAGCGGCCGACACGGTGTGGTCATAGGACAGAACGGCCCCGGGATCTCGAACTGCGTGACGGCCATCGCCGGCGCCTTCTGGGCCCACAGCCCGGTGGTCATGATCACCCCCGAGACCGGGACCATGGGTCAGGGCCTGGGCGGCTTCCAGGAGGCCAACCAGCTCCCGATGTTCCAGGAGTTCGTGAAGTACCAGGGCCATGTCGCCAACGAGCACCGGATGGCCGAGATCACCGCCCGCTGCTTCGACCGGGCCATGTCGGAGATCGGCCCCACCCAGCTGAACATCCCCCGTGACCGCTTCTACGGCGAGATCGACGTCGAAATCGCCGAGCCGATGGTGCTGGACCGCGGTCCCGGTGGCGACGCCAGCCTCGACGAGGCGGCCGACCTGCTGGCCTCTGCCGAGTTCCCGGTCATGGTCTCCGGCGGCGGTGTGGTCATGGGAGACGCGGTGGCCGACGCCATTGCCCTGGCCGAGCGTCTGGGCTGCCCGGTGGTCAACAGCTACCTGCACAACGACTCGTTCCCCGCCAGCCACCCGCAGTGGTGCGGCCCGCTCGGCTACCAGGGCTCGAAGGCGGCCATGAAGCTCATAGCGCGTGCCGACGTGGTCCTGGCACTCGGCACCCGACTCGGCCCGTTCGGAACCCTGCCCCAGCACGACATGGACTATTGGCCGTCTGACGCCAGGATCATCCAGGTGGACGCCGACCACAAGATGCTGGGCCTCGTGAAGAAGATCTCCGTAGGCATCTGCGGCGATGCCGGAGCCGCCGCAAGGGCGCTCAGCGACCGCCTGTCGACCCGGACCCTGGCCTGCGACGCCACCCGCGACGAGCGGGCCCGGGCCACCGCAGACGAGAAGCAGGCCTGGGAGGACGAGCTGGACGAGTGGACCCATGAGATCGACGACTTCAGCATCGAGATGATCAAGGAATCCATCGACGAGGAGGGCAACTGGCTGCACCCCCGCCAGGTGCTCCGCGAGCTCGAGAAGGCCATGCCGGAGCGCGTGATGGTCTCCACCGATATCGGCAACATCAACTCGGTGGCCAACAGCTACCTGCGCTTCGAGGAGCCCCGCTCCTTCTTCGCAGCCATGAGCTGGGGGAACTGCGGATACGCCCTGCCGACCATCATCGGGGCCAAGGCGGCGGCACCCGAGCGTCCGGCTGTCTCGTATGCCGGCGACGGAGCGTGGGCCATGAGCATGGTTGAGACCATGACTGCTGTCCGCCACGGCATCCCCATCACGGCTGTGGTGTTCCACAACCGTCAGTGGGGCGCCGAGAAGAAGAACCAGGTCGACTTCTACGGTCGCCGGTTCGTGGCCGGTGAGCTGGACGGCGGCGAGGACTACTCCGAGATCGCACGGGCCATGGGTGCCGACGGGGTCCGCGTGGACCAGTTGGACGAGGTCGGTCCGGCCCTTGAGGCGGCGATCGACGCCCAGATGAACGAAGGCCGGACCACCGTCATCGAGATCATGTGCACCAAGGAACTGGGCGACCCGTTCCGCAAGGACGCCCTGTCAACGCCGGTGCGCCACCTGGAGCAGTACTCCGACTTCGTCTGAGCGCCCGGTGGGCGGCGGCCCTCAGTCGCTGATGGCTACCGCAGGATCGTGGGACACGTCGTCGGGACCCAGGCCACGGGTCCAGGCGGCGAACTCCAGGAGGATTCCGTCGGGGTCCCGGAAGTAGACCGAACGCACGAACACCCCGTCGTGGGCGTTGCGGGCAACGCCCCACTCGGAGTCGTCGTGGTTCATGACCTCCGAGCACTCCACCCCGGCATCGCGGAGTCGCCCCACGTAGCCGTCGATGGCATCGGCCGGCACGTGGAACGCCACGTGGTTCATGGAGCCGTGGGCCGACTGGATGGCGCCACGGTCCGGCCGGTCGGCAGGCGTGGCTATGCCCGGGGCGGCTGGCGGAGCGTCGGGAAACCAGAAGAAGGCCAGCGAGTTGCCGCCCCCGCAGTCGAAGAAGAAGTGCTGGCCGGCGCCACCACCCAACTGGATGGTCTTGATGAGCGGCATGCCCAGGATGCCCTCGTAGAACGCCACCGTCGCCGCCATGTCCCGACACACCAGCGCCAGGTGGTTTACGCCACGGATATCGAAGCCATCGGTCATTGATCGATTCCCCCCACCAGACATCCGTTCGTCGGACATGGTCAGACCCTAGGTGGAGCCCCGACCCGGGTCCGCCTCCGGGCCGACTGTCAGACTTGGATCTTCCGATAGCCGGATAGGAGCTGCTCGATGACCACACCAGAGGACCAACTGACCGATTTCGCCGACAGGGTCGTCGTCGTGACCGGTGGCAGCCGCGGACTGGGTAGGGCGATGGTCGAGGCATTCGCCAGGTGCGGGGCCGATGTGGTCATAGCGAGCCGCAAGCTTGACGCCTGTGAGGCCCTGGCCTCAGAGGTGTCAGCAGCGACAGGACGTCGGGCCCTCCCTGTCGCCTGCCACGTGGGTGACTGGGAGCAGTGCGACGCCCTCACCGAGGCCGTCTACGACACCTTCGGCCGGTGCGACGTGCTGGTCAACAACGCTGGGAGCTCGCCGCTCTACCCGTCGCTGGCAGAGGTCAGCGAGGCCCTCTTCGACAAGACGCTGGCCGTGAACCTGCGTGGCACCTTCCGACTCTCGGCCACGATCGGGGAGCGGATGGTGACCGCCGGGGGAGGGTCGATCATCAACGTGAGCTCCGTGTCGGCCTCGGCGCCCACACCCATCGAGGCGGTCTACGGGGCGGCCAAGGCCGGCGTGCACTCCCTGACCGAATCCTTCGCCCGCGCCTACGGACCGACGGTGCGTGTCAACTGCCTGCAGCCCGGCCCGTTCCTGACCGACATCTCGACGCACTGGCCCGAGAGCGCCCACGAGGTGTTCAAACGGAACCTCGCCCTGCAACGGGCCGGCGATGTGAACGAGATCGTCGGAGCGGCGCTGTACCTGGCGAGCGATGCCTCGTCGTTCACCACCGGTTCAGTCATAAAGGTCGACGGCGGCGCCGTCTACGGTACGGGCTGAACCTGATCGGCTGGGGGCTTTCCTACAGGCCCGTCGGACGGCAGACTGCGCCGGTCCGGCCACTTCTCGGTGACGACGCCGGGTGTGGCCATTGGCAGGAGAACCCAACGTGACGAACATCGGTCGGCCGGCAGAAGGTCAGAACCAGTGGTACCCGTTTATGGACCGGCCGTCCCCGTCCATCGTGGACGGCGTGATGCAGAACCCGCCTGTGGTTCCGATCCACGACGCGGCACCGCTCCCATCCTCGGCCCGCTTCGTGGTCGTGGGCGCCGGCATCCACGGCCTGTCCACGGCGTACCACCTGGCCATGGAACTGGAACGCACGGGGAAGGGCAGAGGCTCCGACGTCGTCCTCATCGACAAGGCCGGACCGGGTGCCGGGGCGACCGGCCTGGCCTGCGGCTGCATACGGAACTTCTACATGACCGGCCCGCTACACGCCATCCTGCGAGCCAGCGTCGAGGTGTGGGAGTCCGATCCCATCAATTTCGGCTTCCAGCAGGTCGGCTACGTGTCGATCGGCGAGGAGAACCAGGCCGAGGACTACCTACGGCTGAACGAATCGCAGATCGCCAGCGGGTATCCCTCTGACCTCTACTCGGGTGCTGACGCCCACCGGTTCCTGAAGGGACTCTGGCCCGACTTCAAGACCGCGAACTGCGACGTGGTCCTGCACGAGCACAGGTCCGGCTACGCCGGCACCCACATGGTCATGTGGGGCCTGGACCAGAAGTGCCGCCAGTTCGGGGTGCAGCGGGTCTACGGCGTGGCGGTCACCGGATACGACCTGGACGCCTCCGGATCGGTCGCGGCCGTGGAGACGACCGCGGGTCGGATCCAGTGTGAGCAGGTGGTGGTGGGTGCCGGCGCATGGACGCCGAAGCACTGGGAGTGGCTGGGTGGCCCGTCCAGTCTGGACGTCACCTACCCCGACGGCCACGTCGAGGTGGACATGGCCATGTGGACCTACTGGCGTCTGCTGGAGGGCGAGGTGTTCCTGCCGCCGGGCGTCGACTACCGCACCGCCGACGGGCGCGACGGCCCTGTGCTGCACGTCGAGCTGATGAACACGCCCGTCTACGGACGTGACGGCGAGATGATCCAGGACCACGTCTACACGTACACGAGGTACGCCGCCGAGCGTGTGGGCGCACCGGGCCTTCAGGGCGGGACCATCCCGATCCGAATGGGACCGGAAGCCGAGGTGGACCCGTACGGACACCTCAGCGACGCGTACCAGGCCGACGACTGGTTCCCCGAGTACTACTGCCGGACCCTCGGAATGCTCTTCGAACGTTTCGAGGACCTGGAGCCGTACTTCAAGCAGCGTCGCAACGGCGGCATCGGCGCCTTCACCCCCGACAACGTGCCGATCTTCGACCACGTGGCTGACAACGCCTTCGTCATCGCGGACTCCAACCACGGGTTCAAGATGATCGGCGTGGGGAAGCTGACCGCCTCGATGCTGGTCCACGGGGAGAAGCCCTCCGAGCTGCGACCGTTCACGGTGGGGCGCTACGCCGACGGCACGACGTTCGGGGACCGCAACTCCAACTGCCCCTGGGTCTGACCGCTGGCGGGTCACCACGGAGGACGGGATCGCCACGGGGACGGCTGTCCTAGAGTTCCAGCCAATGAGCGGTCCCGATGTTCCAGACCAGCTGGCCGACGAGCTGCGCGACCTGTTGGGTCCCGGTGGCTGGCTGGACCCGGCCGATGCGCCCGGCCTGACCGTCGACTGGAGGGGCGCCTACTCCGGCACCCCGATCCTCATAGCGAGACCCGCAACTGTCTCCGAGGTGCAGGCCGTCGTGCGCGCGACTGCCCGGGCCGGCGTGGCCGTGGTCTCCCAGGGTGGGCACACGTCACTGTCCGGTGGGTCGGTGCCGACCAGCGACAGACCGTCGGTGCTTCTCTCCACCTCGCGCCTGAACAGGGTCCTTTCGGTGGACCCGGCACGATTCACCATCACAGCCGAGGCCGGTTGCACCATCGAGCAGGTACAAGAGGCTGCGGCGGGGGTGGATCGCCAGCTCGGCATGGACTGGGGGGCACGGGGGACGGCAACCGTCGGTGGGGCGGTCTCCACCAACGCCGGTGGCCTGAATGTCCTGCGCTACGGCTCCACCCGGGACAACGTGCTGGGCCTCAGCGCCGTGCTGGCCGATGGCCGTGCCTTCGATGGTCTCCGGGCCCTGCGGAAGGACAACACCGGCTACGACCTGAAGCACCTGTTCATCGGAGGGGAGGGATCACTCGGCGTGGTGACGGCCGTCGTCCTGAAGCTGTATCCCCGTCAGGACCACCACCGGTCGATGTTCGCTGCAATCTCCGACCTGGGGCAGGTGAACGACCTCTACGGCCGGGCGTGTGCGATCGACCACGGTGGGTTGACCGCCTTCGAGCTGGTCCCCGAGATGGGGTTGGCCGCAGCGGTCTCCGAGATCGGTATTGCCCGACCGATCACGACGGTGTCCGACTGGTACCTACTGGCCCGGTTGTCCGGCAGTGCCCCCGTGGACGACAAGGTCACCCGGTTCCTGGGCGAGGCGGTGGAGGCAGGGCTGCTGCTTGACGCCGTCGTGGCCGATACGGCCGCCCAGGAGGAGAACCTGTGGCGGCTTCGCGACGAGCTCCCCCCGGAGACCCTCATCGACTGCAAGGGGGCCAAGTTCGACGCCGCCGTGCCGATCGACCGGATCGTCGAGTTCCAGCGTGGCGTCGAGGCCATTGCCGCCGACCTCTGCGGGCCCGACGCCGTCGTCTTCTCGTTCGGCCACCTCGGCGACGGCAACCTGCACGTCTACGTGCTTCCGTCCCTGGAGAGGGGCGGACGCCTGGCGCCCGACCTGGTGGCGGTGACCACGGCGGCGGTGGACGAGCTGATCTGGAGCCTCGGCGGGACCATCAGCGCCGAGCACGGTGTGGGCCAGGACCTGCTGGTCCGACTGGCCGGGCAGAAATCCGAGGTCGAGTTGGATCTGATGCGGCGTGTCAAGAAGGCACTCGACCCCGACGACATGTTCAACCCGGGACGCGGCGCCCACTGTGTCGTCGCCGTGCCGGTCCACCCCGAGGGAGGTGCCCACCAGTGAGCGTCGGACGCGTAAGGCCAGCCGTGGCCGCCATGGTCAGCTACCGGCCTGGAAAGTCGACAGCCCAGGCCGAGGACGAGCACGGGATCACCGACGCCATCAAGTTGGCGTCCAACGAGAACCCGTACCCGCCCGTGCCTGCCGTCGTGGCGGCCATCGCCGCCGCTGCCGGCGACGTGAACCGGTACGGCGACCACCGGGCGGCGGACCTCCGAGCGGCCATCGCCGGCTGGTTGGACGTCGATGTGGACCGGGTGGCGGCCGGCTGTGGGTCCGTGGGCCTCCTCCAACAGCTCCTGCTGGCCTACGTGGACCCGGGCGACGAGGTCGTCTACCCGTGGCCCTCGTTCGAGGCCTACCCCATCGACGTACAGCTCACCGGTGGGGTGGAGGTGACGGTGCCCCTCGTGGACCACACCTTCGACCTCGAGGCGGTGGCAGCGGCGGTTACCGATCGGACGAAGCTGGTGCTGCTGGCCAACCCCAACAACCCGACCGGCACGGCCGTCCATGTGGACCAGCTCCGTCGTCTGGTCGAGCAGGTCCCCGACGACGTGCTGGTCGTGGTGGACGAGGCCTACCGGGAGTTCGTGACCGCTGATCTGGGCGATCCGATCACCGACCTGCAGCCTGACCATCCGAACGTGGTGGTGCTGCGGACCTTCTCCAAGGCCTTCGGCCTGGCCGCCCTGCGAACCGGCTACGCGGTTGCCGACCCCGATGTGGTCATCGAGTTGGACAAGGTCCTGATCGCCTTCGCGGTCAACCACCTCGCCCAGGTGGCCTCGCTGGCTGCGATAGCGGCCCGTGACGAGGTGCAGGCGGTGGTCGATTCGATCACCGCCGAGCGTGACCGGGTGGTGGCCTCCTTGCGGTCAGATGGCTGGGACCTACCCGACGCCCACGCCAACTTCGTGTACCTGCCACTCGGGTCGCGGACCGACGTGGTCTTCCCCGAGATGGAAAAGCGGGGCGTGGTGGTCCGGCCGTTCCCCGGCGTGGGGATGCGGGTCACGATCGGGACGCCGGCGCAGAACGACCGCTTCCTGGCCACGCTCGCCGAGGTGACCGCCGGTTCGTAGGCTGACCTCGAGCAGAGGGAGCACCCATGAGCAGACTGCAGCTGGCCATCGACGTCGGAGACCTCGACGAGGCCATCGACTTCTATTCCTCGATGTTCGGAACCGGTCCGGCCAAGGTGCGGCCCGGCTACGCCAACTTCGCCATCGACGATCCGCCGCTGAAGCTGGTGCTGTTCGAGAAGCCGGGAGGGGGAGGCACCATCAACCACCTGGGCGTCGAGGTTGGCACCGCCGCCGAGGTGGTGGCCGCCGAGGCCCGTCTGGCCGCCGCCGGTCTGGAGACCACGGGCGTCGAGGACACCGAGTGCTGCTACGCCGAGAAGACCGAGACGTGGCTGGAGGCCCCTGACGACCTCCGCTGGGAGTGGTATGTCAGGACGGCGGACTCCGATCAGATGGCCAGTGTCCTGGTCGAGCGGCCTGCCACCCCGGGATCCGACACGACCTGCTGCGGCTGAGGCGGCCGCCACGGCCGCCTACTGGATGGCCCGTAGCGAGCCGCCCTCCACAGGCAGGGCTGCGCCGGTTATCGACCGGGCCGAGTCGGAGCAGAGGAAGGCCACGACCCGCCCGAAGTCGTCGGGATCGCCGAGACGGCGCACCGGCACGCTGGCCGCCACGGCCTCCAGGTCGTCGTAGATCTCGGCCAGGCGATCCGTCGCATGCGGGCCGGGCTGGATCGAGTTGACAGTCACCCCGTCGGGTGCCACCTCGGTGGCCATCGTCTTGAGGAATCCGGTCAGGCCGGCACGCGCCGTGGTCGACGGGATCAGCACCGGGCTGGGCTCACGGACTGTCGACGAGGTGATGGCGATCACCCGTCCCCAACAGCGTTCCTGCATTCCCGGGACCAGCTCCCGGCACATCTGGATGGTGGACAGCAGGTTCAGCTGCAGGGCCAGTGAGTAGGTATCGAGGTCCGTGGAGGCGAAGCCGCCCGGCGGCGGGCCGCCGGCGTTGGCCACCAGGATGTCGACGCGGCCCAGGGCGGCGGTGACCTCGGCCAGCATGGCGTCGATGGACGAACCGTCCGACAGGTCGGCCGTGGCGGTGATCGGGTCGCCGTCGATGGTGGCCACGGCTGCGGCCAGTTTCTGGGCCGAACGCGAAACGATGGCCACCCGGACGCCCTCGGCCGCCAGTGCCCGTGCCGTCGCCAGCCCCAGGCCACTGGATGCACCGGTAACCAGTGCCGTCCTTCCCGAAAGTCCCAGATCCACAGGTCGCTCCTAAGTCCGGCCGTCTGTCGGCGGTGGATGTTGACGGTAGCCCGGTGGTGGCGCGGCGTCGCCGTCCGGCCGGCGCGGCTGGCAGGCTGTCTGGATGCGTGACACCGAGGGGATGAGCTGGTGGTTGTTCGTGGCCTGTGCGGTGTTCTTCACCGCGGGCTCTATTCGGGCCGGTGACCCGCTCTTCATCATCGGTTCGCTGCTGTTCCTGGTCGCCTGCGTGCTGTTCCTGGTAGGGCGTGGGCGCCCGACCCGGGGACGGGACCGGTCGACGGAATGACCGAACGGACGGGGGGCCAGCTCCTCGTCGACTGCCTGTTGGCCCAGGGGGTCGACACGGCATTCGGCGTTCCAGGCGAGAGCTACCTGGCGGTGTTGGATGCCTTCCACGATGTCGAGGACCGGCTCCGGTTCGTGACCTGTCGCCAGGAGGGCGGTGCCACCTACATGGCCGAGGCCTGGGGACGCCTCACCGGACGCCCGGGGATCTGCTTCGTGACGCGGGGGCCGGGTGCGACGAACGCCTCCATTGGTGTGCACACGGCCGACCAGGGCTCTACGCCGATGATCCTCTTCGTGGGGCAGGTGGGTAGGCCCCATCGAGGCCTGGAGGCCTTCCAGGAGATCGAGTACACGTCGTTCTTCGACGACCTGGCCAAATGGGTGGTCGAGGTGGATTCGGCTGACGACCTACCGAGGATCGTCGAGGCGGCGTTCACGGTGGCGATGACGGGTCGCCCGGGCCCGGTGGTGGTGTCACTACCTGAGGACGTCCTACGGGAGGAGGCCACCACGCAACCCGGACCACCGGTCCAGGTCGAAGAACGGTCCCCGTCCGCCGATGACATCGACGCGCTGCACGCCGTGCTGGCCGCCGCCGAGCGACCCGTGCTCCTCATCGGTGGGGGAGGTTGGACCACCGACGGGCGGATGGCGCTGGGCAACCTCGCAACCCGGTTCGACCTGCCGGTGGTGGTGACCTTCAGACGCCACGACCTGTTCGACAACACAGACGACCACTACGTCGGCGAGGCCGGCGTGGGCATGCCGCCCGCTGTGCGCCAGACGCTGGTGGATGCTGACGTCATCGTGGCGATCGGGGCCCGGTTCGGGGAGATGACCACCGGGGTCTACAGCCTGTTCGGGACCGATGGGAAGGCCAACGATGGCCAGCGGATCGTCCACGTACACGCCTCGGCCTTCGAGTTCGGCAAGGTGGTGGCCGCCGAGGTGACGGTCAACGCCGGCCCCAACGCAGCCTGTAGTGCCTTTGCCGCCATGCGGTCGGTTGCAACCGACCGTTGGGCCGACTGGCGGATGCAGCGCCGGGCCGCCTTCCTCGAGACCCTGGACTGCCCACCCCAACTGGGTGACCTGGACATGGGCGAGGTGACGGGATGGCTGCGCCAGCGCCTTCCGGCCGACGTGGTGGTCACCAACGGGGCTGGGAATTTCTCGATCTGGCCCAACAAGTTCCTTCTCTACGGTGCCGACGCCCGGCTGCTGGCCCCGCAGAACGGGACGATGGGTTACGGGCTGCCGGCCGCCGTGGCCGCCAAGGTCGCCGATCCGGACCGGACCGTTATCTGCTTCGCCGGCGACGGTGACATCCAGATGAACCTCCAGGAACTGGGCACCGCCATGCAGGCCGATGCCCGGCCCATCGTGCTGGTGGTGGACAACTCATCGTGGGGGACCATCCGGATGCACCAGGAGCTGCACCACCCCGGAAGGGTCTCGGCCACTGACCTCGTAAACCCGGACTTCGTGGCCCTCGCAGGCGCCTACGGCATGCACGCCGAACGGGTGACGGCGACCGACGGGTTCGCCCCGGCCTTCGAGCGTGCCATGGCTTCGCCCACCGGGGCCCTGCTGCACCTCGTGACGACGATCGACCAGCTGAACCCCCGCCTGACCGTCGAGGCGGCACGCCGACAGGACCAGACCGGCTGACCGGCGGACGGCCCGGCTACGCCAGTCCCCCGGAGCCGGTCCAGGCAGGGCGACCATCGACCCACGTTTCGGTCACCGATATGTCCGGGAGGCTGTCGGTGGCGACGCTGAACGGGTCGGCGTCCAGGATTGCCAGGTCGGCCAGGCGGCCCGGCGTGAGTGAGCCCACGTCATCACGGCGCAGGGCATGGGCCCCGCCCCGGGTGTAACCCTCGAACGCCATCCTGCGGGTGATCCGGCAGGCCTCGCCCAGCACCCGGCCGGCTGCCGTGATCCGGGTCTCGGCGGCCCAGCAGGCCAGCAGCACATCCGGGTTTGTCACCGGTGCATCCGACGAGAGGACCACCGGCAGGCCGGCGTCGGCAATCAGACCCGACGGGTACATGCGATCAGCCAGATCCGGGTGGTCGTTCCGTACGCCCTCGCCGTAGAGGTGGACCTGGGTGGGTTGGGGTACCGGGACGACCCCGAGGCGTCGCATCGTCACGAGCTGCTCGTCGGTGGGGAAACCACAGTGTTCGATGCGGTGGCGCAGCCCCGGGTCGGGAGGCAGGCGGTCCAGGGCATCGAGCACCAGTTGGATGGCATCGGGCCCCTGGGCATGCGTGGCGGTCTGCAGGCCGGCAGCCGCCGAGGCTGCCAGCAGGTCCTCAAGGCGGCCCTCCTCGTGGTACAGGTAGCCGTGGGTGGCGCCGCAACCACACGGCAGGTAGGCGGTACCGCCCGTGAGCGCACCGTCTGCGTAGTGCTTGACCCCACCGAAGGACAGGAGGTCGTCGCCCAGTCGGGAGTCGAGGCCAAGGCGGCGGAGGGCATCGACATGGCTGGAGAGCACGTACATGGTGACGCGCAGGCGGAGGCGACCGGCATCGCGGGCGGCGAGGAAGGTCCGCATCTCGCGTCCGGTCACCTGGCAGTCGCCGACCGAGGTGATCCCTGCGGCGAGGAACTCCTCCTGGGCGGCATCGAGCATCAGGGCCAGGTCGTCCGGGTGGTCCGGAAGGTGGAGGTTCGGTCCGTGGTTGCCGACCTTCACGCCGTCCACACCGGTTAGGAGGTCGCAGGCGGCATCGAAGATCCGGCCGTCGGGTAGTCCAGCGGTGTCGTGGCCGATGAGGCCGCCGGTGGGGGTCGGGGTGTCGGCGGTGATTCCCGCTTCGGTGAGGCCGTGGGAGTTGACTGAGAAGCCGTGCCCGCTGACGTGCATGGCCATCACGGTCCGGTCGTCGGCCACCCGGTCCAGCTCGGTCGCGGTCGGGTGCCGGCCCTCGGCGAGCCTGTGGTGGTCGTAGCCGAAGCCGCGGACAGGACCGGTCCGGGCCTCCAGCCGTGCGTGCTCGCCCATCAGCTTCAGCACCTCGTCCACGCTGGAGGCCATGGACAGGTCGGCCCAGCTCCCGCACTGCCCGTGCATCAGAGGATGGGTGTGGGCGTCGACGAACCCCGGCATCAGGCACGCACCCTCGAGGTCCACCATGTCGGCGTCACCGAGGGAGCGGGCATCCCCGAGGCTCCCGACGTGTGTGATGCGACGACCATCCAGGCGTACCGCCTCGGCGGTGGTGGTGTCGCCGGCGAGCATCGGATGGACGATTCCCCCGGTGAGGATCACCCCGCCCGGCGTCACCCGGGGCTCCTCTCCCGAGCATCCGGGGAAGTACGTAGGGCGGACAGCGCCACGGCTATGCGGCCGGCGACGGCGGCGTTGTCGCGCACCAGCGCCATGTTGGCCTCCAAGCTCCGGCCGTCGGTGGCCGCTGCGACGTGCGTGAGCAGGAACGGCGTGACATCGCGGCCCCGTACACCCCGGGCGGTGGCGGCTGCGAGGCCTGACTCGATCGCCGCGGTGATCATGTCCCGGTCCAACTCGTGCCCCACCGGGATGGGGTTGGCCACCACGGCGCCGGTGGTGAGGCCACAACCCCAGTGGGCATCGAGGATGGCGGCTGTACGTGTCGCGTCATCGGACCTGGCGCTCACCGGCAGGTCGGTGCCGCGGGTCCAGAACTCGGGCAGCACGTCGACGCCCTGGCCGATCACCGGCACACCGAGCGTCTCGAGGGCTTCGACGGTCCGGGCCACGTCCAGCACTGCCTTGGGGCCGCTGCAGACCACCGCCACCGGAATCGTTCCCAGCGCCGTCAGGTCGGCGGATACGTCGAGTTCGCCGCCCCGGTGGACCCCACCGATGCCGCCCGTGGCGAACACCCGGATGCCGGCAAGTTCCGCAGCGTGCATGGTCGCCGCCACCGTCGTTGCTCCCAGCCCCGCGCCGGACAGCACCCAGCCGAGATCGCGGAGGCTCACCTTGGCCACCTCGCCGGCAAGGCCCAGCATTTCGACCTCGTTGCCGGCGAGGCCGACCCGCAGGGCCCCGTCGATAACAGCGACCGTCGCCGGCACCGCACCTACCTCGCGGACCGCCGCCTCGCATGCCATTGCCGTCGAGACATTGTCCGGATACGGCATCCCGTGGCTGATGATCGTGGACTCCAGGGCCACCACAGCGCGGCCCGCTGCGAGTGCCTCGGAGACCTCGTCGGCCACCAGGAGGTGGCCAGTTGCCCGAATCCGATCCGTCATGGCTCCAGTCTGGCTGCTGGGTCGGTCGGAGTGAAGGTCGGGATCAGGGTCATGCGGTCGGGGTGGGGAGGGAGTGCCGGTAGAATCAGCAAGTCCACAGATGCAGGAGGCGCCCTGGTGGCAACCACCACGAAGTCCAGCACACCGGCAGCGACCGGAATCGTGAAGTCGGTCGAGTCCAACGATCTGGGATCGGTCCTGAGCTTCGGCGACTCGTCCACCGCGTCGACCCTCGTAGTCGCGGCCAGGCCCAACATCCGCGGCGCAGAGCGACGCCTGAAGGCCTTCCACGATGTCTACTCGGTGTTGCTCCGGGCCGATGGGGACGACGTCTCTACCGAGCTCTACGGCGTGAACCACAACGGAGAGGTGCACCGACCGGTACCGCTCGCCGATGCCCTCGGGTTGTGGGAACTCGGCGTGCCGATCCGTGTGGAGCGCTCCGCCGCCTGAGTCGGCTCAGGCGTTCCTGGCCGCCCGGAACTTCGCCGGGGTCTCGCCGATCAGGCGTCCGAACAGGCGGGTCAGGTTCGCCTGGTCCGAGAACCCGCACTCAACGGCGATGTCTGCGATCGGCTGGTCGGTATCGACCAGTAGGTCGGCTGCCCGGTCCACCCGGACGCGCAGCACGTACTGCGTGGCTGTGAGGCCGAACACCTTCTTCATTCGTCGTTCCAGCTGGCCTTCGGAGCAGCCGGCTGCCGTGGCCAGGTCGGCCACCTTGAGGGCCCCGTCGGCTGGGGCGTGGACCAGTTCCACCACACGGGTCAACGACTCCATGGCAATGCCCTCATCGCTGGGTGTCTCCAGGTCGCGACTCACGCTGACCAGGCCGACCACCTCGCCCTCACGCACCACCGGGAGTTTCGTGGTCAGGTACCAGCCGGTGGAGCCGTCGGGTCGGCGGATCAGCTCCAGCTCGTCGCGGAGCGCCTCACCATCGGCGAACACCTGGCGATCCTGATCCTCGTAGCGCTCGGCGAGCGTCCCGGGGAACAGGTCGACGGCACGGGCCCCCACGACATCGCGCCGGTCGGTCCGGCCAGAACGCCTCACGAATGCATGGTTGACGGCCACATACCGGTCGTCGGGGCCCTTCCAGCAGAACATCACGTTGGGGAGGGCGTCGAACAGCTCGAGCAGTTCCGGGGGGCAGCCGTGGTCAGATGGGCCACCCGGCGGGGTCTCCGCCGGTGATTTGTCCGAAATCGGGGTCATGTGTGCGCGGATCGTACAAGACCCTGAACACTCCGATCCCGACGATGTAGGCATGGCCATGACCCGAGAGCGTCGCTGTGATTCCGATGTAGTCGGACACGGTCCCGATGGTGGCGCCCCGGCGGCGGAGCGGGCGGGCAGGCATGTCGATCCGGACGCCCTGGCCGAGGACGCCGTGGCGGTCGTGGCCCGCTGGTTGACCCAGGCCCACTCGACCGAGACGTCCGCCGAGCGCCGTTCCACCGACAGGATGAGGGCGATCATCGCCGATCCGGGCGGCATCGGGTTCACGATGCGATTCGTGGACAGGGTCGCCCGACACCGCCACGACGTTCTGGCCGCCGAGCAGCTGGTGAAGCTCGTCACCGACCGGGACCTGCCGTCGTTCCTGGGCCCTGTGGACCGCCTCATGCTCCAGGTCGGCGCCCGGCTGGCACCATCCCTGCCCCGGCTTGTCATGCCGCTGGCCCGCCGTCGGCTCCGACAGCTGGTCGGCCACATGGTGGTGGACGCCGCCCCGGGGCCGATGCACGACCACCTGGCGCTCTGTCGTTCTGACGGCTACGACATGAACGTGAACCTCCTGGGCGAGGCCGTACTCGGCGAGGGCGAGGCCTCCCGTCGCTTCGAGCGCACACTCGACCTGATCCGGGATCCGGACGTCGACTACGTCTCGGTGAAGGTCTCGGCCATTGCCAGCCAGCTCAACATGTGGGCGTTCGACCACACCCTGGAGCGCGTCAAGGATCGGCTCCGGGTCCTGTACCGGGCGGCTGCGGCAGCGCCCACGGAGACCGGTGGGACCACCTTCGTGAACCTCGACATGGAGGAGCACCGGGACCTGGAGGTCACCCTCCGGGCTTTCATGGAGTTGCTGGACGAACCCGACCTCACGGACCTGGACGCCGGGATCGTGCTGCAGGCCTACCTACCTGAGGCCTTCGGGGCACTCCAGCGCATCACGACGTGGGCCGCTGCCCGGTCCAGTGCCGGCGGGGGTGGGGTGAAGGTCAGGCTCGTCAAGGGAGCCAACCTGGCAATGGAGAGGGTCGACGCCGCGTTACACGGGTGGGTGTTGGCGCCGTACGGGTCCAAGGCGGAGGTGGATGCCAACTACAAGAGGTGCGTGGACTGGGCCCTGCGACCCGTCCACGCCCACTCCGTCCGCATCGGCCTGGCCAGCCACAACCTGTTCGACGTGGCCTGGGCCCATCTGCTGGCCGAGGCGCGTGGCGTGGCCGACAGGGTGGAGTTCGAGATGCTCCAGGGCATGGCGCCGTCCCAGGCCCGTGTGGTCAGGGGTGAGGCCGGTGGTCTTCTGCTCTACACGCCGATCGTGGGACGCGACGACTTCGACGTTGCCGTCAGCTATCTATTCCGCCGCCTCGAGGAGAACAGTTCCGAGGAGAACTTCCTCCACCACCTGTTCACCCTGCGTCCGGGCACATCGGACTTCGAGGAGCAGGCCGGGTGCTTTCGTGCGGCGGTGGCCGACCGTTGGAAGGTCGGTGACCTGCCCCGCCGGGAGGCCGAGGCGCCACCCGATGGTGCTGGGCGGTTCCGAAACCAGTCAGACGGTGACCCGACGCTTCCGGCCACACGCCGCCGCCTGGAGTTGTTGGCGGCAAGGGCGTTAGAACCGGTACGGACCACGCTGACCTCCACGATCGACGGGATCGATGCCGAGGTCGCTACGGCACGTGCCGCCCAGGCTGACTGGGCCGCCCGTGGAGCCTCCGAGAGGCGCGATGTCCTGCATCGTGTCGCCGACGAGCTGGTGGCCCGACACGACGACCTACTCCTGGCCATGATGCACGAGGCCTCCAAGACGGTTGCCGAGGCGGACCCGGAGATCGGAGAGGCGGTCGACTTCGCCCGTTGGTACGCGGAACGTGCGACGGAGCTGGAACGCATCAACGGCGCCGATTTCACCCCGCTGGGTGTGGTGGCCGTGATCCCGCCGTGGAACTTCCCGGTGGCCATACCGGCGGGCGGGACGCTGGCTGCCCTCGCTGCGGGCAACGCGGTCGTGTTCAAGCCGGCTCCCGAGACGCCCCGTTGCGCCGAGATCGTGGCCGAGGCCTGCTGGGCCGCCGGCGTCCCGACCGACGTGCTGAGGTTCGTCCGCACCCCCGACGACGAGGTCGGCCGCCGGCTGGTGACCACGGTCGATGGAGTGATCCTGACGGGCTCACATGAGACGGCCGACCTGTTCCGCTGCTGGGACCCGAACATGAGGCTCTTCGCCGAGGCCAGCGGCAAGAACGCCCTGGTCGTGACCCCCCAGGCCGATCTGGACCTGGCGGCTGCAGACCTCGTGCGCTCGGCGTTCGGCCATCAGGGCCAGAAGTGTTCGGCGGCCAGCCTGGGGATCCTCGTGGGTCCGGTCGCCACCGACGAGCGGTTCCTGAGGCAGGTGGTGGATGCGGCGACCTCCCTGCAGGTAGGTCCCGCCACCGATCCGGCCACGGTGTTCGGCCCCCTCGTGGCCCCGGCGGCCGGCAAGCTGCTCGACGCCCTGACCGTGCTGGCCCCCGGCGAGGAGTGGCTGCTCGAGCCGCGCCGCCTGGATGCCGACGGCCGGGTGTGGACGCCGGGAATCAAGGTGGGGGTGCGTGCCGGTTCGCAGTTCCATCGCACCGAGTACTTCGGACCGGTCCTGGGCCTGATTGCCGTCGACACCCTGGCCGAGGCCATCGAGGTTCAGAACGCCGTGGACTACGGGTTGACCGGGGGCATTCACTCCCTGGACCCGGCCGAGGTGGATGCATGGCTCGACGCCGTCGAGGTGGGCAACGCATATGTGAACCGGGCCATCACCGGCGCCGTCGTGCAGCGCCAGCCTTTCGGGGGCTGGAAGAGGTCGTCGGTCGGTGTGGGCGCCAAGGCCGGTGGTCCCGACTACCTACTGCAGCTCGGCACATGGGCGCCGGCCAGGGACCTCTCCGAGGTGGACGCTGACGAGCTGGCCATTGCCGACGATGCCTGGTGGGAGGACCACTACGGGGTTTCGCACGATCCGACGGGCCTGTTCTGCGAGGCGAACATACTTCGCTACCGGCCCTTCCCGGACCTGATCGTGCGGGTCGGGCCCGGTGCGACTACCGCCGAGCTGGACCGGGTCATGGCGGCGTCGGCACGCTGTGGGGTGGTGCCGCTGGTGAGCCGGGCGACGGTTGATGACGACGCCACGTTTGCCGGCACGTTGAGCGCCCACCGGTTCGGTCGGATCCGCTCTGTGGGGTTCGTGTCCGAACTGATCCGCCGGGCGGCCATTGCCGCCGAGGTGGACCTGGTCGACGAAGCCGTCACGGCCAGCGGTCGTCTCGAGCTTCGCCATTACCTACGCGAGCAGGCGGTGAGTCGGACGCTGCACCGCTTCGGAAACCTCGTCAGCGCTGGTGACGACTGAATCACCCATCTATATCTACGGTTACAACTGAAATAGTTGTCCAAGTATGAGGTTACGAATGAAACGCTTGCTCACGAGTGGGCGATGGGTAAGACTGACGCAGTGAGACGACCCCCGATGCGGATCCTGGACCTGGCCGGCAGCCCGGCGGCGATGGGCAACGCCCACGGAGCGGCCCACGCCGAGGAGATCCGGACATATGCCGCTGAGCGCGTCCGGCTGGCTGGCTCCGAGTTCTGGGCAGGCGGTGAGATCGGCCGTGGCGACGTCCTCGACATCGCCCGTTCCTGCCTTCCGGCCCACGAGGCCCATTCGCCCAGCCTCTACGCCGAGATGTGCGGCATTGCCGAAGGCGCCGGGATCACGCCCGAGGAGGCTGTCGTGGTCGGCGGCTTCACCGACTTCGTGGACACCGTGCGTGCAGTGGTCGGAGGACCACATCCCGACGAGGTGGTCGAGGACGACTGCACGGCGTTCATCGTCCCGGACCACCGATGCGATGGGCAGGGCTTCTACGGCCAGACCTGGGATATGCACGACAGCGCCACGCAGCACGTGGTGCTTCTCCGGATCCGGCCCGACGACGGCCCGGCGGCGCTGGTGTTCACCACCACGGGGTGCGTCGGACAGATCGGGATGAACGAGGCCGGCGTGTGCGTGGGGATCAACAACCTCGTCGCCACCGATGGATGCCCGGGCGTCATGTGGACCTCGGTCGTGCGAGATGCCCTGCTGCAGGACTCGGCGGCAGCGGCCCGCGATGCGATCCTCGCCGCCGACCTGGCCGGTGCCCACAGCTTCCTGGTGTTCGATGCCAGCGGGGAGGGCCACATGATCGAGGCCTTCCCGACGGCTGGACCTACCGTCACGCTCGACGACGACGCCCTCGTTCACACCAACCACGCCCTTTGGGCCGAGGCGGTGGCCCGGGAGGCCCCGAAGAACGAGGTCCTGAAGGACAGTTCCACTCGGCGTCGGGCCAGGGCTCTTGAGCTGCTGGACCGCGACGGCATTGACGAGCACGTCCTGATGGCCGTGACCCGCGACGAGGGGGCCATCTGCCAGGTATCCCGGGAGCCGTTCCACATCGAATCCAGCGGAGCGGTGGTCATGCGCCCGAGCACCCTGGACTTCTGGGCGGTGTGGGGCCTGCCCAGCCACAACGAGTACGTCCACGTCCCGTTGGTCACCTGAGCCGATGCCCGAGATCACCTACGCGCCGATCCATGAACGCTGGGCCGAAGAGCTGGCTGCCATCGAACGGGCGGCTTTCCCGACGGCCGGAATGGTCGACCTGCTCAGCGTCGACGACATCCGCATCCTCTGCGGGACCTTCCCAGAGGGTGGCTTCGTGGCTCTCGACGGAGACAGACCCGTCGGCATGGGCGTGGGGATCCTCATCGACTTCGACTTCGACGAGCCCCACCACTGCCTGGACGACCTGGTCGGGGAGAACTCCTGTGGCAACCACCGGGCCGACGCCGACTGGTACTACGGGGTGACGATCGCAGTCGATCCCGGCTACCGGCGCCTGGGTATCGGACAGCAGCTCTACGCGCGGCGCAAGGAGGTGGTGCGGAGCCTCGGGAAGGCCGGGATCGTGGCCGGAGGCGTGATCCCCGGCTACGCCGACCACATCGACGCGATGTCGGCCGACGAGTACGTGAAGGAGGTGACGGCGGGGCGGCTCTACGACCCGACCCTCAGCTTCCAGTTGGAGAACGGTTTCGAGGCCCTGGGGGCGATCCCCGACTACATGGAGGATCCGGCGGTCGGTGGCAACGCCGTGCTGATCGTTTGGAATAACCCCGACCGGTAGGCGGAGGGCTGAACGTCGGCCGGTTCAGGCGTCGTCGGCCAGCGAGGCGGGGATGGGCAGGCGGGTCATGCGACCACCGTCCACGGTGACCACCTGGCCGGTTACGAAGCCGGCGTCCGGGTTGGCCAGCCAGGACACGGTGGCCGCCACATCGGCGGGGTCGCCGATCCGACCCACCGGGTGTAGCGAGGCAAGGTCGGCCACCGCCTGCTCCCGATTCGGGTGCTTGTCGACGTAGCCCCGGTTCAGTTCGGTGTCGATCCAGCCGGGGGCCACGGCGTTGCAGCGGATTCCCGCCGGACCGAGCTCGACGGCCAGGGCACGGGTGAGGCCGTGCACGCCGGCCTTGGAGGCCGCGTACGAGGAGTGAAAGGTGTTGGCCCCCAGCCCCTCGATGGAGCCGATGTTCACGATGGCCGGATCGGCACGGCCCTCCATGAGGGGCACCAGGTGCTTGGCCATGAGGAACGGCCCCCGCAGATTGACGGCCATGGTGAGGTCCCAGCCTGCCACCGTCTCATCGGCGAGGGCCCGGGTGTCCATGATCCCGGCGTTGTTGACCAGCACGTCGACGCCGCCGTGGGCGGCGGCCACCGACTCGGAGAACGCCAGGATCGAAATCTCGTCGGTGACGTCCAGGGGCACCCACTCGCGGTGGCCGGCCACCGCGAGCCCCGCAGCGACGTCACTCTGAAGGAACAGCTCACCCGGGTCGGTCAGGTCGCCGATGACCACAGTGGCGCCCTCGGCGGCGAACCGGTCCACGATGGCTCGCCCGATGCCCCGAGCGCCTCCGGTGACCACCACGATCCGGCCCGTCGCCCGACCCGTCACCTCGGAGCCGTCCCTTCCCGGTCGTCGCTCATGCCGCGGTGTAACCGCCATCGACGCTGATGTTGGCGCCGTTGACGTGCCGGGAACGGTCGTCGGCCAGGAACGAGACCATGTGGGCGATCTCGTCGCCACCGGGGATCCGGCCCTCGGGAATGCCGCCGATGTTCATGGATCGCACCTCCTCGATGCTGGTGCCACGCTCCGAGTACAGCATGTGGGTGTCCACGGCCCCCGGGCAGACCGCGTTGACGCGAATGCCCTCGTGGGCGTGATCCAACGCCATGGCCCGGGTGAGGTTGGTGACTGCCCCCTTGGAGGCGCAGTAGGCAGCCAGGCCGGGCACGCCGACCAGTCCGTTGGTGGAGCTGATGTTCACAATGGCCCCGCCACCGGAGGCTCGCAGGGCAGGGAGAGCGGCCCGGCTGGTTCGAAACAGGCCGTCCACGTTGGTGGACATGACCCGGTGCCATTCCTCGTCGGTGGTGCCCTCGGCGTCGGACCGGGTGATGACGCCCGCAGCGTTGACAAGCACGTCGAGGCGCCCGTGGACAGCCAGCGTGGAGGCGACGGCTCCGTCGCCGTAGCCCGGCAGGGCTACGTCGCCCAGCGCGGTCGATGCCGTGCCTCCGGCGGCTTCGATCTCGGCCACCACGGCGGCGGCCCGGCTGGCATCACGGCCGCCCACCACCACGGTGAAGCCGTCGGCAGCAAGCCGCAGGGCACACGCCCGGCCGATGCCCGACGTCGCCCCGGTCACCAGGGCGACCCGAGGGCCAGGCGGTGGTTCAACTGACGGGCCAGTCGAAGGATCGATCATGGGGTTCCTCATTGGTCGGGAGTCCGGGTCACATTTCGAGACCGGACTGCAGTCGCAGCCGGCGGGCGTACAGGTCAACGCCCCACCCGAGGACCGGGTCGGGCACGTTGCGGTTGGGTCGGCCCCGACCGAGCATGGCGTCCAGAAGGTCGGAGCCTTCGCCGCTCATCATCTCGGCGATCAACTTCCCACAGATGGTGCCCCTGCTCAGCCCGGTGCCGTTGTGGACGCCGGCGGCCGAGATGCCGTCGGCCAGCGTCCCGAAGACCGGTTCGCCGTTGCGGGCCATGCTCAACGCCCCGCCCCACGTGTACTCGAACGGCACGTCGGTGAGGCCGGGGAAACGAGCCTCGAAGGCCTTCCGGTGGGACCGGACGGCCCGCTGGCGGCGGCGCCCTCCGGCCAGCGAGTGGCGGCTGTAGGAGTAGACGTTTCGTATGAGAATCCGGCCGTCGGCCAGGCGGCGCACCGTGGTGCCCGACGGGGCGGCCGGGATCACCCCCCAGGTGCGATGTCCGCCGATGGAGGCCGACTCCTCGTCGGTCAACGGTCGGGTCATCGAGCCCCACGTGACGACCGGGATGAGGTGCTTTCGGTAGAAGCCGAACCCGGCCAGGAAGCCGTTGTTGGCCAAGAGCACTTCGGGGGTTCGCACGCTGCCCCCGTCGGTCCACAGTTCGTGGGGTGGTCCAGCGTCCAGCCAGGTCACCGGGGTCTCCTCGTGGACCACCACGTTGTCCGGCAGGGTGGCCGCCAGCCCCCGACAGAGGGCAGCGGGTTGCATGAGCGCAGTTCCCGGCGTGTGGAGGCCCTGGTGGTAGTAGTCGATGCCTAGCCGGTCGACCATGGCGTCGGCCTCCAGCAGTTCGTACGGCTCGTCGATCCGGTCCAGGGTCGAGGCGAAGTGCTTCAGGTCCCGGGCGCCCCGGTCGGTACAGGCGGCATGGGTCTTGCCTGTCCACGACCAGTCGCAGTCGATGCCGTGGGTGGTCACCGCCTCCTCGAGGTACGAGAGGCCGACCCGGTTCAGGGCGATCTGCTGCTTCTCGAATTCGACGGTGTCGGCGAAGCCCTTGGATCGGACGTTGTGGGCGTGGTCGATGCCGAACCCCGACGACCGTCCCGCTGCGCTGTTGCCGATGCGTCCGGCCTCCAACAGGAGGATGTGGGCATCCGGACGTAGTTCGGCCAGCCTGCGGGCGGCCGCCAGCCCTGTGAAACCGGCGCCCACGACGACCACGTCGGCTTTCGTGGGACCGGAGAGCGGTGCGGCCGGTGGCACCTCGGTCAGGGTCTCGAACCAGCCGTTGTTCCTGTCGTACCTGGGCAGGAGCGTGACGGCACCCATCGTGGCCTCCCCCGTCCGATCAGCGGGCCGCCATCAGGAAAGGTCCATCCAGATGGTTTTCAGCTCGGTGTACTGCTCGTGGGCGGCGATTGATTTGTCCCGGCCACCGAAGCCCGACTGCTTGAACCCGCCGAAGGGCGTGGTGATGTCGCCTTCGCCATAGCAGTTCACGGCGACCGTTCCGGCCCGGATGGCCCGTGACGCCAGGTGGGCGGTGCGAAGGTCGGTGGTGTGGATGGTGGCGGCCAGCCCGTAGTCGGTGTCGTTGGCAAGACGGATGGCCTCCTCTGGCGTGTCGAAGGTGGTCACAGCCAGGACCGGTCCGAAGACCTCCTCGCGGGCCAGGCGGCTGGAGGGATCCACGTTCGTGAAGACGGTGGGCTCCACGAACCATCCACCGCTCTCCACGCGCACCCGGTTGCCACCGATTGCACACGTAGAGCCGGCTGCGTGAGCGTCCGCGATGTGGCCCAGCACCTTGTCCATGTGGGTCTCCTCGATCATGGCTCCCACGGTCGTCTCTGGCACCAGGGGGTCGCCCACCACCCAGTCCCTGCTGCGTTCGGCGATGCGCTCCATGAGCTCGTCGCGGACCGAGCGCTGGACGATGAGCCGTGAGTTGGCGCTGCAGTTCTGGCCTCCGTTCCAGAAGATCCCCTCGCAGATTCCTGTCGCCGCCGCGTCCAGGTCGTCGGCGTCGGCCATGACTATGACCGGGCTCTTGCCGCCGCATTCCAGCAGTACCTCTTTGAGGTTGGAGTCGGCCGAGTAGCGGAGGAAGTGGCGGCCCACCTCGGTGGATCCGGTGAAGGCAACGCAGTCCACGTCCGGATGTAGTCCGATCGCTGCGCCGGCCGTTTCGCCGAACCCCGGGACCACGTTCAGGACGCCGTCCGGGATCCCGGCCTCGACCGCTAGTTCGGCCACCCGGATGGTCGACATGGAGGTCTGCTCCGCCGGCTTAACCACGCACGTGTTGCCGGCTGCCAGGATCGGGCCGATCTTCCAGCCGGCCATCATCAGCGGGTAGTTCCAGGGCAGCACGGCGCCGACCACACCGACGGGCTCGCGGACCACCATCCCGACCTTGCCGGGGCCTGACGGCGAGAGCTGGTCGTAGAGCTTGTCGCACGCCTCGGCGTGCCAACGCAGGGTCATCACCAGGTCGGGGACGTCGATCCCCGAGCAGTCGCTGATCGGCTTGCCTCCCTCCAGCGTCTCGATGATGGCGAGCTCGTCGGTGTGGGCCTCCACCAGGCTGGCGAACCGCAGCAGCAACAGCTTGCGGTCAGCGGGCGCCATGCGACCCCAGGGTCCCTCCTCGAAGGCGACCCGTGCCGCGGCGACGGCACGATCCACGTCTGTGGCATCGCACTCGGAGACCTGGGCCAGCTCGCGACCGGTGGCCGGATTCAGGGTGGCGAAGGTCCGTCCGCTGGCCGACTCCACGCTGCGGCCCCCGATGAGGGCCCGCGTCGGTGGCTGCACAGATGCCGCCAGGGCCGTCGGATCTGCAAGGTCGGTGGTCATCGGGTGCTCCTCGTCGGGATCGTCCTGCCCACTCCTGCCCGGTCGGTCATGCGTACCAGCCAGTCGCGTTCATCGTCCCATTCCCGGAACACCAGGCGGTCACGGTCCACCCGGTTGGTCGGCAGCGTGGAGAGGGCAGCGGTCAGCGATACGCGACCCCGGCGGGTCATGGGCATTACCGGGCGACGGCACGGGCCCACCGGCCGGCCGACCATGTTGGTGGCCGTCTTGACCGCCACGTTGTACTCGGCGTCCACGGCGTTGTCCCAGAAGAACAGGTTGGCTGGCAGCATCCGGTTCCAGAGTTCGAGTGCCTCGAGGTGGCGACCGGCGGTGATGTGGTCGTAGAGGGCCACGCACTCGTGCGGCATGACGTTGGCGGCGCCCCAGATCCAGCCTGCTGAACCGGCCATGAGGGCGTACGGGGCCAGTGGGTCGGTTCCGGAGAGCACGTGGCCGCCTATGCCCAGCAACTGCTGGATGCGGATCAGGTCGCCTGTCGAGTCCTTGATGTAGTCGATGTTCTCCATGGCTATGAGCTTCCGGTACAGGTCCGGGGTGATGTCGAAGCCGGACTGTGCGGGGATGTTGTAGAGGACGATGGGGGCGTCGATGGCCCGGGCCAGCTTCTCGTAGTGGTACATGACCCCGCGTTCGAACGGTCCCTCGAAGTACGGGGGGAGGACCATCACGGCGCTGGCTCCCAGGTCGATTGCAGCCCGGGAGTTCTCTATGGCGTCCACGGTGGTTATCGCCGACGTCTGACAGATGACCGGGATGCGGCCTGCCACCTGTTCGATGCCGACCTCAAAGACGCGGCGCTTCTCGTCGGTCGAGAGGAAGGCGAACTCGCCGGTGCCGGCGGCCAGCACCAGGCCGTGGATGCCGGCGTCGAGGAGGCTCTCGACGTGGTCACGCAGTCGCCCCTCGTCGAGCGACTCGCCGGAGTCGTCGAACGGGCTGCACATGGCGGCGCACACGCCGTGTAGCAGCGGCGGTTCCGGGGCGGTGCCGTTGGTGGTGGTCATGTCGGATTCCTCGGGATTATCGGTGGGCTGTCGCCGTCTCAGGTGACCAGGTCCGGCAGTTCGGCATCACGACGAGCCACGTAGTCGTCGAGTTCTTCGCGGATGTGGTCGTCCAGCGCCGGTTCCTCGTACTCGTCGAGCATCTGGCGGCACCTGGCGGCCGCCCGCTCCTCGGCGCTCTGCGACCCGTCGGCCAACCACTGTTCGTAGTTGTCGCTGTTCATCATCTCAGGCATCGAGAAGGCGGTCTGGAAGTTGGCCAGCGTGTGCTCCGTGCCGAGGTGGTGGCCACCCGCCGGCACCGAGCGCATCGAGTCCAGCACCTCGTCCAGGCCGTCGAACGAGACCCCGCTGCCCAGCCGGTACATGAGCTCCAACTGCTCGCTGTCCAGGACCCACTTGGCGTAGCTCTGGCACATGGCGCTCTCCAGATAGCCGGTGGTCGAGAGGACGAAGTTCGTGCCCGCCATGATCACGCCGTACATGTTGCGGGCAGCCTCGTAGCCGGCCTGGGCGTCGACCATCTTGGAGCTCGTGCACGAGCCGCTGCAACGCGACGGAAGGTTGTAGTGGCGGGCCATCTGGGCGGTGAGCAGGTTCATGTGGCAGATCTCAGGCGTGCCGGCCTGGGGGGCGCCGGTACGCATCGAAACGGTGGACAGCCACTGGCCGTAGAGGGCAGGGGCACCCGTACGGACCAGCTGCGAGAAGGCCACGCCGGTGAGGGCCTCGATGTTGACCTGGATGACCGCCCCGACCGTGGAGGCCGGCGTGGAGGCGCCACCGAGCACGAACGGGCTGAAGAGCGTGGCCTGATTGGCGGCAGCGAAGACCCGGACGCTGTCCAGCATGGTCTTGTCCCAGACCAGGGGAGTGTTGGCGTTGGCCAGGGAGGTCATGACGGTCGTCTCGCGCACGAAGTCCTGGCCGAACACGATCCCCGCCATGTGCAGGCTGTCCTCGGCTCGGTCCATGGAGGTGACCGCCCCCATGAACGGCTTGGACGAGTACTTCAGGAGGCTCTCCGTCATGTAGAGGTGCCGCTTCGGGACCGGCACGTCCATCGGTTCGCAGACCACCCCGCCCGACATGTGAAGTGCCGGCGACAGGTGGTTCAGCTTCGTGAAGTTACGGAAGTCCTGAAGGGTGCCTGGGCGACGGACGCCGTCCAGGTCCAGTACGTACGGGGCGCCGTAGGAGGGGGTGAAGATGGTCCTGCCATCGCCGACCGTGACCGTGTGGGCCGGGTCGCGGGCCACCATCGTGTACGAGGAGGGAGCGGTGCCGACGAGCGACATCAGGTGCTCGCGGTCGATGCGCACGGTGACACCGTCAACGTCGGCCCCGGCCGCACGCCACATACCGATGGCGTCGTCGCACCTGAACTCGACGCCCACCTCCTCGATGATGTCCATGGAGGCGTCATGGATCCTCTTGACCTGCTCCTCGTCGAGCAGGTCCACCCAGGGGATCCTGCGCTCCAACTCGGGAAGCCACCTCTGGACCCGGGTACGGCGTTTCGCTGCGCGGGCGTCCCGACCTTGCCGGACCCCGCGCTGTGGTTGGACCGTGCTCGTGTCGGTCATAGGTGTACAGGCTCGGTTCGCACCGTCGGATGCTTGCCGTGATCGGTGCTGAAGGCAAGCGAGACTCTCGCATTGCCGTGTCGTGCCGCCGCTGCGAGACTCCCGCTCGTGCCGGACAGCCTCGATGACGATCAGCGTGCCGATACCGGTGCGTTGGGCCACCTCCGGATAGCCGACTTCAGCCGGGTGCTGGCGGGGCCCATGGCCACGATGGTGCTGGGTGACCTCGGCGCCGACGTGGTGAAGGTCGAGCAGCCTGGCGTGGGAGACGAGACCCGCACCTGGGGCCCGCCGTGGTGGGGCGAGGGGGATGCTGCGACCAGCACCTACTACCTGGGCCTGAACCGCAACAAGCGGAGCATCGCACTGGACCTCCGGGATGCCGCCGACCTCGCCGTGGCACGCAGGATCGCGCTGGGCGCCGACGTCGTGGTCGACAACTTCCGGGTGGGGACCATGGAACGCTTCGGCCTGGACCGCGGGGCGCTGGCCGCCGGGCGTCCCGACCTGGTCACCTGTTCGATCACGGGGTTCGGCAGCACCGGGGCAGGCGCCCGCCTGGCCGGTTACGACTTCCTGGTCCAGGCCATGAGCGGGGTGATGTCGATCACGGGCGAGGCCGATGGCGAGCCGACCAAGGTCGGGTCGGCAATGGTGGACAACCTGACCGGTCTCTACGCCGTGATCGCCATCCTGGCCGCCATCGAGGAACGCCACCGGACCGGTCTGGGCCAGCACGTGGAGGTTTCGCTCATGGGGTCGGCCCTGGCGGGCCTGCTGAACGTCGGCTCGGGGCATGTCGTGGCCGACGTCGATCCGGGTAGGCAGGGCAACCGGCACCCGTCGATCGTCCCGTACCAGCCGTACCGCACGTCGGACGGCGTGCTGGCCGTGGCAGCCGCCAGCCCGGCCCTCTGGGAGAAATTCTGCGTGGTCCTGGGCCGGGACGACTGGCTGGCCGACGCCCGCTTCTGCGACAACGGGTCTCGGATACGACACGCCGACGAGCTGGAGGTCCAGATCGAGTCGGTCCTGGCCACCGGCACCACGGAGGCCTGGTTGGAGCGCCTGCGTGCCGGCGGCATTCCGGCCGGCCCGATCAACACGGTGCGCGATGCGTTCATCGATGCGGCCGAGCTGGGCCTGGACCCGGTCGACGTGTTCGATGATGGTGACGGCGAGTTCAGGTCCGTGCGGTCGCCCATCCGGATGTCGGCGACGCCTCCGATGGTCAGGCGCCGACCGCCTACCAACGACCAGCACGGTGCTGAGCTGCGCTCCGGGCTGGATTCCTGAACAGAGCGGTATCGCAACTGTGGCTACCCGGGGACCGGGTCTACGGCTCGATGACGTTCCAGAAGAGCGGGAAGTCGGTCAGGCTTGCGAACAGGGCGAGCACCCGTTCGCTGTCGCCGGTGATGGTGATCGCTCCGGATTCCACCACCTCGGCGAACGGGGTGCCCGTGGCGATCATGTCCTCCAGCGCCGTCCGATCACCGGTGACCGTGGCATCTGGCGATGCGTGCGTGCTTCCGGGGAGCGAGTGCAGGGTTCCGTTGGAGAGCTCCACCCTGACCGTGTCGGAGACATCGGGTAGGAGCCAGTCAACGGAGAGGTGGCCGAGCGACACGACTGCGGGACCGTCCAGGCGGACAGCCAGGAAGTCGAAGATCTGCTGGAGGCTCATGCCCCGGAGGACCTCGTCCTTCGGACGTTGGATGGCCGGGAGATCGATGGGTCCGCTACGCAGTTCCTGTGCGCCGGTCAGGTAGATGTCGCGCCACGGGCCTGACTCAGCCCGGTAGCCGAGCTGTTCGAAGGCGTCGGCCTGTAGCAGGCGGGCCTCTTCGCAGGTCGGGTCGGCGAACACGGCGTGGCGCAGCACCTCGGCGACCCAGCGGTGGTCACCGGACTCGTAGGAGGCTCGGGCCTGGTCAAGGAGGCGGTCCATGCCACCCATGAAGTCGACGTAGCGCCGCCCCGCCTCGACCGGCTCGTAGGGATCGAGGCTGGACGGGTGCCCGTCGTAGAAGCCGAGGTACCGCTGGTACACCGCCCGGACGTTGTGGCTGACCGTGCCGTAGTAGCCGTGGCAGAGGTAGTCCTCCCAGAGGCCCTGCGGCAGGTCGATGGCCGCCGATATTTCGTTCGGCGTGAGGCCCCTGTTGGCCAGGCGCATGGCCTCGTCGTGGAGCCAGCGGTAGAGGTCCCGCTGGCGGGTGAGGTAGCCGTTGCATGCCTCGGCTCCCCAGTGGGGCCAGCCGTGGCTGGCGAAGACCACGTCGGTGACGTCGCCCCAACGGTCCATGGCCTCGTCGATGTAGCGGCTCCACATGAGGGCGTCGCGCACCAGGGCGCCGCGCAGGGTGAGCACGTTGTGCATGGTGCCGGTGCAGTTCTCGGCCATGCAGAGGATCCGGCGGTCCGGGAAGTAGAAGTGCATCTCGGCCGGTGCCTCGGATTCCGGGGTGAGTTGGAACTCGATCCGGATGCCGTCCAGCACGAGCTCCTGGCCGGTCTCGGTGATCTCGATGGTGGGAGCCACCAGTGCCGAGGACCCGGTGGGGACCCCCTTGCCCAGGCCCTGGTCCACGTGGCCCTGCTCGTCGGCCGGCAGGAGCATCCCGAACTGGTAGGTGGCCCGGCGACCCATGGCGGGAGCGGCGACCACGTTCTCGGCGACCGCCTCGTGCAGGAATCCCTCCGGGGCCACGACCGGAACCTCGCCGGACTCCACCCGGGCCCGGTCGACCACGCCCAGCACGCCGCCGTAGTGGTCGACGTGGGAGTGCGTGTAGATCACGGCCGTGACCGGTCGTTCGCCCAGGTGTTCGGTGACCAGGTCGTAGGCGGCGGTGGCGGTCTCGGTGGTGGTCAGCGGGTCGATGACCACCCATCCGACGTCGCCCCGGATGAACGTGACGCTGGAGGTGTCGAAGCCACGCACCTGGTAGAAGCCGTCGATGATCTCGTAGAGGCCGTGCTGGGCGTTGAAGCCTGCCTGGCGCCAGAGAGACGGGTTGACGGTCTCCGGGCATGGGGCATGCACGAAGTCCGACGCCGAGAGGTCCCAGGTGACGGGCTGCCACGGGTTGGGGAGCAGCTTCGGGATGACGGGATCGGTCCTCGTGGCGATGAAGCCCCGGGCCACGTTGGCTGCATCGGTGCCGTCGTCGGGCGGCAGGGTCGCAGCGAAGGCCTCGAGGTCGGCCCGGGTGTGGGTGGTGGCCGGCTTGCGGGAGCGCGGGTCATCCGTCATCGGGTCTCCTGGTGGTTGTCGGCCTAGCCGGCGTGAGGCCGGGTCACGGTGCTGAGAAGACCGGGCCGGTGGCGTTCAGCATGGGCACCTCGCCCGGGCCGTCCTGGTAGCGGTTCAGCTCGAACCGGGCGACGACGAAGTGGTGCACCTCGTCCGGGCCGTCGGCCAGGCGGAGGGTCCGCTGGCGGGTGTACATGCCTGCCAGCGGCGTCCACTGCGAGACGCCGGTGGCGCCGTGGATCTGGATGGCGGCATCGATGATCTGGCAGACCTTCTCCGGAACCATGGCCTTCACGGCGCTGATCCACACACGGGCCTCGGCGTTGCCCATGGTGTCCATGGCCTTGGCTGCCCTCAGGACCATGAGCCGCATCGCCTCGATCTCGATCCGGGCCCTGGCTATGACCTCCATATTTTTGCCCAGGTGGGCGAGCGGCTTGCCGAACGCCTCACGGTGGAGACCCCGGCGACACATCAGCTCGATGGCCCGCTCGGCGGCTCCGATGGACCGCATGCAGTGGTGGATGCGGCCGGGGCCGAGGCGGAGCTGGGAGATCTCGAATCCCCTGCCCTCACCCAGCAGCATGTTCGAGGCCGGCACCCTGGCGTCGGTAAAGGTGATGTGCATGTGGCCGTGCGGGGCGTCGTCGTCGCCGAAGACCTGCATCGGGTGGTCGACGGTGACGCCGGGGGTGTCGATGGGCACGAGGATCTGCGACTGGCGACGGTGCGGCGGACCATCGGGGCTGGTCTGCAGCATCGTGATCATGATCTTGCAGCGAGGGTCGCCCGCTCCTGAGATGTAGTACTTCGTGCCGTTGATTACCCACTCGTCGCCGTCCAGGACCGCCCGGCAGGCAAGGGTCTTGGCGTCCGAGGAGGCCACGTCGGGTTCGGTCATGGCGTAGGCGGAGCGGATCTCACCGTTCAGCAGTGGTTCCAGCCACTGCTTCTTCTGCTCCGGGGTGCCGACCCGCTCAAGGACCTCCATGTTGCCGGTGTCAGGCGCCGAGCAGTTGAGGCTCTCAGAGGCGAGGGGATTCTTGCCCAGCTCGGATGCGATGTAGGCGTAGTCCAGGTTCGAGAGGCCCTCACCGGTTTCGGCGTCCGGGAGGAAAAGGTTCCAGAGTCCGACCTCGCGGGCCTTGGTCTTGAGGCCGTCCAGGATGTCCATCTGGCCCGGGTGGTAGCCCCAGTGGTCGGTCCGTTCAGCACCCAGCTGATGGAACTCCAGGGTGACCGGTTCCACCTCGTCGGCAATGAAGGCCCGTACCCGGTCGTAGATGGGGCGTGCGCCCTCGGACATTGTGAGGTCCAGGGACGGGTCGGTGGGATCCTCGATGTGTAGGCCGGGGCCGATTGCCATGGGTGCGTCCTAGTGCTTGGCGGCGCCCTCTGGGGGCGGGTTCGAGTCGAATCTAGGCGCGCTCGCCACGGGCCTCCCCAGCGGGCAGAATGCGCGCCATGCACGTCACGGACGAGGTCCTGGGGTTGTTCGCCGCCGCTGGTGGGAACAACTACGCAGAGCAGGTTTCCATGGAGCAGCACGCCCTGCAGGCAGCGGCACTGGCCGGGGCCTCCGGTGCGTCCGACGCCCTCGTGCTGGCGGCCCTGCTCCACGACGTCGGGCACTTCCTGGCCGAGCCGGACTCGGAGTTCGGGGTTACCGACCACGGCACGACGGGAGGAGCCTGGTTGGCCGAACGGTTCGTGGCGGCGGTCAGCGAGCCTGTCCGCCTGCACGTCGCGGCCAAGCGGTTCCGATGTTTCGTGGACCCGGCCTACGAGGAGCAGCTCAGCCCGGCATCGGTGGAGACCTTGAGGCTCCAGGGGGGTGCCATGTCGGCCACCGAGGCCGAGGCGTTCGAGGCCGAGGCGTTCGCAACCGATGCCCTTACCCTCCGGTCCTTCGACGATGGCGGCAAGGTCGCCGACCTGGACATTCCGGCGCTCGACGAATGGCGCCCGCTGCTGGATTCGCCGGAATTCCGCCTGTGATGGGCCTCCACGTCACGGCGCTGCGGCCCGACGTGCTGACACTGGACCTGGCGGACGGTCCTGCCAGGTTCCACGCAATCTGGTTGCGGGACAATGCACGCGACGACGCCTCGCGTGACGTGGTCAACGACCAGCGCCTGTTCGACATCTCGGAGTTGGCGGACGAGGTGGTGATCACGTCGGCCGAGGTGGTCGACGGTCGTCTGTGCGTGGAGTTCGGACCGGATGGGGTGGTTAGCACCTTCGAAGCCGAATGGCTGGAGGCACACCGCTACGACGGCTTGGACAGCGGCTCCCCGGAGGCGGTGCCATGGCTGGCGGCTGGCCTCGACCCGTGCCGGCTGGCGTGGTCACGACGTGACGACCCGTCGGCGAGGTCGGCTGCGACTGCCGCCCTTGTGCGCGACGGCCTGGCGATCGTTCATGGCCTGGCATCTGGTCACGAACCGACGGGTCCGTCAATTGCTGAAGTAGCCGGGATCTGGGGGCCGATAAGGGAGACCAACTACGGCGAGGTGTTCCACGTTCGAGCCGAGGCCGAGCCGGTGAACCTGGCGTTCACGCCGCGGGCGCTGAACGTGCACACCGACAACCCGTACCGGCGGCCGGTGCCCGGGATCCAGCTCCTCCACTGCCTCGTGGCCAGTCAGGCCGGCGGGGTGACCGTGCTTGTCGACGGCTTCAGCGCAGCCGAGACGCTGCGCAGCGAGGACCAGGGTGCCTTCGACATGTTGTCCGGCCACAGGGTGCCGTTCCGGTGGAGGGGCGACGGCTTCGACCTCCGGAACCGGGCAGCCGTCATCGAGGTGGACGACCGTGGGGTGGTGCTGGCGGTCAGCTACAACAACCGGTCGGCCGCACCGTTCGACATGGCGTACGCGGAGATGTCCGGCTTCTACGAGGCGTACCGGTCCTTCGCAAGCCTCCTGCACCGCCCTGAAATGGAGTACCGGTTCACGCTGTCGCCGGGCGAGTGTCTGGTGTTCGACAACCAACGGGTCCTCCACGGTCGGGCGGGGGAGTCCGACCCGGACCGTTACCTGCAGGGCTGCTACCTGGATCGGGACTGGGTACACGGCAGTATCGGGAACCCGACGGAAGGCAGCACACCATGATGGAGATAGAGGGTCTGGTTCGCCATGACGTGGACGCACGGGGTACCCGTATCCACGTGGCCGAGGTGGGTGAGGGTCCGATGGTGCTCTTCGTCCACGGCTTCCCGGAGTCGTGGTACTCGTGGCGTCACCAGCTTCCGGCGGTGGCGGCGGCCGGCTACCGGGCCGTGGCGATCGACGTTCGGGGCTACGGGTCGTCGGAGTGCCCCACCGGGGTGGACGCCTACCGCCTGGTCGACCTGGTCGGGGACTGCGTGGGGGTGGTCGAGGCTCTGGGTGGGGACGGGGCCGTGATCGTGGGTCACGACTGGGGGTCGCCGATCGCCAGCACGGCGGCGCTGCTGCGCCCCGAGGTGTTCCGGGCGGTCGCCCTGTTGAGCGTCGCCTATACCCCGCCCAACGGGTTCCGACCCACCGACCTGTTCCGGATGATGGGCGGCGACGACACGTTCTACATCGAGTACTTCCAGGAACCCGGCGTGGCCGAGGCGGAGATCGGCACCGATCCGGCCCGCTGGCTGGAGGGGATGATCTTCAGCGCATCGGGTGATGCACCGCCACCGCTCCCGGGGGAACCGGCCGGCTTTGCCGTCTCCGACGGTGGCCGCCTCGACGACCGATTCCGTTATCCGACGGGTCCGCTGGCATGGCAGGGCGCCGACGACCTCGCCTTCTACGTCGGGGAGTTCGCCAGGGCCGGGTTCTCGGGCGGCCTGAATCGGTACCGCTGCGTGGACCACGACTGGGTCGACCTGCGGGCCTGGCGTGAGGCGCCGATCCACCAGCCGTCGCTCTACATCGGTGGGGAGAAGGACGGCCCCACCATCTGGGGAGCCGGCAGCATCGCCCGCTACCCCGAGACCCTGCCGGGGCTGCACGATTCGGTGGTCCTGCCGGGCGTAGGCCACTGGATGCAGCAGGAGGACGCTGCAGGGGTCAACGCCCTTCTGCTGGACTTCCTGGACGCCTGCTCCTGATTCAGGGAGTAGCCCTGACGGTCGCCGGCCCCGGCCCCGGCCCTACGGGGCTTCGGTCGGACGTCGCCTAGGGTCACCCGGATGGGAAAGGGCAACCATGGCCGGCTGACCCGCTCGCTGGGGCTCCGGCACGTCTTCGCCCTCTCGACGGGGGCGATGCTCTCCTCCGGGCTGTTCCTGCTGCCGGGTATCGCCGCCGCGAAGGCCGGGCCGGCGGCGGCGCTGGCCTACCTGCTGGCGGGCCTGCTGGTCGTACCGGCAATGCTCAGCGTGTCGGAGCTGGCCACGGCGCTACCCAAGGCCGGTGGCGCCTACTACTTCCTGGAGCGGGCTCTGGGCCCGGCGGTGGGAACCGTTGCCGGGTTCGGCACCTGGCTCTCGCTGGTGCTCAAGGACGCCTTCGCCATGGTTGGCATGTCTGCCTACCTGGTGCTGATCCTGGACGTGAACGCCACGGTTCTCGCTCTGGTGCTCATAGCCATGTTCACCCTGGTGAACGTGGTGGGGTCCAAGGCCAGCGCCTCGCTGCAGCTGGTCCTGGTGGTGGTGGTGCTGGGTGCAATGGCCTGGTTCATCGTCGAAGGGCTGGCGGAGACCGCCTCGCGCGGCTTTGACGGCTCGAACCTGGACCCGTTCTTCACCACGGGGGTATCCGGGATCACCGCCGTGATCGGCCTGGTGTTCGTGTCGTTTGGCGGCCTCACCAAGGTGGCCAGTGCCGCCGAGGAGGTGGAGGATCCCTCGCACCGCATCCCGTTGGGTATGGCCCTCTCGTTGGCCACCGCCACGGTGCTCTACACGCTCGGTGTCCTGGTGGTCGTCGCCCTGGTGCCACCTGACGTGCTGCACGGTGACCTGGCCCCCATCCACACCGCTGCACAGGCGATCCTTCCGAAGGTCGGCGTCTGGCTGGTCGTGGTGGCGGCACTGGCCGCCTTCTCATCGGCGGTGAACGCCGGGATCCTGGCCGCTGCCCGCTATCCGATGGCAATGGCTCGCGATGGCCTCCTACCGGCACGGATGGGAACCCTCAGCCGGTTCGGCACCCCGGTCGTCGGTGTCGTCATGACAGGGGCGGCCATTGCCTTCGTCGTCGTGGCTTTCGATATCGAGTCCATCGCCAAGTTGGCCAGCGCCTTCGTACTCCTCACCCTGGGTCTGGTGAACCTGGCCGTGCTGGTGCTGCGTGCATCGGAGATCAGGTCGTACGCACCGGCTTTCCGGTCGCCCCTGTACCCATTCACCCAACTCGCCGGCATGGCCATCTCGGGTTACCTGATCGTGCGCCTGGGGGTCTCCGCCCTGGTCTTCGTGGCCGTCGTGTCCGCCCTGGGTTGGGCGTGGCACCACCTCTACGCCACCCCGCGGACCGATCGGGCCGGGGCTATCCGCCACGTGTTCCGCCGCTGGGGCCGGGGAGCAGATGAGACCCTGGAGCGCGAGATCAGCGCTGCGATGGCCGGGCACGGCCTGCGATTGGTTGACGACTATCCGGGCCTCATTGCCCGAGCGGTGGTCCTGTCCGTGCCGGCCGGCACGGACATCACGGAGGCTGCGGCCCGTGCGGCGGCTGTGTTGTCGGACCGCATTGGCGTGCCGACGGAGCGCGTCACCGAGCGGTTCCTGGAGACGGGGTCGCTCTGGATCCAGCCGTCGGACGATCACCCCACAGCCACGCCGGTGGCGCTCTTCGACGCAATCCAGACCGATCAGCTGGTCATCGTGCGTGCCGCTGCGGGGATCCGGATTCCGGCTGCCTGGGGCGGGTCCGGCGAGCTGGTGAACGCCCTGTTCTTCCTGGCCGGCACGTCGTCGGACCCGGGTCGGTCCCTGCGCCTGGCCGGCGAGCTGGCTGGGTTCCTCCACTCCGGCGCCCGAGCCTGCGGCCTGGCCACCACGGAGGCCGAGGTGAAGTCCTCGCTCCTGCCGGGCTGGGCCGTCCGTCAGTACGCACTGCTGCCGGAGGGGCGCGACGCCGACCTCATTGGTCGACGGGTGGGGGGCCTGGACCTCCCCGAGGGGGTGGAGGTGGCTGCGGTGACCCGGTTCGGCGTGCCGCTAATGGTCGACGACAGCCTGGTGCTGGAACCCGACGACCAACTCACCATCGTCGGCCCGGAGGACGTCATGCCGACCCCAGGAGCTCCCGCCCCCGTCGCCTGAGGTACCTACACCGTCCAGGCGATGAGGAGGCGGCGGATCTCGGCTGCTCCGGCCACGCGTTCGGCATCGGTGGCGGCGATGGGGGCGAGGTTGAAGTCGACGGCGCCTGCCTCCACGAACGGGCGGAGCCAGTCGGCGATCTGGGCGGGGGTCCCGACCGGGGAGTACCTCTCGAAGGCCGACCAGGGAGCGCCGTAGAATTTCTCCATGGCGGGGCCAAGGAGTGAAGTGCCCTCTGCGGGGTTGTCACCCAGACCCACCCAGACCTGGTAGCCGTGCCGCCACGACACGCCGGTTCGCCCGGCCTCGGCGGCTGTCGCCTCGGCGAGGGACACGCCTTTGGCGAAGCGCCCGGGGGAGCACCATGAGGCCAGCCAGCCGTCGCCGCGTCGGCCGGCCCGTTCGACGGCGGCATTGGAGCGACCGCCCACCGTGATCGGCACTGGTGGGGATGGGGCAGGCAGTACCGACACGTCCGGGGCCTCGTAGAACTCGCCATGGTGGTCGACGGTCTCGCCTGCCAGCAGCGGCCGCAGCACGTCGAGCGCCTCGTCGGTGCGGCGCCCGCGGGTGGCCGGGTCGACCCCGACCACCTCCATCTCGTGGCGGTCCTCCCCACCCACGCCAATCCCGAAGGTGAGGCGGCCGGGGGCCTGCTCCGCCAGCGTCGAGACCTGGCGGGCGACGGCGACCGGGTGGCGCAGCGCCAGGAGGTAGACGCCGACGTAGACGCCGATCGATGGATGTAGGCCAGCCAGCCACGACACGGTCATGAGGCCGTCTCGTCCCCGGCCGCCATGGAATGCAATGTGGTCGGCGGTGACCAGGTGGTCCAGGCCGGCCTCAGCGGCTGAATGGACGTATGACACCGCCTCGTCGTGGGTGGCGAACCCGGCAGGGGGGATTGACAGCCCGACCCTTATCGGGGTCGGGCGGGGCGCGCTCAAGGCGTGCGCTTCTCCCCGAAGGCATCCCATGAGGTGATCCTCTCGGCACCGCGGTACCGGGGGGCCACCCCCCACTTCCCGGTCGGGTGCCCGAGCGGCAATAGGGACAGCACCTCGTAGCGCTCGGGGATGCCTAGCAGCGAGCGCACGTCGTCCTCGTAGATGCGGTGAAGGGTTGTCATTGCCGTTCCGAGACCCAGCGAGCGGGCGGCCAGCATGAAGTTCTGGATGGCCGGGTACACCGAGGCGTGGGTGGGCCCGACGGGCATGGGGCCCTCCTCGTCGTGGACCGTCATGTCGATGGACGGCATGAGCAGGAGGACGATCACGGGTACGTGCTCGAGGTTCTCTGCCAGGTGCACGGTGGCCCGGTTGTTTCGCCCCCAGGCGTCGCGTGCCGTGTCGTTGGGGAACTCGGCAGGAGCGATGGCCGGCTCATAGCGCGCCCAGCCCCGGCGGTAGATCTCAGCCAGGCCGGCACGCAGTTCCGGGTCCTGCACGACCACGAACTGGTAGGGCTGGATGTTGCCGCCGCTGGGCGCCTGGACGGCCGCCTGCAGGCAGGTCCAGATGTCCTCGTCGGCCACTGGCTCGTCGGAGTAACGGCGCATGGCCCGGTTGGTCATCAGGCCGTCCAGCAGCCCGATCCCGTTTCCCCGTGCCTGTCCTGTCTCGAATGTCATCGGTGGTTCCTCTCTACTTCCCGGTGAACCGGGGTTCGCGCTTCTCGGCCAGGGCCGACAGCGCTTCGGCGAAGTCCTCGGAGCCGAAGGTCACGGTCTCCAGGGCGGTCGACAGGTCGAAGGCAGGGCCACAGGTCTGCTTGATCCAGGCGTTCACCGCCTGCTTCGTGAACTGGACCGCCTGGGGTGCACCGGCGGCCAGGCGCTTCGCCCATGCCATGCCGGCTTCGATGCACGCAGCGGGGTCAGGCGCCGATTCCACGATGAGGCCCATCCGGACTGCCTCGGTGGCCGTCACCGGGTCCCCGGTCAGCAGGAACCGTTTTGCCATCTGCGGGCCGAGGGCAAGCGGCCAGGCAATGGTGCCACCGTCACCGGCCACGATGCCGACCCTTACGTGGGGGTCGCCGAGGCGCGCAGTCTCGGACATGACCGTGATATCGGAGAGCAGGGCGATGCTGGCCCCGAGTCCCATGGCGTGGCCGGTCACGGCGCAGACGAGTGGAAGGTGCAGGTCCAGCAGGTCCCACACGATGGCCCTGCCGTCCAGGCGGATGTCGGCGGCGTAGCCGGGCTTGGCGAAATCCGGGAACCAGCCGAAGTCGCCGCCGGCGGTGAAGGCCCGATCGGTGCCGGCCAGCAGGACGGCCCGAGCCTCGCGTTCGTTGCGTAGGTGCTTGAAGAGGTGCGTGAGCTCGTGGTGCATCTGCTCGTCGACCTTGTTGAGGTGGTCGTCGGGCTTGTCGATGGTCACCACCAGCACGTCGCCGTCCCGGTCGAGGTGGAGGTACTCGAAGTCGGTCATGGTCGCTCCCGTGGTCGTTCGTACGTCGGTTGGTGGGTCATGTGGCGGGTCGGGGTTCCCGGGGAAGCCCCAGGAGCCGTTCGCCGATGATGTTGCGCTGCACCTCGCTGGTGCCGCCGCCGATGGTGAGTGCCGGTGAGAAGTAGTGACCCCAGGCCCAGAGGTCGTCGTGCTCCTCGTAGGGGTAGTGCCCGTCCAGCATCGTGGACGGACCCTCCAGATCCTTCACCAGCGACATGGCCTTCTGCCCGTGCTCGTCGCCGATGGCCTTGCGGACCGACGAGAGCGGACCGGGGTCATCGCCGGTCACCTTGGCGCTCATGATCCGACGGTTGAGTAATCTCAGGATCACCATCTCGGTGTAGAGGTCCGAGATGCGTTGCCTGAGCACCGGGTCGTCGCAGTCGAACGACCGGATCCGTTCCAGGACCGTGTCGTCGTCGGGCCCGCGTCCCCACAGCACGCCGCCCTCCGAGAGCGAGACCCGTTCGTTGGCCAGCGTCACCTTGGCCAGGCGCCAGCCTTCGTTTTCGGCTCCGACCAGGTGCTCGACGGGGATGCGGACGTCGGTCAGGAAGGTCTCGTTGAAGTGCCTGCCGCCGGTCATCTCGATGATCGGGCGGACCTCGATACCCGGGGTGGTCATGTCCAGGAGGAAGTAGGAGATGCCGTGCTGTGGTGGGCCGTCGTCCGCGGTGCGGGCGAGGAGGATTCCCCAGTCGGTCACGTCGGCTCGCGTCGACCAGAGCTTCGAACCGTTCACCACATAGCAGTCGCCATCGCGGACGGCCCGGGTTCGGAGCGACGCCAGGTCCGATCCGGCCTCCGGTTCGCTGAACAGCTGGCACCAGTCCTCCGTGTCGTCGAGCATGGGTGAAAGGAACCGGTCCTTCTGGGCCTCGGTCCCACCGGCGATGATCGTCGGGCCGGCCCAACCCACGCCGATCGACGCGCCCGGGATGACAACACCGGCTGTCGCGAACTCGTCGTCGATGATGAGCTGGGCCTCGGCGTCCGCATCGCGGCCCCACGGACGGGGCCAGTGGGGGGCGATGAATCCGCCCTCGGCGAGGTCGCTGCGCGACGGTGACGGGTGGTCGGCCAGCCAGGCGCGCACCTCGAGGCGTCGGGGGTCGTCGTGGGCTGGTAGGGCGAAGTCCATCGTCCCTACCTCACAGGAGGGTGGTGTCTGTGTCCAGCCCGAACCTGAGTCGGCCTGTCAACTCGTGGATCCGGGGGGCGACCATGGCGTGTGTGGCAGCCACCTGGCCATCGCGGACCATCCGCTGGAGTGGCTCCCTGAGGTAGACCGCTGCAC